>ERZ1106963.523-NODE-523-length-54999-cov-4.906741_pt1 | contig 54999 bp, 51 predicted proteins | sample MGYA00403681_ERZ1106963 | MGnify/ENA primary metagenome ERZ1106963 (study PRJEB35170, sample SAMEA104062407) | human gut metagenome | biome: human gut; feature: human-associated habitat; material: faeces | place: Denmark | collected 2012-05-03 ...
TTTTTATCCTCACCAGCATAGCTGGTGGTTTTTTGTCGCTAAAGCACCAGTAAAGGCCATGCGCTCCCTTTTGCGCACGGCCTTTTGCTTTTCCCGCCTTTACCCCTGCATTTGCTGCAGCGCGCTTTTTTCCCGCCGGTGCGTATAGACCACCTCAATCACGACGCCCAAAGCGATAATCAAAAAGCCGATCAAGCCGATCACATCCGGGTACTGATGCAGGAAGACCGCTACCCACAACGGCCCAAATACCATTTCAAGCGGCGTAATCATTGCCGCGCGCGTGCCGCTGATCTTCCGGAGGCACAGGTTATAACAAACATACCCGCCGCCAAACTGGAACACGCCCAGGATGAGCATGATGACCCATTCCGATGCGCGCATCGTTTTCAGCGCGCCGAGCTTCCCCTGTGCGGCACAAAGGCAAAGCAGCACAGCCGCCATAAAAAGGTTGTTCAGGCTCACCGTGCCAAGCGGGTTTTCACCGCCCACGCGCTGCATCGCAAGGGTTAAAAGCGCAAACCAGATGCCCGTTGAAAGCGCTATGATGTTCCCAAGCAACGTCACCTCACCCGAGCGGGAGCACATGGAAACGGCAACGCCGGCCGTGAGCACGCCAAGCGAAACCAGATGGCTTCTGGATACCGCCTCGCGCCTTAGCCGGGCAATCAGGTAAAGCCAAACCGGCGCGGTATACTGCATGCCCACGGCAATGGCTGCGCTGGTTTTTTGCAGCGCGACTACAATAAACAGGCTTTGCAGCGTGAAGAACACCATCATCGAAACCACCGGCAAACCCCATTTGATCTTTTTCGGCCGAAGGAACGGAAGGAGCACAACGCCCGCAATCAGCGCGCGCATTCCCGCCACGAGCGTCGCGTCCAGCGAAAGGCTTTTGATCAACGGCGCATTGGTGCTCCAGAGCAAAGCCGCCATGAGCGCAAGTACCGTTCCCTCCGTTTGGCTATTCCGTTTTTTCCGCGTCGCTTCCATCGTTCCCTCCGAGGATTCGTTTGAGCTTATGCATAGCGCTTTGGGGAAGCTGCGCGCGGATGCGCGTTCCCTCTTCCTCATGCGTTTCTGAAAGAATACGCCCCTCCGCGCGGATGAGCGCCACGGCCTCGTATTTATCGTAGGGGATCAGCAGCTCCGCCACGGTGCGTTCCGCGCCGAGCGTGTGCTCCGCACGCGAAAGCAGCGCCTCAATTCCTTCCCCTTTCGCAGCGGAAATGAAGGCTGCTTCCCCCTTTGCAGCAGGTTGTGCCGCCAACTTGTCAAGCTTATTGTACACATTGATGCGCGGCGTTTCCGCTGCGCCAAGGCCTGCAATGACATCCTCGACAACCGCCATCTGGCTGTCGTAATACGGGCTTGATGCATCCACGACATGCAGGATCAGGTCCGCGCGCGCAACCTCGTCCAGCGTCGATTTAAACGCCTCCACCAGATCATGCGGCAGCTTGTTGATGAAGCCCACCGTGTCGGACACAAGCGCCTGCGTACCACCCGGGAGCGTCACCTGACGCACAACCGGGTCAAGCGTTGCAAAAAGCTTATCCTCCGCAAGCACGCCCGCATCGGAGATCGCATTTAAAAGCGTGGATTTCCCGGCGTTGGTATAGCCCACAAGCGCAATGAGCGGCAGCGGGTTCTTTTCCCGCCTGTCCCGCCGGAGCGAACGCTGCTTTTCAACCTCCTTAAGCTCCTCGCCCAGCTCGTAAATGCGGCGGCGGATGCGCCGCTTGTCCACCTCAAGCTTCTTTTCGCCCGGGCCGCGCGTTCCGATGCCGCCGCCCTGCTGCGAAAGCGCAAGGCCCTGCCCTGCAAGGCGCGTCATGCCGTATTTGAGCTGCGCAAGCTCCACCTGAAGCTTGCCTTCGCGGGATTGTGCACGCTGTGCAAAGATATCAAGGATAAGCGCCGTGCGGTCGATTACGCGCACGCCAAGCGTGGTTTCAAGATTGCGTTGCTGCATGGGGGAAAGCTCATCGTCAAAAATGAACAGGTCGGCTTCCAGCTCGCTTCCGAGCAGCGCAAGCTCTTCCGCCTTGCCGCTGCCGATGTAGGTCGCGTTATCTACCGGCCGCCTGCGCTGTTGCTCCCGCGCTACAACGCTTGCCCCTGCGGTCTTTGCAAGCTCTGCAAGCTCCGCAATCGTATCATACCCTTCCGCGTTTTCGATGCCAACCAGAATCGCCCGCTCCGGCCGCGCTTCAGCCGTTTCCTTCGTGCTGCTTTTCAACCGCTCGTCCGCAATGCGGATCTCATCCATCAGCTGGCGCTGCGGCAGGCGGTAAGGCCTGAGCGGCCCAGCCACAAGCACCTCGCGCTCCTCCTCCCGCATCTCGCCCAGGAAGGCTGCATAAAATGACGTTGCCTCCCCCGCCTCGTTTACGCCGAGCGCAGCCATCGCGTCAAGCCGCATGCTGCGGAGCGTTCCAAGGTCCACGCCGGAAAGCCGGCCGTCCCCGCTCGGGTGCGTATGTACGCAGCGCACGCCAGAGAGCCTGTCCGCATTGCGCACAAGGCGCATATTCGGCATGTTTACCTTGCCTGAATCGCCGATGGAAACATCCTCCACCGCGCCATCCCTGCCGATATAAACGGAAATTTCCCGCCGGATGAGGCCCGTAAGCGCAGCGAGTTCATCCACAAGCGCGTGGGACGCAAACTCTCCTGCCGCCATCTTCAAATCGTAAATTGCGGCGATGCGCGTGAGTACCGTTGTCCGGATGCCCTCCGTATTGCCGTTGACCTGTTTTTTCATAGGGGTAGTTCACCTCATTTCGTTTGGGAAATTCTTTGTTTTTCCGCATGTATTGTATCACAGATGCCTGCGTTTGGACAGACGCCGCAAGGCAATATATTCGTCCGTTTCCCGGCGCACCTGCGGCGCGAGCGCAAGGAGCATCACCAGGTTTGGCAGCGCCATCAGCGAATTGAACGCTTCGCCCATCCGCCACACAGGGGCAATCTCCATCACTGCACCCACAAGGGCGCAAACCAGAAACAGGATACGATATGCCCGTATCCCCTTTGCGCCCAGCAGGAACTCCGCCGCGCGCACGCCGTAAAGCGACCAGCCGAGCATGGAGGAAAATGCGAACAGCGCCACGCAAACCGCAAGGAACACGCCCGCTTCGCGCTTAGGCACGACTGTGGCAAGCGCATCGAGCGCGATCGCCATGCCGGAAGCATCCGCATCCCCATAAGGAATGGGAACGCCTGAAACAAGCACCATCAACGCGGTCAGCGTGCAGATGAGGATTGTATCCACAAACACCTCAAAGATGCCCATCATCGCCTGTTCCACGGGATCCTCACACCGCGCGGATGCATACGCCATAGGCGCCGCGCCGATCCCTGCCTCGTTGGAAAACACGCCGCGCGTCATCCCAACGCGGAGTGCGCGCGAAAGCGTAAACCCCACCGCGCCTCCCACAGCCGGCCGGAGCCCAAACGCGCCGGAGAAGATCATCCGCAAAACCTCCGGCAGGCGGTCTGAAAAGCGGAGGATCACCCAAACCGCCGCCCCAATATAGAGTGCGCTCATCACGGGAACCACATACGCGCTTGCGCTGCAAACGCGCTTGGCCCCGCCAAGGAGCACAGCGCCGAGCGCGACCGCCGTAACCGCGCCTGTGATCCATGCAAGAAAACGCGCATCCGCCCCGGATGCCGCCGCAGGCGAGATGGCCTTTGCAGCCTCCGAAACAGCGGATGCGATGGTGTTCACCTGCACCATGTTGCCGCAGCCGAGGGAGGCAAGCAACGTGAACGCCGCAAACAGCACCGCAAGCGGTGCGGCTCCCTTCCCCATGCCAAGGAGGATGCAATACATCGTGCCGCCCACAGGCACTCCGTCCGCACCGCGCTTGCGGTAGCGCATTGCGATGAGCACTTCCGCATATTTTGTGGCCATGCCGATCACGCCGCTGATCCACATCCAAAAGATCGCACCCGCGCCGCCGATGGCAATCGCGGAAGCTACGCCTGCGATGTTACCCGTGCCAACAGAACCGCCAAGCGCTGCGGAGAGCGCCTCAAACGGGCTGATTTCGCCCTGTTTTCCGCCCTTTCCGGGACGGAACAGCCGCAAAAGGCCGCGGCAGACGGTTTTGACGCGCAGCGGAAACAGCCGCGTCAAAGCAAGCATATACGCCCCCATGGCGATGAGCAAAAGCGCTACGGCAAGGTTGAAGGTTTCGTCAAACATAAAAAGCACCCCCGCTGTGTTTTATGCGAGGGTGCGCCGCTTCATGCGGATTACTTCAGCCTGATGCCATAAATGCGCTGGCCGCGCGTGCCCACAACGATCATGTTGTCATATGCTGCAGGCGAAGCTTCGATGTTGCTTTCGATGTTGATTGTGTCCAACACCGCGCCAGTTTTCCCGTCAAGCAGGTATACGTTTCCTTTGCGGTTGCACTGTACAAGGTAACCGCTGCCCGCTGCGTCATAGAGCATCACCGGGGAACTCCAGGCATAATTGCCCATATCGTACTCCCAGACCGTATCGCCCGTTTGCGTATCGAGCGCATAAATCACGCCGCGGTCATCCCCGCCGTAGCTGGCAACGGTCGTAAAGAGCATGCCCTCCACATTCCCTTCGCCGAGCACTGCGCTCGACATGATGCCGCCCGTCACGTTCTTGGTCGTATACACCTTGAATTCCTTCTGCCAGATGATTTCGCCCGTTGTTGCATCAAGCTTGAAGAAGGCTACAGGGCCATACCCGTTCCCGTCCGCCTTGTTATCCAGTGTGGAGCCAACGTAAAGATACGCCCGGCTGTTTTCGATATCTTCCTCAAAGGCGGCGGTGGCGTTCGTGTCATCCCAGATGTCCTGCACCCAAACGGTTTCCATCGTGTTGGCGTTCACGCAGTGCATAAGGCCGGAGTTTTCCGTCAGGAACAGATATTCCCGCCAGCCTACGGCGCTGCCCTCATAGCCAACCCAATAGTCGTTTTCGCCGGTGCGCGTTGCGCCATAGCGGTATTTCACCGGGCCGGAAGGGCTCATCGCCAGCGTGCCCGCCGCTTCATCATATTGCGTGTTCAGCTTCACGCGGTAAAGCAGGCCGTTTTCGCCCGGATAGATCAGCACGTCGCTTTCGGCGCACACAAGGGCGGAGCTGTCATAAGCATGCCAGGAGCGGTCCGCAAAGCTGTCCGGCTTGTTGCCAAAGGAAAAAAGGATCTCGCCCGTCACGAGGCTCACAGCCATTGCGCGGGATTCTCTCCCCGCATCGCGGTAATGGTCGCCGGAACCAAGGTACAGCACGGGGATGCCGCGCGGGTCGAGCGAACCTGCGCCCTTGAACGGAACGCCGATGTTGATTGGATCGCGCGTTTTTTCGCCCGTTTCCAAATCAAGGAAATAAATTTTTCCATCCATCGTGGCATAAATGACTTCTACAAGCCCCGCTTTGCTTTTCGCGGAGTCGTACATGTTCATGATTTTTTTTGTGGCTTCCGGCCATTGCACAAGGATCGGCTGGCCGGACCAGCCGCTGCCCGTCCACGAGCCGGAATAGCCGCCGCCTTCCCCTTTTCCGAGGCTGCCGCTCGCAGCATACCAGACGGCCTCGAGTTTCTTTCCCGATACGTTTCCGGCCGTGCCGTAATATGGGTTTTGCCGGTAATTGCTGCCGCGGAAGGTTACTACGCCGGGAAGCTGTGCATACTTCGCGCCGCTTCCAAAGTAGACCTTGTCTGCCTCTGCGGCCGCATATTGCTCCGCCAAAGCTCCGTCCACCTCAATTTCGGAATGAAAGCCCCATTTCACGCCGGTCGTGTCCGCCGTGTCCGATGCAACGGAGGTGGGGTTCGGTATGGGCGTAGGCGTGGGCTCCGGTGTGGGTTCCGGCGTCGGCTCCGGCGTAGGTTCCGGCGTTTCGCTGTTGAACAGCCCGTCCAAAATGCCGGGCTTCTGCGTGGGGGAGGACTGCGGAACGCCATCCGCACCCGGAGTTCCGCTTCCCACAAGCGAAGAAATTGCAAGAATGCCCATCAGCACCGCTGCAATAAACAAAATCAGGATAATCAGGAACTTGGGGGTAATTTGTCTGCGCCTTCTGCGGCGGCGTTTCACCATGGATGCACCTCGTAGAAATCAATCTTGCTTGCTATTATACCTGTTTTGGCAGGATGCGGCAAGTGGAGGGGATTTTCCATACATGCGCACGTTGTAGGATTACAATACATCTTGGACAGCGGCAAGAAAAAGGATGAAGGATTCGCACGAATCGGTTATTGTGAGTTTAACAAAAGCAACAAAGACCGAAAGGAAGTGCAAATCCCTCATGGCAAGTGTAACACAGGACATGAAGTACAGGCAATCCCTAATGTGCTACGCCCTGAAATATGGCGTAACCAAGGCGGCGAGGAAGTACAACCGGCCTCGTTCAACGATTTACTTCTGGCTGTCAAGGTACGATGGAAGTATCGAATCGCTGGACAATCGCTCCAAGCGCCCGCATTCCCATCCCAACCAGCATACAGAAGAGGAACTGAAGCTGATTCGGGATATGCGGCGGAGAAATCCCAATCTGGGACTCATCGACCTGTGGTGCAGGCTCAAGGAGCGCGGGTATACGCGCTGCCCGGAAAGCCTGTACCGGGTGCTTAAGCGCCTTGGCGCTTTGCCTGAGCGCCCAAAGAAGCAGCCATACAAGCCCAAGCCCTACGAGCAGATGACCTACCCCGGCCAACGTGTCCAGATCGACGTCAAGGTTGTTCCGCGCGCCTGCTGCCCCAACTGGCAGCGCTTCTTCCAGTACACCGCCATTGACGAGTTTTCCAGACTGCGATATCTGGCGGCTTACGGGGAACAAAGCACCTATTCCTCGGCCGACTTTTTGAAGAAAGCATATGCTTTCTTCAAAAAGCACGGCTTCACCGTCGAATGTGTCCAGACTGACAACGGGTTTGAGTTTACCAACCGCTTTGCTCAGTCCAACCGTGAACTGATCACGCTCTTTGAGAAGACTGCTGCAGAGCTGGGCATTCGGCACAAGCTGATTCGTCCCTATACGCCCCGTCACAATGGCAAGGTAGAGCGCAGCCACCGTGAGGATCAGCGTCGCTTCTACGACTCCCATCGCTTCTACTCGCTTGCCGACTTCGATGCTCAGCTAGCTGTGCATCGAAGAGCCTCCAATATCCGTCCTATGCGCCCTTTACAGTATTGCTCTCCCAACGATTTCCTTCGTAGCTATACCGTCCAACATATTTGACAAACCTACAAGGGGATTTTCCATACATGCGCACGTGCCTTTTGCTTTCACAGGTTCGGGCCCAATTGGTTCAATTCCCCAAATGATTTCGGTTATTTAATAAGTTTAAAATTTCGCAAACGCGGTATTTGCTGTCGCTCTTCTTAATTTTCACTAAATCAACAACTGGGAATTCATATATTAATTTGTTTTATTAAAAAGGCACTATGGAAATTCATGCCTAATTCCTCAATATAGAGTTTTAATATCGCTTTGTAATTCTTCGTCGATGTAGATAAAGTAATATACTTACATTGAGACTTCACCTCATTTTCGATAAGCTGAAATAGCTTTTTTCCTATTCCCATACAACGATGTTCAGGCAAAACATAAAACTCATCAATGCTAAAACACGGTTCCCCTATTTCTATATAAGAGGTCTTTTTTTCCTGAGAATAAAAATGACCAAAGATATACCCCACAATTTTGCCTTTATCCAAAGCTACTGCCAAAGGCTCATTCAAATCGCTCTTGGTATTCACTTCCATTCCATAACAACAGTCTTCCTCTTTCCATTTTTTTGATAGGCAAATCAACTGATCTATTGTATCTTCATCCAGTTTTTGCAATTCATACTTCATAATAATCCCTCCCATACAAGTTTGTATCCATCACAATATTTTCTCTATTCAACATTTTCTGAATTGTTATGCTGCTTCTGTTAGCTTGAATTGTACCACAAAGCCAGATAAGTAACAACATATCGCATTCTCTGTCCCTTATGCGAGGATAAGGGCGCACTTATTCACCACCGCCCCGATGGGCGGCGGTGGTACTGCCTTGCGGCAGGCGTGCGCTCTCCGAGGGGGACGAAAGACAAGGGACATCCACGCCTATCCGAGCGGCGAGAGTGTCCCTTTTTCGACTCAGTTCGCTCCTCTGAGCAAGTAGCGAAGCTGCCCGAAAAGAAAGTGTTATGCTTCGCAAAAAACGCCCTTGACAAATGTTCTATTGCTTTAAACTTACAACGATTTCGGCCGCCCACAGCTCAACGCCCATTGCCATATTGCTCATAAAGGATTTAACACCCTTTTGCCGCATGGTCTCAATTTCAAAAGCCAGCTTTTCTTTCAGTCGGATGCAATCAGGCCATTTCTCATCATATCCCCACGGGAACTTTTGCGGCTTTTCTCCCACAAAACAGCATATCGGTTTTCTTTTCATAAAGTTCCTCCAAATTTGGTGTCTCCAAATATTCTTATTATATTTGGTAATGCCAAATTTGAAAAGAGCCCCTTCTCATATACTATGACAAAAGGAAATGGGGCGGCGTTTTGAATACCAGGAAGCTTGGATTAGGCGAAAAAAATATCGTTGGCGCTCGCGTCACACAAATGCGGCTGAAGCTTGGCATGAAGCAGATCGATTTGCTTGCGCGCCTGCAAACCGAAGGCGTTGACATCAGCATACCTGCGCTCTCCCTGCTGGAAGGGCAAAAGCGGCCCGTTACCGACAAGGAGCTCAAAGCTTTAGCAGAAATTCTCGGCGTCTCTTCCGATTGGTTGTTGGGACGCGGGTAAAAACAAGCAGCCCCCTCTCCACACAATTGGAGCGGGGCTTTTGTTTCGGCACATCAATGAGATTTACATCTTGTCCTTTATGCCGCACAACGCGCTATTCAGCAGCGTGAATATGCCGGTGCATGAAACCAGAATAATACTTTGAGCGGCGCTGCCGCATCAGGAGCAGCAGCCCTCTCACGCAAAGCTCTGCGGCCATGGCCGCCCACACGCCGTGCAGTCCAAGCGGGCCGACCAGCAAAAGCGCCAGCCCAAGCCGCACGACCCAGATGCTCGCAAGGTTCAGGATGCTGGGAACCAGCGTGTCCTCCGCGCCACGCAGCGCCCCGGATGCGGCAATCGACACAGCATAAAGCGGCTCCGCAATGAGGCCAATGCGCAAAACTTCCGCCGCAAGCGTCCGGACGGAAGGGTCCGGCGTAAGCATCTGAAACACCAATGGACAAATGAAATACATCACAATCCCCATCAGCGTCATGATTGCACAGCCCATCCCGATCGCAATGTTGCCGTAGCGTTTTGCGAGCTTGTATTCCCCTGCGCCGATGTTCTGCCCGACCAGGGTGGTCGCCGCGGCGCCGATGCCGTAGCCGGGCATATAGCACAGGCTTTCGGCCGTAATGGCAAAGGAATTCGCCGCAATGGCAACCGTGCCAAGCGGGGCGACGATCATGGTGGTTACCACCATTGCTCCGCTCATGGCGATCTGCTCCGCACCGACGGGGCTTCCAATCCGCAAAGCCCGCTTCAGAATCTCCCGATCCGTTCTGCAGTGCTCTTTTCGGTTGATGCCCAATTCCGGCGAACGAATAAAACAGGCCCACATCATCACAATGGCCACAACCGCCGTTGCGAGCCCCGTGCCGAGCGCCGCGCCAAGCACGCCGTAACGGGGAATCAACAGGGCGTTGAATCCCACATCCAGCGCGCAGGTGATCGTGTTAAGGATGCTGGGGGTAACCATGTTCCCGCTGCATTGAAGGCTTGCGGATGCAAGCCAGCTCAGCTGCATGAAGGGCAGCGTGCAGGCATAAACGAGGAAATAATGCGATGCATCCCGGTGCAGCTCTTCTTCGCCGCCCAACCACACAGGCAGGGGGCCGCTGATTGCAATCCCGGCAAGCATGAGAAGCACGGAAAGGATCACCGCCGTAACGATGCCGTGTTTGAGCACATCGCGCGCCTTTTTGTTATCCCTGGCCCCCACATGGTGCGCAATCTGAACGGAAAAACCGGCCGATACTGCGGAACAAAGGCCGCCTAAAAGCCATGTGCTGGTAGCAACAAGGCCGATTGCCGCCGATGCATCCGCCCCCAGATTTCCAACCATGGCAGAATCGATATACTGCATCACAATGGAGGAGATCTGTGTCAGGATCGCAGGCACGCTCAGCTGCCATACCCGCTTGATCTGTTGGGGAAGTTCCGTGGATTGAAACGCTCGCATAGTTTCCGCTCCGCTTTCCTTGCAGTTGCCGGTTTCCGGTTACTTCAGCTTTACGCCGTAAATCTTGGAGGCGCGCGTGCCGACGACGATCATATTGTCGAACGCGGCGGGCGACGCTTCAAAGTTGCCCTCGAGATCAAGCCTGTCCAGCGTTTCACCGGTGCGCCCATCGAAAAGATACATGTGCCCTGCGGAGTCGCACTGCACCACATAGCCATCGCCATTGTCGTCATAAAGAATCAGCGGGGAGGACCATGCATACGCGCCGAGGTGTTTCTTCCAAACCTCCGTTCCGTCCGCCTTGTTGTAGGCGACGAGGAGGCCGCGCGTCTCGGTTTCGGTCGTCATCGCATAGGCGACGTAAACAAGGTCGGAAAGGTTGCCCTTGCCAAGCGCAGCTGTATCCTGTATGCCGCCGGACACATTTGACCGCGTGCAGCGGTAGCCCGGCGCTTTCCATACGACTTCACCCGTGAGTGCATCGATGCGCCAGAATGGGATTACGCCGGTGTTGTTGCCATCCACAGTCCAGTGCAGCGATGTGCCCACATAGATGGAAGCCTCCCCGGTTTCTTCGTTCAGCTCGAACACGGGCGTGCAGTTGGTGTCGTCCAGCACATCCTGCACCCAGACAACCTCCATCGTGTTCACGTTAAAGCAGATGAGGTCGCCGCAGTTGTCCGTAACGTACATGTAGTTCTTCCAGAAAATCGGGCTTGATTCAAAGCCGAGCCAATAGGTGTTGTTCGCCTGCCCGTCCCGGCTCCGCTTTGTCGTATAGCGCCACTTGAGCACGTCGCTCGGGTTGATGGAAATCGTCCCTGCAGCCTCGTCGTACACCGTGTTGAGTTTGAACTGATACACAATGCCCGTCTCCGAAGCGTAAGTGACGGTATCGCTCGCCGCATGGACGATCGTTGCCGGGTCAAACCCGAAGAAGCTGCGCACGGAGTATTCGTCCTTCGCGCCATAGCTGTACAGCTTTCGGCCGTCAATCAGGCTGATGATCTGGTTTTCCGCCGGGCCGTTCGGCCCTTCGTCGCCTGCGCCTACGTAAAGCAGCGGGTAGCCGCGCGGATCGAGCGAGCCGGAGCCTTTATAGGTCCACTTGCCGTTGATGCGGTCGCGCGTGCTACTTCCGTCCGCAAGGTCAAGGAAATAAATGTAGCTGTTTTCAGTGGCGTAAATGATCTCAACAAGGCCGTCCTTGTTCTTTTTTTCATCATACAGGTTCATGATACGGCGCGTTGATTCCGGCCAGCGGACAATGAGGGGCTGTCCTGTCCAGCCCACACCAAACCACGTTCCGTCCGAAGGGTTCCCCTTTGCGATGGAGCCCGGAATCTCTTTTGTCCAAGTGAGCGCAAGCTTTTTTTCTCTCACCGTACCCGCCGTGCCATAGGTTGGGTCGTCGCGGTAGTTGTTGCCGCGGAACGTAATGACGCCCTCAAGCGCAGTATATTCCTCAGCCTCAGGATACGTTAAATCAGCAGGCGCACGATAGCTGCTCACCGCGCTTCCGTTGAGCTGCATCTCGCTTTCAAGCCCGAAATCCGCAGCGCTTGTTCCTGCGGTTGAGGTTGGGCTCGGAATGGGGATGGGCGTGGGCGTAGGTTCCGGCGTAAGCTCCGGCGTGACGGTGGGCGTAGGCTCCGGCGTACTGCCGCCGAACAGGGTGTCAAAAAAGCCTGGCTTGTCCGTGCCCTGCGGTTCATCCGCAGGGGTCTTTCCGTTTTCAACCAGCGCGGAGATCGCCAAAATGCCCATCAGCAGTGCTGCGATGAACAAAATCAGGATGATCAGGAACTTGGGTGTAATTCTTCTGCGCCTTCTGCGGCGGTGTCTCACCATTCTGCAGTACCTCTTCATTAACCAGAATTGTTTTATTATACCCTTTTTTGTACACCGGGACAACCAAAGGCTGGCCACAGGATATGAATTGACTGTTAACTCTTGGGTATGTTTGCTTCGCTTGACATGGCTTCCATTTTTGCATTATACTAAGTAATGCAAAAATCTTTGGAGGCTTATCATGCTCCTGCAATTGGATTTCTCCAGCGATCTGCCCATCTATCTGCAGATCCGCAATCAGATCGTGCTTGGCATCGCAAGCGGAGCGCTTGTGCCGGGCGAGCGTCTGCCGACGATCCGTACGCTTGCGGATGAAGCAGGCGTGAACATGATGACCGTCAGCAAAGCGTATCAGCTGCTTAAGCAGGAAGGATATATCCGCACGGACCGGCGCAGCGGCGCAGTGGTCAGCGGAGACTTCAGCGCGCAACACGGCCTCACCGCCTCCATGCAAGATTCGCTGCGGCTGACCGTATCCGAAGCGAAGCTGCAAGGGGTTCCCTGTGAAGAGTTCCTCGCGTTCTGCAGGGCGCTTTATGAAGAAACAAAGGAGAACCCGTCATGAAATATGTTTTGTTCCCCATACTGTATCTCTGCCTTGTTCCAATCTACTTCATGCTGCGCAATGAAACGAAGCCGAAAAAAAACATCATTCTCGGCGTAACGCTTCCATATGAAGTGCGGCAGGATGCTGCGGTTCAGGAGATCTGCCGGGACTTTCTGCGGCAGTTGAATCTTGCCACCCTCGTGCTTGCTCTTGTGCCGCTTGCGTTCCTGCCGGTCAGGCATGGTTCCGTTTTCATGACATGCTTTCTTTTTTGGATGATTGCGGCGGTCGTCGTGCCCTACATCCCCTATGTACGGTGCCACAAGCGCCTTCGTGCCTATAAGCAGCAGGCCTGCCCGCCTGCGGAGCGCAAGGGCGAAACGCTTGTGGATCTCCGCCTTGCAGCGCTCCCGAAAAAGGTTGTGAGCCCCCTGTGGTTCCTGCCTCCGCTTGTGATGGCGCTCGTGCCCATCCTCCACACGCTGGCAGCAGCGCCAAGAGACGCGGCCTTCCCGTGGATGCTCTTTGGCTATGGCATAAACTTACTCATGGTGCTGCTCTTCACCGGCCTTTACCGGCTCATCAACCGCCAGCGCGCGGAGGTCGTGGATGAAAACACGGCCCTGACCGCGGCCCTGACCCGTGTGCGGCGGTACCAATGGGGGCGCGCCTGGATCGCTTTCTCCTGGCTCACAGGGCTGTTCAGCCTCGGTTTCTGGCTCCTGATCGACTCCGTCACCGGCATTCTCCTGCTTGCGCTTGGGTATGTCGGGATCCTCATGATCGTCTGCATCCGCACGGAGTTTGCCGCACGCCGCGCCCAGGAATCGCTCACCGCAGAAAGCGGGCAGGGCTTCTTCGCGGATGATGACTGCTACTGGATCTATGGGCTGATCTACTGCAACCCGAACGACAAGCACCTGAGCGTGAACAACCGCGTCGGCATGGGGATGACATTCAACTTCGCCCATTGGGCCGGGAAGCTCATCCTCGGCATTTCCGCCCTGCTGCTGCTCGCAATGCCGCTCCTCGGCGTGTGGATGATCCGGCTTGAGACCACGCCCATTACGCTCACGCTGAACGAAAATGAGCTGGTTGCAACGCACACGAAGGAGCTCTGCCGCTTGGAGCGGGCGGAGATCCGCTCCGCAGCGCTGCTTGAGGCGCTGCCCGACGCAGTCAAGCTTTCCGGCACCGGATTTGACACGTTCCTTCAGGGCAAATTCCGCGTGGAAGGATATGGCGTATGCGAGCTTTGCCTGAACCCGGAAAAACCGCCCTTCCTCCTGCTTGAAACCGCGGAGGAAACCTGGCTGCTCGGCGCGGAAAGTACGGCAACTGCGCAGGCAGTTTACGCGGAACTGACAGAGGAATAAACGGACGCACACGGAAAAACCGCCGGTTACCCGGCGGTTTTTCCTCGGCGCATATAGATTTTTATTTTTACCCGCCGCAATCCGGCGCGATAAACAGAAAGCCTGCGCGGCGTTATGCCGCTGCGTTCATATCATAAACATACAGCTTGCCCTTGTCCGCAACCCACCTCGCCCCAGGTTGCCCGGCCCGCTGCACCTTCCGTGCTTTTTGCCGTTTACGGCGCTGCAGTTCCTGATGTACGGCAATTGCACCCATACTGCCCAGAAGGATTCCCGGCAACATAAAGGAAAAAAACATACCGAAATAATTCATCGTCAGCCTCCTGTGCGAGCCATACTCATAAATTTCTTGTAGGGATAATTCGATTGCCTTAAAGGAAATTATTTGCTATCCTCATCCCATCAACGATATTATAGTATCTTATCAGGATACTGTCAAGGATATTTTTCGCGTTTTTAAGAAATTTTTGCTTGCCTTTCATTTCCGTGGGGGCTACAATAAATAGGAATCATGATCAGAGTTCCGGAGGGCCTTATGAGCAGATTGAAGCAGTTGCGCAAAAGTCACGGAATTACTCAGGATGAGCTGGGCGAAATTCTGGGGGTTCAAAAGGCCGCAGTTTGCAAATATGAAACCGGGCGCGTGCCGCTGCCGCATGAAGCAATCGTGAAGCTTTGCGACCATTTTCGCGTAACGGCGGATTATCTTCTCGGCATCGACGGGCCGGAGACAGTGCCTGCGCAGGTCACGCCGCTGTTCAAGCAGCGCGCTGCCGCATCGCCGCAGTTCCTTCCCATCGGTGAAACGGTGGGAGTTCCGCTCGTCGGGCGCGTACACGCAGGGCTCCCCATCCTTGCGGAGGAAAACATCTCGGAGTATATCGGCGTACCCGCAAGCGATGTTGTCGCGGGCGAGTATTTTTACATGGAAGTGGAGGGCGACTGCATGATCGGGGAGTTCATCCCCGAGGGCGCACTCGTTCTCGTACGCCTGCAGCCGCGCGTTGAAAACGGGCAGATTGCCGTTGTACGCGTAGAGGATGAAGTGCTTTTGCGCAAGGTAAAATACATGGGTTCAACGCTTATGCTCATCCCCGCGAACACGAAATATGAACCTATGATCGTACCCGGCGAGCTGGCTGAAGTTGTGGGGCGCGTTGTGGAAGTGCGCATTCGCGGGCTGTAATTGCAGGACGGAACATGAATAACGCCTTTTCTTGCAGGAAGGCGTGCAATAATCAGGAGGGTTTTCAATATGGCATTTTGTGGTAATTGTGGCGCCCAGATCAACGATGGCGCAAAGTTCTGCCCCGTTTGCGGCACGGTTCAAGGCGCGCAGGCGGCCCCCAACCAACAGCAGCAACAGTCCGCTCCGGCCCAGTCTGCAGGCCTACGCACGGATGAGGAAAAATACCGCTACCTTGCGGCGCTTTCCTATCTTAACATCATTTTCATGATCTTGGGCTTGCTTGTCGGCAATGCCTCCAATTATCTCAGGCATCATGCCAACCAATGCGTTTGCCTGATGATCTGGAACATTTGCTGCGGGCTTGTTTGTATCATCCCCTTCATCGGCTGGTTGGTGGGCATCGTCGGCATGATCGCCGGGTTTGTCATCATGATTATCTGCATCGTAAAGGCGCTCAAACGCGAATATTACGAAATTCCGATCTTCGGCAAAATTCGTGTCATACCGGAAGTGTAAAGCGTCCGGCTTAACAAATGCCCCGGCAGTTCTCTCTGCCGGGGCATTTGCATGTCAAAAAAGTGGCGAGCCGCCACTTTTTTGAGTTTTCTCAGCGTGCAAAACCCTGAGGGGTTTCATCCGTTCCGGCGTGCGTGCCGCCGGAGCCGGAATAAAGTCAAAGGGCTGCGGCCCCTTGACAATCCCCGGAGTTCTCGACAGGCCGTTGCATTGGTTGCCTTTCTTTTTGTGAAACACAGCTTTACATAGTTTTAACTTTCCCGTGCTTTTGCGCTTAACCTGAAAGCCGTATGATATGTCCGTAAAAAAGAGGAAACAATAACAAAAAGAAAGAAGGATTTTACAATGAAGAAGCTTACCGCACTTTGCATGGCAGCCCTGATGCTGCTCGTCGTGGCCGCAGGCTGCAACAACGCCTCCGAAAACACCGCGATTTATGTCGTCTCCCGCGAGGACGGCTCCGGCACGCGCGGCGCGTTCATCGAATTGTTTGGCATTGAGCAGAAGAACGAAGCGGGTGAAAAGATTGACCATACCGTTGAAACCGCTGAGATTACCGACAGCACTTCCGTTATGATGCAGACCGTTGCCGGCAACAAGGCTGCAATCGGCTATATCTCCCTTGGCTCTCTGAACGAAACCGTAAAGGCTCTGCAGATTGACGGTGTGGACGCAACTGCCGAGAACGTCAAGAACGGTACCTATAAGGTTGCCCGCCCCTTCAATGTGGCTACAACGGCAACCGTCAGCGCAGAAGCGCAGGACTTTTTGAGCTTCATTCTGAGCGCAGAAGGCCAGGCGGTCGTTGAAAAAGCCAACTGCATCAGCGAAGGCAACACCGGCGCTTTCACAGGCGGCAGCGTCAGCGGCAAGATCGTCGTCGCAGGTTCCTCCTCCGTCACCCCGGTCATGGAAAAGCTCAAGGAAGCGTATAACGCCATCAACCCCAACCTGACCATCGACATCCAGCAGAGCGACTCCTCCACCGGCATGACCTCTGCAATCGACGGCCTCTGCGACATCGGCATGGCCTCCCGCGACTTAAAGGACAGCGAGCTTGAAGCCGGACTTACCCCCACCGCCATCGCCCTTGACGGCATTGCGGTCATCGTAAACAACGAAAGCGAAATGACCGGCCTTACAAGCGAGCAGGTGCGCGCCATCTTCATGGGCGAAACCACCGACTGGAACGAAGTAAAATAAGGGAACGAAGCGAATCAATCGCGGGCCGGCCTTCCGGCCCGCATTGGCATGACTTGGACAAGGAGCGTTTATGACAGTGAAAAGGCATGCGGAGCGTGTGCGCCCAAACGCCCGGCAGGTGCGTGAAACGCTGATGCGTATCGTGTTTCTGGTTACGGCCTGCATTTCCATCCTCGCCGTTATACTCATTTGCATCTTCATGTTTGCAAACGGCATCCCCACCATCGCGGAAATCGGCCCTGCCAATTTTCTGCTCGGCACGAAATGGAAACCGCTCAACGGCATCTTCGGCATTCTCCCGATGATCGTCGGAAGCCTGTATGTGACGGCGGGCGCCATTCTCATCGGCGTGCCGGTCGGGATTCTCTGCGCCGTGTATCTTGCCCGTTTCTGTTCAAAGAGGCTGTACCGGGTGCTCAAGCCCCTGATTGACCTGCTCGCGGGGATTCCTTCCATCGTGTATGGATTCTTCGGCCTCGTTGTCATCGTGCCGCTGATTCAGCAGCTCACGGGGGGCAGCAACGGTAAAAATATCCTCACAGCATCCCTGATGCTCGGCATCATGATCCTGCCCACGATCATCAGCGTTTCAGAAAGCGCAATCCGCGCCGTCCCGGAAAGTTATTATGAAGGCGCGCTTGCGCTTGGCGCAACGCATGAGCGCAGCGTATTTTTCGCCGTACTTCCCGCCGCCAAATCCGGCATTCTCGCCGGGGTGATTCTGGGCGTAGGCCGCGCCATCGGGGAAGCGACCGCCGTAAAAATGGTGGCGGGCAACCAGCCAATCCTGCCCACAAGCATCCTGAGCGGCGTGCGCACGCTGACTTCGAACATCGTTGTGGAAATGGGCTATGCCGAAGGCCTGCACCGGGAAGCGCTGATCGCCACGGCCGTCGTGCTCTTTGTGTTTATCCTGTTGATTAACCTTTCCTTCTCAGCCCTTAAGAAAAAGGAGGGATAATTATGGAAACCAATGCGATCAACCGGGAAAGCCGCAGTGAACGCTGGCGCGCTTACAAGCGCAGGCCGCTCTCCCTGCTGCTGCGCCTTGCGGTAACGCTTTCCGCCGCAGTCACGGTATTCGTGCTCGTAACGCTTGTGGCTTATATCCTGATCAAAGGTATCCCCAACCTCAAGCCCTCTCTGTTCGCGTGGGAGTATACCACGGAAAACGCTTCTATGCTGCCGGCGATGATCAATACGCTCACCATGACGGTGCTCTCGCTCCTCATGGCAGTGCCTGTTGGCGTATGTTCTGCGATCTACCTTGTAGAATATGCGGGGCGCGGAAACCGGCTCGTATCGCTCGTGCGCATCACGGCGGAAACGCTTCAGGGCATTCCCTCAATTGTATATGGCCTCTTTGGCTTTCTGTTTCTCGTTGTTGCCTGCAAGTTCGGATACTCGCTTCTAAGCGGCGCCATCACGCTTGCGATCATGATCCTGCCCCTGATCCTGCGCACAACGGAAGAAGCGCTCAAGGCCGTGCCGGACTCCTTCCGCGAAGGCAGCTTCGGTCTCGGCGCAGGGCGGCTCCGCACCGTGTTCCGCATCGTTCTCCCCTCGGCCGTGCCTGGCATCCTCGCGGGCGTAATTCTCGCCATCGGCAGGATCGTTGGGGAAACAGCCGCGCTCATTTACACCTCCGGCACCGTTGCGGGCGTGCCGGAAACGCTTATGGGTTCCGGGAGGACGCTCGCCGTTCATATGTATGCGCTCCTCTCCAACGGTTTATATACAGAGCAGGCATATGCTACGGCAGTTGTACTTCTCGTGATGGTCGTAGGCATCAACGCGCTCTCCGCCTGGCTCGCCAAAAAAGTTTCAGCAAAGCAAAGGTAACGAATTTATGGATAAATTTTCGATCAACGACCTCAATTTGTATTACGGCGATTTTCATGCGCTTAAAAATGTGAATCTGCACATCGGTGCAAACGAGATCACCGCTTTCATCGGCCCTTCCGGCTGCGGAAAATCCACGCTGCTCAAATCCCTGAACCGCATGAACGACTTGGTGGAAGGCTGCCGCATCACCGGGGAAGTGCTGCTTGACGGAACGAGCGTTTACGGCGGGATGGATGTAAACCTGCTCCGCCGCCGCGTGGGCATGGTATTTCAAAAGCCCAACCCGTTCCCCATGAGCATTTATGATAACATTGCGTATGGCCCGCGCACCCATGGTGTGCGCTCCAAGGTGAAGCTAGACGACATCGTGGAACGCTCGCTGCGCAGCGCTGCCATCTGGGACGAGGCCAAGGACCGCCTGAAAAAAAGCGCGCTCGGCATGTCCGGCGGGCAGCAGCAGCGCCTCTGCATCGCGCGTGCGCTTGCCGTAGAACCGGAGGTGCTTTTGATGGACGAACCCACAAGCGCGCTCGACCCCATCTCCACCTCCAAGATTGAAGACCTTGTCGTGGAGTTGAAAAAAGACTATACTATTGTCATTGTTACCCACAACATGCAACAGGCGGCCCGCATTTCGGACAAAACCGCGTTTTTCCTTCTTGGCGAGGTCATTGAGTTCGGCGATACAGAAACCATCTTTTCCGTGCCCGAGGACAAGCGCACGGAAGATTACATCACGGGGAGGTTCGGATAATGCGCAACCAGTTCGACGAGCAGTTGGAACTGCTCAATGTGGAGCTCATCAAAATGGGCGCACTGTGCGAGGAGGCCATCGGCCTTGCGACGCGGGCGCTTTTGGAAGGCAGCGCCGCTTCTGCCGAAAAGGCCGTGGCGGTGGATGCCGAAATCGACCAGAAAGAGCGGGAAATCGAGCAGCTTTGCATCAAGCTGCTGCTCAAACAGCAGCCTGTGGCACGCGACCTCCGCGTGATCTCCGCTGCACTTAAGATGATTTCCGACATGGAGCGCATCGGCGACCAGGCTGCGGACATCTCTGAAATCACAAAATACATCCGCAAGAACGACAGCAAGAGCAAGGTGCATATTGCGGACATGGCAAAAGCCACCGGCAAAATGGTGACCGACAGCATCGATTCTTTTGTGAAAAAAGATCTTGAGCTTGCCTATTCCGTGATGCGTTATGACGATGTGGTGGACGATCTTTTCTCTGCCGTGCGGCGGGAGCTGATCGGCCTCATCGGTGAGGATGGCCGAAACGGCGAGCTGTGTATCGACCTTCTGATGGTCGCAAAATATTTCGAGCGCATCGGCGACCACGCGGTGAATATTGCGGAGTGGGTTGAATTTTCGCTCACGGGCAAGCATACGTCAAACGAAGGGGTGTAAGCGCATGATCTATCTTCTGGAGGACGATAACAGCATCCGCGAGTTCGTCATCTATACGCTCAACAGCCAGGGGTTGGAGGCGCAGGGGTTTGAGCGCCCTTCCGCCTTCTGGGCGGCGCTGGAGCAGCGCCTTCCATCGCTTGTGCTGCTCGACATCATGCTGCCGGAGGAGGACGGCCTCAGCGTGTTAAAGCGCCTGCGCAGCGCCACCGCCACGCGCCGCGTTCCCATCATCATGCTCACGGCAAAAAGCACTGAGTTTGACAAAGTGGTGGGCCTGGACAGCGGCGCAGACGATTACATCCCGAAGCCCTTCGGCATGATGGAGCTGCTCGCGCGCATCAAGGCGCTCCTGCGCCGCACGGAGGAGGAGCATGTGGAACGGGACTATTCGCTCGGCGGGCTTTACGTTTGCCCGGTGAAGCACATCGTGCGTGTGGACGGGCAGAATGTAACGCTGACGCTCAAGGAGTTCGAGCTGCTGTGTATGCTGCTTGAAAACAGCGGCATCGTGCTCACGCGCGCGCAGCTTCTTGACCGCATCTGGGGCTATGCGTTTGACGGCGAAAGCCGCACTGTGGATGTGCATGTGCGCACGCTCAGGCAAAAACTCGGGGCATGCGGCGCGCTGATCCAAACCGTGCGCGGCATCGGCTATAAGATCGGAGGGGACGAGGCATGACGGCAAGAATTTTCCGCTCCATTTTCCTTGTTGCCACAGCGGTGCTGCTCGCTTGCTTCATCCTGATTTTCGGCATGCTTTATGAACACCTTGGCCAGCAGATTCAGGCGGAGCTGCAAACCGAGGCGATTTACATCGCCCAGGGGCTTGCACAAAGCGGCATGGAATATTTCAACGGGCTTCGCGGCACAAACCGCATCACTTGGGTTGCCGCGGATGGCACCGTGCTTTATGACAGTGATTCCGAAGCCGCGGCCATGGAAAACCACGCGGATCGTGAGGAAATCCAGGAAGCGCTTACGGGGGGTTCCGGAGAAAGCACGCGCTATTCCACAACGTTCGATGAACGGCGCATCTACTTTGCCACCCGGTTGAGCGACGGCACGGTTTTGCGCGTTTCCTCTGCGCAGCATTCCGTTTGGGTGCTCATTATGGGCCTGCTTTCCCCCGTAATCATGATTTTCGTGCTGGCGGCAATCCTTTCCGGCGTATTGGCATCCGCGCTTTCAAAGCGCATCCTGCGCCCGGTGAATGCGATTGACCTTGAGCACCCGGAACAGAGCGAGGTTTATGAAGAACTTTCCCCCCTGCTCTCGAAAATTTACAATCAGAACCGTGTGATCGACAGCCAGATTGAGGAGCTTCAGCGCAAGCAGGCGGAATTTACGGCAATCACCGAAAACATGAGCGAAGGTTTCCTTGTGATCGACGATCATACGGATCTGCTTTCCTATAATTCCGGCGCGCTTCGGCTGCTTGGCGCGGAAGCGGGGCTCAGCCGGCGGAGCGTGCTCGCGCTCAACCGCAGCGAGGGGTTCCGCAAAGCCGTTGAGCTCTCGCTTTCCGGAGAGCACTGCGAGCAGCTGTTCGAGCGGGAAGGACGTTATCTCCAGATTATCGCCAATCCCGTTTACCATGAAGAACGTGTGGCAGGTGCGGTGCTTGTGATTCTGGACATTACGGAAAAGCACGCCCGTGAAAGCATGCGCCGCGAGTTTACCGCAAACGTATCCCATGAGCTGAAAACGCCGCTTACCTCGATTTCCGGCACAGCGGAGATCATTAAAAACGGCTTTGTAAAGCCGGAGGACATCCCTCACTTTGCCGGGAACATCTACGACGAAGCGCAGCGGCTCATCACGCTCATCGGGGACATCATGCGCCTTTCCCAGCTTGATGAAGATTCCGTTCCGTTTGAAAAGGGGCCGGTGGATCTTTATGAGCTTGCTTCCTCCGTACTGTGCAGGTTGGAGGCGGCGGCCGGGAAGAGAGGGATCTCCCTCACGCTTTCAGGCGAGCATGCAACGGTAAACGGCGTTTCACAGGTGCTGGATGAAATGGTGTTCAACCTGTGCGATAATGCGGTGAAGTACAGCCGGGAGAACGGCCATGTGCGCGTTTTCGTTTCCGAAGAAAACGGCCATGTGGCGCTGCGCGTTGAGGATGACGGTATCGGCATCCCCGCCGCCGACCAGGCGCGGGTCTTCGAGCGATTTTACCGCGTGGACAAAAGCCATTCCAAGGAAATTGGGGGCACGGGGCTCGGCCTTTCCATCGTCAAGCACGGCGCGGCATTTCACAATGCCCGGGTCGCGCTTGAAAGCGAGCTCGGCAAGGGCACAACCGTAACGGTGACGTTCTGAGCCTCCCCTTGCGGGAAAGCATACTTGAAGCGGGGCTGTCCTGTTGCAGCCCCGCTTATGGTTTTCTATTTGTTTTATGTTTTTTCCCATGGCGTGCGCACAACGGCCCGTACGCAGAATCCAAAACGCGACTCTGCATCTCGCCGGACGATCAGTTCACCCGTGCGTTCGGCCGGATCATCCGCTTCATCCGCCGGGACCATTGGGTCGCCGATCACATAGCGCACATAATATTCACCATCCACAAGCGGCTCAATCTCTTCAAACCGGTCGAACCGCATCCCATAATCCCCAAATGTTTGGAAGTAAGTTCCGTCGGTGCAGAAAAATGAGGAATCATCATAATCTGCAGCGTCTTCCGGCAGTTCGCGGCCGAACACGCTTGCAATAAAAGCTTCCGCCTCTTCCACATCCATTACGACGGCGTTCTTCCCATTGATAGAATCTTCGGATTGCAACACCGTGCCGAAGGCCGGCAAACGCCCATTCTCTGGTTCCCAATAGCGCTCCGCCTGATCTGCATCCCAGCTATACACATAAAATGCGCGCGTTACATGCGTTTCCATAGTAAGCGTCTGCTCCGGCGCGAGCGGTTCGCAGGTGGAAACATAATATGCAAGCTCCGAAAGCGCCGCTTGCTCTTTCGCCGTAAGCGGTTTGCCCACCCCTGCATGCTCCGCGCGGTATGCCGCGAGCCATTCTGCGCGTGAACTCATACCGCCCCATGCGCTGCTGTCGTTCTGTGCCTGCGCCGTGCCGGTATAATCCGTCAGCGTAACCCCACCTTCCCCGGAGGCGATGCGCGCAACCTCCTTCGCAGGCACAAGGGTAAAGTCCACAAAGCTCTTCGCAGTCAGCTCTGCGGCAAACACGCCGATCCCTTCGCCGTCTGCGCGCAGCACAAGCTCGCCCCCGCTTTCCTGCCCGGAATACGCATACGCAAAGTCAAACATCATGACTTCCCTGCGCGCGGGATCAAAGCATCCGGCCTGTGCGCGGTGCGTGCCGGAGCCCCAGGAACAGGTGAAATACAGTTCCTCTGCCCCATCCCGGTTCAAATCCGCAACCGCCGCATCCGTGAAGCCGATGCCGCCGAACCATGTGCCGAGCGGATAGACGGCGCCTTCATATAACAGATAGGACGCGCAGGATTTTTCAAATTTGAAGATCTGAAAGCGGTCAATCCATACCGCAGAGACTTCCGCCGGCGTAACGTTATGGCAGGCGTCGTTTTCATATCCCGTGTTCATCACATCGGCGCCCGCCGCCGCAAGGAATTCCGCAACCCCTTCCTCCGAAGGCGAGATCACGGTCTCCCACGCCCAGCGTGCCGGAACGGCGCCGCTGTAACGGAAGACCGTGCCTTCCTCTGCGCCCATGCCCGCTTCAAAGCGGAGCGCTTCACCGCCTTCTTCAAGGGTGAAGCGGCAGGTTTCCTCTTCTGAAACCGTAAGCGTGAGCACGCCGTTTTCGCAGGCCCACACACCCTCCGGCGCATAGCTCATCGCAATGTTGCGGATGAACTGAAACGTTCTGTCCTCATGCAAGTCCAACCACGCCATGCCATCTTCCGTGGCATAGCGGCCGGCGCGGAGCTGTCGCAGCGGAAGCGGTAGCCCGGAACCCATGGGCGAAGGCGATGCAAGATCGGAAATCCTGTTGAGCCGGTACAGGCTCAACATGTATTTTTCCCCTTTGCGGGCGCCGCGGTGCGTACCGGTTTTCCCGAACCATAGTTCATCATCCATTTTGTAAAGCACATACCCATCGCCAAGCTCGCATTGCAGCCGGGTTTCGTATTGCGAAATATCGGGGGCTTGCAGCATAAAGAGCGCGGCAAACACCTCCTCATCCACCGGCTCAAATGCCCAGTCCACCTTTCCAAATTCCCGTTTTACCTCCTGCGTCTGCGAGTCAAGGATGGTGAATCTGTCCGTTTCAATCCGGTAAAACTCCGCAACGCCCTCAGTTATAGGTCTGCTGTCGGAGCTCAGCGGCGAAAGGTACAGACATTCATCAAACGCATAAAGTTCCCAGTTCACGGGCGCCAGTGTGCCCTCCGGGGTTTTCTCCGGCGCGGCGGTATCGTTCGCATTCGTTGCGCAGGCCACAGCCGCGCAAACGCATGCCGCTGTCGCAAGCACGGCAAGCCATGCCACAGGCTTTTTGAAGGAAAGCGCGTTCTTAATGCGGCGCTTCACGCCGGTTTCCCCGAACGCGAGCGGGCTTGCAAGCGCGAAGTGCCGCCCCGTGCTGAGCGAAAGCAGGGACATGCTGTAATCCGCGCGGCGTTCTGCCGGGAGCATGCCGAGCACAGCCTCATCGCAGCGCATTTCAAGATCGGTGCACATGCAGGCATATGCCGCCCATACGAACGGATTGAACCAGTACACAGCCGTAAGCAGAAATGCAAGCGGCTTCACGATGTAATCCCCCCAGCGCAAATGAAACCGCTCGTGCGCAAGCACATGTGCACGTTCCGCCTCGTTCAGGCGGAACGGCAGATAAATCCGCGGCCGGAAAAAGCCGAGCACGAACGGCGTATTCACCCCGTCACATTCAAACACATCCTCCGTGCCCGCCATGCGGACCGCGCGGCGCACACGGCAGTGGAGCCGCACAAGGGAAACCGCAGCGTAAACGACCAAAGCCAACAGCCCCAAAATCCAGACCGCTGTGCCGATGAACTGTAAGAGCTGCAGGGGATTGGCGCTTGCTGTAGGCGTGGGGGCGGGCAGGCTTTCTGTGATGGCCGCGTTCAAATACGGAATGCCGACCGTCACGGATGGTTCCTGCATCGTCCCGATATTTCCCGGGACATAAATAAGCTCCGCGCCCTCCGTTGCCGCCGTCATGTCGAATATACCGATGTTAAAAATGCTCAAAAGCGAGGAGATGCTTACCGGGCAAACCAGCCGAAACGCAACTACTGACCAAAGCGCATAGGAATAGCGCTTCGGCAGCCGCCGCAGCAACAGCCGCACAAGCAGCACCGCAAGGGTCACATAGCTTGCCGTGATGCTCATGTTCAGGATCTGCAAAAACGCCGGTTCCAGCGCGGAAATAAACCGATCCAGCCATGCGGGAACGCTCATGTTTCCTCCTCCTTTTTCCGGTGTGCGTCGATCAGCGACTTTAGTTCTTCCGCTTCCTCCGCCGAAAGCGCACGGCCCGAAAGAAACGCCGTAAGGAATTGCGGCAGCGAGCCTGCGAACGTGCGCGCGATGAAAGCCCCGCTTTCTTCGGTCTGCACGCGCTCCTTGGGCACCAGCACGGTAACAAGCGCATCTTCATTTCGGATGAGCCCTTTTTCGCTCATCTTGCGGATGGCATTATACGTGGTGGATTTTTTCCACCCAAGCTCCGCCGCACAAAGCTCCACGAGTTTCCCGGAGCCCACAGGCGCGTTTGCCCAAACGATGCACATAAAGCGGTACTCGCTATCCCAAATCTGATATTCCGCCACACTGCCCTCCTTGGTTTGTTTTTATAAACCTTATATCGAGTTTATAACAACAAACCAATTCTGTCAACTGGAAATGTTTTGCCCGCGCTCGAAATCGTCCGGCACAAAAACATGCGCTTCACGGAAGTTCCTATGCCCATTCCATCCGGATGCGCAGCCGCTTTGCCTGCTTTGGCATGCGGTCAACATACAGGCCATCCGCACGGAACAGCGCAATCAATCCTCCCGCCAGAGCAAGATTTGCCGCAAGTGCCAGTTCGCCGCCCGCGAGGAGGGGCAGGGAAAGCGGCAGACCGCCGAGCAGGCCGAAGTTCACTGCGCAGTATACAAGTGCCTGTGCTGTGAAAAACATGCATACCGCGCCCGCAAGCATCCGCCCCAGAAGGCTTCTCAGACGAAATACGCGCCAGAAGGCCGCTCCGATAAAGCCCAGCGGCACTGCAGCGGCGGCAAGTGCGGCAAGCCAACCATAGCGGTACAAAATAGCCGTCAGCAGATAACTATTCGCGGAAAAATCGTTCCCACGCCCTACCGCCAGCTCTTGTATGTTTGCAATGTTGTTCACCGTTCCCCGGCCGATCAGGCGCGCTCCATCCACTATATCCTGCACTGTGCTGAACCCCGGTGCAAGCGCGACTACAGCCGGGCCTTCCCCGGGGTGGAACAGCTTCATAAACTCCTGCATACGGTAAGCATGCATAACAACAACGGTTCCTACCGCCAGCACAACACAGGCAACACAAAAGCCCGCCACAAGGAAACGCCGCCTGCCGAACGCCCCGGAAAGCGCGGCCAGTACAGCGGCAAACAGGCATCCCGCAAGGATTCCCGCCGCATACAGAAAGGTCTGCATCGACCAACGCACCATCAGCACCCATGTTGCGGCAACGAGCGCAGCAACGCAGGCAAGCAACGCAGGAATCCCCTTCCCTCGCAAAGAATAAACAGCCCCGGCGAACAGCAGGGGTAGAAAAGCCGCCGCATGCCGCACGAATGTCCCACCGAGTTCGAGCGCGGCCACCAACAGGAAGCCTGTGAACAGCATGCGCGCAAGCCATGCGCGCCGGGCAAGGTCATACAGATTCGAACTGCAAAACAGCGCTGTGCTGCCGCAGCCAAACGCAAGTGCAACAAGGCAGCGCCATTGGAAAATGCCGCCCGTGGCCATCCGGAACGCAATTCCCATCAGCACCGCCAATGCCATCAGGCCTGCCATGCCCCACTGCTGTTTGGGCCGAAAGCATGCGTTGTATGCAAGGCCAACCTCCTCCGAATCCCCCATTTCACGAATCGCACGGTGCAGGGCCTCCTGTTCCGGCATTCCTTCCGCCGCATAAGCATCCGCTTGATCCCCAATGTGGTCCGCAAGCTCCGTGCGAATGATACGGTGTGCCTGTTTCCATCGTACCTGTGCGCATACGGCATCAAGATACCTTGCCTTTTCCTCTGATTCACGCAATCCCCGTTCCCCCCTTCAACACGCGGTTTACCGCTCCTGCAAACACGTCCCACTCCGCCTCTTTTTGTGCAAGCGCACCGCGCCCCGCCTTGGTGAGGCTGTAGTATTTACGCATGCGCCCGTTTTCCGCTTCCAACTCGTATACGCGGATCATTCCCTGCCCCTCAAGTTCGTGCAGCAGCGGATAGAGTGTGCCCGCTTTTAGGGCAAAGACATTGTCCGACCGGCGCGCCATCTCTTCAATCATCCGATACCCATACATGTCTTCCTGCTCCAAAAGCTTCAACACCAACAAAGCGGTGCTGCGCGTTGCAAGGCTCTTCTCTGCAGCCATATGTATCCCTCCATATATATAGGAATTTTATCCATTATTATATATTGGTTTTCTATATATATCAAGCAGACGTTTTTACTGTTTCAACACGCAAAAGCGCCCCGGTTTCACCGGGGCGCTCCAATTCGAAGCCTGTTTACTTAAGGATTTTGATGCCGCCAATGATCGGCAGGGGCTTCATTTCACCCTTTGCAGCGTTGACGATGCCAAGGATGGAGAACACCAGAAATACAATGCCGAGAATCCAGCTGATTACGCCAATAACCGCAAGGAACCCCAACGAATAAGCAGCCGTTGCAATTGCCGTGAGAATTGCGCTCAGGATCCACCACGCGATCTCAACGATCGCAAGCACCAGGCCCTGATTGGTATGATACCGTGCAAACGGGGATTCCTTCGCCGCAAGCAAAGGAACAATCACCAACCAGGATAAATACGCCAGTATGCCCATAACCTTGTTCTGCTGCGCATCGCTTTGCACAGGGGCGTATGCCTGCTGTTGCGGTTGATAGCCCTGTTGAGGCTGTTGATAGGTCTGCTGCTGAGCCTGCTCGGAGCCGGTCGGCGCACCGCAGGATGGGCAGAATTTCACACCATCATTTAATTGTGCCCCACATTTTCCACAAAATGCCATGTTATGATACCTCCTGTTTAATAATGCATATCAAATGCAAATGAAACTGCCCTATGCTTTTGCGCCGCACTCGGGGCAAAACTTCGCGCCTTCCGCAAGCTCTGCGCCGCAGGCAGGGCAAATGCGCTTCACGGGCGCTGCAGGACTGCCGCATTCCGGGCAGAACTTTGCGCCGGAAGCAATCTTTGCGCCGCAGCTGGGGCAGAACGTGCCTTCTGCAACCGGCGCGGAAGCTGCAGGCGCAGCCGCAGCGGACGCGGGTTCCGGCTTCTTTTCGTTTTCTTCCTTGATACGTTTGATCTCCGCCTCGAATCCCGCGATGGCTTCAAACGATCCTTTCATTTTCGCACACAGCGCAGCCGCATCGTCGTCCAACTGTGTACCGGCTTCAAATTTGGCCCAGTACAGCGCGCCGAGCTCGGCCTTCACAGTTTCAATGGCCGTCCGCTCCGTTTTGATTTTGGAATTGAGCTTATTGATTTCGATCATGTCGTTGGTTTTGTCGCCAACGTTTTTGGTGATCTCGCCCAGTTTATCAAAAAACGCCATTGCATATCCTCCCAAACCAAGATTTTGCTTCAAATGTAATTGTTTTTATTATAGCATTTCGTTAAGTTAATGTATATCCCTAAAGTTAAGGATATGCCATTGAATCCCCTTGCGTTTGTGAGGTTTCTCAGTAACCTGCGTCAAGCTTGCCGCAGGTTTTGTATGATACTATTTTGTAAATAATCTCTGACATATCGCGGTTTTCATTGAATTTCACGTGAAAACCCCCTAAAATATTGGAAACGGGTTGTCCGCCCCGGCGGCTGCCCCGCAACTTGATTGAACGGAGCTTACCCGATGCAGGCATTTTTTAAAAACTTGAACCGCACATGGAGCCGCTTCTTGAAGCGAGCGCGGCGCGCGGGGTTGCGCGCCTCCCGCACGCTGCGCCGGCTTCCCTTGCGCGGCAAGCTGATTCTGGGAGGCGCTCTTACGCTTTTTGTGGCGTTCATGATAGCGGGCGCCGTGCTGCTTTCCCGCGGCGGCAACGCAAAAGCGGCCGAGCAGGCCAGGGATGTGAACGTCGGAGGAGTTGCCGCGCTTGCGCTCTCCCAGGGAGCGCCGGAAGGAAACGTGCAATCCATTGACATAACGCCCCCGCCAACGCCCTCCCCTTCCCCCACGCCGATCCCGACGCCCACACCCACGCCCGACCCGACGCTTAAGCGCGGCATGGAATGCGAAGCCGTGCGCGATCTGCAGGAGCGGCTGATCCGTTTGGGTTACCTTGACCTGGATGAAACCACGATCAAATTCGGCCCGGCCACGGAAGATGCGGTGCGCTTCTTTCAGCGGCAGGTGAATTTTACCGCGGAGCTGGGCATAACGCTCGATGTGGACGGCGTTGCCGGAGTTCAGACGCTCGCGCTCATTTACAGCGACAACGCTCCGAAGTACTGCGTCAAATTCGGCATGGAGGGCAGCGACATCACCGACATGCAGGAACAGCTCAAGGATTTGGGCTATATGAAAGCCGTAACCGGATATTACGGAGAAACCACTGAGGAATCCATCAAGGCATTTCAGGACCGCAACGGCCTTTCCGCGGATGGCCTTGCCGGAGAAAAGACCGTAAGCCTTCTGTACTCAGCAGATGCAAAGGAAAGCGCTACCAAGGCCAAGGAAGCGCGCACGAAGGCCAACATCGACAAGATGATCGCCGTTGCAAAAGAACAGTTGGGCGATCCCTATGTGCGCGGCGCAAGAGGCCCCAAGAGCTTTGACTGCTCCGGCCTCGTCTACTACTGCCTGAATCAGGCGGGCAGCAACCGCCGCCGCCTGAACGCAGCGGGATATTCCCAGGTTTCGGACTGGACGAAAATCAAAGATATCGACGATCTCAAAAAGGGCGACCTTATCTGCTTCTACGATGATGACTATACCAAAGTAGGCCACATCGGCATCGTCATCAACAGCAGCGGCGAAATGATCGACGCCTCCTCCAGCAACGGCAAGGTCGTGCGCCGCACCTACCTCTCATCCTACTGGCGCAAGCATTTTTACTGCGGCCGGCGCCCATGGTAATTCGTTCAGGGAAAGGAGCCTTCCGATGCAACGCCTTCTTTTAAAAAACCTCCGCGCTATCGTCACCTGCGATGATGGCGGCCGCGTGCTTGCGCATGCCGATCTGCTCATAGAAGACGGCGTAGTCCGCGCCATGGGGCAGGGGCTTTCGGCGGACTGCGAAACGTTTGACGCTTCGCACATGCTCTGCTATCCGGGATTGATCAACACGCACCACCATCTGTATCAGATTTTTTCCCGCAACCTTCCCGCCGTGCAGGGATTTGAGCTGTTCGATTGGTTGACGGCGCTCTATGAAATCTGGAAAAACCTTGACCGGGAGGTGGTGCGCCTTTCCTCCCTCACAGGGCTGGGCGAGCTGCTGAAAACCGGCTGCACCACCTGTTTTGATCATCATTATGTTTTCCCGTGTGCGGCGGGCGACCTTTTGATTGACACGCAGTTTTCTGCCGCGGAGGAACTCGGCATCCGCATGCACGCTTCCCGCGGAAGCATGGATCTTTCCAAAAAGGATGGAGGTCTGCCGCCAAACAGCGTCGTTCAGCCGATCGACGCCATTCTCCGGGACAGCGAACGCCTTGTTGCTGCGTATCATGATCCGTCGTTCAGTTCTATGCGGCAGGTTGCCCTTGCGCCCTGTTCGCCGTTTTCCGTATCAAGCGAGCTGCTGCGGCAATCCGCACTGCTTGCGCGGCAGCTTGGCGTGCGCTTGCATACGCATCTGTGTGAAACGAAGGACGAAGAACGTTTTACGCTTGAAGCATTCGGCATGCGCCCCTTTGCTTACATGCAGTCCCTTGGTTGGGCGGGCCCGGACGTTTGGTATGCCCACGGCATTCATTTTAACGACGCGGAGCTCGGCCTTCTTGCCGAAACCGGCACCGGCGTGGCGCACTGCCCCATTTCCAACATGAAGCTCGCCTCCGGTGTGGCGCGCGTCCCCGAAATGCTGCGGCGCAACGTACCCGTGGGCCTTGCAGTGGACGGCAGCGCCAGCAATGACGGTTCAAACCTTTTGGAAGAACTGCGCGTGTGCTATCTTCTGCACCGCCTCACCTCCGGCGAGGCTGCCCCCACCGGCTATGATGTGCTCAAGCTTGCCACACGCGGCAGTGCACGCCTGCTTGGCCGCAACGATATCGGCCAGCTTGCCGAAGGCAAGTGTGCGGATTTCTTCCTTGTGGACAGCCGCCGTTTGGAGCTTGTTGGCGCGTGCGAGGACCCAAAGGCCGTGCTTGCGACGGTCGGCCTCAAAGGGCCGGTGGATTATACCTTTGTCGGCGGGCGCATGGTGGTTGAAGGCGGCAGGCTTACGGGCGTCGATGAGGGCTGGCTCTCCTATGAGGCGAACGCTCGGCTGCAGAAATATTTGAGAGGCTGAGGCCATATCGGCTTATAAGGAGGGCGTCCTATGAAGCTGTTGTTCCAGCAGCGATTCTTTTCATGGTTTGACAGCTATGATATTTATAACGAAGCCGGCCAAACATTATATACCGTTAAGGGGCAGCTTTCTTGGGGGCATTGTTTGAAAATTTTTGACTCCTGCGGAAACGAGGTCGGCATCGTAAAGGAACGGCTTCTTACTTTTCTGCCAAAGTTTGAGCTTTATCTGGGCGGCGGCTATATCGGCTGCATCAGCAAGGAACTTTCCTTCTTTAAGCCAAAGTACAATGTCGATTGCAACGGCTGGCATGTGGAAGGCGATTTCTTTGAGTGGGATTACAGCATCTTCAGCGCAGCCGGGCAGAAAGTGGCCGCCATATCCAAGCAGTTTTTCCGCTGGACGGATACCTATGTGATTGACGTTCTCAATCCTTCGGACGCCCTTCCCACGTTGATGCTTGTCCTTGCAATCGACGCCGAAAAGTGTTCAAGGAACGATTGAGGGGGCAATCAAAATCTAATGATATGGATAACATCACAAAAGCGTCCGGCAGTTCGGACGCTTTGAATTTATTTTTCGATTTTCCCGATGTTGTTCAGTTCTGCGCTCCATCATGTAGTCCCTGCATATAAGCCAATGCTTTTACTTTCCCAATTTCATCCAGCATACCCCATAGCCTCAGGCACTCTTTTTGCTCGTCCGTCAGCATTTCCGGTTCGCTTCCCTCATCGAAGAACTGTGCAAGCGTAATTCCAAATCCATTGCAAATTTTAGCCAAAGTTGTAATAGACGGTGCATTCGTCTTCAGCATCATCGTGTTCAGGGTTGAGTAAGGAATCCCACTTTCCTTCGCCAGCTTATAGTACGACCAGTCTCTCTGCGCGCATAGTCGCTGAATCCGGTCTATTGTTGAAAAATCCATCATGACATCACCATATTTTCTAAGCATTACGCTTATTGTAACCAACCCTTCTTCGTATTCTAAGATGATATTTATCGTTATATTATTCCTTGACTTTATGACTGAAATACGTTATAGTTTGAATAAACTATATGGATGGAGGAAGAAAAGCATGAAGTTGCGTCGCATGAGTTCTATTGTTTTTGCGTTTATTTTTATTTTTTCAGTTCTGGCTTTTCCGGAAAGAAGGAGTTATGCTGCCGAATCCATGACCTTACCATATGATATGAATGAATTAGCGAAAGTCGGTAGCCAAAAAAGCAAAGGCGGGCTATACCAGCAAGCATGCCCAACCTTTTGTCTTGCATATGCTCATGCAATGATAACAGGAGAAATCCGCGACCCTAAATATTATTGGACTTCCAGCACGAACGTTGTATGTCAATGGTCAAAAGCGAATTATACTCGGAAAGCCTACGGTCAATATACTAAGTTACAAATTATGCAGATGGCCTATGACGAACTCAAGGCCAGACGGCTGCCAGTCCTGTATGTAACAAATTCTAGCGGAGGAGAACATTGGGTACTTGCTATTGGATATAAAAATGTTACAAGTCGCGATTCCTTGGTTGAAAGCAACTTCATCATCATTGATCCATGGAATCTCTCGGTAAAGACATTAGGGGCATCATCATATCCACTGCGGGATAGAACCTCCATCGCAGTCAGCAACGATAAATCCGCCACAGTCCCCTACACTGATGCCGGTTTTGTGACTTCCACCCCCACCTATGCTACAGTAAGAATGGCTTATGCAGCAAACCTTCGTCAGTCTCCTTACGCTGCCGGAAATGCAGCGTACAAATGCTCTGTTGGTGATACATTTAATGTTGGAGCTTATGGGCTCAACAAATACGGGAATGTGTGGTATCAAATTCTTGACGGAGCCTATAAAGACTGCTACATGTACTCTGGTGATACAGAACTCGTTAACTATATAGATGACGTTTCAATCAGCAGTGCAAATCCCGTTCCATCCAATTTGGCTCAGGGAACAGGGCATACACCCGTTGAGGTAATAAAGTCGCGCCATAAAATTACCAATGTAACCGGCACAATCTATTCCGGTAACACAGCTATCTATTCTGCAACGATAAGCCCGAACGTGCACGGTAGCTACTCCATAGCAAATACCGCTATCAGCAACAGCCTATATTTCAGCCGTCTGGCACCCGGGACTTACCGCTATGTTCTGAAGGTGACGGTTACTGCCAGCTTAGACTTTCAGCAGAAAGATGCTCCAGCCGGAACGCAGATCAGTTGTTTGCCTTCAAAAAACTTTACTGAAGAGTACTCCCGAAGCTTTACGGTAACGCATACCCATTCTTATGGCAGTTGGCAATCCGATAATTCAAACCACTGGAAAGAATGCTCCTGTGGGACGCGAGGATATGTAGGTGCCCACACATGGAACAGCGGCGTCGTAACTACGCCGCCTACCGAAGCGAGTGCGGGAATACGCACTTACACCTGTACCGTTTGCGCCCGCACACGCACCGAATCCATCCCTGCTACAGGCTATACACTCACCGTGCTTTCCGCCGATAACACGATGGGAAGCGTTTCAGGCGGCGGGACTTATACGGCTGGTGCTTCCGCTACAATTAAAGCTACGCCAAACGCAGGGTACGAATTTGTCGCTTGGAACGACGGAAGCACCAGCGCTACCCGCACCATAACTGTTAGCAGCAACGCGACCTATACTGCCAGATTCAAGAAAGCATCCTCTATCGTTGATGCAGCACAATTTACTGCTGCAAACGTGACGGCACAACCCGGCGGGTATGCGGATGTTACGGTGTCGGTTGCAAAGAACCCGGGAATATCTGGCTTTAATATGGCTGTGATGTTTGACAATACATATTTGACAGTCGAATCCGTTTTTGCGAATACGAATCTGATTCCATCTGTTACGTATAACGTTAACCAAACTGCTGCAGCCAACCGCGACATCGTTAAAGTCGTCGGCTATAGCGGGGATGGGGATTTCTTTGAAAATGGCACCATATTTACGATTCGCTTCAAGGTTGATGAAATTGCAGAAGCCGGTACAAGCGAAGTAAGACTTGCGCTTGGTACAGATAGCGTTTGCAATGCCAATCTGGAATCTATTCCGTTTAGTATTAAGCATGGTAGTGTCAGCATCTCGTCTTTTCACTATGGCGATATTTATGAAGACGGCTCCATTGACATCCGGGACTTAGTGTACTTGGCGCAATATGTTGCCGGAAAGCCGCTTACACCGGCTAATTCGCAAAAAATGGCCATGGATGTATATAACGATGGCACCATAGATATTCGTGACCTTGTAAAGCTTGCCCAGTATATCGCGGGCCGCGATGTCAAATTGGGCACAAAATAATAATGGAGGTATATCTCGATCATGAAAAAGGTCCTCACAACTACACTCGCGTTTTCTCTGTTTATAGCCTGTATGTTGGCGTCCTACACAATGGCAAGTTCCGGAATTGTTTTGTCCGTTGCTGCCGGAGAAATTGTGGATAGTCAGTTTACTGCAACCGTAAAGCTTTCTACAAACCCCGGTATTGCCGGCCTAAAATTGGTTCTAAGTTACGATTCCGCAAAGCTCAAATTGGAAAATATTTCAAAAAGTTCTAGTTTTCAAGGAGCAACCACAAACAGTGACACTCCCGGCAAAATCGGGTATGTCACGTATAGCGGCGATTCCAATTTTCAAACGACCGGTGTCCTCTTTACGGCTCAATTCAGTATCATTGAAGGGAATTGGACTGAAACCGATTTAACAATCACATGTTCTCCCGATGATGTAACTGATGAAAATTTCGATTTGATTCCAATAGCTTCAATTACTAATACAACTGTCACCCAGCCAGCAATTTCACACACCCATACCCCCGACGAAGAATGGCTCCACGACGAAACGCAGCACTGGCACGCCTGCACTGGCGAAGGCTGCAGCGAAAAACTGGATCTTGCCGCCCACGCTTGGGATGGCGGCGTTGTCACTACCCAGCCCACCGAAACCCAGACGGGCGTGAAGACCTTCACCTGCACCGTCTGCAATCGAACCAAAACCGAAACACTCCCTGCAACGGGATATATTACCCATACCCCAGACACCACAAAGTGGCTTCACGACGAAACGCAGCACTGGCATGGCTGCACTGAAGAGAGCTGCAATGAAAAACTGGATGCTGCCGCCCACGCTTGGGATGACGGCGTCGTCACCACCCAGCCCACTGAAACTGGCGCTGGCGTTAAGACCTTTACCTGCACCGCCTGCAAGCGAACCAGAACCGAGGATATTCCCGCAACGGGCACGGATTCTCCTTCCACTCCTTCCACGGGCTCCGGAATCCATGTTGTAACGCCCGATGCTCCAAATCTGGTGGAACCTGCACCCTTGCCGCCGCAAACGGGCGCTCCAATGAACAGCCTCGCCTTCTGCCTGCTGTTTCTTGCCTCTGCTGCTTCTTACTGCTTTGCCAAAAGGATGCAAAAAGTAAGCTGAACCCTAAGCCATTCGCTTTCATTTATGAAAAGGCCGTCCCCTTCGGGCGGCCTTCGTGCATTAAAAAAGGTTATAAACCGTGAACACTTCAATCTCTTTTAGATACGTGGCGATGTTAATGACCCGTTCCAGTTCAAACAAAATCTGCTTGTCCTCCTGCACCTCAATCAACCGCCGGCAACCCATGAGCGTTGCATCCAGCTCATCCAGATCCTCATGATCCAAAAACAGCTTTAAGCGTTCCTTTTTCTCCTGAAACGCATCGTTAACCGCGTTGATTCCGGCGTTTGCCTCTGCCCAATCCCCCGCCTCAATCATGCCAATCAGTTCATTTGCCCCGGCGCAAATCCTATCCGAAAGCTCTGTGAGCACCATGCGCGGATAGATGAACAGAAACAGCAGGAGCGCAAGTGCAGCGAGGCAGGCTGCAAGGTTAATACGCGTAAATGCAGAAGGGCTCATTTTTCTTTCTCCGTTCCTTTCTTTTCGGTATGAATGTACACCGCCTCCCCGCCGGTTTCATGCTTGCGCTGGATGTGTAGAATACCATCGCTGCCCAGAAAAGCAAAAAACACATCGTCTATGCATGCCGCGCCGCCCTTTTTCAGTTGCTTGTGCAGCCATGTCTCGTCATGCCCTGCCTGGCTGAGCGCCTCGTGGTGAATCTCGCCGTCCTGCACCAGCATGAACGGAGGGCGCGCCTCTGGCGAGGGGATGTGGAGCGCCTGATAGGTCGGCGTTTGCTGCGGGCCCTTCAGGAGTACGGAAAGCTCCCCATTGGTTTCAAGGATGGCATATTCTACGTCCGCAAGCTCAAAAACATCTTTGCTGCGCAGCTGTTCCATCAGGTCGGACAGCGTATAGCGAGAGCCCCGCAGCGCAATTTCCTGCACTACGCCGCGGGATACCAAAACCACGCTTTGCCCGCAGACCAGCTTGCGCACGCCTTCGCTTTTGAGCGAAAGAAACGAGATAAACTGCTGCAGCAGGAACAGTGCCAGAATGGGAACGATGCCATAAATCAGCGGAACGCCCGTGTTTGAGGCGGGTTCCGAGGCAAGATCGGCAATCAGCAGCGTCACCACAAGATCGAAGGGCTGCAGCTCGCTCAATTGCCGCTTGCCGGTGAGCCGAAGCACAAAAAACACAAGCAGATACAGCACAATGACCCGGACGAACAAGATCAGCATAAGGAACCTCCTTCCAACTCAGGGATAGCATGCCGATTTTGCCCGCGGTTCATGCGCGCCGGTGTGCTGCAATTCCTCTTTTTCTGATTTCTACCGTGTGAAGCTCTGTTGTCGTTTTAAGTTAGAAAGCGGATAGCAATGAAATGGCTGAAATGTCCCAATTTTGCGGCGAATCACCGTCCTTCTTGCGGCTCCGCGTCTGCGCCGCCCTGAGTGTTTTCATCCTACCGCATGCAGCGCTTAAGGCCCGGCCTGATTGCGCAAGAAGCCGCAAGCAGCGCAAGCGCAGGCAGAAGGAGTATGGCGAGCGGCAGCGTAACCGGAAAAAACAGCACGGACGCCCCGCCGCACAGCACTGCTGCAAGGGTTGCCACAAGGTTGCGCCAGCGTTCCGAAACGGCAAGGATGAGCGCGTTGCGCAGCATGTCCTGCAGGGAAAGCCTGCACATGGCCAGCATGGAATAAAAATAAAGGCTGAAGGAGAAAAGAGCCGCAAAAATCAATGCGGCTGCGATGAGCGCAAGCAGCGCAAGCGGGTTTGCTTCCATCATTACGGCATATGCATACACGCCGAACCCAGCCAGCGCCTGCAGCAGGGTAAGCGCCCATCCGCAGGCCAGCGCGCGTTTCCATTCACCAAAAAACGCGCTGCAGAATGCGCGCCAAAGCGGGGGCTGTTTGCCTGCCGCAAGGCTGCTTGTGATGCGCAGCCCTGCCGTAACCGCCATCGGAACCGTCACAATTGGGATGCAGGCTGTGAGGAACAGAAGATTCAGTTTAAGCAAATACCAAAGCTCTCCGAACGCCATGGCGCAAAACTGCGCAAATTCTGTTCTTTCGGCTCGTATTTCCCGTTTTTTCTGCTTTTGTCCGCCCATTTCCCTGCATCGTTTTTTTGTTTTCAGTATAGCAAACACCGGAATGGAAGTAAAGAATCGCTCCGCCTACGCGCCTGTTTCTTTACGCGCATGGTTGCAGGGCTTTCGTTCTTTCTAACCATGGCGGCTGTTCGTGCGCGTTTTTGTTGATCCCGTGGCAACATTTAACTTACATTTAACATTCGTTTCGCTTGGTTCTTTACATATTTCCTATATAATTCATGCTGTGAAAATACGAAGGTTGGAAAAAGGGAGTTTTTAATGGATATTTTTGACGCTCTTGCGCTCGTAGGCGGGCTCGCATTATTTTTGCTGGGTATGAACCTGATGGGGGATGCGCTTGAAAAGAAGGCCGGCGGCAGGTTGAAAACCATCCTCGAAAATTTAACGAGCAACCCTGCCAAGGGATTCCTGTTGGGTTTGGCCGTAACGGCCGTGATTCAGTCCTCCTCCGCGACCACGGTGATGGTTGTGGGTTTTGTCAGCGCAGGTGTAATGACGCTCCATCAGGCGATTTACATCATCATGGGCGCAAACGTGGGAACTACCGTCACTGCATGGCTTTTGAGCCTTGCCGGAATTGATGGGTCAAGCTTTTTCATCACCCTGCTTAAGCCATCTTCCTTTACCCCGGTGCTTGCACTCATCGGAATTGTGCTTTACCTGTTCTGCAAGGCGCCAAAGAAAAAGGATACCGGCATGATTCTGTTGGGCTTTGCGGTGCTCATGACCGGCATGAGCGAAATGTCCGGCGCGGTAAGCGGCCTCAGGGACGTTCCGGAGTTTGCAAACTTCCTTCTGCTATTTTCCAACCCGCTTTTCGGCGTGCTTGCAGGCGCGCTGCTTACCGCTGTCATACAATCTTCTTCTGCCTCGGTTGGCATCCTGCAGGCGCTTTCTTCCACCGGAGCGGTTACCTATGCCATCTCCGTCCCCATCATTATGGGGCAAAACATCGGAACCTGCGTCACGGCGCTGCTCGCCTCGGTAGATGCAACGAAAAGCGCAAAACGCGCCGCAATGGTACATCTTTATTTTAACATCATTGGCTCTGCTGTGCTGCTTGCCCTGTTCTATGGTGCGAATGCAATTTTTCATTTTGACTTTGTGGGCCAAACGACGGATGAAATGGGAATCGCCATTGTGCATACAGCCTTCAATGTGCTTTGCACCCTCCTGCTCATGCCGTTCGGCGGCCTGCTGGAAAAGCTTGCCTGCCTTACGGTAAAATCGGAGCGTGCTGAGGAGGAAATCCGCATGCTGGATGAGCACCTGCTGGCCGTTCCCACCGTTGCGGTGGAACGCTGCCGCGCAGCCGTGGAGGCTATGGCCAGACGCTCTGTGGAAACCTTCAACAGCGCCATTCACATGCTGCAGCGGTACGATGCGAAAGCTGCCGAAGAAATTCGCCGGAACGAAGACCTTGTGGACCGTTACGAGGACAGGATCGGCACATTTCTTGTAAAAATCTCGGCCGAAAACCTTTCGGACGAGGACAGTTTTGAATGCACGAAGCTGCTCCGGCTCATCGGTGAGTTCGAGCGCATATCCGACCATGCGGTGAATCTTTTGGAGTCTGCCGAGGAGATTCAGGAAAAGCAGATCAGCTTTTCTGCGGAAGCCGAACACGAACTCCGGGTCATCACCCGCGCCGTTGAGGAAATCACCGATGTAACGCTTGATTCCTTCTGCAGCGGAAATCTTGACGAAGCTTCCCGCGTAGAACCTTTGGAGCAGGTGATTGACGAGCTGCACGACCAGATCAAGTTCAACCATATCCTGCGCCTGCAAAAGAATGAATGCACCATTGAACACGGGTTTATCCTTTCGGATATCCTCACCAATCTGGAGCGCGTATCCGACCATTGTTCCAACGTTGGTATCTGCATTGAGGAAATGTCCAGCCACAATGCGCTCGGCGCCCATCAATATGTGGATGCGCTCAAGGCAGAACAACCACAGTTTAAAGCGCAATATGAAGCATACCGTGAAAAGTACGCCTTGGCGGCCGTATAACGGCGCATCTTGCGGCAATGGATGAAATGGGCCGGGCAAAGGACAGGATTCCTTTGCCCGGCCGCTTTTTTCCTGTGGTTATTTGCCGGAGTCATGTCCGCCGCAGGCATGGCTTCCGCAGGCGTGCGCTTCTTCATGCTCCTTGCAGCCATGCTCGCCGCATTCATGATGCTCCCCATGATGGCTGCATTGCACGGCAGGGTTATATGCGAGCGTGCCGTTGAGCAAAGCCGCAACCGCGTCATCCGCATTTCCCGTTGCGCCGCCATAAAGCCGGATCCCGCATTCCTGAAGTGCACGTTGTGCACCCGCGCCGATTCCGCCGCAGATCAGCGTGTCTACCTGAAGCTTTTTCAGGATGTCTGCAAGCGCCCCATGGCCGCTGCCGTTTGTGTTAACAACAGCAGTAACGCTGACCCGTCCGCCTTCCACATCATACACCTTGAAGCGTTCCGTGTGGCCAAAGTGCTGGAAAATTTCCCCGTTTTCATAAGTTACCGCAATTCGCATGCTTTTACTCCTTTTTTATGTAATGTTTTTCGCTTGCGCATTTTGTGTTTCTGCCGGCGCTTTCCCTTCTTGCCGCATGCCGCAGCAACGCCGCATGCACCCATGACCGGAACCGCACCCTTTTGCATTGCCGTCGCACAGCACATATGGACCGCCCTCAATCACAAGCTCCTTTCCCGCCACCAGGCACTCCGCAAGTTTGCTCCGCGCCGCAGCATAGATTGCCTGCGCAGTGGTGCGTGCCACCTCCATCCGTTCAGCGCACGCCTCCTGCGTTAACCCCTCGTAATCGATCAGGCGAATCGCTTCAAATTCGTCCACCGACATTATGACACGCTGCTCCGCGTTCCCTTCAACCGGGCCGAATCGCCCACAGCCAGGCATTGCACAAACGCGGCGCCGCTTGCATGGTCTTGGCATGGCCGGCCTCCTTTTCTGACATATGTTGAATATAGTTTCAGTATACTCTTTTATCGGCATATGTCAATAAATGATTTCTGTTTTTGCGTTTTTTCTTCTCCCCGTCCTTAAAAGCCCTGCGCAGCGGCCTTTCCTTCGGAGGCTTTCATCGCAATTTGCAGCAGGCGCATCCGTTGTGCAAGAGGGCGGCGCCGAAAATACGGCGCCGCCCTCTTGATCCGTTCGTTTGTAATTTATTGTGCGGGCTGCACATAGGTCATCACCCAAAGGTCATCCGCAAAAATGTATCCGCAGGGGACGATGTTCATCACCAGGCCGGATTCGGGCGTATAAACCGCCGCTTCCTCCACAGTGCCGATGCACTGCCCGCGTTCGACCCGCATCCCCTTCTCCACCTGTGGCCGCCAAAGCCCTGCCTTCGGTGCATCTGTATCCTTGAGCGGGCCGTAAAAACGTGGCGCCTCGCCCTGAATGTTTCCTGCCACCACGCCCTCCGTACGCAGAAAATCCAACAAAGCTTCATAGCACTGATTCGCAACAGGCAGGTTGACCGCTCCGCTTCCCGCACCGGAGGGCAGTTCTATGATGCATGCTGCCTGCCCGCGCTTTCTGCAGGATTCTGTAAACAGCTGCCCGGGCGTTCCTTCGGAATGTACGGCAACCGGCATCGTGATGCGCTCCACAAGCCCGCGCGCCGCTTCGGATTCATTGTAAATGGAAAGGATGTATGGCATTCCATGCTGCCCGCAGCAATGAAGGTCAACCAGAATCTCCGCATCCGCAGTTTCGGCATAAACGGATGCCGCAAGCCGGTGCGACAGGCTTCCCGCTTCGTTCCCGGGGAAAATCCGGTTTAGGTCCTCTTTGTCAAACGGGCTTCTCCTCTGCATGCACCGCATTGCCGTGGCATTCACGGTTGGGATGATCTTCACAGTGCCGTGAAGGGGCGGATTTTTTTGGAAATATCCGATCAGCTGCTGCGCAACATAGATGCCGCTGACCTCGTTGCCGTGCACCCCTGCAGTAAACGTGATATGCGGTTCCCCTGCGCCAAAGGCGTACACCTCATAAGCTGCGCAAACGCCGGACTCTGAAACTGTGACCGTTCTCATCAATTGACCTCCTTGATATGGTATGATACAATTTTTATACTACCGGCTGGCAAAGGCACAGTCGCACAAGCCGGTGCAATTCGCTTTTTGATTGGGGTTTCCCTATGGTTCGTTACGCTTTGAAAAAACTTCTATTCCATTTGGGCGTTTGCCTGTTGGTCTGGTTTTTGATTTTGCGCTTTTCCCTGCACGGCAAGCTGTACGCGGGCTGGTTCGCAGGCGTTCTCGCAGCCTGCTACCTGCTTGCGGGCTGGCTGTCTTACCTGAAAAGCCAGGGCACTGACCTCGGCAAGCTGATTCGCCGCAAACGCGCGCCGGAAACGCCTTATTACCTGCGCAATGCGGCCAAAGAACGCAAGCCGCGCCAAGGGCTTGCGGGAGCGCGCCATGTTTTTGACGATGACCTTTCGGAAACCGCCGAGGAGCAGTCTTCCGTTCTTCCCGGGAACGCGCGCAACCGCGCCAAGGCCATAGCCCTCGCCATAAACGGCGTTTTGATGTTCGTCCTGTCCGCCCTTTAAGCAAATGAAAAAGCCGCGGCAGGGGCGGAAAAGCCGTACCTGCCGCGGCTTTATTTTACAGCCTTATTTTCACGGTGTCGATCTCAACCTCAACATCGGCAAACGAAGCGTGCTTTCCCATGTAGCCCCGCGTCTTATCGCCCTTAAAATATTTCAGCACCACGAGGTAGGTTTCGCCGTAGGCCTCATATAAAACGGCGCCTTTAATATATGGGAGATCCCTCTTTTCACAGCGATACATGCTTTCCTTTTGGCCGCGCAGCAGGTAACGGTCGATCATAGCGTCAAATACAGGGCTGTTGATGATGCCGTCCGTCACATAATCCCTGTAAAACTCCCGCTCCTGCGCAGCGCTTTCCTGCGCAAACGCCGCCGTGTCGGAAGCAAGCTCATACCGGTCTCCCTTCTGGATGGCGCCAAACTTCAGCCCATGGTAGCAGCCGTTTCCGGTTTTTTCTGCGTTTCTGCAATCGATCAGATATACGCTCGCGCTGCCGAGCACCTCGATTGTGCCCGCATGGTAAACCAAAGCGGTGTCTTCCGAAACCGCGTATCCCATGCGGGTATTCTGCTTGTTGCACAGGCACGCTTCAATGATTCGCAGCAGCCTCGGGCGCTTATTGAAATGCTGATCCACTACGCCGTGCGGGAAGAACCCCAGCCCTTTGGTCACAATCAGCGGCTCGCATGGATCGTCAATCTCACAAAGCTCATCGTAGGTATCGTATCCGTAAACAACATCCCGGCTGAGTACGCCGCGGTTGTTGCCATCGCCGATCATGACTTCGCTCATGATCGCAGCCCCTGCGCTGGATCCGCCGATTACGCCGCCGTTTGCATAGATTTCACGCAGCTTTGCCAGCAGGCGGGTATCCGAACCATCCTTGCGCAGGAAGCAGCCTGCGGTGAAGTACTGATCGCCGCCCGTAAACCACACGCCCTTCACGCCCTCCAGCAATTCGCACAGGCCGTCCGCATCGCCCGTAAAAGCGTTATACCCGCGTTCGTCGCGCACATGCTCTGCATACAGCGGAATAAGCACGCAATGGTCTTCCGGCACGCCAAGGCGCACGAAATCATCCCGATAGGAACGGTAGGTCTCATCCGGGCCGGAGCCGGAGGCTGTCACGATAAATGCAAACCGGCTTTGCGGCCCGCCGGCCCGCTCAATCAAGGCGCTGAAAACTTCATCGGCGCTTTCTGTCAAACCGCCTCCAACAATCAACAAAGTACCTTCCATGTAAATCCTCCTTCTTATTCCACCCGCCGGAAGGGCAGCCACATGGCGAGATCCGACGTTTCAACAAACAGTCCGCCCTCCATGCGCCGCAGCTTCATATAATCCGGAACGGGATCCTCCTCACATGCGATGATCTCCTCATCTTCCGTCACACGCACCGGCGCATGAAAATTCCCATAATCCAGCCATACGGCTCCATCGCGTTCAGCCACCGTGAAATCATCGTATGCCGGGTGATAGAAGGTTCCGCACAACCATGTGCAGGCTTCACTGTCCGGTATGGTTCCGGCGTGTACCTTCTCAAGCAATGCGGAGTTTTCGGCCATAGACCTCCGCCACGCGCTCAGCTTGGGCGCAACAGGTTCCGGCACAGCACCGCACAGTTCGTCCAGCAACAGGTCGCGTAAAATCGCCGCCCCTGTGGTCGAGCTCGTATTCAGCAGCACCACAATGCCTTTATTTTCCTCCGGGAAAAAGGCTACATGTGATTGGAACCCGGCAATCGCCCCTCCGTGATACACAAGGCGCTTGCCCCGGTATGCGCTCGTACGCCATCCCATGGCATAGCTGCAAAGCAGCTCATGGCCGCCTTCGCTTTCCGTCGGAACATTCGGCACAAGCAGCGCATGAAACGCCTGCTCCGCGCACAATGGCGCGCCGGAATCAAGCAGACAGCGCAGCCAGGCAATCATCCCGAGCAGGTTCGTGCGGATACCCCCGCACGGGCCCGCCACAACGTTATCTGCATAAGCGCAGCGATATGCGCCGCCCTTGCCATCCGGGCGGTGCGGAAGCGCACAATCCAACCCGCTGAAGTCACAGTCACGCCCGCGGAACCGCATCTCAATCCCAAGCGGCCGCGCAATGCGTTCCAGCACAAGTTCGCGCCACGGGCGGCCATATACGCGCTCCATCACATGCCCAAGAACAATGAACATGTGATTGTTGTATTCGTAGGACTCCCGAAAGCCGCGGGACAATTCCATATACCGCGTCCTGCGCGCCATATCCGCAATGGAAGTGTACACCCGCGCGCGCATGAACTCATGCCGTGCCAGTCCGCTGCGGTGGCAGGCCAAATCGCGCCCCGTCATATGCGCAGCGGCATACTCGTCCAGCATGGAAAATTCGGGGTATTGCTCCCGCACGGGCGCATCCCAGTCAAACCTACCCTCTCCGGATGCAATCGCGCCAAGCATTGTGGTGAATGCCTTGCTGTTGGACGCGATGTCAAAAAAAGATCGTTCCGTGACCGGGCGGCGCGTCTCCATGTCAGCATAGCCAAAGCACTCCGTCCGGGTGCTTCCGCCTTCAATCACTGCATAAGCGCCGCCGGCCAGGCCAGTTACATGTTGAATTTCCCGGATTGCATTTTGCTCCGCTTCCGTCATGCCTTCCTCCGCGTTTTGCTGAAAATCCTCTTATTTCAGGCGCGTGCGGTATTCCGCAAGCTCCGGGTCGTTCGCCCAAACGAAATGCCCGGGCCGCACTTCGGACCAATAGGGCTTTTCGGATTCGTAATGATGCACGGAAGGATCGTATACCAACACTTCCTTATCGCGCTCAATGTCCGGATTCGGCACGGGAGCGGCCTGCAAAAGCGCATTCGTGTATGGATGCAGCGGATTTCTGAACAGTTCCCCGGTTTCGGCGAGCTCCACGATCCTGCCCTTGTACATGACCGCGATGCGGTCGGAAATAAAGCGCACCACGGAAAGATCATGCGCGATGAACATGTAGGTGAAGCCCTTCTCCTTTTTCAGCCGGTTGAGCAGGTTGATCACCTGTGCCCGTATGGAAACGTCCAGCGCAGAGATCGGCTCATCCGCAATGATGAATCTGGGCTCGACCGCAAGCGCGCGGGCAATCCCGATGCGCTGGCGCTGGCCGCCGGAAAACTCGTGCGGGAAGCGGGTCGCGTATTCCTCCAGCAGGCCCACGCTGTGCATGGCCGCCGCAACCTTCTCCTTGCGCTCCTTCTCGTTTTTATACGCATGGAAGTTGTACAAACCTTCCGAGATGATGTAATCCACCTTCGCCCGCTCATTCAGAGAGGACATCGGATCCTGAAAGATCATCTGAACGTTTTTGCGGAAGTCCGTAAGCTCGTGACCCTTCATTTTGCGGTTGATCTTTACGCCGTCATAATAAATCTCTCCGCCGCTCGTATGGCAGATTTTCATAATGGCTTTTCCGGTTGTCGTCTTTCCGGAACCGGATTCTCCAACCAGCGAGAACGTTTCGCCCTCGTAAATATCGAACGACACGTCCCGCACAGCGCTGAATTCCTTGCGCCCAAGCTTAAAGTTGACCGTCAAATTCCGCACGGACACAAGCGGCTTCGCGTTTGAAAAATCCTTCGGCGGAGCTTCTGCGGTTTCCGCGCGCTTAGCGCTCGCCTGAGCAAGCTCGCTGCAGTATTCCTCCGCCTTATCGCAAAGCAACCAGGTCTTTGCATAGTGGGTTTCACTCGCTTTGAAGAACGGTGGCTCATATTCGTAATCGATCTTCATTGCATCCGGATTGCGCGGTGCAAAGGCATCGCCCTTGATTTCCTTATATAGGTTCGGCGGCGAGCCTTTGATGGAATGCAGATCGTGCCCCCTTACGCCCAGCTGAGGCTGGGAAAGCAGCAGCGCCTTCGTATACGGATGCCGCGCATCCTTGAAAATTTCATGCGCAAGCCCATATTCGACGATTTGCCCCGCATACATGACCGCAACGCGATCCGCCACGTTTGCCACCACGCCCAAATCGTGCGTAATGTAGATCACCGACATGTCGAGCTCCTTCTGCAGCTTTTTAATCAGCTGAAGGATCTGTGCCTGCACGGTCACGTCAAGCGCGGTGGTCGGCTCGTCGCAGATGAGGATTTGCGGGCGGCAGGCGATCGCCGTTGCAATCACCACGCGCTGCCGCATTCCTCCGGAAAACTCGTGAGGGTACTGCTTATAGCGCTGCTCCGGGTCGTTGATGCCGACCTGGCGCAGAAGTTCAATCGCCTGCTTTTTCGCCTCGGCCTTTTCCGTGCCGAATTGGTAGGAGATGACCTCGCGGATCTGCTCGCCCACGGTTTTTACAGGGTTGAGCGACGTCATGGGGTCCTGAAACACCATGGCGATCTTCTTGCCGCGCACCTGAAGCCATTCCTTCTCCGTTTTATACCGGGAAAAGTCAACTCCGTCCATGCACATGCTGCCGCTCTCTACCCAGCCGTTCTTGTCCAGCATGCCGATGAAGGACTTTGTGAACACGCTCTTTCCGCTGCCGCTCTCGCCCACGATTGCAAGCGTTTCTCCCTGATACAGGTCGATCGATGCGCCGCGGATGGCGGTCAGCGTGCGTCCGCGCAGGTTAAATTTGACTACAACGTCCTTCGCTTCAAAAATCTTTTCCTTCACGCTTCCGCCCTCCTTATACGTGGTTGCGCGGATCGGAAGCATCCGCGAATTTGTTGCCGATGATGTAGAAAGAAATCGTGATAAAGCAAAGGATCAGCGTCGGGCAAATCATCTGGTACGGATACACAAGGAACGCGCTTCTGCCTTGGTTCACAAGGTTGCCCAGGGTGCAAAGATCCTGCGGCAGGCCCACGCCGATAAAGCTCAGGAACACTTCCGACCCGATGGAGGAGGGAATTGTGAGCGCCGCATCCATGATGATAAGGCTTACAAGGTAGGGCACCACATTGCGGCTGATGATCCGCTTTGGCGGCGTCTTCAGGCAAACGGAGGCAACGTTGTAATCCGCCTCGCGCAGCGCGAGGATGCGGCTGCGGAACCACCTTGCTTCGGAGATCCAGCCCGTTGACACGAGCGCGATGATAATTGTAAGAATGCTGGGCTTCATGATGTAGGCAATCAGAACGAGATAGATCGTGCTCGGAACGTTTGTGAGCGTGTTGTAAATTGCGAACATCAGCGTATCCAGCTTGCGGTAAAAGCCCCAGATTGCGCCGACAATCACGCCGATGCCGACCTGGAACACCGCCACGGCAAGCGAGAGCAGCAGCGACGTGCGCGTGCCGAACCAAACCCGCGCCCAAATATCGCGGCCAACGCCGTCCGTGCCGAACGGATGCTCCTGAGAAGGCGGCAGGTTCCACTCCCGCGCAGAAAGGGCGACCGTGTACGGATCGCGGTCGGTCACCATCGGATAAATGATCGTATAGGCAACCAGCAGCAGCATCAAAATCACGACCACTTTCACGACGTTGCTTTTAAAGAACGTGCGGAACGTGCTGCGCCAATAGGAATAGTTGGAGAATCCGGTTTCTTCCGAAAGCTCCTCATGGAACTCCGCGCGCGTAAACAATCCCTGCGGGAGATCGCAAATTTCAGGTGTTTTCATGGTTTCCATCGCTCTCCCCCTTTCTAATCGTTACTGGCAACCAGCTTGATGCGCGGGTCGACCAGAGACACAACAATATCGCCCAGGAACACGCCGAATACCGACAGCGCTCCATAAAGCAGCACCAGAACCTGAACCATCGGATTATCCATGGCCGTAATCGATTTAATGAGCAGGCCGCCGGTGCCGGGGATTGCATACATGCTCTCAATCACAAGGGAGCCGGAAAGCATGAGCAGGAAGTCCGAGGGGATGTTGATGGCAATGGGCACAATCGCGTTGCGGAACACATGCCGCCACATGATGAAATTGCCCGGCAGGCCCTTCACTCTTGCGAACTTGATGTAATCCTTGTTCTCCTCATCCACAACATAGCGGCGCAGCCATGTGGCATATCCCGCGATGCTGCCGATGGACATGGAGATGATCGGCAGAAGCCATGATATGGGCTGGTCCATATAAAACAGCATCGGCAAATCAAACCATTTTGAAAGGAAAACCTGAATAAAGAAGTGAATAATTATGGAAGGAACCGCACGGATTACGACGACATAAAACGTGCCGAGCCCATCCACAATGCCGCTCTTGTTCTTCGCCATTGCAATGCCGAGCGGCATCCCTATGATAGCGGCCGTAAACCAGCTTATAAAATTCAGCAGCAGGGAATATGGTATTTTTTCCGCCATAACGTTGGAGATTTCCATGTTGGGATAGAGCGTGATGCTGCGCCCAAGATCTCCGTGGAACAATCCGACTACGAAATTCTTCAGCTGCACCGGCATTGGATCAAGCACGCCCAAGTTGCGCAGATAAGCAGTCTTTTCCGCATCGTTCATGCTCTTATACTGTTCTTTTGAAAAATAACCCGCAGTGGGCATGAAGCGGAGCAGCGTGAATACGACCAACACCACCAGCACAATAGTAACAATCGCCTGCCCCAGCTTTGAAAGCAAATATCGTGTCATAGGATAAGCCTCATTTCAGATGAGGGGGATGGGAGCCCATCCCCCTCCGGAATGGAGATTTGAATTGTGTTTCAACCGGCCTGCGCTCAGCCGTTCGCCAGCGCCGCCTTTTCCGCATCATACTGTGCCTTCAGCTGCGTATGCTGCTCGCTCGTAACGGGCGTTTCCTGAATGAGCGCACCCTTCATCTTGTATCTGCCAAGGCCGAAGTAACCGCCCGGCGTGGAATACGGCACAAGGCGCGTCATGTTGTAGGAACCGCCGCCGCTCATGTAAGGCTTAAGGTAAGCATGATCCAGCAGATAAAGCTCAGCTTCAGCATAAGCGGCATAACGCTCGCCGATATCATATGTAGCATCGGCCGCCGCAACCATCGCATCGTATTCCGGGATGTCATATGCGCTTGCGGTGATGTCATAATCGCTCGTGCAGCGGTTGAGGTTCGCGGAAGGATCCGCATAACGGAAGCCGTAGCTGTCATCGCAGATGTCCCAGTTGCCAAGGTCCAGCACTTCCGCGCTGAAGCTGTTGCTGGAATAGCCCAGAATCACGTTGATGTTTTCCTTGCCAAGGTAGGTTTCCAGCATATTCTTCACAAGCGTCGCCTTCTTCATCTCGGTATCGCTGCTGCCGGAAGAGTACACGATGTCAATCGGAAGCTTTCCATCCACATTGAACTCGGTGATCGGGAGCATGTCGACCTTGCCCGGCGCAACGCCCTTGAGGGTAACGCCATCTGCCTCGCAAAGCTCAGCCACAGCCGCCTTCATGTATTCAAGCGCTTTTTCCGTGTTGAAGGGATCGGTTCCCTTGTATTCCTTCAGGCGGCCATAATCGGTGTAATCCTTGCCCTCGTTGTCAAACATGACGCCTTCGGGAAGAAGGGTGTAACGACAGAAGAACGCAGGGTCGTTCGGTTCCCAAATCGCAGAGAGCGTGACCGCGTCGATTGCGGTGAAGATCGCCTTGCGGAAATTCTCATTCTGCACCGCTGCGGCCAATTCGGGGTTCTTCGATGCAAAGTTAAAGGAATACCAGTAGGTCGTTGCGGTTTTCTCGGAAAGGTAAACGTAATCCTCCCAGTCGCCGCCGCGGATGCTTGCGACTTCTTCCGAGCCCAAGGTGACTGCGGTCACATTCCCGCGCTGGAACATTTCCAGCTTCGAAATGCTGTCTGAAATGAACTCCCATTGCAGCGTATTCAGCGTAAGGCTGTCCACATCCCAATAGTGCTCGTTTTTCGTCATCACAAACTGCTTGTCAAGATCCCACGCGGAGATATAGTAGCCGCCGTTGTAGAGCAGCTTTTCACGGGAAAGGCCGTAATCCTCGCCGACCTCATCCAGGAACGCCTGCTCCACGGGGAGCGTCAGATCAAGCTGGGCATAAGAAAGGAAGTACGGGCAGGGGCCGGTGAGGGTGTACTCAAGCGTATACTCGTCAAGCGCCTTCACGCCAACCGTTTCATCAAACGAAGCGAGGACCTCCTCCCGCGTTTTGCCGATATCCTTGCCGTCGTCGATATCGACGAGGTTATAGTAATAGTCTTTCAGGCCCGCAATGATGCCGCGGATCGTGCTGAGGCTGCTGGCGCTGTGGTTCGGCTCGGCGATGTAGCGCATGCCTGCGACAAAGTCGTCCGCCGTGACTTTGTATTCGGTCGTTTCGCCGTTGCAGTCCACCCAGTAAACATCCGGGCGGAGGTGGAACGTCCAAACGCTGAAGTCTTCGTTGGCTTCCCAGCTTTCCGCCATGCAGGGGACGGATCTTCCGTATTTATCGGTTTCCACAAGGCCTTCAATAATGTTTGCGATAAACACATAATCGGAAGTGTACTCGGTGCAGTATGGATTCATGGACGTGATGGATTCGGAGAAAGTTGATTTGTAGGCATCGACATAGGCAGCATCTGTCTGATCCTGCGTGGGTTCAGGCGCACCGCTGCCGTCCGTCGTCGTGGATGCCTGCGTTTGGCTGCCGACGGGGTCACCGCTTTGCGGTTCACCGGTACAGCCGGCCAGCGTACCGACGAGCATGACCAGGGCAAGTAACAATGCAAGTATCTTTTTCATGCTTTTACTCCTCCAGAATTGTTGCGATAACCCGTGCGGGTATATCTTTTTATCATCATCTTAGCACACGCGCTATTAATTGTAAAGTGAAAACATTATTTTTTATGCCTGTTTTTAAATCTAATTTGCTGTTTTTGATTATTTTACCATCCAAATCCCTTGATTTTGCATAAGTAATCGTTTATAATAAAGCAAACGCTTCATTTTTCATCATGGAGGTTCTATGTCAATCCTCGATGCAATTCGTGCAAAGCTCGATACGCTGACCGCTAAGCAGCGCTCGATCGCGCAGTATCTGCTTGAAGCCCCGGATGAGGCTTCCTACTTGTCTTTAAAGGAATTAAGCGTGCGCACGCAGGCTTCCGAGGTGTCTGTCCTGCGGCTCTGTAAAGCGCTGGGGTTTGAAAGTTTTGTTGCGCTCAAGGAGGCGTTGCGAGCGCATACGCAGGAGGCGTTCCGCGCCATCTCCCCTTCCGGCTTTCTCATGTGTGCCGAAAACCGCCCGGACGGAACGCCGGAGCAGCAGCTTGCCCAGATCTGCCTTGACGATCAAAACAACCTCGCCAGCATGATCGGCCAGCTGGACCCCGCAATGCTTTTCCGATGCGCGCGCAGCCTGCTTGCGGCTGAAAGAGTCGTCATCTTCGCGCATGATAAATCCTATCTGTTTGCGGATTATTTGTGCTACAGGCTCAATTTTTTGCGAATCAAGGCTTCCTCCGTGCAGCTCGGGGATGGCGATACCGTTTCAACCGCGCTTGCAAGCCTGGGAAAAAACGATTCCGTGATTCTGTTCTCTTTTCCGCCCTACCACCTGCCCATTCACAATGTCGCAAGCTATTGCCGCTATCGGGGAACTCCGATCCTCGCAATCACCGACAGCCCGGATTCCCCCGCTGCCATCGAGGGCAGCAGCGTGTTCCTTTGCCGCACGGGCGCGCGCTATTTTTTCAACTCTCAGGTTGCCACCGTATCCTTTATCAATATACTTGCATCTTGCATTGCCATCGAAATGGGGCCTCTTTTTGATGAGATTCTGGCAAACGAACAGGATGTGAACGACTTTTTGCGCAACAACAGCGGGCATGACAAGGAGGAATGAAATGATGAACCAATCACACGCAATTGAAATGATTGCCCAGCTTTCCAATGCCTATGGCGCGCCGGGGTTTGAGGATGACATCCTCTCCGTTGCGCGCAAGTGGGCCTCGGGCTTTGGCGATATTTCTTCGGACAGCATGCGCAACCTTTATATCCGGCGCAGCGGAAACACCGGGCGGAGGCCCATGGTGCTTCTGGATGCGCATAGCGATGAAGTCGCCTTCATGGTGCATTCCGTGCGGGACAACGGCACGCTCAAGTTCATCCCGCTGGGCGGTTGGGTGGATTATACTCTGCCTGCGCATACGGTGCGCATCCGCAATAAAGAAGGAAAATGGATTCCCGGCGTGATCGCAAGCAAACCGATTCATTACATGACGGCCGGGGAGGAAAAACAGCCCGTTCTCCAGCCTAACATGTCCATTGACGTTGGCGCCCGCACGCGGGAGGAAGCCATCGCCGTGTTCGGCATTCAGCCGGGCCAGCCGGTCGTTCCCGACACCGTTTTTTCTTACGATGCGGAAAACGACCTGATGTGGGGAAAAGCGTTTGACTGCCGCCTCGGCTGTGCCGCTTTGCTCGGAACGCTCGATGCGCTTCAGGGCGAACCGCTCTCCGTTGACATTACGGCCGGCATGGCCACGCAGGAGGAACTGGATATGCGCGGTGCTGTCATTACCGCGCGCGTTGTGAAGCCGGATGCCGCTATCGTTTTTGAAGGCTGCCCCGCGGACGATACCTGCGTGCCTGAAGCGGAAATGCAGACCAGAATCAAACACGGCCCGATGCTGCGCCATATTGACGGTGCGATGCTGACAAACCCCCGCTTCATGCGTTTCGCGCTGGATACGGCTGCCCTGCATGGCATCCCGGTGCAGGATGGCGTGCGCGAACACAGTGCAACAAACGGCGCTTCCATCCATCTTTCCAACAGGGGCGTGCCGACGATTGTCATCGGCCTGCCAATCCGATATATCCATACGCACATCGGCATCGCTGCATATCAGGATTATATGCACGCCGTTCAATTGGCTGTCGCGCTTCTTCGCGCGCTGAACGCCGATACGATTTTTGGTTTCTAGGAGGTTCTATGCTGAAGCTGTGGAAAAATTGTGACCTTTATGCGCCCGCGCACCTCGGAAAACAGGATATCTTGGTGCTGGGCGGCCAAATTTGGAAGATTGGTTCCGACCTGTCCGCATGGGAAGCCATTCCGGAAATCGAAGTTCTTGATTTGGGCGGTTCGATCGTTTGCCCCGGCCTGATTGATCTTCACGTGCACGTAACAGGCGGCGGCGGTGAGCAGGGGCCGGCCTCCCGCACGCCCGAAATTCAGCTGAGCGAGCTGACAAAGAACGGCGTTACGACCGTTCTGGGCCTTTTAGGCACCGACGGCATTTCCCGCAGCCTTGAAAACCTGCTGTTCAAATGCTGCGCGCTGGAGCAATACGGCCTTACGGCCAAAATGCTGACCGGGAACTATCGGTATCCTTCTCCAACCCTCACGGGTGACGTTGCGCGGGACATCGCCCTGATTGACCGGATCATCGGTGTTAAAATCGCGGTTTCTGACCACCGCAGTTCCAACATTTCCGGCGAGGAGCTCGCGCGCCTTGCCACGGAAGTGCGGGTCAGTTCCATGTTGGCAGGCAAAGCCGGGCTCGTCGTCATGCACATGGGCGGCGGGGAACAACGCATGGCTCCACTGTTTTGGGCCCTTGAACATTCCGATGTGCCGCCGGAAACCTTCCTTCCCACCCACTGCTGCCGCTCTCCGCAGCTGATCAGCGACGCGGTCCGCTTCAATAAAATGGGCGGCACAATTGATTTCACCGCCGATGTTGCCGAAAGCGAAGCGGGAACCGCCGCAGCAGTTTATTCCGCCTTGCAGCAGGGCGCCGATCCCTCCCGCATCACCATGAGCAGCGATGGCTGCGGAAGCCAGCCTGTTTTCGACGCCCATGGAGCATGCACCGGCCTGACCTACTCAACCCCCGCTACCCTTCTTCAGGAATTGCGGCGGATGGTTTGCCTGAACGGCATTTCCTTTGACACCGCGCTGCGCTTCTTTACGGAAAACCCCGCCCGCGTAATGGGGCTCGCAGGCATAAAGGGTACGCTCCGCCCCGGGGCGGATGCCGATCTTCTCGCATTGGATAACGGGTATGCAGTGACTCATTTGATGGCGCGCGGAAAGCCCTTTGTGTCCTTCGGCAAGGCGGTATGCAAGGGCACCTTTGAACCGTAAAGCGCTTTTGTATCGAAAATCAAAACCACCAGTTAAACTGGTGGTATGCACAAGCCCTAAAAGGGCATAT
>ERZ1106963.526-NODE-526-length-54825-cov-14.949206_pt1 | contig 54825 bp, 46 predicted proteins | sample MGYA00403681_ERZ1106963 | MGnify/ENA primary metagenome ERZ1106963 (study PRJEB35170, sample SAMEA104062407) | human gut metagenome | biome: human gut; feature: human-associated habitat; material: faeces | place: Denmark | collected 2012-05-03 ...
GAAAGGAGCTGTCCCTAGTACGAGAGGACCGGGATGGACGCACCTCTGGTGCACCGGTTGTCGTGCCAACGGCACAGCCGGGCAGCTAAGTGCGGAACGGATAAACGCTGAAGGCATCTAAGCGTGAAACCGCCCTTAAGATAAGATATCCCATCGAAAGAGTAAGACCCCTCAAAGACTATGAGGTTGATAGGCCTATGGTGTAAGCATGGTGACATGTTCAGCCTGCAGGTACTAATCGGTCGAGGGCTTGACCTTATTTCATCTCTTCTGATTACGCTTCTCTGTTACTTCCTTTATTCAATTTTCAGGGTTTGATACCTTGAATATATGATAGCCGGTGCATATGGCTATGAGGTTCCACCTGTTCCCATTCCGAACACAGAAGTTAAGCTCATACACGCCGAAGATACTCAGATGGTGACGTCTCGGGAAAATAGGGCTGCGCCGGCTCTTATCATATATACCATATTCCTCAATAGCTCAGTCGGTAGAGCGCATGACTGTTAATCATGATGTCGCTGGTTCGAGTCCAGCTTGGGGAGCCAAGTTAGTTTTAAGGCGAACCAATCGAGAGGTCAGAGAGTAATGTTTGTTAAACTCTTTATCCTCGGCGATAGGTCGCCTTAATTCGTTATATAGAGCCATTTATCGCTTTTACAGTTAAGAGTAGTTTATGTATGTATGGAAGCAGGGCTTCCGTATGCTTACGATAATGTAAGTGTACGGAAGCCCTTTTTTTGTTGCCCGATGAAAGGAGAACAACGATGAAGAAGAAAGAATATCCCAAAAATCTGTTATCGCAGGTGTTCGTAAACGGACTACCCACCGAGTTTCCCGATGACGTTGCTCTTGTGCTTGAATATATTATTCAAAAGACCTTGACCGAACGGGAGGGTAGGGTACTTGATATGCGGTATAAAAGATATATGACAATGGCTGCTATCGGAGAGGAATATGGTTTAAGAGCCGAAAGAATACGTCAGATTGAAGCAAAGGCTGTTCGCAAGCTCCGGCACCCAAGCAGGAGCAGATATATCCTTATGGGTATGGAGGGCTATATCAACTATTTGAGAGATACGGCAGTAGATGAACGTTTGAGAGAGTATAAGAAAGAAATCATTTCTCTTGAAAAGAAAATTGCCGAATTAACTGACACCGAATACGAAGAAGAAAAGAACGAACTTGAAAATGCCCCTTTAGCAGAGCTTGATTTGTCGGTACGAACTTTCAATATCCTTTACAGGGCAGGATATTCGACAGTTAAGGAGTTGCTTGATGCTGATGCAGAAAAGATTGTCAGCCTGCCTAATCTGGGACTGAAAAATTTCTCCGACCTTATTGACGTGTTATCAGAGAAAGGCTTTGGGTGGAAATCAGCAGTGCTTTCCAAATCATATAGCAGAACAAAGGTGTGATATTATGAAATCCGAATTTGACTACTATTACGGTGCAGAAGCCGAGCAATTTTCCTTTGTCAAGATACCAAAGGTGCTATTCAGCGATAAGAAGCATTTTGGAAAGCTGTCAATAGGAGCAAAGATGATGTACGGTCTGCTGCTTGACCGAATGAGTCTTAGCAGGAGAAATAACTGGTTTGATAATCAGAACAGGGTATATATCGTATTTCCCATAGAGGATATTGTGGAACAGCTGGGCATTTGCGGAGAAACGGCGGTCAAGCTCTTAAAGGAACTTGATGATGAAAACGGCATAGGTCTTATCAAAAAGAAACGCCGAGGTCAGGGTATGCCTTCCATTATATATGTGATGAACTTCATTGTTGAAGATAATGAACAGCCCGGAGCCGATACCCCGGAAGATGCTCCCGAAACGCAGGAAATTCCCGTTGAAAATGAGAATAATTCAAGAAATCGGGAAATCCGAAATCAAGAATTCGGAAAAACCGAATTCAAGAAATCGGATAATCCGAATTCAAGAAATCGGAAAAAACGAACTTTAGAATTCGGAAAAACCGAATGTAATAATACTAAAGAGAATAATACTGAAAAGAATAAGACTGAAATGAGTTATACTGATTCTCAATCAATCATTCAATCGGGCGGCGGTCTGCAAAATTTTTCACCCGGAGCTGTTGAAACTGTTGAAAGTGATGGATTGATTGACGGAATAGACAGAAACGCAGTAGAGGAAGCGGTAAAGGAGCAGATCGACTATGACTGTCTTGTTTCCAACCCTGATTCATCGGTGGTGCAAATGGTCGAGGAGATAAAGGACTTAATGGTCGATGTGCTGTGCGGAGAGCGAAGTGTGGTATCCGAGGGAAAACGTGTGTCCGAGGAAACGGCGAAAGCTGCTTACAGAAAGATAACCTTTGAACACGTTCAGTATGTTCTGCACAGCCTTGTGAATTACCCCGACAAGATAAGCAGGATAGACCGCTTCCTGACAACATCGCTGTTAAACTCCGTATATACGCTGATGAACTCCACCTTTGCAGGCTTTGAACACGATATGGGTATGAAGCTGTTGTTATGATATGGAAAATTGAAAGGAATGAGGAAAGTGGCTGAACTTTTGCTTGTGGCAGCTGTATTTGAGATTTGCCGAAGAATGACCCGTCACAGGCTTAAAACGGCTCACTTTTATATCTATTTAATAATTTTGACACCCAATGAAATCAAATCTTTTTTCATTCTATTTGCTTTTTCTTTTCCGAAGCGACACCCCGTTGCTGCTTCTGAAAGCTTTACAGCCATTCCTGTTTTAATGGCCCCCTTTGCAGTTGCTCCCACACAACCGCAAAGGTCAAGTCCGCATACTGTGATTTCCGAATATTCTTTTGTAGTCACAAAGCTTTTGAAGCTTCGCGAAGTAAAACTATTAGGCAGATTTTTTTCAAAGTAATTATCAGATACGATATCCACATCAGGATAAATTTCAGCACCAGGTGTACCTTTTATAGAAAAGCCTATAAACCATTTATTTGTGATAATATTGGGGAATACTTGCCCAACATAAATCACATCATCACCCCGTTCACTGAACTCGCTAATAAGACTATTGACAGCGTTTACAAGTTCGGGAGTGTTATAGGAAAACATCTTTTTTCTTCTATTCCAAAGATAATCGTTCTGCATATCTACAACTATAAGCGCTTTCTTGTTTGACATATTAATTTCTCCTAATCTAAAAATCTGTTTATATTCTGACAAATATACCATTTAAGTGTTTCATCATCGGTGAGGTCGATATTACAGGAGCTTTTTATTGTCTCATAACGCAGAACTGAAAGTTCGTGTATACTTGTCAGCTCAAACGCAATCAATCTGCAATCTTCTATGGTTTTTCTTCCGTTAAAATGTTCTACAATAAATGGTAGGCTTTCCATACCAAAATCATCATTGCGATTGAACAATATATATTTTGTCACCGCTTGCGAATAGCTGTAATTTGCAATCATAAGCCTCATCATTTTAAAATGCAATTCAGTAAGCTTCTGTTTAGGCGACATTCCCGATGACATAATCTTTATAAATTCCGTATCGTGTTTCTGAACATCTGACAAAAGCTTTCGAAACACCTCATAAAGCAAACCCTCTCGTGAACCAAAGCAATAATTAATCATTGCAAGATTTACTCCGCTTTCTTTTGCAATAGCTCGAGATGTAACTTCCGAAGGTTCTCTGCAATCCGTCATAAGTTTTGCAGTTGAATTTAAAAGAGCATTTCTTGTTGCTTCAAGGTCACGCTTTATTTTATCTGACATTGTATCACCTCGCCTTATTAAACGTGTTTGATTATATTATACACGCTTTTTTTCAATTGTCAAGCACTCGCTTGAAAAGAAAGGACAACAAATCAATGAGAAAGAATAAGAAATCCTGTTCCATCTCCGAATTTTGCAGGAACAACAATTTCCGAACGCTTGAGTTTTACAAAATGGTGAGCAGACATCCGGAGCTGGCAAGAAAAATGAAAGCCAATTCCGCAGGGGAACGTGTGCTTGACGAGGAAGCAATGATGACAGCAAGGGCAATTCTTCGGAAAGAGAAAATTGAGGACAGACGGAAACGTTCTGCTGTCGGTGCTGCCAATGAGATGAACATTCTTGCTGCTCAGAACGAAGAACTCAGAAAGGAGGTCGGCAGGCTAAAATGTGAGAATCAAGGATTGAAAAAAGTTATCGTATCACTCAGAACAACAATAAGGAAACAAAACGAGGTGTAATTATGCCAAAGAAGAAAATGAGCTTAAAGGAATTTACCGAACGATTTGAGTGCAGCTACTCGGCGGCAGGCATAAGGCTCAAAAAGCTGCTTGCAAAGGACAGAAAGTTTGCTAAGCACGTTACCCGAAAAGGGAGAATGTATCTGCTTGACGATTATGCGGCGGAGATCCTTAAGCCTAAAACAGTAAAGAAAAATTCCGTATCAGACTGTGACATCGAAAAGCTGAAAGAGGAACAGCAGCTGTTAGCGGAAAAGCAGAAAGCTATCTCCGAGAAAATAAGACAGAGGGAGAATGAACTTCTGAACCGCAGGAACGAAAAGATAACCGAAGCGGTTTACAAGGCTCTGGGCAGGGAGTATATGCCCGATGATGAAAAACGCATTTACGAATATCTTGCAGGCTGTGATGACTTCAAAGTTTTCATAAACAGCAAAACGAAAGAAACGGAGAATGACAATGGTATATTTTAAGAAAGACGGCGACTCCTGCTTTGAAGAATTTCTCATACGGGAAATGGAGAGGAGTGAAAGAATGAGAAAACGCAAACAGGCGGTAAAGCTCATTGCAATGATTTTCGCAATTTGTACAGCGGTGGCAGCTTCGGCTTTTGTGATAAGTCGAGCAGCCCGGAAAAAGAAGGCGTGAGCTATGAAAAGACTGCTCATAGAAGAAATTGAAAAGCTGGACAGGAACTTTCTTACTCCCTCAGAAGCTGCAAAGGCAATGGAAATTTCAAAGTCCACATTTTATAGGAATTATGAAAATATGAAATTCCCGACCATCCGATTGGGGAAGAGGTTACATATTCCGAAAGATGCTTTTCTCGATTTCTTACGATATGGAAAAACGGAGGATAAGTAGCTTTTGATTTTTGCAGAGAGCGGCGGTGTAACAACCGTATGCTATGGAAAAGTGCAGGAGTGGGAGGAACGGAGCGAAGCAAGAAAATTTTTTCTTGAAGCTATGATGAATACCGAGGGTGCGGAGCGTGAGAGATACGCAAATGTATATTTCGGGATAATCAAAGGTCTGGACTTCTGCACAGATTCCGATGACGAGTGACCGCATTTTCAAAACATTTCGTTTCCCGGCAGACTTTGGGTGCAAAAAAAGTCACTTTTCGAGGGCTGCCGGGGGGTTGAAATGTCGGTGAGGAGGGGTGAGGGGGCAGATACCCGCAAGCGTTGAAAAGTCATATGACTTTTGCCTGCCATCCACGCAGGGACGGCATTTAGGGATAAAACCCCTATGACCCCGATAAATGATAAAAATATCACAGGAGATGATAAAAATATGCCAACAAGAAAAGGAAACAAAGCTATCGTGATCTACTTTCCACCGGATCAATGGAACATTGTCAGCAGGAAAGCAAAGGAAGCCAAGCTTCGGACAGGGACATATATCCGAAGAATGGCTGTGAAAGGTGAAATCAAATTCTATGACCTTAATGAGTTTTCTTTGATGAGAACAGCGTTTGCATCTATCGGTTCAAACATCAATCAAATCGCAAGAAATGTGAATATGACCGGTTCGGTTTATCAGCAGGACATCGAAGATATGAAAACAGAGTTTGAGCATTTCCGAAATGTGATGAACAATTATCTTGTGAAAATCTCTCCGAGAAGTATTTCGTGATGCCAATCATCAAACACATTCCTATATATGCGGCTCCTAAAAGAATGTTGGCGTATGTCACCAACGAGGAGAAAACCGAGCATACGCTGGTTACGGGACTGAACTGTGTCAAGAAGTTTGAAGATGCTTATGCGGATATGGAATTCATTTTTGAAACCTACAGCGGAGAGAGATTTTTCAAAAAGTCGATCAAGTCCGACACCGCAGAGAGGGAAAAGCAGAAAATTCGGCTTCACCACTATATCCAGTCATTCAAGCCGGGTGAGGTCACTCCCGATGAAGCTCATCAAATCGGAGTGGAATGGGCAGAAAGGGCTTTCGGGAAAAAGGCGGTGGTGCTGTGTGCTACACATACCGACCGTGGGCATATTCATAATCATTTTGCCGTATGCCCTTACGATATGGACGGTAAGCACTGGCACGCAAACAAGGAAAGTTTGCGGAGATGCAAAGCAATATCCGATGAAATTGCTCTTGCTCACGGGCTTGAAATTATCGAACACCCGAAAAAATCATATAACCACAAGTACGGCGAGTACAAAATGCGAAAGGAGGGGAAGTCTTGGAAACAGAAATTGTGTGATGATATTGACGATGCGATTATGAAAGATAGTGTTCGTAATGTTGATGATCTGCTGAAAGAGTTGCAGAAGCAGGGCTATGGCATTCGGCGAGGAAAATACATTTCCATAAAGGTCAGGCAGAACAGAAAGCCGATCCGCAGTTATCGGCTTGGTGACGGTTACGCTCTTGAACATCTGCAATTCCGCATTGAGCATAAAAATATGGAGATGCCGATGTCCGAAGCTTTGAAGTATTCTGGCATTCAGAGGGAGTACGCTTTGTGTATCAGGCAGATTCAAATTCAGTTTTACCGCCGTCCCGAAGCCGAACGCCTGCACTTTGCCACATACAGAGAGATTGAAAGATCAAGCCGTCTGCTGTTCTATTTGCGTGATAGCAAAATTCATTCGGCAGATGATTTTCGGAAAGCTGTTTCCGATGCTGAAGCAAGGCTCAAAAATCTGAAAGCCGAAAAGGACAGTCTTACAAAGAAAATTGCCGATGAGGAAAAACTCATCGGCGATATTCCGAAGTATCTTGAAACTCTGAAACGCAGGCCTTTGCTTCCAAAGAATATTTCCGAGCTTGCGAAATACAATTATCTGAAAGATGCAGGGATAACCTCGCTTGACGATGCGGAAAAGCACAGGCTGATGCTTGCAGATATGAAAAGCCGGCTTAAAGATGCTGACGGAAAAATCCGTGAAGCTGTTGCCGAGAAAAAGACCGTTTCAGATTTTTATGCCTTGTATGAAAATCAGATGAAGTCGGATTATCAGATTTTGCTTGAGCAGGCAAGGGCTGAAATTGAGAATATCCGCAGGGTGGAAGAACGGAAGAAGGCAGAACGTGAAAGGGGTGAGGTTCAGCAGGAGAGCAAACCGCAGGGCAGGGGGAAGTCGGGATTTTCAATTTGATTTTGTGAGGTGTTGGCTTATGCGGTGAAACAGAAAATCGCAGCACCCGTTGGGAGTGCTGCGATGAGTGGTATGCTCGACAAATTGGAATTTGTCAAGACAAACCAAAGTGCTTGGCGATTATCTCACAGACTTCCTCTTTCGTATCTTTCTCTGTATCTTGCCGAACCACTGTGAAAAATCCGCTGTTGGCATATTCATCATAGTGCTTTTTGCTATTGATAAGTGCCAGTCCTTGTCTGTAATTTTCCATAACCGCTTCGGAATCTTCACAACTCTCTATTACATTGAGAAGAAATTGTTTTTCGGGGTCACTTCTGTCAAAGAAGCGCTCTACACTCATAGACTGAGGTGAAAGCATAACAACCACATGATTATAATCTGATATTTCTTTTAGTATATCAATAGGAATATTAGTATCAACAATGACTTTCCTGTTCTGTGATATTGAAATGAGTTCTGCCACCTCGAACTCTGCTGTTTCTTTTCCAACACTATAAATCCATCGTTCATACTCTTCGGGAGTACGAGTAACAAACTCTTTCCAATCGGTTAGATTCTTCATAAAGCAAATATCGGGTTGTGCATCATCTGTTGCTACAACATCCGATACATTTAAGTGATAGTTTTCTCCGCAGAAAACCATGTCATAACGGTCAGCAAGCATTTTTACTGTGGTTGATTTTCCTGCATAGGCTGTACCTGTAATAAAATAAACATTTTTGAGATAATGTTTTAAAATGTTGTTCTCAATTTTCATTTACTATCACACTCCGCCAAATTCCGATTTGGTCGGGCAGTTTGCCCCGACTGATTCTTAAACCCATTATACCATATCCCAACGGAAAAATCAATTATAAATTTCAAGAAAGGACGGTGATCCAATGTAAAAGAACAAAATATTTTGTATCACTTCTTCTGTTCTTCCTCATGCAGGCGTTCAAGCTCAGCATAATATTTGTCAAGCTCGCCCATAACAAAACGCTTTATCTCGGAGGTGACAGTTACCCCACGCATTTCACACCAAGCCTTGTAGTCCTTGAATTCTTCCATTCGGACACGGGTGGAAATGGTGTGCATATTCTCTTTGTCCCATTTGCGGGCGTAGCCCTTTTGCTTTTCCGATACGGGCATATTATCACTCTTTCTACTTGCGTAAGTATTTAATACCTTATTATATCACACCCATACACAGAAGTCAATGTGCGCATTGCACCGGGATTTGCCGAAAACTTTGTCCGGGATAACTATTGAAAACTACTGTCGCAAGTAGTAAAATATAAATGTAAGGAAAACACAAAACCTCAAAAAACGAAATGTTCCGGTGGAACATCAACAATGAAAGGATTGATTTTATGGCAGTAAAGTTTGATTTTTCGCTTATGGACAGCGATTTCAACAAGCTCCGCCTTCTGAAAAAGGCAGACGGTGAGAACGATATGACTTTTAACGATTATGCGGAGGAGCTTCTCAGCAGAACAATCCGCAGAATGTATCGTGAGTACGACAGAGAGGGACTGATAAAGGAGGACGAAGATGATTGATACCAAATGCGAGCTGACCATAGCGAGGACAATGCTTTCCGCAAAGGTGAAAGTGGTTCTCAGCCGAGAGAGCAGGGAACAGCATATCCGTGAAAAAGCGTTAAGGGCTTATGCCGAACGCAGAAAGCCGAAGCCACAGCGTAAACCTATGACCGCCGAAGAACGCCGAGCGGTCTGGAACACGCTTAAATATGTAAATAAATGAAAAGAGGTATTTGTTATGTTAAGAATTTCCGATGAAAGCTATGAGAGAGTTACCGAGATTTTGGAGGATATATGCTGTGCCTGCGAAACCTCCGATTATTATGAGGATTGGGAGGACATTGCAAGACCGTCGTTCTGTGTTATGGACGACCTCGATGCGGAACGCTATGAAATGACCTGTGAAGCCATTAGAGAGAAGATCATTGACCTTAACGATGAGAATAAGAACTTTGCCAAAGGCATTCACTCCGCATTTCTCGGCTATCTTAAAGAACGCCGTGACTACCTTGAATTTAACGGGTACTATGACAAGCCCGAGCTTCCCGAAGATGCGGACGAGGACGATATTGACCTTTACAATGAGAAGATGGAGAGGTACGAAGCTTATGAGGGGCTTATAAATGCTGTTGATAAGTGGATAGACAAAATGAACAGGCTTGAGCTTGCGTGAGAAAGGATACTATTATGAAAGTTATAACTTTGGCAAATATGAAAGGCGGAGTTGGCAAGTCCAGTTCCGCAACAGCCCTCTCGGCGATACTTACCGAGCGTGGATACAGAACGCTCCTTATCGACTGCGATCAGCAGTGCAACAGCACGGATACCTACCGTGCGGAAACCGAGGGTGCAGCGACCGTTTATGATGTTCTCCTTGATGACAGCAGGATAAGCGTGGCGGAAGCGGTTCAGCATACCGAGTGCGGAGAGATACTTGCAGGGGACAGCCTTTTAAGGCAGGCGGACGAAAAGCTGAAAGGAAGCGTTGACGGGCTTTACCGTATGGCAGATGCTTTGGAGAAGTGCGATGGGTATGACTACATAATCATTGACACCGCTCCTGCAATGAACTCGATTTTGCATAATTGTCTTATCGCCGCAGATGAAGTCATTATCCCTGTTACGGCGGACAGGTATTCTTTGCAGGGACTTTCACAGCTCAACGAAACAATAAAGGCGATAAAGAAGCGTCAGAACCCGAGGCTTACGGTTGCAGGGCTTCTTCTCACAAAGTACAACAGCCGGGCAAATCTTTCAAGAGAGGTCAGAGCTTCGCTTGAAACCGTTGCGGAGAGTATGAATACAAAGATTTTCGATACTTCTATTCGTGAGTGCATAAAAGTCAAGGAAGCACAGGCACAGAAGCGGACACTTATAGAGTATGCACCGAACTGTACTGCCGCAGAGGATTACAACAGGCTTGCCGATGAGCTGACAGTCTGAAAGGGGATAATATTATGGCAAGGAATGTTACAAGCAAATTTGGAGTTGCGGACGGTCTGGACTTCTCCTCCGAACAGGGGATAACGAGCATTGCAATAGACAAGCTTGTTCCGTATCGAAATCACAGATTCACTTTATATAAGGGTGAACGTCTGGAAGATATGATTCAGAGCATAAAGAAAAATGGAGTTATTACTCCGATAATCGTAAGAACTATGGACAACGGCAAGTATGAGATACTTTCGGGACACAACAGAGTTTATGCGGCGGGGCAGGCAGAAATAACAAGTGTTCCTGCTGTTGTAAAGACTGATCTGTCCGATGAGGATGCGGAAATTTATGTTGTGGAAACAAACCTTATTCAGAGGGGCTTTAAAGACTTGAAGATAAGCGAACAGGCTTTTGCGGTCGGGCTTCGGTACAGCAAGCTTTTTGATGAACGTAAGCTTAAAGGCATCAATGATGAGCTGTATTTGATAGAAAACGGAAAGCCAAAGCCAAATGCAGATGTTCCGGTGGAACATTCGACTACAAGAGAAGCGACAGCCAATGAGTACGGTATCAGCTCGGCAACGGTGGCAAGGCTTCTTAGGGTGAACAAGCTTATTGACGAGTTCAAGGAGCTTGTCGACAAGGAAAACATCAAGCTCCGTTCCGCTGTTGATATTTCCTTTATGACAGAGGAACAGCAGAAGCTAACATATTCGGTCATGGTGAAGCTGAATGTGTCTGTTATTGATATGAAAACGGCGAAACAGCTTCGTGAAATATCGTCCTCATACGCTGTTGTTTCCGAAGAGCTGATAACGGAGATACTCACAGGCGAATACGGAAAAGAGGACACCGCACCGAAGGACAAGGGAGAGAAGATAACGCTCCCGACAGCTACATACAAGAGGTATTTAAGCAGTTATTCAAAGAAAGAAGCGAATGAGATCATCGAAAAGGCACTTGCTCTTTACTTTGAACAGCTTGATAATGAAGAATAATGGAGGAACATTTACTATGGAAAACAAAGTGATAATTCAGGGCAGGGTAGTTGAAGTGACTATGCTCAGAAAGACGGGCAGAATGCTTGACTGGTTCGGTGTGAAGATAAGGAAAGCATCTGACGGTTCGGAGATAGTGGCCGAGTGCGAAGCGAGTGAGCTTGACAAAAGGCTGTTTCCCGATATGAGGATAACTGTGCTTGCTTACCGCACCGATAAGGGTGAGGACGGTGAGCCTGCGGAGCGCATAGTGGCTAAGACTTTGAATTACTAATTATTTGATATAATATGGTATGAGGCTCAACGTGGGTTCACTGTTGAGCCTTTATGATTTAAATAGAATATTTTATTAGAAAAAATTTGTGAAATCTGACTTTGATTATTTTTTAACGCTTTTACAGTTGGTTAAGAAGAATATATCGGTTGTTTTTTAGAGCGTTGTTCTTTATCTACCCAAAAGATATTTATATTTCATAAGACTTGAAATAATTTCATTAATAAGTTATAATATGGTAAAAGCGATTAATCTTATAATCAAATTAATATAGGTGGCAACAAAAATGAAAATTGCAATTTGTGATGATGAACAACTGTTTTTAAATAAATTAAAACAAGAGATATCTGAAATTCTGGTTGATTATGATTATGAAATTATGGAATTCAATTCAGGTGAAGATTTTTTGAGTACATATAAAGAGCAGGAATATGATATTATTATTCTTGATATTGAAATGAATGGAATAAACGGTTTAGATACAGCTCGTGAAATTCGCAAAACAGATCGAAGTACAGTTATAGCTTTTCTCACGAGTTATGAAAGCTTTGCAGTTCAAGGATATGAGGTTAAAGCAGAACGATACATATTAAAACAGCAGCCGTCCAATATGTATAGGGATCAATTGATGTCACTATTTAGAGAATACAGATTAAAGCATAAAATGTTTGTTTATAATAATGTGAATAAAGCTTTTTCAGCAAGATTATCTGATATTCAGTATTTTGAGGTATATGTAAGAACAATAATCGTTCATGTTTTTGATGGTGATAATAAGACTTTTAATTATTACGGCAAACTTTCCGAACTTGAGGAATTATATGTGTCAGATGGTTTTGTCAGAGCCGGCAAAAGCTATTTGGTTAATATATCTAATATAAAGCATATAGATAAAGACGGAATGTATATGCTGAATGGGGATTTTATATCAATGGGACGTTCGGTCAGAACAAAAGTTGTTGAAGCCTATATGGATTATCTTTCTGGAAGGTGATAACAGTGGGGGATATATTCGCTCAAATTATTGAGATGCTGAACATAATGTCTGAAATGAGTATTATTTTTACATATTTTTCAAAGGTGCTGAAGAAAAAATACAATTGTAATGCAGTATATATAATGGCATATTTTTTGTCGGTAATTGCATTGTTTATAGTTGTATCTGCTGCAGCTGCGCCAATGTCATTAATGACAACAACAGTTTGTATTCTTTTGATATTGAGTATAACGATTTATTCCGAAAAGCTTATTATTAAATTGTTTTATGTATTTATTTACGTTATGATAATATTTATCGCCGATCCCATTCTTATGGGCATTATGTATTTACTGAGGTTAGGAAGTCCGAATGAAGCTCTTGAAACAGGAATTGAGCGTATATTGGGGATGGTTGGAACAAAATTTTTGTACTTTTGGATGGTATTGATTGTAAGCAGAGTTCTAATGAAAAAAGTTAAAGAAATACCTATATGGCATTGGATCTCAATTATTTTAATGCCAATAATTAGCATTGTTGTATTGTATTCAATTTTTATTTCTATAGCAGCAGCCAATAATACTCACAATATGATTATATATCTTATATCAATATTGGGAATGGTCTATATAAATGTTGTAATGTTTAATTTCTTTGAAAGCTATTCAAAACAGATGAAACTTGCATTTATGGAGACAGTAGCAGAACGAGAAGCTGAAAATTACAGAGGATTAAGGTTATCTTATGCTGAAATGCAGAAATTGAAGCATGACTTTCAAAATGAATTGGCTGTATTAAAAAATATGATTGAAAATAGATGCTATGAGAGTGCAGATAAGCATATATCAGAGGTGTCAGATTTTATTAATAAATCAGCAGCAATATGCTATACGGGAAATGAAGCTGTCGACTCGCTTATTAATATAAAGATCAAGCAGGCAGAGGCATATAACATTAAAATTGCAACAAAAGTACACTTATTTACTGAAATGAATTACAATTCGTTGGAATTGTGCCGAATTATAGGCAATGCACTTGATAATTCTATTGAAGCCTGCTGCAAGGTTGAAATTCAAAAACGTTTTATTTATATATCTTTTAAAGAAATAAATGATAATGTATTGCTGGAAATATCAAATTCGTCATGTATAGCCGATACGGAGTGGCTTGTCAGCACAAAGTCGGACAAGGGTATGCATGGATATGGAATACAAAGTATTTGTTCATCGGCTGAGCGAATAGGGGGAAATGTTAATTTTAAATATGACAATGGTATTTTTACAATGAGATTGTTATATAATCTTGAAAAAGTCAGAAAACTGTAAATTCAGATGTTAGTTCACGACATAATGCCGGCATTTCACGACAAAACTATTTAAAATACGATATAATATGTGCTATACTCTTGGATGAGGTGATGGATGTATGCTCCAAAAAATATCTAAGAGTATGGCGCATTTTTTTGTTGTTCAAAATGTTTCAAAACCTGAGTATGAAGCTGTGTATGCATATGGTGCTGAAATTTTGTTATCAACTGTAATCAACGGGTGTATAGCTGCTGCAATAGCAATATTAACCAAAACAGTTTTCCCATCACTTATTTTCTTATTAGTTTTTATTTTAATGAGAAGAACAGCAGGAGGTTATCACGCTGATACTCATATTGGATGTATGGCTATACTTGTTTTGGTTCATTTAGCTTTTGTTATTCTCATCAAGAACATATCAACTAATATAACGGTCACATATTCGATCGGATCAATAATTTTTACATCATTATCAGTATATTTTTTTGCACCGGTTGAACATCCAAATAAGCCGCTTAAAGCAATTGAACGTAATATTTTACGAAAGAAAGCGGTGATATATGTTACGATTATTACAGCTATAGATATAATTTGCATTCTGATTAATCATGTCGAGATATCTGTATATATTTCGAGCGGATTTTATGTTTCATCGACAGCGATGCTTTCAGAAAAGATTGCCCATCGGGGAGTAAACTAAATTGAGAAATGATGAAAAGTTATTCAGAACAGCAGTAACTGCAATTATTATGATTTTGATAAAGGTTGTGTTATCATTGGCAAGTCATAGTATTTATGCAATAACACTTTACCAACCATCAGAATCGGATAATATATACTCTTATATGGAAGGAGGCTTTTTTAATGAAGAAGCTCGGTAAGTTATTTAAACTTGGAATATCACTTATAGCTGCTTTATCAGCAATAGCAGCTATGGGGATTTCAGTAAACGCTTGTCACCTTTGGTTTGCGCAGCCAAAGGTTCCTAAAGAACTTGATGCGTTCAGAAATGAAAATAAATAAAAACAGAATGGGCATTATGCGGACAAACATTTGCATAATGCCCATAGAAATGGAGTGAAGTAAATGAAGCCATCTTTTAAAATAAGATTAAGAAGGTCTGTATCGGCAGTCCTTGCTGCCTCAATAGCAGCATCCGTATTTACGGCTGTTCCGGTATATGCCGAAACAAGTTCGGCAACATATACCTATGACGGTTATAAGGTGGATTATGCTGTAACAAACGAATGGTTTGGCAATCAAAATGTAAACGTTACCTTAACAAATACATCAGATGAGCCAATTCTCAATTGGGCGCTGGGCTATGATGCAAACGGTGAGATCAGCGGCATATGGAACGGTTATGTTTACAGCAAATCCGATGAAGATTACATAATCAAAAATTCGGGTTATAACTATGAGATAGAACCTTATCGTTCGGTAAATTTCGGATATACTTTATCGGGAAATGAGCTTGAAGCTCCCGAAAGGTTTGAACTTTGCTCAAAAAGAGTTGACAAAGCGTCCGGTTATGATGTAAAGTTAAATGTAACGGGAGATTGGGGCGACAGTTTTCAGGCAGAACTTATTGTAACCAACACTTCCAATACTGCACTTGAAGCGTGGAAGCTTGATTTTGACAGCAATTTTGAGATCACAAATCTTTGGAACGGAAAAATAATCGAATCCAGTGATAACGGTTACAGCATTGCAAGCCAAATGTGGACCAATCCCATTGCAGGCGGCGGTTCAGTATCAATAGGCTTGACTGCAAATAAAAAGGATTCCGAAGAGCCTGCTGTCAGCAATGTCCGCTTATCTGAAGTTGTAATTGACAATAGTGGTTCGACCGATGAACCGGCAGTTCCCGGAGAAGAAAAAATCAAGATCACTGCTGATGCACGTTATAATGCAAATGACGGCACAGCCGATATTTCCTGGAATACAAATGTCAGCAATGGCACATTTGATGTTATGTATTCGGAAGACAATATCGAATACACACAGATTGCAAGTGTATCGGACGATAACTCCTATACATATGCTCTCGGAGATATCTGCGGAACAGTATATTTTAAGGTAAGACAGACAACGGAAAGCGGTCAGGTGGCTGAAAGCCCTGTTGTATCTATTGATATTCCGGTGCCTTCTGTTTCCGAAAAGCCTGTTGTTAACGTATCAGCCGAATATGATCCCGAAACTGGATATATTGTTGTGTCATGGGAAACAAGCGTTGACGGCGGTACTTTTGATATTTATGTATCTGTTGACGGCGGAGAATTTTCAAAAATCGGTTCTGTTTCCGATACCACAGCTTTTTCATTTGCTCCCGAAGTATCAGGCAGCTATGATATAAAGGTTGTACAGACAACAGACGTGGGAATGATCGGTGAAAGCAGTGTTATAAATGTGTCCTGCATTATTCCTGACCCCATACAGGATATTGATTGGTCCGATACAACAGATACGGATAATGACGGTCTGACAGACGTTTATGAAAAGTATTACTTTGAAACGGATCCCGAAAATGCCGATACTGACAGAGACGGTCTGCCTGACGGATATGAAGTATATTATCTTGGAACCGAACCTAAAAAGGCTGATTCCGATGATAACGGCATTTCCGATGCAGATGAGGATTTTGATAAGGACGGTCTGAGCAATCTTCGTGAATATGAGCTTGGAACAGATCCGAACAATGCTGATACCGACTCTGACGGACTTACCGATAATGATGAGATCAGCAAGTATGGCACAGATCCTTTAAAGTATGATACCGATGAAGACGGTATTTCCGATGGTGATGAAGTTGCCCTCGGACTTGACCCTACAAGTGCATCCACAAACGGAACACCTGATTCGGAACGTACCTTTATGCAGCATATCGGTGCAGATTCCGAAAATTTTGCAGCTGTAAATACAGAAGAAAATCCTTTTAAGGTATCTATTGATATTACAGCAGCAGGTGTTGCAGGCAACAATCTTTCGGCACGTAAAAGCGGATATTCCAATGCAATTAAAAATGACGCTATTCTCGGTATTTCTCCTGAATTTGTTTATACCGACGGCTTAAAGGTTGAAGACGTTGTTATCAATTTTGATATTAATGACAGTGCCGTAAATAATACGAATGGCAAGTACACATCTCTTTCCGATGAATTTGTGGGTATAAAGCGTCTAAATGTTTTCAAGTTCTTTGAAGATACCAATATGCTTCTGCCCATTGAGACATTCCATGATGTTGAGAGCGGCAGAGTTTATACTCATGTTGACGAACTTGGCACTTATTGTCTTATGGATATGGAGGTGTGGCTGGAAAGTATAGGATTTGAAGCAAGTGAATATTCTGTTGCTTCAGTAAGTACTTCTGATGCTAAGTCAAATGATGCCAGCGAAGAAGAAAGCACAAATAATGCAGAATCGGAAGAAAAAGAATGCCTTGATGTTGTGCTGATAGCTTATCCAAATAATGGAATCCTCGATCTTGTCAAGACAGAATTAGTAAAGACATGTGGAATGATATTTGATGAGGCAGATAATCAGGGATATTTCGAAACAAGAATATATTTGGTTTCATTTTTGGGCGATCCTCTTCAGATAAGCGACGATAAGTTGTATGTGGAGAATATTGATGAAGCCACAACTGTGATTAACAGAATACAATCAGGTGTTTCTTCGAATATAAATTCTAATTCGTATATGCTTACCAGAGCAGTAAATTGCGTTAATGACATGTTATACAATGATTTTAGAAGTAACAGTAAAAAGTATTGTTTTATCGTAGATGCTATAAGTAGCCCTGCATGTGGATACGAGCATTATGGTATTGAAAAATTAAAAGAAAATGGTACAAAAGTATATTTTGAGTGTAATAGCGGCAATGAGAATTACTCAAAATATTTAATGCTTGCTACCGATGCGGTTTGCGGTGAAATAAGGATTGAAAAGGGCAGATATAATTTCGGCGATTTTATAGTTGAAAATATTTTTAAAAAAACGGCAAAACGTCACGTTATAATAACATCCTCAGGATTGAAAGTACTCCCTGATTATTTTGAAAAGGTATATAATCTGACAGGACAGGATTTTGATAATGATGGTATAGCTGATCCCAATGAGATTAATCTCGGGTTGGTAACTGTAAACGAAGACGGGGTAATTAATTATCCGAGCTTTGATGAAATTGCAGAAAAGTATTACGGATTATTCTATGTTGAAAATGGCTTGGAAAGACTAAAACGAGATCTTGATACTACTTTGCGTAATTATATGCAAGTAATTAAGGTTATGCCTATCAAATCTGATCCGACAAGCGCAGATGGGGATGGGGATGGCGTTTCCGATATTGATGATAAAATTCCTTTACAATATGGTGTTAATAAAAATTATTTCTTTGTTTATGAAAATTCGAAAGGTGAAAATGGATTCATGACCCAAGCTTTGTCAATGATAAAAAGTAATTTCAGCAATGAGGAAAATATAATTTCTGTTATAACATATCCAGAGGATCTGATTCGTGAGTGGAATAACATTGATTATGCAGATAATGTATTTTTATATTTGCACGGAAGCATAAGTGAAGATTTGGGTGTTGGAAGTATTGGTTTACAGGATAAAAGTTCGGATATTGTTAAAAGCATCCAATTGTTATATTCGGAACTGACACAAGGTTTTTTGAGTACCTCAGAGGGTAAAATCTTGTATTTTGAAGATAAGCATATTCTTGAAAATGTTTTCTTTCTACCATGTAATGGTGGAACGATGTTCTCGGATATTTATAAAATTAATTCTTATGATGATACTTTTAAAACCAGTTTAGCATATGAATTTGCTAAACATATACTCTCGGATGCTCCAGTAATTGCATTGTGTGACAGTTCAGTTAATTATATGATATTTGGTGATAAAGCTCCTTATACAGATAATATTGTAAATGGAGTCTGGTATAAGTATTATTGTACACAGAATTACGAAGGTGCATACTCATTTGTTAGAAAAAAGTGCGATAATGCAATGTTAAATATGTATAAATACATTTAAATAAAGAGGGGAAGTGAAAATGAAAAAAAGCAAAAAAAAAGTTAAAGCGATGTGTGCATTAATTATATTAATTATATTTTATCTCATAATAGTAAATTCACCACTCAATTATACATTTGAAGAAAACAGCAGTGGATATACCGTTACAGGACAAAGAATATGGTTTCCTTTCATATTGGTACCCAATGGGTATAACTCAGAAAAGGTTACAATAGTTGGGGCTGGTGCATTTGAGTGGAATGAGATTTTAATTGCATATATTCCTGATTCTGTTGTTTTAATAGAAGATGGTGCTTTTGCAAATAATAAAAAAATGTTTTACGTATATATAGGCAATTCGGTTGAGAAGATTGGAGTGGATGCGTTTGCATATTGTACACGCTTAAAAAATGTAAGAATGTCATCTAAAATTAAAAACATAGATAATCTAGCATTTGAAGAGTGTTATAAATTAAAAGGATTGGATTTTCCTGAGGGATTGATAAGGATTGGGGCATGCGCATTTACTGGGTGTGATTTTACTGAAATCTGTTTTCCTGAATCACTTTTGGAAATCGGAGATAAGGCTTTTAAGAATTGCAATAAATTATCCGATGTTTCCTTTAAATCCACGAATACAATATATAGTGAAAACACATTTGAAGGAACATTGTGGTATGAGCAGGTTTATTATGATGCTTTAATTAGTAAATGATTATGATAAGCTGTATACTAAAAATAGCATTCAAGATTTACCACGACTTTGAATGAAAGTGCCCTCCGCTGAAAAATTGGCGGAGGGTAAAATGGGTAAATTTGCCAATAATCCAAGCGAAGAAGAAAGCGCAGATAATACATCTGGTGACGACAATTGCCACGATGTAGTGCTGATTGCTTACCTAGTACATCTGCCCTAATACCGTAATTTATAGGAGGAATTTTATATGAGCAATCTAAATAATTTATTTTCAAACCAGAAACCGACCTTATTGCAGGATATTATGACATCAAAGGAGTGGATTTCTAAGGGCCTTAATTCATCAAACTATGCAGCTGATTTTTCTATAAATAGTTTTAAGGAAATTGACCGCTTTTTTGATGAGCAGAATACGCCTGACGGTATATTAAGCCGAAATCGTGGTCAAATACTGTTTGCCCTCGGTGCATACATCGGAGAGGTGATAATTTCCGTGTGCGGCGGCGAATGGCTCACAGATGATAATGACCCTCAGGGAGAAATCAATGTTGCTGTCAAGCTCAAAGACGGCAGTACTATTTTCCCAGTGCAGCGAGCTATGAAACGATATATGAATGGTAAAGAAGACAGTATTTATGATTACGGATATGTTTTGAGCGAAAAATGCGGCAAAAGCTTAGACTAATTGTGGAAAACGCTGATGTAAGACGTTCTCATACTATGATCGAGCAATTAGAGATATGTTCATAAAAATTCAGAAACATAGAAAAGATCATTTTTACGTTTTAGCAAGTTTGACAGAAGATAAATAGTGATTTATAAAAGAATATAATATTTAAAGGATTTATGTGTAAAAGCATAGATCCTTTTTGTTTGCTGCAACCATAATTGTTCGCATTTAATTTACAGAATGTTCAAGCACGCATCTTATCATAAATTCCATTGCCAAACAATGAATTTATACACTCATAACCACTAATAGCTTATCATAACCTGTAACAAACTATCATATCTATCACTCCTCCGTTCATAAACTCCGATTATCACGATTTGATATAATAGAAATATCAAAAACGAACGAAAGGGATAGAACAATGAAGCTGAAAAAGTGCGTGGGATTTCTTATAGGAGCGGCGGTTATGCTTACAGGCTGTATGAGTACATCTGCCGATGATGAGCTTACACCGCAGGAAAAGGAACTGAAAGCTGTGCGGAGCTGGTTTGAAAATGATATGACCGATGAGGACGAGTTTTCAGACCTTACAGACTATCAGTACTATTCCCGAACGATCGGGCTTGAAATGAACGATCTTCTTTCACCGGATATGTGGGAAGTGTATTATTCGGATTTAATCAATCTCAATAAAGAGATAGACGGCACTTCTGTTTACCTCATAAGGCTCAATCCCGACAAGCTCCTTGAAATCTGGGCAGATAACAGCAATATGACCGCCGACGGGATATGTTCGGAGCTTGGAACGAACCGTGACGAGCTTTACTACAACTTCGGCTATTCCGCAAACTCAGTTGGATATGCCAAGAACCATAAAGAAAACAAGGTCAGCTATTCCGAAGCCGAGGAGCGTATCTTCGGTGCGGACAACGGAGAAAACAGGCAGACGGTTTTCAGCACACATTTTCTGAAAGTGAATATTGCAGGCAGATACGGCGTGACATACGCAGGCACAGACGAGAGTTTTGATATAAAACAGCGTGACCTGCTGAAAAGCATAACAAAGCCCAAAACATATAATTATTCGGACTATTCACCGCAGGAATATTCTCCTGCATTTGTAATAAACGGAGTGGGAATAAAGCGTATTCTGCCCCTTTCACTTCCCAACGGCTGGGCAAATGCCGCAGATACAGACGTTACCCTTATGTTCAATATGTCCCCGTTCTCATACGGCTGTACCGACGAGGACAGGATAGATATTTTCGCAGAGGAAGCACCCGAAAATACCGATGTTCCGGTGGAACATATTGAAGAAACGGAAGGAGTGACGGAATAATGATAGGCGATGACGTTTGCAGCACCTTTGTGGCACTTCTGAAAAGCATTCTGGATATTGTCAGCTCTATTGAAAAGGAAAAGAACAGGGCAAACGCCGCAAAGAAGCCCAATGTTCCCAAAATAAAGGTGGGAAAATTATCAAAACAGCATTTTGAAAAGCTCCAAAAAGCAGGAGCGGAATTCAAGTATATTACCGTACCTGCCGAAAAGCTTTCCGAAATAGAGAAAACCGTCAGGAAAATGGGCGGCTCATATTTCAACGCACAGGTGGGGGATAACAATAATGCCGTTCTTGCCGTGCCTGCAAGTCAGCTTGACCTTCTGAATATGGCAATGAAGCACGTTGTCGCAAATGAGCTTGCTGAAAACTCCGATAAGATAATCGTCAAGGACGGAAAAGACCTTATTGATTCGGAAGATATAGGGCTTGTCAGCCGTATAATGAACAAATACGATATTCCCGTTATCACATTTAAGACCGAGGACGATAAGTATATGAACGTTGTCCCCAAAGAATATGAGGGACAGTATTCAAAGGCATTGTCGGAAGCGGAGCAGGTCAAAAAGGAAGTCGGGAATATTGAGGTCACACGATATGAGCAGACTGCACCTCTCGACGCTCTCGGCTTTGAAGCATATACCGTTTTGGAAGATGAAGCAAGGGAGCTTTTCGCCGCCGCAAAGGCAGATGATCTGGATATTTCCTTTGTACCTTTCGGAGATAAAATAGCCGTGAAATACAGTACGGATATTTCGGAGCAGATCGGCAGGGCAAGGGAAGAATATAAGGCAAGCCTGCAGGAGTGCGAGAATTATCTGGTCGAGGTTTATGATTATGTCATTACTCTTGATATGCAGAAGCTTAATATCGAAGAGCTTAATACTTCGGACAGCTATTTTATGCGAGTACCCAACACCTCCGGGCAGGACTATATCCGTATAAGCAAAGCTGAATCCAAAATGATAAACGGTGGGAAAACGCTTAAATCGGAGCTTGACTTTGATAAAAAGTACCCCGTATATGATGTGAACGGAAAAGTGAAAAGGACTGTCAGCGGAAGTGAGCTTACAGGATATTTCAATACCCGAAACAGACATATCAACAAGGATACAGCCGTGTATAAATACGGCACGGATGGCGGAGAGCTTCGCCGAATCGACCTTTTCAATGCAAAGAAAAACGAGCTTATCAGCGTGAAAATGGGAAGTGCCGAGGAAATGCGGACAGCTCTAAAAGAAAGAGGACTGAACGGCAAAACGGTGAACAAGCTCATTGAGGATATAAACAATAAGCTGACCGACAAGCAGAAAGAAACATTCGCATATACAGCCGAAAAGTCGGAGATCGTGTATGCGGATATTCCGAATATCGGCGAGTATCTTGCACAGTCACAGCTTTCGCAGAAAGTGATCGGCAGGGCTGAATGTATCGGAGAAATTCCGAAAGATAACGGTGCAAAGTGCTGTATTCTTGACAACAACACGAATAAATTTGCGGTAATTCCCGTTATGCCTGCAAAAGAGGTGCAGGCTATGCTTTCGCAGATGGGATATTCGGAAGTGTCAGCAAAGGAGATCGCAGATAAGGTCACAGCTTCTTACCGAGAAAATGATATTGGTTATGGAGAGCAGTTTATCAAGATGCTGCCTGTTACTGGAGATCTGAAAAGATATGATGCTTCCAATGCGGAGCTTCGGGATATGGGCTATTGCAACAATAAGGACAGCACCATAATCATAAGAGATGATGCCGAGAATTATCGGTATATGCAGGTCGAAAGGAACACTCCTCTTGCGGACGCTGAAAAGGCTTTCCGTGAAGATTTCGGGCTTGTTGATGATATTTCAGTCGCCTGTGCAATGAAACAGCTCATAGCTGACAATATTGTAAATGATGCTCATACCTATGAACATTCGGAAGCTTCTATAAAACAGCTTTCGGGAAATATGGCAGAGATAACCGCAAAGGAAAGCGGAAAGTCGGAAATAATGGCTATCGGAAACATCAATGCGGAAAAGCTTGCCGAGCTTGGCATATCCGAAAAGGGTGCGGCAGATATAAGCAGATCGTTTGAAAAGAGCATAAGGGACAGCAAATTTCCCGACAGGCAGACCCTCGGCGGACTTAAACAGTTTGCACAGGAGAAATTCAAGGAGCTTTCTCAGACTGTCAAGGATAAGATCATTTCCAAAGGCAAGGGAGGGCAGGAGCTATAACTATGGCGAGCAATATGGGAATACCCGAGAAGAAAACCGATACGCTTCTGTATATCATAATCGTCTGCTGTATAATTGCTTTTCCCGTTATAGTCCTTGCAGGCTATACCCTTGAAATGACTGCCGACAAAAACGGAAATATTCAGATATTTGAAGCAGTCGGAAGCTTTGGCGAATATATGACAGCTTCAAATCTGGGCAATGCCTTTCGCGCGGTTTTAAGAGGTTCGGGACTTACAAGAAATTCTTGTGTTTTAGCCTTTTTCGCAAGCTTTATAGCCATAATGTACCGCCTTGTGGGAAACGGCAAGCGGTATCACCGCAGAGGTGTTGAACACGGCTCTGCGAGGTGGGGAAATCGGCAGGAGAAAGAGATAATTGCCGATACCACAAAGGCAGGTTTTTACAACAACGTTATATGTGCGAGCGATGTTTTTCTCGTACTTGACCGCAAGGTCAGGGAGAAAAATGAAGCGACAGAAGAAAAGGATAAAAATAAGAAAAAGTGCAAGCCGAAAAAGAAAAGTCCAAGCAAGCTTACGGGTACGGAAATATCAATAAAGGACGTAATGGGTGCAGGCAGGGAAGCAGAAAAGATAAAGCCGATGCTTAATCTGAATATGATAATTCTCGGCGGTTCAGGCACGGGCAAGTCAAGATTTTTCGTAAAGCCGAATCTGCTCCAATGCAACACATCATTTGTTGTCACAGACCCATCGGGCGAGCTTGTGGAATCCTGCGGAAAGATGCTTATGCGGCACGGATATGAGATAAGAGTTTTCAATCTGAACGATATGAAGCACAGCTCAAACTACAACCCGTTTCATTATCTTCGTGACAGCACAGGCGAAATAAACAGCAACAACGTCATAAAGATGATAAATGTTTTTATGACCAATACGAAAGTTGAGGGAGCTTCCTCCGGCGATCAGTTCTGGGGTGCGACACGTTCCGTATTGAAAAGATACGGCACTATATAAATAAAAGAGCGTAACAGTTCTGTATAGGAGAACTGAAAATCCGAGAGGTGGAATGAAGCAGTAACGAGCGGAAACGCCTCCCTTGATACTCCGAGCGGCATTAGCAGGAAACTGCTTTTGTCGTAAGCACGGTAAAGTCGGCAGAGAGATACCGTAAGAAAGAGATGCTTTTACGAAAGCTGTTCAGAGGTGAATGGTGTATCCTATATGTCGGAGGTCTATAAAATGTATATGGTAAGAATGACGAAAACGTCTGACGAAACTGCGAACGTACGGGTCTATAATGGGACGGTACAGAAATGTATCGGGTGTTGAAAAAACAAGACCGTGAGGTAAAGTAAAAGTCCCAAATATGAAATACCTTACTTTGTTACAGGCAAAGTCAAGCGGTCAGGCTCATAGCAGATACCTAAGTGCATATGTAAAGATAGGATTTTCGGAACGTGGCAGCCTACAATACGCAAATTGCGGTACAGACGAAGAATAATAAGCTGTTTTAATTGTGGGCAAAGCAGTGGCATTACCGATGATGTTTTCTGTAATGGGAAACGGAGGGACAGCCACAAGTCGATATTGCAAAAATAGTTATAGGTGTAAAAATTCATAGCTTCCCGTAAGACTAAGAAAAACAATCCCGAAAGGGGGCGTTGCCTATGACAAAGCAAAAGAAACTAAGACATTCAGAATATTACAACCTGCAGGAAGTTTTTGATAAGTTGTATGCACACAGCAAACAAGGAGAAGTTTTCACTAATCTTATGGATATAATCCGTGATGAAAATAATATAAGGCTGGCATACAGAAATATTAAGAGAAACGCAGGCAGTAATACGGCAGGAACAGACGGTATTACAATAAAGGATATCGAAAAGCTTAATGCCGAAAAATATGTTGAAATTATTCAGCGAAAATTAGCGTATTACAAACCTAAACCCGTAAGAAGAAAAGAGATTGCAAAGCCAAACGGCGGCACACGTCCGTTAGGTATTCCCACAATAATTGACAGACTTGTTCAGCAATGTATTTTGCAGGTTTTAGAGCCGATTTGCGAAGCAAAATTTCACGAAAGAAGCAACGGTTTCAGACCTAACAGGTCAGCAGAACACGCCTTGGCACAATGCTATAAAATAATACAACAGATGAATTTACATTATGTTGTTGACGTTGATATTAAAGGCTTTTTCGACAATGTCAATCACGCAAAGCTGATAAAGCAAATGTGGACAATGGGAATAAGGGACAAGCAGTTAATATGTATCATAAAGGAAATGCTGAAAGCTCCTGTTATTTTGGAGAACGGAAGCATCATCTATCCCGAAAAAGGAACGCCGCAGGGTGGTATACTATCACCGCTTTTAGCGAATATCGTTCTGAATGAGCTTGACTGGTGGGTATCGGGGCAATGGGAAACCATTCCGACCAAAACAGCAAAAACTCACTATAAGAAAGACGGCTCAATGGATAACGGGAAGAAATATACGTCCTTGCGTAAACACAGCAATCTCAAAGAAATGTATATCATAAGATATGCTGACGACTTTAAAATTTTTTGCAGAAAACGTAGTGACGCCGACAAAGTTTTCATTGCCGTAAAGCAATGGTTGAATGATAGGCTGAAACTGCAAGTAAGTGAAGAAAAGTCAAAGGTCGTAAATCTCAAAAGGAACTATTCCGATTTTCTTGGATTTCGGATAAAAGCTATTCCTAAAGGCGGCAAATATATAGTCGGGTCGCATATGTCGGAAAAGGCTCTGAAACGAGAAACGGAAAAGCTGACAAATCAGATAAAATATATCGAATATCCGAAAAACGATAAAGAGGAAGCATTGGCGGTGAGTCTATATAACTCAATGGTATGGGGAATACATAATTACTACCGCTATGCGACAAACGTAAATACTGATTGTCGCAAAATACAATTTCGGATAAACAGTCTGATGAGAAACAGGTTACGGGACAGGGTCAAAAAAAACGGCACAATAAAAAGTGATTATGTTCGAAAAAACTATGGCGCAAGCAAACAGGTGAGATATATCGGCGGTATTGCAGTATGTCCGATAGGGTATATACAAACTAAAAATCCTATGTACAAGAAATCAATTATCTGCAAATATACCGAAGAAGGGAGAGAGGAAATTCATAAAAACCTGAAATTCAATGAGTTCAAGACAACGGTATTACATATGCTGGCAACAGCACAAATACCAAACAGAAGCGTTGAATATATGGACAACCGAGTTTCACTTTATGCGGTGCAATGCGGAAAATGTGCGGTGACAGGAAAAGACTTATGGATAGATGAAATCCATTGTCATCATATAAAACCGGTAAATCAGGGCGGAACAGACGAGTATGGAAATCTTGTAATCATACACAGTGATGTTCACAAATTGATACACGCAACTTCCGACGAAACGATTAGGTATTATCTTGAAAAGGTAAATCCGAACAGTACAATGCTGAATAAAATCAATAAATTACGCAAATCGGCGGGTAACACCGCAATATAAGTTTCAAACGCTTTGAAATCTACACTAATCTGACAAAAATGTAATACCGATGGAACGCCGTGTGCGGTGAAAGTCGCACGCACGGTGTGGAGCAGGGGAAAATTCAGAGATTATTTCAAAGAATTACCTATTGCTATACGATGCTACAAGATTATTGCTTTCATCATTGTGTTTTCTATTGATCGAAACAGGCACAGAGGAAGAGCAGAATTTTGCAGGAGTCCTTGACCTTATACATAAAGCAAAGGTAATCGAGGGCAAGGAAGAAGAAAAGTCAGAGCTTGACCTTATGTTTGACAAGCGAAAGGAAGCGGCTCCGAAAGCATTGTCGGTGCAGTATTATGAAGAATTCAAGCAGGCGGCTGGAAAAACGATGCAGTCTATTCTCATTTCCACAACAACAAAGCTCCAGTATTTCAAGCTGGAAAATGTGAGAAATCTTACGCATACGGACAATATCCGTCTTGAAACTCTGGGAGATAAGCCCACAGCATTGTTTATCGTAATTCCGTCAACGGATACTACATACAACTTCCTTGCGGCTATGATGTACACACAGCTTTTTGATACGCTGTATGACAGGGCGATAAATTATTATCACGGCAGACTGCCTGTTCACGTCCGCTTTATACTCGATGAGTTTGCGAACGTGGGCAAGATACCCGACTTTGAAAAGGTTCTTGCGACCTGCCGAAAGTTTGAAATATCGGCACAGGTCATTCTGCAAAATATCTCACAGCTTAAACGCCTTTATGAGAAGTCATGGGAAGAACTGCCCGGAAACTGCGATACACTCATATATCTTGGCGGCAAGGATCAGTTCACAAACGAATATCTTTCAAAGGAACTCGGAAAGGAAACTATCGACCAGTTATCCATAAATCAGACCAAAGGCAAGCAGGGAAGCAGTTCTTACAATAATGCCATTATGGGCAGAGAGCTTGCGACCATTGACGAGCTGACAACTATGGACAACAATAACTGCATTGTTATGGTGCGTGGGCTTTATCCGTTCTTTACAAATAAATTCAATCTTTCCGAGCATCCGAGATATTCGGAGCTTGGAGAGGACTGGAAGCCTGACACGGAAAAGGGTGAAACGGCTTCCGACAATCCTTATGCTTATTATCTCGACAGATATGTTGAAACACAGTCCGAAACGGAATTTATTGATTTCAGCGAATTTATTGATACGGGCGAAGCGGTCGGTGCGGACACTTTGAAGCTGAGGTTTGTAACTTCGGACGATGACGGTGCTGAAATTGCACAGCCCGAAAGCATAATGTCGGATATCCCGGCAGGAATACGTCAAAGGCTGGAGCATTGCACGGAGCTGTACTGCACAGCCTGACTTGGAGTGATATATGGAGAAAATATCGGTGCTTACGGAACGTGAGATAAAGGAAATAAACAGGCTTATGGAGCGGAAATCGGAAATAATCCTTGAACCGAGAAAAGATGGGTATTTCATTTATGAATCAAGGAAAAAGCTGATAATGCGTCCCGAAAATAAAACTGAATAACGGCGCGCCAAAAGAGCGGTGTGGAACAGCGAATGAGAGCTATAAAGCGGCATTATTAAATGCTTGCTTTACAGCTCTTTTTTTATTGCAATCAAAGCGAACGTGATTCGGCAGAAAAGTGATTTGAAAAGAAAAAAGAGTGCGTGAAAATCACAGGAGCTTTGCTTATATAAATTCAATTCTATATTTTTCAAGGAGGTTTGTGTGATGAAGATCACAGAAGCAATCAACAGTTTTCAGGACAAGGCAAACGAAGTCGGAGCAAAGGCTATGCTTGCCGCTTCCAATGCCGCAGGCAGAGCGATGAACACAAGGCTCGGAAAGGCGGCACTCGTTATTCCTGCCGCTGTATCGGCTTGTGCGATGAATGTTTATGCCGCAGGCGACGGAGCAGACGCACAGGGAATGATCGATGCAATTATGGGCGTACTCGGTCCCGGTGTTATCGCACTCGGCTCGCTTGTAGCCGTAGTCGGCGGTATTCAGACAGGCGTAGGCTTCAAGGACGATAACGCAGACGGTAAGACAAGAGGATTTCAGACTCTTATCGGCGGTGCGATCATTGCGGCAGTCGGAGCTATCATTCCTGCTTCTCTTTCAATCGGCGGAAATTGATCGTCGGATAATCAGCAAAACACAGGGACGGTTATATATCCAATATGGCCGTCCTTTTCTGAATAAGAAAGGAGGAGCATAATGGCAGAATCAAGCTTTTTTCAAGTTGCATTTGAAGAAGCACAGAACCTTTTGCAGACGGAAGCTGACGGTTTTGCCGCTGTTTTACAGAGCATTGCAGGCTTTGATATTGTAAGTCAGGCAGGAGATGCCATAAGCATTTTCGAGGGAGCAGGCACAGCTCTTTTGACCTTGTTTTTCTGTATGGAAGCATTCACATATTGTGCCAATATCGACTTCCACGGCGGCATTGAGGGTGCGATCAGAGTGGCGATGAAGCTTGTTGTGAGTGCATTGATAGTTCAGAACGTGGACAACGTTGTGGGGATAATTTCGGGACTGTTCAAAAGTGAGGTGGATTTTGCATCTGCCTTTGGCGGCATAGGAGCGGCGTTCGGCGATGCAATGAATCAGGGAACTCCGCTTGAGGGCGGACTGCTTGACATAAACTACATAGTCCTAACACTGCTCTATGTCATAATCATAATCCTTATGTTCGTAATGTTCTCGCTTATCGTCATAACGGTTCTGGGCATCGTGTTTGAAACGGCGATACTTACGGCGATCTCTCCCGTGGCACTTGCGACACTTGTGAATACACAGGCAAGATCGGCCGGCATTTCATTCATCAAGAATTTTGCGGCTGTTTCAATGCAGTGGGGAGTGCTGGCGATATGCTTCAAGGCATATACGCTTATTTCCGCAAATCTCACGCTTGATTTCTCGGCAGGACTGGACGGAGCAGGACTTCTTATGCACATATTCAAATACGCAACCCCTGTTTTAAGCGTTGTAATGCTTGCGGTAACTGTAGCAAAGTCGGGCGATATTACAAAGCGTGCTTTGGGAGGTTAATATGCGTGTATTGAGCTTATATGACGGAATATCCTGCGGAATGGCGGCTCTGGAGCGTGCAGGCATACCTGTTGAAAGCTATGACGCTTTTGAAATTGACAAATATGCGGTGAAAATTTCCGAGAAAAACTACCCCAAAATAGTTCATCACGGAGATGTGTTCGGCGGCAGTTATTCCGATTTCAAGGGATATGACCTGCTTATCGGCGGTTCTCCCTGCACCTATTGGAGCATTGCCAAAACGGGCAGAGAAGTTACTCCCGACGGTATGGGAGGTAAGCTTTTTATGGAATATGTCCGAGCTTTGCGTGAAAGCGTCTGTAAATACTTTTTGTATGAAAACAACAACAGCATACACCAAAACATAAAGGACTTTATTTCCGAACAGCTTGGAGTAAAGCCCATAATGATAAATTCGGCACTTGTTTCCGCACAGCAGAGGAAGAGGTGCTATTGGACAAATATTCCCAATGTCAGTCAGCCTGTGGACAAGGGTATCATGCTTAAAGATATTCTTGAAAGCGGACTGCCGTGGCAGGACAAAAGCTACTGTATGACCGCAAGCTATGACGGAGCTGTTTTATGGAACACATTGCAGAGAAGTCAGCGGAGTATGATAGCCGAGCCTGTCGGAGTGGCACAGCGTGGGAGATATGTTCAAAGCGGAAAACGTTCAGCAAAATGTATTGGCGGCACAGAACAGTTTATCGAAGCAAGAAAGGACGGGAAAAGCAACTGTCTTACTACCGTTCAGAAGGATTCTATGGTTGCAGAGCCTATCCCGTTCAATACATATAACGGCGAGGGAGAAAAGTCCCGAACCTTTATGGCTGGCTATTACAAATACGGCGAAGCAACGCTCATAACCAACAAGGGCTTCAAGGGCGGAACTACCGCAATAGCACAGCCTGTCCGTGTAGGCGAATACGGAAAAGGCGGTCAGTGGCAGAGGATATATTCCGTTCGTGGAAAATCCGTTACCTTATCAGCAAACGGCGGCGGTCAGGGAGCAAAGACAGGTCTTTATAAGATCGACCTGCCCGACGGTGATTATATTGTCCGCAAGCTCACTCCCGTGGAAGCGGAACGCTTACAGACGCTCCCCGACAATTACACCGAGGGAATATCCAATACGCAGAGATATAAATGTATCGGCAACGGCTGGACTGTTGACGTTATCGCCCACATTCTGAACGGGCTGAAAGAGGTGATTTGATGATAAAGGCAGATATTCCGCAGGACGTTACGGAGTACAAGGAGCAGTTTTTCTTTGGACTTACCATACGCCAGTTTGTATGCGGAATTGCAATGATTGCACTTGCTGTTCTCACATTCCTTATCGGAAAGAATTTCATTCCCACAGATATTCTTATGTATATCGTCATTATTGAGCTCGCTCCGCTTGCGGCGGTGGGCTTTATGAAATACAACGGTATGCCTTTTGAGAAGTTTGCTTCGACCCTATTTGAGTTTTATGCGGGCAAACAGCGAAGGGGAATGACCTATCTTCCGGAGGAAGTTCAGATACACGATGAAGTGAGAAAAATATGGCTGAACGGGCTTGAAAAGGAACGTGCGGCTGAAAAGAAAGCAAAGAAGAGAAAAAAACACAAGTCTAAAGGAGGGCAATAAATGGGTGAAGAAAGCATTGTGACAGCTGTAACCGAGGTTACGGAAATGACAGGAGAACAGCCGAATGTTCCGACAGAAAGCATCTCTGAAATAATGGATAATTCCGTTATGGAAACCGAAATATCGGAAAATGTTCCACTGGAACATACGTCAGAAACGGAAGTGCCTGCCGATGCGGAAATAAATAATGATGACATTATTTCAAGCATCGTGGCAAATGCAGTATCGCAGTCACTTGAAGAAGCAGGAGTTTCCGAAACTGAAACAGTTCAGACGGAAGTATCTGTTTTCTCCGAAGCGGAGAAAATTTCCGAAACAAGTGCAGAGGTTATTGAATCTGTTGTTGCAGAGGAAATTCAGACCGAAGCCGTATCGGAAGTAATTCAGGAAACCGAAGCAGTCACCGAAGCTGTAACGGAAACTGTTCAGCCAAGCGGAAATGTCGGCAGTTTACTGATTCAGAACCCCGCATTTATTGCCGTTCCTGCTGTAATTGCTGTTCTTGCAGGAGCAATGGCATTTGTAAAAAAGAGGTCAAAAAAGACTGCCACAGATGACGAAGATGCACCAATGTCCGCAAGGGACAGGGATGCCGTCCGTCTTGCCGCAGACAAGCCCGATAAGAAAAATGGCAAAAAGGCAAAGAAGGATAAAAAGGACAGGGAAAAGAAGAACCTTTCAAAAAAGGTGCTTTCCACTGTTCCATATCAAAAAGTTCTTTCCGACGATATTTTCTTCCTCGGAAAGAAAATGTACTCAAAGGCTTATACCTTTGATGATATAAACTTCAATCTTGCGGACGAGGAACAGCAGTATATGTATCTTGAAAGATATATCGAATTTCTCGGTATTCTGGACGATACCGTTGACTGTCAGATATGCTGCTGGAACAGTCGGCTCAATATGGAGGAGTTTAAAAAGGCGACACTTATGCCGCAGAAAGCGGACGCACTTTTCGATTACCGCTATGAGTTCAACAGCAAGGTGCTTGAAGCAAATATCCGCAAGGGACAGAACGCTGTTCAGAAGCATATGTACATAACCCTTACGATAAAAGCTCCCGATGAGGAAACAGCGGTCAGACGTTTCAGAACGCTTGATATAACCGCTACAAATACCTTTAACTGCATCGGAAACACTGCTCTCCGTGCATTGACCTCGCAGGAGCGTATTGAAATGCTCCGTGATTTCTTTGTGGGAGCTGATGAAATGACTGTTCCCGTTCTTACAGAAGAAGATTTTGCAAAGGGCAGGGAAAAGCTTTATTGCAGTCCAGACTATTTCGACTTCAAAAAGGACTACTTTATGTTCAATGACAAGTACGCAAAGGTGCTGTATATCCGTGAATATCCCTCAACGGCTACATCGGATGTTTTAACGGGACTTCTCGGAACGGGCATTGAAATTATGGTAACGACAAACATTGAAACATACGACAGTGCGGAAGCAAGAAAGCTTGTACAGCATCAGATCACCGCAGTCGATACGGATATGGCAAAGCGAGAGGTCAAGGCGGCACAGCACGGAAACTTCTCTTCACAGATGCCTCAGAGAATAAAAAATCAGCGTGATGCAATGGTAAGCGTATTCGATAAGATCACCGTCAAGGATCAGAAGCTTTTTATGGTGAACACGCAGATCCTTATAAAAGCAGATACCTTTGACGAGCTTAACGAGAGCGTTGAAGTTATCGAAAGCACCCTCAAGCGTTCGGGCTGTATCAAGGGCGAAATGGCTTGGGAGCAGGAACACGGTATGGCAGACTGCCTGCCGCTTGGCTATCAGAGAAAATTTGACTATCTCCGCACAATGCCCTCGGAATCCGTTGCGATATTTATGCCGTTCAATGTCCGTGAGGTGCAGATGGAACACGCAACATACTATGGAATGAATGTGCTTTCCCATAACCTTATCCTTTTTGATCGTGTGACAGGGCTTATAAACCCATCGGGTTTCTATCTTGCGGCTTCGGGCGGCGGCAAGTCATTCAAGGTCAAAACGGAAATTACCAACATCATCACAGGCGATGAAAATGCGGACGTTCTTGTGATTGACCCCGAAAGAGAATACTGGAAGCTTGCGGAAGCGTTCGGCGGAGAGGTAGTTCGTTTCTCCAACGGTTCTACAAACTATATAAATATGTTTGATTTCGATTTCCGTCTGCTTGACGATCCCGAAGTAGATATTATCGCAGATAAATGTCAGCTGGTTACATCATTCATTTCGTGTATGGATGCAAAGCACCCTCTTAACGCACAGGAAAAGTCCTTTGTTGACCGCTGTGTGCAGAAAGCATACGCAAAGTCGGGAGTGCTGAAAACTCTTGATCCGAAGGATATGCCTACCCTCGGTACATTCCTTGAATGTATGAAGGAAGAAACCGAAAATGTGCCGAAGGAAATGAAAGACAAGCTCATAATCACCATTGATATGTATGTAAACGGCTCGGCAAAATACTTCAACAATCAGACCAATGTCAATACGAAGAACCGCTTTATAGCATACGATATTCGTGACCTGAACGGCAATCTGAAAACACAGTCGATGCTCCTTATCCTTGACTACATCTGGAACAGACTTGCGGAGAACAAGGAAAAGGGCAGAAAGACCTACATTTTCATTGATGAGGCCCACCTGCTTTTTGCCGATGAATATTCACTCGACTATTTGCAGATGCTCTGGAAACGTGCAAGAAAGTACGGCGATATTTTAACGGGCATCACGCAGAATGTAGATGATCTGCTGAAAGATTACAAGTCAAGGAATATGCTTGCAAACTCGGAGTTTATCGTGCTTCTGAAACAGAACCCCACTGATGCTGCGAAGCTTCAGGACGTTCTGAATATCAATGACAGCGAGATACAGTTTGTAAATGATATTCCTGCCGGATACGGACTTCTCATTCTGGGCGGCAAGACCAAAATACCGTTCTATGACGAGTTCCCCAAGGATACGAAGCTGTACAGCCTTATGACCACAAACTTCTCTGAAACGGCGAAGATGCTTCATCAGGACGAGGAAGAAAACAAGAATACATAATTATGCGAAAGGGAGTTGTTTATGGCAAAGGTTGATAGAAAGGATAAGTCAGCTAACGCATGAGAAAAACACTCCCTTTCTTCTTTTGAAAAGAAGAGGGGAGCGAAGATCGCTTTTAATGCACAGACACGAACGCAAAAGAAATACCGTGTTGTGAATGTGCAGAAAGAAAACAGGGATATTTCTCCCACAGGCAAAATAATTCACGGAGAAAGGTCTGTAAATATTTCCGAAAAAGAAAATGCTGCCAAGCCCGTAAAAAATATGGCAAGCAGGGCTTTTGCAAGCGGACAGACGGCAAATCGGAGAAACAAAAGTCACACTCCCGATAATGCTCAGAAGCCCGAAAATGCGGTGTCGGAGCATATCGGAATTTCTCCCGAAACGGCACAGCGTATGAAGCGTGCCGCCTTTCTGGATCAGCAGAATAAAGCAAATATAAAGATAAATACTGCAAGGACGGATTATTCTGAAACGCTTTCGGAGAATAGTGAAGAAAAATATTCTGAAACTGTTTCCGAAAAGGTTACGTCTGATAAGAAAGCTTTTGAGCCTGCACATATTTCACAGCCTGCGGAAAGCAGTATCGGAGAGATGAAAAAGACGATCACACCCGAAATGGCTTTGAGAATGAAACGGGCGGCTTTCATCGAACAGATAAACAATGAAGCTATAAGGCTGAATCGTGAGGCTGTTGTAAAAGATGAGGATATTCCGCAGGCTGATGAAAAAGCCGGACAGTCTGAAACAGTCCCCGATGTTCCGGTGGAACATTTAAAGGACGAACAGGGAAAAGCTTATGAAAATGAGTATCTCGGAAATTCCGAACACGCTGTTTTTGATACGTTTGATGCAGATGTTAGAGCATATAAGGCTCAAAAGGCGTACAGCGGATATATCGAAAAGCAAAAGGGAAACGCACTTGAAAATATTGTCTGCGGTGCTGTCGGAGAAAGTACGCAGAATGTCATAGGAGGTGTGAGCAGGGTAGGACAGGCTGTATCACGTTCCGATTCCGTCAGCGGTTCGGTGCTTGATGTTTCATCAGCACTTGCGGCTGTTGAAGCAAAAAAGCTTGTAAAAAAACTGGCTGAAACTGATTTGAAAAGAGAAATGCGAGCCGAGGAGCGTATGAGAAACCACGGCAATCGGTTCGGTATAGATAAATATGACGAGGTAACAGGAAAAAATGAAAAAGCGAAGAACGGAAAAAATGATGATGACCGAAAATCTGAAGCTCCCGACAAAAGTCAGGGCGGCTCTAAGGTCGGAAACAGTCATAAATTACAGCAGGAAAAGCAGGAATACGGCAAGAAGCAGAGGGCAAAAGAGGTAAAGGGAAAACAAAAGGAAATTTTCATAAAGGAAAATAAGAAAATCCCCGATACGATCTATTCCGCAGCTGTCGGGAAAGCAGGCATTGCCAAACAGCTTTTGAAGAAAAAAGGTGCGTCCGTCATTCTGGGCGGAGAAGGTCTTGCCGTTGTTCTGCCTGTTTTGATAACAGTAGTTGTTTTCGTGATAATAATGGGCTTTTTCGGTTGGCTCACTCCGTTTACCTACGGGCTTGCAGGCGAAGAACCCGATGAAGAGCATAACGCTGAAACAAATGCGGAGATAATCGACGGATATACTCTTATGGTCAAGAACTATATGGATATTACGCAGGCTTATTACTATCTCAATTACGGAGATTGGTACGGCGGTACATATCAGTATGAAAATGCAGAGCTTGATTTCGGTACATTCTTTGCGGAGTATTGTCAGAAGATAATCAAGGAAATTCAGGCACAGTTTCAGCCTTTGATAAATCAGGCGAGGACACCCGAAGAAGCACAGGCTATAAGTCAGGCAATGGGACGTGCAATAAGTCAGGCTCTTTCGCAGGCACAGCAGGCGGCTTATGAGGAATATATGCGGCTGATCGGTGAGCTTAATGACGGACTTACCCCATCGGAACACAGACAGCATTATGAAGTGGAGATATCTAACGGCGGAAACGGCATAGAGGACTCCGTTGAATTTAACGAAAAGCCTATTGTCGGAACTAACGGCTTCGGAAATGTTGAGATAAACAGTGAGCTTTCTTCGGAAGAACTGCTGTCATATATCGCTTTATATAAAAGCCTTATAACTATGAAGCCCGATGATTCCAATGCCGATCCCGATGCGGAGAAAACAGAACCGAGCCTTAACATCACTCCGCAGGATATTATGGATTTCTTTGAAAAAACGGAGTATATAAGCATTACCGCAGAGATTACTCACAATAACCCCTGTATCGGACAAAACTGCAAACGCAGGCTTACTGGTGATTGCGAAAGCGGATACAGCTGGGAATATTACTGTGACAGCGATCACGATAATCTGACAGGCGAGATCGGCGAGTGTCTGTCCGCAGATGAACTTCTAAAAAAGGTTATGGAGCTTACCGAAGCGGAGGATATTGGCGTTGATGAGAAGAACTGCAAAAGGATACTTGAATCATATATTGATATGTTCAAAAAGGAACTGGATATTGATGAAAGCGGCTTCCGGCAGTTCGGAGCAAAGGATAATGCAAAGGCTATGGAGTTTTATGAGAAGCTCATAAAGGACGAGCTTCCCAATTCGGGACTCTGGCAGGTCAATACGCCGTTCACCGAGGGATAAAGGCAGGAGAGCTTATGAAAAAATATTTTTTGAAAATAAAAGAATTTATCGGCAGATATAAGGGTGAGCAGTGGTTCAAATACACCGTCATAATCATCGCCCTGCTGATAGCTGCTGCCGCTGCTTCCGAGTGGAGAAAATGGCAGGACAGCAGGGAGCTTCCTCCCACAGAGATAGCGGAGGAAGCTCCCGAAAATGATGAACCCGACATCATAGAAAAAATATGGGACGACAGCAAGGCTCATTTTATCGTATTCGGCGGACTGACTGTATCGCTGTTTATCGTTAAGTGCAGAAATGCTGTGAAGCTTGAAGAAAGCGGAGGGAAGATAAAGAAATGAACAAACTTATTTTAGCAGAAAAGCCAAGCACGGCAAAGATACTTGCCCACGTTGTGGGAGCAAGAGAAAAGATATACAGCAAAAGCGGAAAGGCGTTCTGCTATTTCGGCAACAACTATTACGTTGTAAATGCAAGGGGACACCTTTATGGTCTGGGAGAACCCGAAGATTACGGATATTCCAAAGCATACAAGCTTGAAGAGCTTCCTATGTTCCCCGATTTTAAGATTTTCCCCTGTGGAGAAGATACGGAGGAACTCCGAAGTCTTATCTCCGAGCTTATGAACAAGGACGATATTGAGGAAATAATCTGTGCAACGGACGCAGGCAGAGAGGGCGAGCTTATCTTTCGTCACATCTATGAAGCAAATCATTGTACCAAGCCAGTCAAGCGTTTATGGTGTAATTCTATGACGGACGAAGCAATAAGGGAACAGCTGAAAAATCTCCCTCCCGACAGCGATTATGACGGCGAATATTATTCCGCACTTGCAAGACAGAAATCGGACTGGATAATCGGTATGAATCTTTCAAGGCTCTATGGTGTGCTTGATAACTATGCACATCATATCGGCAGGGTAAAAACTCCCGTTCTTTCAATTATCGTTGAAAGGGATAACGAGATACAGAATTTCAAAAAGAGCGTTTCCTATCGACTTGAAATGCCCGACGGAGCATTGTCCGAAACTGCTTTTGATACCCGTGATGAAGCCGAAAGACAGATGCGTTCGGCAAACGGAAAGGAAATATCGGTCATCTCCGCAAAAAGCGAGGAAAAGAGCAAAAACAGACCTCTGCTCCATAATCTCACATCATTACAGCAGGAAGCGAATGAACAGTACGGCTATACCGCAAAGGAAACCCTTGATGCGGCTCAGAGCCTATACGAAAAACGCCTTCTGACCTATCCGAGAACGGACTGCAATTATATTTCCGAGGATATGAAACACTCTGTAATTCGCATTGTTGATAGAATTGCAGCTATCCCCGAATATGCGGAACGTGCGGACAGGCTCACCACACAGGGGCTTAACCTTGATGAAAGAGTGGTCAACAACAGCAGAATGAACGGCCACGAGCATCACGCTATCATTCCCGAAGCATTCACAGGCAAGGCTGATGCTCTTTCGGAAATTGAGAAAAACATTTACGGACTTGTGGTGAACCGCCTGCTTTGTGCCGTAGATAAGCCCTACAAATATACGGAAACCAACTATATTTTTGACTGCAACAACATTACATACAAGCTGAAAACAGAAACTCCCGTTCAGATTGGCTGGAAAGAATATGACAGAGAGTATAAGAAAGAAAGCACCTCTGCTCACAAATATACAGAGGGTAATAAATTTACCGCCGAGGGCATAAAAGTCAAGGAGATAGAAGCACAGCCCCCGAAGCATTACACCGATGCGACCCTGCTTTCGGTTATGAGCAACATAGATAACCGTATTGAGGATAAGGAACTGAAATCCGCTGTATCGGGAAAGGGTATCGGAACGGAGGCCACAAGAGCGGAAGTTATCGAAGATCTGATAAGGGCAGGATATGCGGAGAGAAATCACAGAAATATTGTATCAACACAGTTTGGCAGGGACTTCATTGCTTCTGTTCCCGACAGCGTAAAGTCCGTTGAAAGAACAGCCGAGTGGGAGCAGATATTTACAAACATCAAGGAAAAAGGCATAAGTGCCGAGCCGTTTATCCGTGACGTAAAGGACTATGTAAGGTCTGTTATTGAGCTTGAAAAAAGTCCCGACCGAAACAGAACTCCCGTTCATTCGGATAATCCCAATTCACCCAAGAGAGAGCCTGTTGGCATCTGTCCGAGATGCGGAAAAAACATCTATGAGGGTAAGAAAAACTACTATTGCGAAAGCGGTAATGACGGCTGCGGATTTACCCTTTGGAAAGAGGATAAATTCTTAAAGAGCAGCGTAACACCAGAAAAGGCGGTGAAGCTCCTTAACGGCGACCCCGTGAAGATGAAAGCTGTCAGCAGGGACGGAGAGGAATATGAAGCCGAGTACGTTCTTGAAGATACGGGCAAATACATCAATTTGAAAAGAATATCACAGGAAAAGAAGAAAGTCGGCACTTGTCCTTTATGCGGAAAGAACGTGCTTGAGGGCAAATCAAATTTTTACTGTGAAAGCGGAAAAGACGGGTGCGAATTTACCTTGTGGAAAGAGGACAGATACAACGGCATCACCATTACATCGTCAAACGCTTTTGACTTGTTGTCGGGGAAAAAGATATATAGGGTCAGAAAGCAGCTGAACGGCGAGGGTGAGAAGAAAGCCTATGTTATGGTGATTAACGGCAAGTATGCTAATATTCGGGCTTCGGAGGAAAAGTAACAAGTTATGGAAGAGAAAAAGGATCAGATATATAACTATTGCACCGAGGAATCGGTTATCGGTTCCGAACTATGGCGAGCTGCCTTTATCGCAAAGATAGGCAATATTAAAGTCCCCGATGACATTGAGGTCAGAACCATTCCCGATGATAAAATCCCCACAATATCGTCAGAACGGTTCTCCGATGCACTTGCACATCTGCTCATTATGTACGGTGCAGGATTTATCAGCTATGCGAATCTGGACAGCATTGCAAGGAACGCAGACAAATACAAGGCAGATATTTATGCTGCCGAGAGCTTTGTCATAAAGCAGTCGAATATGGACGATAAAGAACGTGTTTCGGAGCATCTTATTCAAAATATGCTGTTTTGTTGCATCAATTCAAAAAAACACCCCGAAATTCAGATCATAGGATTTGACAAGGCACAGGCACTTTGCGAAACAGCCTACACCACCATACGAAATGGTTTTGTATTCATAAAGGACGTTAATTTCCTTACATTTCTGCTGAACGCCGATGAACTTATGGGTGTATTTACCCCGGAAAAGATAAAGATTTTAACAATAGACCAATTCAGACAGGAATTTCCCGATAACAAAAGCATTGAGAAAAGACTGGATCCCAAGAGGGACGATAACAAAAAAACTGACATTCCGGATAATGACATAATGCCCGATATGCCCTTTGTCATAAATCTGAACAACACATTCTATATTCAGCAGATATATGACCGACCGTATGCCGTCGAGTTTATTCATTATGCAAAGGACAGCGGAATACCATTTGACGAAAATTTTGTGAATGAGTACACAGCTTTTGTCCGCAGGCACAAGAGAAAGCTTTCCGTTTCGGCAATATCCCGAAAGCGTGAGATATGCGGAGATGAAGTGAACTGGTTCGATTATGGAACAACTAAATATGCGGACAAAAGGATAGAGATCGGCAGCAGCTTTGACTGCACCGAGATCATCGACCTTGCACAAACGGTATCCGATGATGCGGATATGTCGGACGATGAGCTTACGGAGCTTGCCGCAAATACATTTATACAGCTTAAAAGGCCTGCGGATAGAACGGTTATTGAGGTCACATTCTGCGGAAAGAAAAAGCTGTTTCTGTATATGGACGGAAAAATCGGTTCGCTTGAAAGTGAGAAATTCCGCAGGATACCCTTTGACTACAACAATGTATGGACAACCGTTATGGAATGGTCACGTTCAAAGCTTATTCAGAAAAAGGGAAGCAGTATCGTTGTCCCCGATGCGGAGATGAAAAAGCTTGCTCAGAATGACAGAAAATATGCACAGCGAATGATCGAGGAGCAGTATTCACTGAAAAAAGGAAGCAACAAAATGCTCCAGAAATTGAGCGAACTGAAATCTTATGCAAAAAAGAAGCTTGACATAAAAGCACAGCAGGCAAAGCTGAAAAATGAGCGTGATGCAGGGATCACGGAGGAGGGCAAAAAGTAATGAAGGTTCTTATACGGGAAACTCTGAAAACTATCGGAGTAAACATATACGGCACAGACGGAAAGCTTCATACAAGGGAGTTTTTTGAAAAGTATTTTTCCGATGTTGAGGGTGCATACCCCACACTTCCCGAAGAAAGGGAAGAATTTGATACGGAAGCGGAATGGACGATCATAACCGATGCGGACTTCCGTCTGCTTGCGGAATATCTGGAAGCAATTCAGGATGCAATAGACGGTGTACAGGAAAAGCTTGCGGAGGGTGACAGCAGGGCTGAATATACCTTCAATGCAGACTGCTTTCTTATATAACGGAGGGAGTGAAAAAATATGGTTGATATGAACAGCATTGACCTTGAAGCGATACTCAAAAGGCTTGAAGATCTGGAAAAGGAAAATCATTCGCTTCGTGCGGAAGTTGAAGAACTGAAATCGAACGATATTGAGATAAAGGCAGAGCTGAACACAATAAACCGTTTTATTTCGGCTATGACTGAAAGTCAGAGCATTGACGAGGTAATGACAGAAATAGAAAGTGCCGCAAAACAGCTCACCGACAGCGATAAGGTCACATTTTACTGTATGGACAGCGTGAATAACAAATTCTTCGCCGAGGACGAGGGAAGAAGCTGGATACCAAAAGAGCAGGCTGAAAAGCTTAAAAGCATTTCAGATAAGCAGGAAATACAAAACGAGGGTATAAAGGCATATATTCCTCTTGTGTCGGGAAACGGAAATACTCTTGGCGTTATATCCGCAGAAAAAAGCGGCGGATTCAATACGGACGACCTTTCCCGAAACTTTGTTAAGGGCGGAACGTTCGTTGAAAACATAAAGCTTGGGCTTGAAAAGGAATATCAGCATCAGGGCAGGATAACGGACGAGCTTACAAAAATGTTCAACCGTCAGGGACTTAACGAGTACCTTGCAAACACTATGGTCAAGGCATTTTCGGAGGGAAAAAGCGTGAATATCCTTATGAGCGACATCGACCATTTTAAGGGTGTTAATGATACATACGGTCACGATGCAGGAGATATTATCCTCAAAGGCACAGCCGCAGTTTTAAAGGATTTCACAAGGGACGGAGCAAATAACTGTTTCAGAATGGGCGGTGAGGAAATGGTAGCTGTACTCATAACCGACACTCCCGAACAGGCAATCGATATGGCAGAAACACTTCGCAGGAACATTGAAAATAATGTCAATGAAATTATGCAGGACGGAAAGCCAATGAACATTTCCGTAACGGCTTCTATCGGTGTTCACGAAATGCGGCCCGATGTTCCCTTTACACCCGACAATGCAAGAGCTGTATTTGATGCGGAGTTCAAGAAAGCGGACAATGCCGTGTATGAAGCAAAGGAAACAGGCAGAAACAAGGTGGTTTGTGCCGATGAGCATAATTATGTTTCATATCTTGCTATGAAAGCCACGGAGGTTTTTGTGAAAAGCGATGGACTTGAAGACGAGAAAGCTGTAAATGATGTTTCGGATATGATAATCGACACCTTTGCAAACCCGACCGAGGAGCAGGGGCTTGATACCATTGTTGATGCACTCCGAACCTACGCCGTGCAGACTTCGGATACTATGCCCGATATTTCAGAGCTTGCGGACTTTATCGCTGACAAGATTGAAGCATATTCCGAAAAGACAATCAGTTCGGCTGAAATTATGGAAAGCGGCATATCAGAGCAGAAGCAGGAAATGAACATATTTGATGTTCTGGCAGCTTCCACTCCCGAACTGCTTATATCCGTTGAGCAGAACGGCTTTACGGAATATATGAAAACTGACAGACCATTGCAGGATATTTTATATTGCCTTGAGGAAAAAGCTCCTTTCAAGGCAATAGCTGATAAGGCGGTCGAAATACTTTCCGAAACGGATTTTGCTTATGAAAATCAGAGCAGAGATACGCTTGCAGTTGAGATAAATATTGATGAAAACACCCTTACTGCCTACAACAATGATATTTATGCCTCAATGCCGTTGGATAAGGCTGTTGATGATATGAGCAGGGTATTTCCGAAAGAATCTCCATATTATTCAATGCAAAAATCCAATGACGGCGTAACTTTTGCCGACAGAGTGACGGCAATGAAAGAGTGGGCTGATAAGGCTATAGAAAAAGTCAGTGAGAAGAATATGCAGAAAGAAAATGTGATGAAAAAGGACGGAGGTGCGAGATAATGCTTTATACGGAAGAACAGATACAGCGTGCAAACGAAAGGAGCATATCCGACTATTTCCGTCATGAGGGATATTCCTGTAAAAAGATACGTTCCGAAACTCACATTGCAGGCTTCGGTGGCTTTTATGTAAAGGACAGCACCATTCCCAATCAGTTTTATATCCACTCACAGCAGAAAGGCGGTGTAGGACTTGTAAACTGCTTGATGAAAGTTTTTGATATGCCTTTCAAGGATGCTGTACGAACAGCACTTGACGGAGAACTGGGACAAACCGAACGAACGGACAGCAATACAAAATATACTTCTCAGTACAGAACGGCGGCTCCGTCAGTTCCCGAACCGAAGCCCGAATTTGTAATGCCCGAAAAGGGTGCGGACAACCGCAGAGTTTACAGCTATCTTACGAAAACAAGGTGCATTGATCCGAGCATAGTCAATGAATTTATCCGTGCAGGAGTGCTGTATCAGGACACAAAGGGAAATGCGGTGTATCTGCATAAATCGGACGGTAAGCCTTGCGGAGCTGAAATTCACGGCACAAGCGGAAAAAGCTATACTGTCGGAAATGCAAGGTATTCCGATTTTGCGGAGGATAAAAAAGTTATCCCCACAGAGCCGTACATAGCAGAGCTTCTTGATAAGGAGCTTAAAAACGGAAGTGTAAGGTTTGCAGGATATATTTACGAAAATAATGCCAACATCGTTACTGACAGCACAGGCTATGATGCTGTTATCGGGAAAATATCCGAAATTCAGAGCAGAAATATTGACAGAAATGCGGTTAATGCGGAAGTGTCGGAAAAACTGAAAAACTACAAGGGAGTTGCACCCGGAACGTCCGAGAGTTTCTTTCAGTATGATAAGGGCGAGCCGAAGAAAGCATACATTTTTGAAAGCTCCATTGACCTTATGAGTTTTATGGCACTTCACCCCGATGTGACCGACTGCACATTTGCGGCAATGGCAGGGCTGAAGCCGAATGTTGTGGAAAAGCTCCTTGCAGGCGGATTGCCTGTTACTCTTTGTGTGGATAACGATAAGGCGGGACAGAATTTTATCGGTCAGTTTGGCTCACGGTGCAGATATTTTACCGAGTGCAAAATGAACAATGTCAAGGATTTTAACGAGCTTCTCAAAGCCAAAAAGACTGTTTCGTTTTCGGAAAAAGTTGATGCGATGAAAAGCTGGGCAGATAAGGCAATACAAAAAATTACAGATGAACAGTCAAGAAAGGTGGCACTTGCAAGATGAGTGAAGATATAAAGACAGCAGTTATTGCTGAAAAAGATATGCCTGTTAATGAAGCGGAGAAGAATGCTTCTCCCGAAAGCATAAAGACATCAAAAGCCGACAAAAGGCTTGAAAAGCTTACGGCCTTAAAGGAAAAGTATGAAAAGGCATTTTCCGTGCAGGCGGAAGCCACACGAAAGGCGGACAGCATCAATGCACAGATAATGAAAATCGAAAAGGAGATCCACGCCGAGGAGATTTCAGAAATAGAGGTTTTATGTTCCGAAAAGGCACTTGCTTTTTCTGATCTGGCAAGGATAATACGGGCTTTTCCAGACGGTATGACGGCAGATGATATCATAAATTATTTTGCGTAAAGGAGTGACCTGGATGACCGAATATGTAAACAAGGAATATTACAGCAGCATAAAGGGAAACTGTGCATACATCGACCTTAACGGTGACAATATCCACAAGGTTATGGACAGGCTTCGTGCAGAGGGCATTATGTTTTCAGCCACATACGGAAGCTACAGAAATACCGTTACCGTCAGCAAGGCTGATGCACAGAGAGCCTATGTCATTGCTTCCGAATATAAGAATACGGTTCAAAACAATCAGCGTATCATCGGCAATATCGAGTATTCAAAGATAAGGGACAGGAACTTTATAAATACCGATCCTGAAACAGCTTTGCAGGTCGCAAATCTTCTGTCGGGCGATGCAAGCATAAGATTTTCAGGAAGAATACTCGCAAATTCCGCAACAATTACCGTGAGCGGAAGAAAAAATGCGGAAATGGTCAACCGTATGATAGACAATATCCATAACGCCGATATTATCAATGCGCTTTTCCGTGCAGGCTATGAAAGGCTTGCTGACACAAACGGATTTGTGAATATCCGCAATAATGAAACAGGCGAGACAGTCGGTTTCAGAAATATGGATATGGTCCGTGAGATGTATAATGACGGAAACAACGAGTTTTTCCACCCCTCCGCATACCGCATTGACAAAGCCGAAGAAGCGTTTTATATTTCCGAGGTGAGCAAGGAAACCACCGCCGAAAGAAATGTGTATGCAGAACCCGATGGAAATGTACCCACATTTGAAAGCAGAGATACAGCCGAGGAATATGCAGACAATAACGGCATTGACGTTTCGGATTTTGAAGAAATAATCTCCGAGGAAACTGTTTCCGAAAATGCACCGAATGAAAATGTTCCACCGGAACATCGGGAGTTTTCCAATGAACCTTTGGACGTCCAGTTATCCGAAAGATTATCAGCCGAGTACAATTTCTTTGTTTCCAACCTGATGAATCAGAAGCCCGAAGTTATCATTTCTTCTGCTTATGAGATAAATACAAAGGACAATATCCGTACCTATGCGGAAAATGAGGAGCTTGACCTTACAGACGATCAGATAAAGGCACTTCTTTCAAGCGAAAATGTACTGAACGAAATATATCAGGAATGGAACAAGAATGAATCTGCAAACAGCTATGACGATGTGCTTACAGTGCTTCGTGAAAGAGCAGACAGAATACTTCTTTCACAGGAACGCACAGAAAATGTTCCGGTGGAACATCAGGAAGAAAAGCAGGAAGAAACAGCATTCAGCAATGTTCCCGTTTATGCAAAATCACTTTCCGAAGCAAGAGAGCTGAACGAGCTTGACATATACAGAGCAAGCAGAAATGAAAATCACGCCTGTGCAAATATGACAGATGCTTTTATCAGCAAGCATTACAATGACAACAGCTTGGATTCGGAGGTTGTGTTAAACGATCTGCTTGAAAAGTATCCTATTGAACGCATTGCACTTGTTTCTGCCGTTAATATTGCCGACAGAAGCCGGGACGGACGTATATCCAATGAAAACAGGGCTTGGGCAAAGATTTTTCTTGAAGATTATCCCGATGATGTGATGCGTCAGAAAGGAGAGTATTATCTTACCGCACACCCCGGCTTGGTAAATCTCTTTGCCGATACGGTTCGTTCATATATCGAAAAGAACAGGGAGCTTGCACCTGAACAGAAAGAACAGGAGCAGGACGAAATATATGATACCCTTGACCTTGAACACAATTCCATTACGTTCTCCGTAGTAACCATTGACGGCGATAACAGATTTGTTGTTCCCGAATATGTTGACAGGTATGATATTCACGGGCTGGAAGCGTATCAGGAATATATCTCCGCAAATCAGGCAGATGAGGTTGATGTTTCCGTTGAGTTCTGTATGATCGGTGCATTGGATAATGAATCGGTCACAGCATCATACGATGAAGCCGATTTTATCGAAAAGCACCTTGACGATGTGATGAAGTCAGAGTACACAACTTCTCTGGAATACAATGAATACAGCATAGAAACTCCCAATGAAATGCTTGAAAGCAGGCAGGAGGATTTGGAGCTTGAAAAAGCAAAGGAATATATCCGCAGTTATCTGGCATCGGAATTTGCAGGCGATGAAGAAGCCGAATTTGACGACCTTGAACATATTTCCGCAGGCTATACCGAGCTTGGCGAAAATAACGAATATGGTTTCCAAATGGAAATTGACCTTGTTTCTTTCAGGATAAGATATACGCTTAATGAGGAGCTTGTCAAGGCTGAAAAATACAACAGCCTTGAAGAAATGAACGAGCTTGCACTTTCCGAGCTGAACTTTGACGAGTTTTATGCTGTCGGTACAGATGCACTTGAAGCGTATGAGGAAAAGAGATTTCATCTTTCCATTCCCCATATGGGTATTGATGCGGATATGAGAGAAATTGACCATATTGAGGTGCAGACTCCCGATGACAAGCTGATTTTCTATTACAGCAAAAACAGCAATGATATTGAAAGAGCTTGGGAGAGTGATGATAATTCAGATACGGCGGTAAGCATTGATGAAGTCAGAAGTGACCTTATAAATGCACAGTCGGCAGGCTTTTTCATTGCTGTCCGTGAAAAGGGATATGAAAAGGAAATACCCGAAAATCTCTTATGGAAAGAAATACCTGAATCCATAGATGATGAAACGGGAAAGCCTACAAGCTGGGCAGCGGAAATAAACTCCGATACATACGGCAGATTTCTCTGGATAAGTCAGAATGAAAACAACAGCTATGACGTTGAGTATGACACAGGTGAAAAAATTATTCCCGTATCATCTGAAAGTGTGGGATTTTCTTCGCTTTCCGCCGCAAAGGAATGGGCAGAAGAATTTTATTCGCTTGATAAGGAAGCTTCACACGATGCGGCGGATATTCTCGCTGAAAAGCTCACAGCACACCACCCCGGCAAGTTTATGATAGAGGAATACTATAACAGCAAAGCTCCCTCTGCCGAAGAACTTTCCGCATATATTCAGAGTCTTGTTTTAAGCGGCAGACAGGGCTTCGGACTGGACGGCTATTCAGCAGATACAAACGGCATCATTCTGTCCGATCTGTCGGAATATTCGTGGGAACAAGTCGGCAAGGCAGTTATGACAGCTTTGGAAAAGAAAACATACATCACTCCCGAAGAAAGAGCCGAGAGAGCCAACGCACCCAAGTATTCCATATATCAGGTGAAAATGGGCGAGGAATATTCAAGGCTTTCCTTTAACAGCTGGAATGAGCTGAAAAAGTTTAATCTCCCCTTTGACAAAAACAACTATGAGGAAGTTTACGGCGGATATGTTTCGGACGTAAGCAGAAGTCAGGGCAGGGGAGTTATCCTTGACAATATCTATACCAAATTCAACATTGACCGTCCCGAAGATTTCAGAGGACACAGCCTTTCTGTCGGTGACGTTATCGTGCTTGAAGAAAATAACGGCAGCTCCGCATTTTATGTGGATTCATTTGGTATGGCTGATGTTACAGACCTGTTCTTTGAAGTTGAAAAAGAGAAAATTGACCTTTCCAAGCTGTCGGAAATTACCCTTACCGAAGAGTATGACCGCAGAAAAGATCAGCCAGATGATTTCCTGCATATAAAGAACACTGTTTCATTCAGCAATCTGAATTCTTCGTATCTTATAAGCCGATACAAGGAATTTACTTATGAATATGACGATATGCCCGATGCTGACGAGGGAGATTCGTTCACAACAAAACAGGGTATGCTTGCAGAGGTGCAGGAATTCTTTGAGGATATGAGAAACGATTCTGCAAAGAACATTTCCATAACGGATATAAACGGCAATACCACCGTGCTTGAGGGCAGACTTTTTGAGTTTGAAGCAACAGAGGACAGGCTTGCGTTTATGATACCCAATGCAGGATATGCGGAAATGTTTGAGCGTGACGATGACAGCTATGACTACACTTTCTATGACGGTGACTATAACGTGACCGACAGCGGAGTGTATGATGATGTGAGCATTACTCTCCGACAGGCATTTACTATTGTAATGGAAGATGCAGGCTATGACATTGAAAAGTGCGAGCCTATGGATTTTGAAAAGGTACACAGCAGAGCCGCAGAAAAGGAAAAGCAGTCCGTTTCCGTGGCTGATACGGGAAGAAAGAAGTCCGGCAATGAAGTCGAGGTAGGAGATGTATTCTTATATAACGGACGTGAATACACAGTAGAATCGGAAAAAGGCATTTATCCCGATGACGTGGGTATTTCATATTTAGAGCAGACAGGCGGAGTAACCTATCTTGCCACACAGAATATCGACAGATATAAGCTTGCCGAAAATGGTGTTTTTCTCGGCAATCCTACAAAGGAACAGGAAAAAGAAAATTCTCCCACAGAAGATAAGTCCGAAAAGAAAGCAAATGATTATACTCCCAAAATCGGTGACTTGATAGACATCAATGATGAACTGCTCACTATTTCAGATATAAACGGAAGCGTTATTACATTCACCGAAACGGAAAACCTTTTAGGAAATACCTCCCGAATGGATATCTCGGATTTTCTCGCAAGCGGTTTTACCGTTGTGGAAGAAAATGAAAGCGAATTTGTTGAAGCTGTACCCGATGTTCCGGTGGAACATTTTGAACAGGAAGAAATAGCCGATGTTCCACTGGAACATAATGTTTCCAACTCACAGAATTTTGTCATAACAGACGAAAATCTCGGTGTGAAAACTCCGAAAGCACGTTTCGCTGCCAATGTTGAAGCTATCCGCACTCTGAACAATATCGAAGCTGAAAACAGAACTGCCACATCCGAAGAACAGGCTGTTCTTTCAGGCTATACAGGCTGGGGAGCAATACCGCAGGCATTCGATTCCGACAATAAAGACTGGAGCAATGAGTATGCACAGCTGAAAGAGCTTCTGACCGATGATGAGTATATGGCGGCAAGGCGTTCCACTATGAACGCACATTTTACCTCTCCCGTTATAATCAATGCGATTTATGAGGGACTGAAAAATATAGGCTTTGAGAGCGGAAAGATATTAGAGCCTGCAATGGGCATCGGAAACTTTTTCGGTGCTATGCCTGAAAATATGAGAAATAGCGAGCTTTACGGAGTAGAGCTTGACAGCCTTACGGGACGAATTGCAAAGCAGTTATATCCCGATGCGGATATTCAGATAAAGGGCTTTGAAAAAACAAGGTTTGAAAATGACAGCTTTGATGCTGTTGTGGGCAATGTGCCGTTCGGAGATTACAAGGTCGATGACAAGGACTACAACAGGCACAAGTTCTACATTCACGATTATTTTGTGGCAAAATCCATTGACAAGATTCGCCCCGGCGGTGTGCTTGCCGTTGTCACCTCAAAGGGTACGATGGACAAGGAAAATCCCGAAATGCGTACATACATCGCACAGAGAGCAGAACTTTTAGGTGCGATACGCTTGCCCAATGATGCGTTTAAGAAAAACGCAGGCACAGAGGTCACATCGGATATTCTTTTCTTCCAAAAGCGTGAAAGACCTATTGAGATAAAGCCCGAAGAAGTGGAATGGATCTCAAAGGGTACAACAGAGGACGGATTTTCCGTCAATAATTATTTCGTTCAGCACCCCGAAATGGTTCTCGGAACTATTGCGGAAGCAAATCAGATGTACGGTCCTACCGAGAATACACAGGTGATTCCAATAGAGGGGGCAGACCTCAAAAGTCAGCTTTCCGAAGCGGTGAAAAATATTTACGGAAGCTATACTCCGATGGCGAGAACGACTGAAAAGAAAAAAGATACCGAAGAGGTTATCCCTGCACCTGCAAATTCGAGGACTTACAGCTATTATGCTGTCAGCGGAAGTATCTATTATCGTGGCGATGATGAAACTATGAGCAAGGTCAAACTCTCGGGCGATGGTCTGAAAAGAGCTTTGTCTATGGTTGAGATTCGTGATACTGTTCGTGAACTGCTTGATATGCAGCTTGATAACGCAGACCACACTCTTGACGGAGATATTGCCGATAAGCGTGAAAAGCTCAATCAGACATACGATGCGTTTACCGAAAAATACGGACACTTTGACGAAAAGAAAAATTCCCGTCTGTTCAAGGGCGATGACGGATACAGCTTCCTTACGGCACTTGAAACAAGGGACAAGGACAGCGGAGAATACACAAAAGCCGATATTTTCTATCACGATACCGTTAAGTCAAACAATATAGCTGAACACGTTGAAACCGCACAGGAAGCACTCATTTTATCCGTTGCCGAAAAAGCAAAAGTCGATTTTGATTATATGACAGAGCTTTGCGGAATGGATAAAAATACCCTTATAAATGAGCTTGAGGGTCAGATATTCCGACTTCCGCAGGAAGAAGAAAAGTATGTGACTGCCGATGAATACCTTACGGGAAATATCCGGCAGAAGCTCCGTGAGCTGAACAATGCTCCGATCGGTATGGACGTGAGCAGCCACAGGGAAGCTCTTGAAGCGGCAATGCCCCAAAAGGTTGAAGTAAAGGATATTTCTGTAAAGCTTGGTTCTCACTGGGTCGATTCCGAATTTGTCACGAAATTCATAAATGAAAAGTTTAAGCCGAGCTGGAGAAGCGATGTCACTGCACAGTACAGCAAGGCTTCCGGCAAGTGGAAGATAGAGGGTGCAGGCAAAAACGATAAAACAAGCTATGCCGCAATACACGATTACGGTACGAAGCGTAAAGATGCGTATGCGATTCTTGAGGGTATTCTTAATCACGAAGATCTGACGGTCAAAGATCCGAAGCTGGACGAACACGGTGAGCCTATGCGTGATTCGAGAGATAATATCATCAAGGTAACAAACCACGAAGAAACAAAGGCTGTGCAGTCAATGGTACGAAAAATTGAAAGTGCTTGGCAGGACTGGATATTCAAAGACCCCGACCGAAGAACTGCACTTGTGGATAAATACAACGAGGTATTCAACAGTATCAGACACAGAGAATATGACGGTTCTCACCTCAGCTTTGTGGGTATGAACAGCAGTATTACTCTGAAAGAGCATCAAAAGAACGCTGTTGCAAGAGCGTTATACGGCGGAAATACGATGCTTGCTCATTGTGTGGGAGCAGGGAAAAGCTATGAAATGATAACCATAGCAATGGAGGGCAAACGTCTGGGACTGCATCATAAATCCCTGTTTGCCGTACCCAATTCCCTTACGGAGCAGATGGGCAGAGATTTCAAAAAGCTGTATCCTGCTGCCAATATCCTTGTTGCCACAAAAAAGGATTTTGAGCCTAAAAACCGCAAGGAATTGTTTGCAAAAATTGCAACGGGCGAGTGGGATGCGGTAATTGTCGGACATTCTCAGTTTGACCGTATGGGACTGTCAAAAGACCGTATGGAAAAATATATGCAGGCTGAAATAGGCGATCTCCGTGAACAGCTTGAAGAAGCGAAAGACAAGGACGGAAGCAAGAGCTTTTCCGTTAAGGAGATTGAAAAGACAATAGCCCGTTATGAAAAGAAGGTAAAGGACAGTTCCGAAAAGGTAGCAAAGGACGATTATATCGACTTTGAAGAAATGGGCTTTGACAAAATTTTTGTGGACGAGTGCCATCTATACAAGAATCTGGGTACAGCAACAAAAATGTCTAATGTTGCAGGCATAGGCACAACAGGTTCGGGCAAGGCGGCTGAACTGCTTATGAAAACGAAGTATTTCGATGAACTCACAGGCGGAAAGGGTATGGTCTTTGCAAGCGGCACGCCTGTCAGCAACAGTATGACCGAGCTTTACACAATGATGCGGTACTTACAGACTGATTTGCTGAAAGAGTGTGACATCAATCACTTTGATGAATGGGCGGCAGACTTCGGCGAGGTCAAGACCGATTACGAATTAAAACCTGAAAGCGACGGTAAATATCAGCTGAAAACACGTTTTGCAAAGTTTACAAACCTCCCCGAACTTATGGGAATGTTCAAGGAAGCGGCGGATATACGCACGGCTGACACTCTTGACCTGGAAAAGCCTATTGCACACGTTCACGAAGTTGTTGCACAGCCGTCAAAGATACAGAAAAGGCTCATAAAATCGCTTGCAAAAAGAGCAGGCAAAATCCGTGACGGAAGTGTTGATCCGAAAGACGATAATATGCTCTGCGTTACCAATGACGGCAGAAAGATAGGTCTGGATCAGCGGCTTATGCAGCACGGCTGTCCCGACAATCCCAATTCAAAGGTCAATATGTGCGTTCAGAACGTCTTTGATATTTACACAAAGACAACGCCAAACAGAAGCACACAGCTTATTTTCTGCGATATGTCAACGCCAAAGTCTGATACCCGTCAGGACAGGTTTGAAATATACCGTCCCAACGAAGCAAAGGACAGCGGTTATGATCTTGTTCGCAAAAAGGTCGGTTTGGGAAGCGGTGACGAGGACAGCCCCAAAAGAATTTCTTCATTTGCGGATATAAAGTCGTATGTGGACAAGCATTCTACCGAACCGGAGGACAAGCTGCAGGAGGGCGATATTGCGGTGTTCCGTATTCCAAGCGAGGACGGAACAATTATAGAATCAAGAGCAGCTGTATTCACGGACGGAAAATTCACAGAGGATAATTCCATAGAACTTATGGACAGTCTGGGTATGTCACCTGTTGAGGATATGCCTCCGAAGCCTTTCAATGTATATGATGATATTCGGAGCAAGCTTGTTGAGCTGGGAGTGCCTGAAAAAGAAATTGCCTTTATTCACGATTATGATACAGCGGAAAAGAAGCAGGCTTTGTTTAATCAGATGAACAACGGTGAAGTCCGTGTGCTGCTTGGCTCGACGGCAAAATGCGGTGCAGGCATGAACGCACAGGCGAAAATGATAGCCCTGCATCATCTTGATGCTCCTCTTCGTCCGTCTGATATGGAACAGCGAACCGGACGTATCGAAAGACAGGGCAACGAAAATCCCGAAGTTGATATATTCCGTTACGTTACCGACAAGAGCTTCGATGCATACCTCTATCAGATTTTGGAGAACAAGCAGAAATTTATTTCTCAGGTTATGACCTCCAAAACTCCCGAAAGAGTATGCTCCGATATTGATGAAGCTGCTCTCGATTATGCGGAGGTAAAGGCTTTGTGCGCAGGTAATCCCAATATAACAAGAGGAGCTTTCGGAAAAGGGCGATTTTACGTTGATAGATTGTCAAGTCAAGTGCAACAAAATCAACGAAAAAATTTATAAAGCACTT
>ERZ1106963.528-NODE-528-length-54751-cov-7.359716_pt1 | contig 54751 bp, 44 predicted proteins | sample MGYA00403681_ERZ1106963 | MGnify/ENA primary metagenome ERZ1106963 (study PRJEB35170, sample SAMEA104062407) | human gut metagenome | biome: human gut; feature: human-associated habitat; material: faeces | place: Denmark | collected 2012-05-03 ...
CACGCAGGAATACTCCTCTCAATACCACGTTTTTGAGATTTTATGGGATAGCTCTGTCATTTTTTTGTTCCCCTTATTATTTGTTGCATTTATTGGAGGGCGAGTTCTCTGCAGAACTGCAATCATATAATGTACGAGATCAATTATGAAATTGCAAATGCATTTTTTTTTATGATTTTTCGGCTTTTACCCGTTTCCTTGCGGGATCAAAAGACGGGGAAAAGGCGATATACTGGAATAGTAAGCAATTTGTATTAATGGAGTAATATTTTTATTGGATTTTGGTGTATAATAAAACACGAATATGAATTAGTCGAGTCTAAAAAAGTTCTTTTCATGCTGGACTTTTTCTGTTTTTGGGTGTATATTCCCGCAAAGTCAAACAGTTATGAAGGGGGAAGAGGATGAAAAAAGAACTCTTCAATGTCATGGGAATGCACTGCGCGGGGTGTGCCGCGAATGTCGAGCGCGCCGTGAAAAAAATGCGGGGAGTCTCCAATGTCTATGTGTCCATCGCTTCGAAAACCATGCGGCTGGAGCTGGATCCGAAACTGGTTACAGTGGACGACGTTGTCGCCGCGGTTCGCAAGGCTGGGTACGACGCCGCGCCCGTCACGCCGGCGAACTCGGGGCGCGAGGTGGTGGACGAGGAGCAGACGAGCGCCTATTTTTATAAGTTCATCACCGCATTGGTATTTGCCGTTCTGCTGTTTTACGCGGCGATGCATCACGACTTCGGTCTTCCGTATCCGCGGATTCTGCATGAGAACAACGACTGGGTTCAGCTGATTCTGACGATTCCGATTCTCATTGCTGGACGCCGTTTCTATATTTCGGGGTTCAAGACGCTGTTCCGGCTTTCGCCGAACATGGATTCGCTGATTGCGCTCTGCACTTCGGCGGCGGTCGCGTACAGTCTCTGGCTCATGGCGCGGGGAGGCACGGCGCACCTCTATTTTGACACGGCGGGAATGATAGTCGCATTGATCATGCTCGGCAAATATCTGGAAGCGCGTTCGCGCAAACGCGCTTCCGGGGCGATCCGCGAACTGATGAATCTCACTCCGCGGAACGCGCTCGTCGTTACGCCGGAGGGCGATGTGGAAGTCCCTGTCGCGAAGCTGGAGGCGGGCGCGGTGATCCGCGTGCGTCCGGGCGACAAAATCCCCGTTGACGGCAGAATCACGGATGGGAGCGCATCGATAGACGAATCCATGCTGACCGGCGAGCCGCTTCCTGTCGACAAAGGCGTCGGCGACCGTGTGACGGGCGGTTCGATCAACCGCGACGGCGCGTTTCTTTTCCGTGCGGAGCAGGTGGGGGCGGATACCGCGCTCGCGCGCATCGTTGCGCTGATCCGCGAGGCGCAGGGGACGCGTCCGCCGATTGCGCGTCTTGCCGACCTGATTTCCGGCTGGTTTGTCTGGGGGGTGATCTCGGCAGCTCTGCTGACGTTTCTGCTGTGGATGTTCTGCGGTCGCGCGAGTTTTGCTGCGTCGCTGGAATTTGCGCTCGGCGTGCTGGTGATCGCGTGTCCGTGTGCGCTCGGGCTCGCCACGCCGATTGCGCTGATTGCGGGAATAGGGCAGGGGGCGAAGCTCGGGATTCTCATCAAAACCGGAACCGCTCTTGAGACGGCGGGACAGCTCCGGACGGTTGTTTTCGACAAAACCGGAACCGTCACGAAAGGACAGCCGGAAGTTGTGCGGATCACTGCGGCGGAAGATGTTTCTCCGGAAGATCTGCTGCGTCTCGCGGCGTCCGCGGAACGGAATTCCGAACATCCGCTGGCGAAGGCGATTGTGCGGGAAGCTGTTCGGCGCAAAGTGGAACCTGTCAATGTTTCCGGATTCAAAGCTCTTGCCGGACACGGTGTTTCGTGCATAGCCGACGCCCGCCGCGTGCTGATCGGAAAAGCCGCGCTGATGGAGGAAAACGGAGTTGACGTTTCCCGCGTCAAGCCGGATGGCGCGGCGACGAATTCGCTGGTTCATGTCGCCGCAGACGGAGTTCTGCTCGGAGTGATCGGGATTGCGGATTCCGTCAAGCCCGACTCGGCGGAAGCGATCCGCAAGCTGCACGGGATGGGGCTCCGGACCGTCATGCTGACGGGCGACAACTCCGCCGCCGCAAACGCGATTGCCGCGGAGCTGAAGATCGACGAGGTTCACGCGGAGCTTCTGCCGGGCGGCAAGGCGGAGATTCTCAGGAAGCTTCAGGTTGACGGGACGAAGGTCGCGATGGTCGGCGACGGCGTCAACGACGCCCCCGCGCTTGCGCAGGCGGATGTCGGAATCGCGATCGGTACCGGAACGGACGTCGCGATCGAATCTGCGGATCTGGTTCTTATGCGCAGCGAGCTGTCCGCGGTGCCAGCTGCGCTTGCGCTGAGCCGGGCGACGATGCGGATTATCCGCGAGAACCTCTGCTGGGCGTTCTTTTACAATGTCATCTGCATTCCGTTTGCGGCGGGCGTGTTCTGGGCATTCGGCGGACCGCGCCTGAGTCCGGTGCTCTGCGCGGCGGCGATGGCGTTCAGCTCGGTTTCAGTTGTGCTCAACGCGTTGCGTCTGAGGCGGTTCCGTCCGTAGCGGCGCGGTATTCGCGCGGCGAACATCCGGCGATGCGGCGGAAACAGGTGGAAAAATAGTTGCTGTCGTGGAACCCGCAGAGCGATGCGATGCGGGTGACGGAGAGGTGACGGTGGAGTTTGAGGTAGACTTGCGCCTCTTTGATCCGGCGTTCCAGGAGGAGTTCGCGGAAGGAGCGTCCGGTTTCGCGCCGGATGAGCTCGCCGAGATAGTTCGGGGTGACGCGCAGGGTTTCCGCCGCCTCCTCGAGCGAGGGATCGCCGGGAAAATGGCGGTCGATGAAGAAGTTTACATTCCGGATGTAGTAATCCGCCGGATGCTGCTTGGCGGATCCGGCGGTTTTCCGCCAGAGTTCGAGTTCAAGCAGAATCAGTTCGCGCAGAAATTCCATCTCCCTGCGCAGTTCCGCGGTTTTTGCCTTCGAGGGCTTCGCGTGTTCCGGCAGATGAAATGAGCCCGCATAGACGACTGCGGCGGTTTTGGATTCAAAGAGAACCGGAAGCGCGGCGTCCCACACGCCGAACGGACAGGTCCCGCAGAAGAAGCGTCCGCGTCTGGCGAGTTCAAGACTGCGGTCCTTGTTCCTGACGCACACGGCGTCGCCGCCGTGCATTTTCGTGGTCCGGCAGAATTCCCCGTGATGCAGATACTGGTCCGGAGCCAGCCGGAGCGCTTCGCACTCGAGGAAGGCGGGGTGGAGAACATGGACGCTGAAGACCGCCCCCTGTTTCTGTTCGAGGATGCGGAGAGCAACGTTCAGGTTCATTTCCAGAGTGCGCGCATGGCGCGGGCTTTTGCCGCGACGTCTTCCGCCCGGGTGAGTTCCGTCACCATGGCGAGAATGCGTGCCCCCGCATCAAAGAGCTGAGGCATGTTGTGTTCCTTGACTCCGCCCATGACGGAGAAAGGGATCGCGAGTTTCGGCTTTGCTGCGCGGATGATGTCGAGCCCGAGCGGTTTGACCGGCGTGTTTTTGGTCTGAGTCGGGAAAATGGGACCGAGATTGACGTAATCGGCATCCTGCGCCTGCGCTTCGAGCGCCTGCTCGACGGAGTGCGTGGAGCGTCCGAGGATGAGATCGGGGGCGATGGCGCGTGCGAATTCGAGCGGCATGTCGTCCTGTCCGAGATGAACGCCGTCGGCGCCGACGGCGAGGGCGATGTCGACATGGTCGTTCATGATCATGAGGACGCCGAGTTCATCGCATTTTCGGCGGAATTTTTCCGCGAGGATCGCGAGCTCTTTTCCGGAAAGATTTTTTTCGCGGAGCTGAACGGTTTTGACGCCGCCGTCGGCGGCCGCCGCGAGGACGTCGAGCACGGAGCGTCCGTTCGTGAATTCGTGTCCGATTACGAGATAGAGATCGGTATTGCGGAAGCGTTCCGCACGCTGTTTTCTGAGATCGGTCATAGCAAACCTCCGGGACAAAAAAAAGGAGCCGTCGAAAGCGGCTCCATTCCGTAGAGCGGAATTACTCAGCAGGGCTTCTGGATTCTGCCGCTGCGGATGCACTGCACGCAAACTTTTTTGCGGGAAACCGTGCCATTCTCGTCAACGACGCGAATGCTCTGGATGTTCGGTTCGAAGGTTCTCGGGGAGACCTTCACCACGTGCATGCCGATACCGCCTTTTTTCTTTGCCAAGCCCCTGCGGATGATGGTGGAGCCGGAAAACTTTTTCTTTCCGCAAATGTCACAAACGTTACTCACTTTACTGTCTCCTAAATAAAAAGCCTTCACGGCCATTGTGTTTCCTATGAACAGGAACTATAATATAGCGTGACAATCCGGTTTTGCAAGTCCGGAAACGGAAAAAACGAAAAATTTCCGGTCACCGGATTTTTTTTGTCGAGAAAAATATAAACCCCTTTTGCAGATTTTCAAGTTTGATGCTATAATACCTGAAACAATGGAACGTTCTGATGAAAAAAAGTTTACTTCTGAATGGAGCCGCATGTGCGGCGGCGCTTGCGGCGGCGGTGGCGTTTTTCCTGATTTTTCAGGAGCGCGGCATTGAAGCGGAACCGCAGCCGCGTTTTGAACAGAAATGCGCATCGCAGCTGACGATGATCGGCGATGCGCTGAAGCTTTATGCGGAATCGCATGGTTCGGCTTTGCCGGAAACTCTGGATCTGCTGATTTTCGACGGACGGCTTTCCGAACCGGAGACGCTGAGGTGTCCCGCGGAACACCTGCCGTACATTTATTTGGGTTATGGATTTTCTCTTGCGGAGCTTTCCGCGGACATTCCGCTGGTTCTGGATCATGCGCGTTCTCATCCGGGCGGAGTGCATGTGCTTTATGCGGATTTTCAGGTACGCCTTGTTCCGATGCGGCGCGGTTCCGGTTTCCATGCAATTCTGCATGAACATCAGCCGGAAAGCGCGGTCCGGAAACGTATGGAGCTGCGGGTCCGCCAGCTTGACAATCTCTTTCTGCGGAAGCGCTGAGACACGCCTGCGTTCTTCCTGTTCGGCTTCCGTATGCGGGCGCAAGACGCTTCCTCCGGGAAGCGGCGGGAGCCGTTCTTCGTTTTGACGGAGTCCGTATCGGGAATCAGGGCGTGATTCCTGTCGCTGTGGCGGAATTTCAGCTTTCCGGGTATCAGTTTTATTTCCGTGCTCCGCGGCGGCGCATTGAAGGAGCTCCGGAAAAACGGAAAACGAAGAGGGTTTATCCGGATTTCCGGCATTTTTTGCGGTACTCGTTCGGCGTCATGCCGATAGAACGGCGGAAGACGCGGGCGAAGTAGAAGATGTTGGTGATATTCACTTTTCTTGCGATCGCCGCAACGGGAAGCGGAGTTTCCGCGAGGAGTTCCGCCGCATGCTGGATGCGCAGAGTCCGGATGTAATCCGCCGGACCCGAATCATGCGTCTTCTGCCAGTAGCGGAAAAACGAGCGGCGTGAAAAACCGTTTCTGCGGATCAGCGCATCCAGGTCGATCTCTTCGGTGAAATGAAGGAGAATGTAATTGGAAATCCGCCCGATTCTTTCCGCCGCATCTTCCGGAATGATCTGCCGGACGGGGTCCTGGTGGATCAGATGCAGGAAAAGCGACATGGCGAGCAGGTCGATCTGTTCCGCCATTCCCGGTTTTGTCGCCTCGGGGAGCATTTCGTTCAGCCTGGTGAGCTGACTGCGGATTTCCGGCGTGACGTCAACGCGCCAGATGCGCGGCGTGTTGAACAGTCCGGCTTCCCGCATCGCGTGCTCGAGCTCCGGAGGATATTGCAGGTAGACCGCTTCGCGTTTTCCTTCGACTTCATAGGAATGAACGGAGTCCGGCAGTTTCAGAACAACGTGCGGATACGGCGTCCGGTAGAGCTTGCCGTCTATTTCATCAATGGCACAGGATGTATCGGAAAAGAGACGGATGCAGAGTTCCAGCTTGTTCGTGAACGTGCGCCGTTCCTGCTTGTTGTGCGGAATGAGGAAACCGATCCTCTGAACGGGAAATACCACTTTCGTCTTCCGCGGAATCTGTCCGATATTCATGACAAGTGTTCGCATCTTCGTTCTCCTTCTTGTTATGGATACGGATAATGCGGATTTTGCGGAATGCAAGCTGTTTGGCACAAAAATGCAATGAATTTGGCATGGATTTGATTGCGGAACCGCTTTTCAGACGCTATAGTTTCTTCAGATGACAGGAGGTGTAGCATGAATGGATTATGGCGTCTGACGGGATTGCTTGTTCTGGCGTGGAGTTCCGTTTCCGCGGCGAATCTGTTGAAGAACGGCGATTTTGCACATGGTCTGGAAGCATGGCGGACCAACATCCGCGTTTCGCCGGAGAAGGGCGGCGCATCGTTCCGCGCTCTTCCGGGAAACGGGAAAAACAAACAGCTGCTCTGGCAGCCGCTTCAATTGAAAAACGGGGCGTGGTACCGTCTCTCTTTCCGGATCCGCTGTGAGAAGAACGGCGTGGTCCGGACCGTTTACCAGCAGGAGAAAGCGCCGTATTCTGGGCTGGGGCTGGCGCGCAATTTCCATGTAAAAGCCGGGATGAACGAGCTTGCCGTCTGCTTTCAGGCGTCGCGGAGACCGGAGGAGAAGGGAAAGCTGCTTTTCAACTTTTCACTGCTTCAGGGGAGTGCCGCATTGAGCGGAATTCAGCTGGAGGAGGTGGACGGCTTTCAGAATCTGACGGTCCGGGAGCTGAATCCCGTCTGGCGGATTTCCGCTTCCGGAGCAAAGCGTTCGGAGAAAATACCGGAAGGCGGTTTTGACCTTGCAGCTCTTTTTCCCGGGCGGTTCCGTCCGGATGCTTCCGTTGCGTATCTGGAGAACCGTTTCGAGGCGAAACATTACGGCATTCTGAAAATGACGGTTGTCGGCGACTGGTATTTTGATGTTTCCCTGAACGGCAAACGGATTTGCAAAACCACTCATGCCGACCGTTTTTCAAAGGAAGCGGCGCTTGAAGTGGAAGTCAAGCCGGGAACAAATGTGTTGAAGATCGCAGCCCGCGCGGGCAAAGACGGCTGGAAATGCAATGTCGTCGAGCCGTACAGAACCTTTGTATTCAGGGAGAATGCCGAATGGAAACCGTACCGTTTCGAGTCGAATATCGTGCTTCCCGGAAGCGCGCTGGATCTTTCCTCCCAGGTGCCGCGTCCGGCCGGCGCGGCAGGCAGATTGAGTGTCGGGGCGGACGGTTCGTTTGTTTTCGAGAAGGAACCGGAAGTTCCGGTGCGTCTGCTTGGAACCAATGGAATCGGTCTCTGGTTTGACCGTCCGGCGGAAGAATTCCGGAGCAATGCGCGGCGTTTTGCTCAACAGGCGCGGCGTCTCGGATACCGCATCATCCGTACGCACGGGTATCTCGACCGGATGTGTCTGAATACAGGCGCGGATCTTAAGATCGATCCGGAGATGCTGAACCGCTGGGATATTCTGATCGACGAGTTGAAGAAGGAGGGAGTCTATTTGCATTTCACTCTTCTTTCGTTCATTCTTTACGGCGATTCCGAGGCGGCGATGAAAGACCGTCGGTACCATAAGCTGATGGCGTATCTGGACGGGGAGTGGGAGACGGCGCGTCTTGATTTCGCGGCGAATGCGCTGTTTCGTCATGTCAACCCGTACACCGGGCTTGCATGGAAGGATGAACCCGCAATTGCGATTGTGGAGTATTACAATGAACAGGAACTCGGCCTCAACTTCCTGCCGCGGACTTTGAAAGAGTATCCGGCGGCGCGGGAACGGTTGAAGGAGCTTTTTGCAAAGTGGCAGATGGAGCGGTACGGAAACATCACGGCGGAGCTTCCTGTGAATCTGAGCGGACCGGACCGTGAGCGAGAGGCTGAGTTCTGGTTCAGCCGTGCGCGGATCAGCGCGCGGAAGTTCGGCGAAATCGTTCGTGCGGCAGGGTATCCCGGGCTGGTTGCGCCGTACAGTTTTTCCAAATCTCTGGGGCATTGCGCGGCGCGCTGGGAGTTCGCAGACGTCGGGGATTGCCATGCCTACTTTCAGCATCCTACGAATTGGAGCCGCAGCGGGTCGGTCGTCGCTTCCGGAAGCTCGATTTCGGCGGGCGCGGATTACTGGCGCTCCAGCTTCGGAACCCGTCTTGCGGGACGCCCGTTCATTGTGAGCGAATACAATCATTGTTACTGGAATCCGTACCGTTACGAGACCGGTCTGCTCTTCGGTGCTTATTCTGCGTTTCAGGGCGGCGGCGTGCTGATGATTCATTCGGGCGGAGTCGAAGTCGGAAGACCCGGACGGGTAAGCTGTTTCAGCGTCGCTCACTCTCCGCTGATGCTTGCCGGACAGTTCCTTACGGCTCAGCTGTTCCAGCGCGGGGATGTCCGCCGCTCGGCGCACCGGGTGACGGTTCCCGTGACGCGTGAGTTCATGCACCGGAACGGGAATTCTCTTCTTGCTCTGGACAATGCGCAGACAATGCTGGCGTTCCTTTCGGGATTCAGCGTGGAGTTTCCGGAAGTGGCGTCCGCACAGAAGGTCCCGCCGCCGAAAGCGGATTTGCGGATTCCGCCGTTCGGGGTTTCAAACATTTTTTCGCATGGCTGGTTTTCGAGCGTTACAGGAAACGGAAGTTCTGATTTGCTTCAGAAAACAGTGGCGCAGATGAAAGCAAAAGGAATCCTGTCCCCGGAAAACAAGACCGCTCCGGAGCGCGGAATTTTTGAGAGCGACACCGGAGAGCTTCTGATGGATTGCGGCGGAAAACAGCTGCTCGTGACAACGCCGCGCACGGAGGCCGCGGCCGTGGTCTCCGGCGAAAGCATCGCACTGAAAACCGTTTCCATTTTACGGAGCAGTATTCCCGCCTGCGTTGCGCTGAGCTCCGTCGACAACCGGCCGCTTGCCTCAAGTTCGCGCATGGTCCTGGTGTATCAGACCGAAGATGCGAATGCAGGAATGGTTCTCGGCGGAGACCGTGCAACGCTTCATGCTCTCGGTTCCCGTCCGATTCTCTGCCGGACCGGGAAACTGAGTTTGAACGCGAAACTGAAACCTGCGGACTGGCGGCTTTTTGCGCTCGGTCCGGATGGCTCGCGCCGGGAAGAGCTCCCGGCGGAGTATCGCGACGGCGTACTTTCACTCACAATCGACACCGCTTCTCTGAAGTCCGGTCCAACCGTGTTTTTTGAACTTGCAGCAACCAAAGGAGAAAACAGATGAACAAACATTTTTCAAGCAGCACGGGCAATCATCCAAACAACGGAAAGGCGGGCGACACCATGAACCTTCTGAACAGAGAAAGCATTTCCCGCTTTAAACGTAAGCCCTGTGGATTTACGCTCATAGAGCTCCTGGTCATGGCTGCTTGTTAAATATACATTTCGTATGATAAATAATATACCACCTCTTTATCTCAAATTCAAGTCTTCTTTTGAATGAGAAAAGGGTTGAATCAGATTTCAGCTCATAAACTGTTGTTTTTTTGTTTCACAGGAGCGGCTCCTCGGGAGAGTTTTTCTGGCTGTTTAGCGGTTACAGAAGAGGAGTCCGGCTCAAGAAATAAGATCAGAGCGTCTAACTTTTCCGGTAATAATGCGGTTTTCTGATTGCGGTCTATCTGGTCAATCAGGCGAATCAGCTCATTGAACCGCTGGTTCATCTTTTGCCGTTGCGATTCAAATGCCGTCAATGTTGCAGAATCTGCTTTGCGGGAAGTCAAAGCAGTCTGTTGACCGGCAAAGTCTGTTGCGGCTTTTAAGCGCATTGTTTCGATGGCTTTTTTGGCTGCGATAATCGTCGAAGGTGTTTTTATTCCATGGGGATGCATAAAATTATTTTTTGCTCGAAAACATCGCTCTTTCGGTGTATATTATACTAGACGACATAAATATTTGCGATTAAAAAAAGATGCGATATATTACCTTCGAGCCCATAACAGCGGAGGTAAAAATGCTTAGCGTCAAGAGTCCAGAAATTAGCACGACAATTCTTCAAAATGAAATTCGTAGAAGTCCTGATTCTCGCTATGAACATTGAGTTCATGCGGTTTTACTGGTTGCACAACACATGAGTTGCGCTCGAGTTGCGGAACTGTTTGGTGATTCGCTACGCTCGGTTCAGAACTGGGTTCGAAAATTTAATCGTCACGGCCTTTCTTCTCTTTGCGATCAGTCAAAACCGGGCAGACCAAGTAAAATAACTCCAGAGCTACTCCATGAAATAAACATCATTTTACGAAAACATCCGCAAGAGGCTGGATTGGAGAATGCGATGTGGGATGGGAAAACGCTCGCCTATTGGCTGAAGCATGAGAAAAATATAGTTTTGGGAGTGCGGCAATGCCAACGTATATTTCGCCAGTTGAAATTTCATCTTCGCAAGCCTCGGCCTCAAAGCGCAAAAGCCGATCCGATCAAGCAAGCGGAATATAAAAAAACTTGCAGAACTCCAAGATAAAGATTACGATATATGGGCGATTGATGAAGTGCTTTTCCAACAACAGGGAACTCGATGTCGAATGTGGTTTCCTCCTGAAGAAAAGTCGCCATTTGTCCTACAGCAGCCGGGGCGTAAAAGCGTTGGGTATTTCGGGGCGGTCAGATTGCGTGATGGGAAATTTATATTTGCTGCAGAAAACGAATCATTCAATGCTATATCTTGCTGGAAATTCTTAAAGCAACTCCGCAAAGCCGCATGTCATTCTGGGCGCAAGGTTGCAATTATCACTGACAATGCAAGATACCATCATGCAAAATTACACTCAATTTGGAGAAATGAAGCATCTGATAAATTTGTCTTAGAATATCTGCCGCCATACTGTCCGGAGCTGAACCCAATCGAAAGGGTTTGGAAATTGACCAGACGTTTGCGCCTTCATAATCAATTTTTTCCAACATTAGACATTTTGAAAGATGAAGTGGAAAATATTTTTCGACAATGGCACGCTGGATCAGATGATCTCAGACGGCTTTGTCGAGTTGGATAAAATCGCATTTATTTATGACGTTTAGTATATAATGCCGCGCGATTGCGGCTTTACATAAATTACAGCATCCGGCATGCCGGAGAGAGCGATTACAGAAATGAACAGCAAACAAGTGAACGAGACGACGATACGGCTGAACGCCTTTATGCGTGATGTCAAAGACGGAAATTTGCGAACCATTCTGAAAAACATGCAGTCCATGCTGGACTACCATGCGGAAAAAATTCGAATTTATGAGGAACATCTGTCGGAGTTAACGGGGAAAGCCCGACTGGAACTGACTGATTCGGATAAACGCCGTTTGGCTCAAAAGGGCAAAGCGTTGAACGACTACCTGCTGGCGGCGGTTGAACCGACATGGGCTCCGGGGACATTGCGGGGCTGGTACAATTCTCTGGTCGGCGCAAAATACAACAGCGTCAGAGATGGACAAAAGAAGCGTGGACGCAAACCGATCTCGCAGGAAATCGTGGACGAAGTCTTGAAGTTGGCTAAAAACAATCCGGACTGGGGTTATGACCGTATTGCGGGAGTCATGAAATATCTGAAATACGATGTCAGCGCAACAACGGTTCGCCACATTCTCGATGACAACGGAATTGTTCCGGATCCGGAACGGAGACTGCGCGGAGACTGGGATCAGTTTATTGAGACGCAGCAGTACTCCACCGCTTCGACCGATTTTGCTCAGGTGGAACGGCTGACTCCATTCGGACTGGTTCGAGAGAGTCTACTGTTTTTCATGGACATTGGCAGCCGTGAAGTTCGGCTTGGCGGCATCGTTCATGCGCCGGACAGCAACTGGACAACGCAAATAGCCAGAAATATGTGCGATATGTGGGATGGCTTTCTTCTCGGCAAGAAGTATCTGATTCACGACCGCGACAGCCTTTTCAATAAGCGGTTCGATTCCGTTTTTGAATCCATCGGGATTACCATCAAGAAATTGCCGCCGTTTACGCCGCAGATGAATGCACGGATGGAAAACTTTATCCGAGCAATCAAGACAGAGTGTCTTGACAAAATGATCATTACGTCTGAAACGCAGTTGCGGCTGGTCGTAAAAGAATACCTCGAATACTGGAATCATTACCGCCCGCACTCCGGTCTCGGCGGTGCGATGGTCAAACCCTATCCGCAGGATGACGATGGAGAAGTCGTTGAGACCTCATTCCTTGGGGGATTGCTCCACGGCTACCGGCGGGTTCGTAAAGCGGCGTAGGAATTAAAACACCCCCGTTACGCGCGCGAGAGAAAATCCATTTTCTCGGAGCAATTTCAGCTCAGAGCGTCACCTCTGTTTGAGAACGTTGAACTCAAACCGAAAAGTCGGATGTTCGAAATTCGGTCGAAAAGTCGGCGAGGGTTGTAAAAGTCGGCAGTTCGATGTTTTCAGAGTATCGCTATGGCGAAGTCTCGAACTCCATGACGTTTCGTCCGCCTCAAATCCATTCTCTGTTTTTCCCCGCTTCCGATTTTGAGAAAATTTCGAAATTCTCAAAACCGAACCATTTTTACGTTGTTTCGAACCGTGTTGAGGTCAAGAGAATTTTTCGATTCTAAAGAAACATGGACGAGGAATTAAAACACCCCCGTTACACGCGCGCGAGAAATTTCATTCTCTCGGCGGAATTTCAGCTCAGAGCGTCACCTCTGTTTGAGAACGTTTGAACTCAAACCGAAAAGTCGGAGGTTCGAGATTCGGTCGAAAAGTCGGCGAGGGTTGTAAAAGTCGGCGTTTCGATGTTTTCAGAGTATCGCTTTGTCGAAGTTTCGAACTCCATGACGTTTCGTCCGCCTCAAATCCATTCTCTGTTTTCCCTCTCTTCCGATTTTGAGAATTTTTCGAGATTCTCAAAACCGAACCATTTTCACGTTGTTTCGAACCTTGTTGAGGTCAAGAGAATTTTTCGATTCTAAAGAAACATGGACGGGGATTTCGGTTTCGCCTTTCGCCGGGTCGTTGAAACGCAGCTGCCAAACGCCATTCAATGAATATTCCATCTTTTGCAGTTTCCTTTACTTTTCCAGTATGAGATTGCGGATCTCAAACGGCCGCAGGGTTAGCGTCAAACGGTGATCCGCGGCAGCCCGCACGGTTGCGAGCGGGCGCTCCAGCCCGTCGGCGTCACGGACGGCGCGGACGAACTTCGGCAGCGCGAGCGTCAACGCCGTTTCCGCGCCGCAACATTCGTAAATCCGCATAAATATGCCGGCGGGATTCTTCCGCAGCGCCGAAAGCCGGACATTGGCGGGCAGCGCCCCCCATTCCTGGTCGGCGAACGGCTCCGCCGCCATCGGCTGCGGCGGGCGCAGATAGCCTTCCACTGCTTCGCCGGGCAGCGCAGCCGCTCCGTCATGCGGCAGTACGGCGTATTCAAACGTGTGCGGCACGCCCTCTTGGAAGGAACCGTCGCTGTCGCACTTGTACTCCATCGCCGCCGCGCGGAAGAGCGAAAGCATCATGACGCCGTTTTCATCGATGTTGTTGCCGGGAATGCCCCGGTTGAGCAGAAAAAGCCCGCAGTCCGCCGCGCCGAGATGACAAAACCCTTCGGCGGGGTATTCGGTGTTGCCGCGTTCCGCAATCCCGAATGGAATGCCGTGCCGGACCGCGCCCTGCTTCAGTGTCGTCGGGAATGCGGCGCGAAGCCGGTAATGTTTGCCCGCCGGAAGGATTTCGAGCCGGAACCGGATCAGCGGCGAATCCGCCGACAGCGTGACGGTGAGCGTGAATGCGATGTCCATCCGCCAGAAACTGACATTGCCCTGCTGGACGATTTCGCAAATCGCCTCCGAAGTGTTGATCCGCGTCCGGTGAATCCGGGCGAAAAAAGGATTGCGGTTAATCAGCCCGGACGCCGCCGGTTCGCGGAACAGCGGATCGGGCAAATTGGAGGCGAACGCCGCGGCGTCGCACCCGCCGTCGAGCGGGGCATCGTAAAGCATCCAGTTGTCGCCGTTGTCGATCTGCATGACCGGCAGCCCGAACCATGCCGGATTCGCCGGATCGATCAACTCCCGCCCGCGCGGCGTCTTCAGCGAAACCAGCCGCCCGCCGCCGTCGTAACGGCAGTGGAAAAAATCGTTGCGAAATTCCCCCGCCCCCGAAACCGGTTCCAATTCGGGGAGCGCCGGATATGCCTCCGGAGTGCGGCATGAGAGCGGAGCGAATTCGACCCAATGGCGTCGGCCGTCCGCGCCCGGTACGATTTCGCGCCGGGGATGGAGCGTCGGATTGAACCACGCGGCGGGTGCGCCCGGCACGGTGAGTTCGGTGCGCAGCGCTTCCAGATCGGAGATGATTTCATGCAGCCCGTCATCGCAGACGGTGCCGCAGATGGTGTCGTGGAACTGATGCGCCAGCAACCGTTTCCACTGCTGTTCGGGAACGTCCGCATGTTTGCCGAGCGCCGCCAGCGATTCCTGCGCGAGCAGCCGTTCGCGGTTTTCATACAGCAGCTGTTTGATGCGGATGTTGGCGGAGCAGGTGCCTTGGAACGCAACGTTGAATTCGCCGCCGACGCGCGGAAGCCGTTCCGGATCGCAGGCGCGGAGAAACGCGTCCGGCGAGGAGAAATGAATTGGCGGAAGTTCCCCGGTACGGTTAAGCCCGTCGACGATTTCGCACGCGCTCTCCTGCGGAACACGGAAATCCCCGCCGTTGCAGATCAGGAACGGTGCGTCATTGCCGTAGGCGTTCAAATCCGCGACAAGGCGGCGGACTTCCGCCACGGAGCTTTCCGTAAACGCCAGCTCTTCGGCATGGGTGCGCTCCGCGCCGGGGCGTTCGGGGAAACACAATCCCGCGTACCCTTTGGCAAGCCAGTGCGCGGAGAGCGGCGTGCCGTCCAGCCCCACCCAGATGAAATCGTTGCGGGCGACGTCGCGCCGCATGCAGCGCCAGAAGAAATACCCTTTGTAGCCGGACTGTGCGAGGATTTGCGGCAGTTGGGCGTGATGCCCCCAGCAATCCGCGATCCAGCAGGATTCGGGTTCGACGCCGAGCCGGTCGCGCAGCCATGCTTTGCCGTATTTCGCCTGAAGGAAAAGCGATTCGCCGTCGATCAGGTTCATATCCGGCATCACATACATTCCGGGGGCGAAACAGAGCCTGCCTTCGGCGGCGAAACGGCGCAGCGACGGCAGTTGTTCCGGGTGTTTTTCGACATAGGCTTCGAGCAGGATTACCTGTTCGACGGTGAAGTTCCATTCGGGATTGCGCTCCAGCATTGCCAGCGCGCGATCCAAAATCCGGAACGACGTTTCAAAGTATTCCCGCGACCCCTTCAAATAAATGTAGTCGTAATGAAAGGTGCTTATCAGGTGAATCGGCGGCATATCAGATTTTTCCTTTGGGGTTGCGGACGGTCAGCGGCGGTAGAAACGGTTGGCGGAACGTGCAGAAGCGGGCGGTCCCCGTCAGCGGCCGGTCGGCGGACGCCGGATCAATCAGGAACACCTCCCGGAATGCCGTTTCGTAACAGCAAAGATGCAGCGCCAATGCGCCGCCTTCCGTCCACCCCGCACTGGCGGAAACCCGGCGCGGCAGGTGATCGTTGAGTTGGAGGATATTGTCGTTGCTGCGGAAGCCGAACCCGGCGCGGAGCGTTTCTTCGCCGTGCCGTCCCCGGATTGCCAAAAGACAGGAGTCCGCGCCGATTTCCAGCACCGCGCCGGTGATGCCTGCCGGATTGTCTTCAAATTCCCATGCCCATTTTTGCGCCTGCCATTCCCGGCGAGCGTTCGGCGCGACGGGGATTTCCAGCGTGGCAAGCAGTTCCGCCAGCCGTCTCGGTTCGCCGGGCTGTTCCGGCAGCGCCGTGTCCGAAAGCGACGGCAGGAGTTCCCAGACCGCCTCCAGCAGTTCCGGTACCCGGTCCATGCCGGAGGTGATGGCGATTGCCATATCCGCTTCCGGGATCACCAGCGCCTGTTGCCCGGACGCGCCGTCCGCGCGAAAACCGTGACGGCTCATCCAAAATTGATAGCCGTACCCCTGCCGCCAGTCCGTGTCGGAACAGCGGGCGGTGTCGATCTTCGGAGAAACGGCGTCGCGCAGATAATCGGCAGGAATCAGCTGTCTGCCATTCCAGGAACCGTTTTGGAGCAGAAGTTGGGCGAATTTGGCGATGTCCTCGGTCGTGAGATAAAGCCCCCAGCCGCCGACGTTGATTCCGCGCGGGCAGTTTTCCCACATGCCCGGCTCGATCGCCAGCGGTTCAAACAGGCGCGGCAGCAGATATTCCCGCACATTCTGCCCGGTGACTTTGCGGACTGTCGCCGAGAGCATGTAGGTCGCGGCGGAGTTGTAAATGAAGCCCGAACCGGGTTCATTCGCCAGCTGAGAGGAGAAAAATCCCCGCGCCCAATCCCCGTCCGGGTCTGCGAACATTTGCGGACAGGCGCAGGAAGCATGGCCGCTCGCCATGGTCAGCAGCTGGCGCAGCGTGATGTCGCGCATCCGGGCGTCGCGGATTGCGCTGTCGTATTCCGGGAAATACGCCGCCAGCCGGTCATGGATGGAGAGCCGCCCCTCCTGTTGGGCAAGCCCGACGGCGAGGGCGGTGAAACTTTTGCTCAGCGAGAAGAGGGTATGTTGGATTTTCGGTGCATACGGCGCCCACCATCCTTCGGCGCAGCACTTGCCGTGCCGAAGAATCATGATGCTGTTCAGCGAATCAAATTGTTTCAGTTTGCCGATCAGCCGGATCAATGCCGCCGACGGTACGCCGACGGCTTCCGGGGTGGATCGTTCAATATCGTGCGACATGAGAGAAATGGTCCTTTATTATTGCGCCGTCGCCGGTGCGGTTCTGCGAAATTCCAGATTGTCGAGATAAATCGTACCCTTGGCGCCGCGCGAAAACCAAATCTGTGCAACGCCGTCCGCCAGCGCGGGATAGGCCGCAAGATCGCGCGGAACGGTATATTCGAGCCGGTATTCGTTCCAGTCGGGCGTCAGCTTGAAGGTGGCGATTTTGTGGGGGTGTTTGCCTTTGTAGATGTTGGTCGGGGAGGCGCAGTCGATGGAGCCGCCGAGCGTTGTGTCAACGTCGCTTTTGCCCCAGAATGTCAGAACGAAGGTGTCGCCGGGAATGACCGGCATGTAGGCGGAGCGGATGGTGTAGTCGGGCTTTTGCGCCGAGGGCTTCAGGCAGAGGCTCCGGCTGCCGCTGAAGAAATCAGGCGAATTCGCCAGTACGGCGCTGCCGGGGATGATCCCCGCGTCGCGCGATTGCCAGAAATCCCCCAATTCGCCCTGTTCCCAGTCGCCGTTCTCAATCAAATTCCGGTTCAGTTCCGCCGGAGCGACTTCCGTGACGCGGATGTCGCGCAGGTGGATTTTGCCCGGTTTGCCGTGGTCGATGTCGAATCGGAGCTTCAGCGTTGTTTCGTCGCCGGAGTTCCAGTAATGGACGCGGTTCGCACCGTCAAATTGGACATAATGTTTGCGGCTGGTTTCCACAAAGAGCATCGGCGCGGGTGTTTCCGGTGTCGCGCGCTCCGCGCGCCATGCGATGCGGTAAATCGTATGCGGCGTGACGTTCCGGGTCAGGTAAACCGCGCCTTTTTTGGCGGTTCCGTAGTCGAGCGAAAAACCGTCCGGCTCTTTTGCCCAGCCGCCGGTGGTGCGGATTTGAAGCCCGTCCTCTGCGAAAAGCGCGGCGGACGCCGCCAACGCCATTCCGAATAGAAATTGTTTCATGTTATGTTTCATAAGATGATTTACTTTCGGTTGAAATCGATGATGTTGAATTCGAAACGATCCAGATGCGGGATCGGTGATTGGCTGAAGCTTGCGGAACGGGCGGTTTTGGTTGCCGGTGAAATGGCGTCGTTGATTTTGATGTCCAGCCCCAGCTCACGCATGTTACCTGCGGGCAGTTCGACGCGGATGGTGTAGCCGTCGGCGTCGGCGGTCGTCGAAATCGCCGCGTCTTCGCGCCGGAGCGCGGTGCCGGAAATGAAAAGCTGTTCGCCCTGCGGCTCGCGCGGCATCAGGAAAAGCCGGAACGTTTCCGGCTGATACCGTTCCGGGTGGTTTTTCTGCCCGCCGCCGAAGAATTCGCCTGGATTGCGGTCCAGGAAAAGTTCAATCGAGTCGCTTTCCCAAAAGTAACGCGCTCCTTTGGCGCCCGCGTCCGTTTTGTCCGTGACACGGAACGTCATGACCAGCTTATCCCCTTCGCGGCGGATGACGGCGCTGCCGCGCAGAACGCCGTCCGCGCTGCGGAGCGAAATCTCCTCTCCGGCATGCCGGACATGGTTGCGATAGAGTTTGACCGGATGGCGGAACATGCGGCGGTTGAGGTTGAACATCACTTCGGGTGCTTGCTGTTTGTCGCCGGTTTCGCGGACGGGGAGCGTGAGGGTGCGGTATTCGCCGGGTTTCAGCTCAATCCGTTCCGGGCGTGCCGTCGCCCAGCCTTCGCCGCGGAAGCCGATGACCGCCGAAACCGGCGCGTCGCTGTCGTTGTGCAGCCCGATCCGCACGGCGCCGTTGTAGAGCCGTACCGCGTCGCTGACCGTGACCGGCATCGGCACAATCGGTTGGAGCTTGCCCAGTTGTACGGTAAATTCTGACTCCGAAAGCCGTCCCGGAAAGAGGAAGTAGGGGGCGCGGGTGATTTCAAGCGGTTGTGCGGTATTTTGTCTGTTGCCGAAGAGATCGCGGACTTCCATGCCGCCGAAATCCAGCATGACGCCTTTCGCTTCTCCGTAGTTCCAAACCGCCGCGAGCGGTTTTCCCGCGCGGTCGCGGAATCCGTAACAGACGATTTGCCGGGGAAGCCGGTGTTTGGATGCCGGTTTTGCGCCCTCGAAATAGCGGGCGAGCGCGTTGTAGGCGACCATCGCGGGCGACGGGTGCAGCCCCATGGAGCCTTCCGCGTTGTTGAGGTTTGGCGTCAGTTTGCTGTACCACAACCCGATGCCGAAGCTGTGCATGCTGATCGACTGCGCGGCGCCTTCGCCGAGATCGGTCAGGAAGCGGCGCGACACCTGATCGGCGGAACAACTCTGCGGATCGCGTTTGTCGTTTCCTTCCACGTCGTAGCAGTAGTAAAGCTCGGTGTTCCAAATCGGCAGCGGCTTGGAAACGAGAATTCGCTTCAAGGCTTCCATATAGGCGTCCGCGGGCAGCGACGAACTCAATTCGCGGGAATTGTAGGGATGGAAGCTGACCGCGTCCACGAGATCCAGCGCACCATCTTTGACACAGCTCTGAGTCCACGGCATCGCCGTTTCGCTTTCTTTGTCGCCGGTCGGGCAGAGGCTGATGAGCTGCATGGCGGGATCGGCGGCGCGCAGTTCCGGCGAGGCGATGCGCAGATAATCCATATAAACCTCAGGCGTGATGTACAAATTGGGCTCATTCATCAGCTCCACCGCCTGCACTTTGCCGCGATAGCGTTCGGCGAAGGCGCGGATGTAACGCCGGTAGAGGTCGTGGGGCGGCAGCATGATATGGCCGCGAACGGAGCGCATGGTGTTCGGCGGGTCGTTTTGGACCCGGGTGCTTTTGGCGAGCAGCCAGTCCGGGAGATGCCCGCGGTGCTGCCAGCCGGGGCGGTCAAGCCCGGTGCCTTCGGCGAAATCGTCCGAGAAAATCGGCAGCGGTTCGAGATGGTGTTTCCGGTAAAGCGCCAGCAGGAAATCAGCATGGCGGAAGTCGAAAACGCCTTCTTTCGGTTCCAGATAGCGCCATTGCGCCATGCCCGCGCCGCCGTCGCGTTCGCGGATCAGCCGGACGCCGAGCCGTGCGAGCTGGGCGAGATTGTCGTCCACGGATTTGCCGCGGGCGTAAAAACCGGGATAAAAGGAACGCCGTTCCTCGTGGTTGGCAGCGCCGTTGATGCTGACGCAGAAGTCGCGGCGGATGTCGATGGGGCGCACGTCGTAATGGCCGATGACGGCGTAATATCCCGCAAATGCCTCCGGCATATTTTCGATTTCTGCTCGAACGCCGCCGCAGGTATCCAGCGGGGCGTCGAAAGGAATGGCGCGTATTTCGCCGGGGGCGAGATCAAGCGTGAACGGTTTTTCCCAAAGCACGCGGTTGAAGTAGACTTCGATACCGCGGATTTTCAGCGTCCGGCGGATGGGGGCGTTGCTGTTGTTGCGGACTTTGAGCGTGAGTTTGGCGCTTTTGCCTTGTCCTTGTTCATAAAGGTCGGCGGTGGAGGCGACGGCGGCTTCGAGCTCCGGGGCGGGCATGCCGTTGTCGAGCTTAAGATCGTCGAGATCGATATGCCCGGCGGGAATTGCTTCGGCGTGCCGGTTGCCGGGGAACAGCGCGATATGATAATATCCGGAACCCGCGGGGGTGAATGAAAAGCGGTATTCCCGCCACTCTTTTGAGAGCTGGAACTCTTTGTCGTAGCCGAGGCTCCGGCGGTCGGACATGATACCGTAAACCGTTGGCCGAATCGTCATGCCATCGGCGTTGCCGCGCGCGGCGAACGAGAGCGTATAGGTCTTGCCGGCTTCCAGCGGGAATTCGCGGCTGTGCAGCTCAAAGACTTCGCCGAAGGGGTTGTCGAGGCGCAGGAACTGTTTGCCTTCCGCCGGATTTTCCCGTTCGATGCGGAGCTTGTGGTAAATCAGCCGGGGATTTTTGACCGGATTGCTGACCCAGTTGAGTTCATAGCCATCGGAGCCAAGCTCGAAGCCGGGGTTGAAGACGGCGTTGCCGCCCGCGGCCGCCAGCAAAAGCATGGCGGTGATGATGGTCGATAAGAATTTCATAAGCGGGGTGTCCTTGGGAGAAGGGGTTACTTGCGGATCAGGCTCTTTTCCTGAAAGCTGCCGGGGCCGACGTTGTTGATGAGCTGAACGGAGCCGTCGGCGAAGAGCATATTGCCGCTTTTGTTGGCGTTGTGGTTGGCGAAGAAGGGGTTGCCGGAGGTGTTGGGGCCGTAGTTCCAAATCCAGGTGCCTTTGTAAATCGCCCGGTAGGAGGTGTAGATATTGTCACCGTTTTTGCGGGTGTAGGCCATTTCGGACATGATGCCGTTGGAGGGGTTGATTTTGGTGATTTTGTTGCCGATGACGAAGCTGCTGCCATTGATGGAAACTTGATTTTCGTTGCTGCCCCATGTGACGGCGACTTGCGGTTGGTTGTAGTCGCGGACGATGCCTTTGTAGGAGGGGTAGAATTTGATGCCGCCGGTGACCCAGGGGGTGGCGGAGGGGCAGAAATACGGACCTTTGCGCGACGGGCTGCACGGGATGGCAAAACCGACAATCGGCTGATGATAGTTGAGCGTGGAATCTTTGTTGACTTTGGCGATGTAATCGGCGAGCAGTGCGGATTCCGAGCCATTTCCGCCAGAATCCAATGGTGGCAGAAAGTCTTCTGAATCATTTACATACATCGTAATGGCCTGTCCGATCTGTTTCATATTTCCCATACAGGAAATGGCATGGGCTTTTTCCCGTGCGCTGTTTAACGCGGGCAGAAGCATCCCCGCAAGAATGGCGATAATGGCGATAACGATGAGGAGTTCTAGCAGGGTGAAATTGTTATGTACTCTGTTTCTTCGTTTGACAAAAGATTGCATAAAGCAGCTCCTTTCTGTTGGTTTGGTGTGTAACACTGCACAATATTGCTTTCCATTGTGGAAAATATACTGCATGCCAAAAATAAAAGCAAGTTTTATTTGTTTATTTATTTTGTGAAAAACGCATGATAAATTATTTTTTTTCATGAAAAGAAATAGTAAGAGGTTGTATTTAGCACCATGCTGTGCTATCTTAATCGTTGGAGGGTTAATTTCCCGCTGCTTATGACGCGTATTTCAATTTTGCGGCTGCCCGAAAGCGGGCGTGCAAAGTCAGGACGTAAATACGCCGATGCTTGTATCAGGGATAAGCCCTAGCCGGAGCAAAATTTTATTCAATGATAAGGATTTTCCATGCCAAGACGTCCACATGCCGGAATTACAATCGCCAAGATTGCAGGAGCCTGTAATGTTTCACTTGCCACTGTGAGCAGGGTGCTGTACAATAGACCGTATGTTTCTGACGAGGTCCGCAAAAGAATTCAGCAGGAAATTGCGCGCAGCGGATATGTTTCCCCGCAAATTTCACGATCGGGAAAAGTCCTTTTACTTTCGTCATTCGGTTCCCGAATGATCAACGGAGAATATTACTATGAACTTCTAAATGCGCTCCATGCAGCTTTCCTGCAGGTGGGCTATAAAACGGTTGCGGGAGAATCGTCCATTCTTCCGCAATTGAGAAATGTCGGATTCGATGCGGTTGTATCGTTGTGCGGATATGAAGAGGATGTGTTCCTGCACTGGGAAAAGCACTTGGTTACCCCGCTGATTTACATCAATCGACATATTCCCAAGCCACATTGCAACTGTTATAGTGTCTGCGCCGATCATCGGGGAGCCTTGCAGGAGGCAGTTCAGCTGTTGTATGAGAAAAAACATCGAAGAATCGGCTTGTTGATTGTTGGATACGAGTCTCCGGAGTATCACAGGACATGGGAGGAGCGGGAAGGATTTCTAAGTCAAATGGCTAATCTCGGTATTTTTGATCAAGCGTATATTGAATACACCCAGGATCAAGAACCGCATCAGGCTCTGATTCGGCTCCTGCACCACAATATTACCGCGTTAATTTGTCCGTCCTCCACAGAAGGAGGTAAACTTCCGAAAATTCTGCATGATCTGCATTGGAAAATTCCGCAGGATTTATCGCTTATTGTGGGTGATTCCTCGTTCTACAATCAGGTTAATCCGGTCGAACTTACATCGCTGAGAATGCCGTTTGAAAAAATCGCGGAAAATTGCTGTGCGATTCTTCAGAAAAAAAAGGTTAACCACATGATTCCCTATGAATTGATTCAACGGGAAAGCGTGAGAACGTATCGTTAGTCGATCATGAAAAAGCATTCAATTGCTTGATTATCAATGGAAAAACTCGCAGATTCATGGTATATTATTGCAAGAAAAAGTGTTCATGACGAAAGAAAGCTTGCAATATGATGACGAAAAGTAACAGTTCCGGCGCGGTACAAAGCCATTTATTCAAGCCCTTGCTGCGTGATATCGTTTCGAAACGGCATGCGATGGTAAAATTGGCAAATGCGATTGACTGGCAGAGTTTTGAAGACGGTCTCCATGATTGTTTTTGTGCGGACAACGGTCGGCCATCCTGTCCGGTGCGTTTGATGGTTGCGTTGCATTATCTGAAATACGCCAGCGGCATGAGCGACGAAGCCGTTCTTGACGAATGGCTTGAAAATCCTTATTGGCAATATTTTACCGGTGGAACGTATTTTGAGCACGACTATCCGACGGATCAATCGACAATGTCCCACTGGCGCAAGAGATTGGCAAAAAGCGGTGCAGAAAAAATGTTGGAAGAAAGTTTAAAAACCGGTTTGCGCGAAGGGTTCATCAAGAAAGCAGAATTGAACCGTCGAAGGTGTTTTTATTCCATGGGGATGCATAAAATTATTTTTTGCTCGAAAACATCGCTCTTTCGGTGTATATTATACTAGACGACATAAATATTTGCGATTAAAAAAAGATGCGATATATTACCTTCGAGCCCATAACAGCGGAGGTAAAAATGCTTAGCGTCAAGAGTCCAGAAATTAGCACGACAATTCTTCAAAATGAAATTCGTAGAAGTCCTGATTCTCGCTATGAACATTGAGTTCATGCGGTTTTACTGGTTGCACAACACATGAGTTGCGCTCGAGTTGCGGAACTGTTTGGTGATTCGCTACGCTCGGTTCAGAACTGGGTTCGAAAATTTAATCGTCACGGCCTTTCTTCTCTTTGCGATCAGTCAAAACCGGGCAGACCAAGTAAAATAACTCCAGAGCTACTCCATGAAATAAACATCATTTTACGAAAACATCCGCAAGAGGCTGGATTGGAGAATGCGATGTGGGATGGGAAAACGCTCGCCTATTGGCTGAAGCATGAGAAAAATATAGTTTTGGGAGTGCGGCAATGCCAACGTATATTTCGCCAGTTGAAATTTCATCTTCGCAAGCCTCGGCCTCAAAGCGCAAAAGCCGATCCGATCAAGCAAGCGGAATATAAAAAAACTTGCAGAACTCCAAGATAAAGATTACGATATATGGGCGATTGATGAAGTGCTTTTCCAACAACAGGGAACTCGATGTCGAATGTGGTTTCCTCCTGAAGAAAAGTCGCCATTTGTCCTACAGCAGCCGGGGCGTAAAAGCGTTGGGTATTTCGGGGCGGTCAGATTGCGTGATGGGAAATTTATATTTGCTGCAGAAAACGAATCATTCAATGCTATATCTTGCTGGAAATTCTTAAAGCAACTCCGCAAAGCCGCATGTCATTCTGGGCGCAAGGTTGCAATTATCACTGACAATGCAAGATACCATCATGCAAAATTACACTCAATTTGGAGAAATGAAGCATCTGATAAATTTGTCTTAGAATATCTGCCGCCATACTGTCCGGAGCTGAACCCAATCGAAAGGGTTTGGAAATTGACCAGACGTTTGCGCCTTCATAATCAATTTTTTCCAACATTAGACATTTTGAAAGATGAAGTGGAAAATATTTTTCGACAATGGCACGCTGGATCAGATGATCTCAGACGGCTTTGTCGAGTTGGATAAAATCGCATTTATTTATGACGTTTAGTATATAATGCCGCGCGATTGCGGCTTTACATAAATTACAGCATCCGGCATGCCGGAGAGAGCGATTACAGAAATGAACAGCAAACAAGTGAACGAGACGACGATACGGCTGAACGCCTTTATGCGTGATGTCAAAGACGGAAATTTGCGAACCATTCTGAAAAACATGCAGTCCATGCTGGACTACCATGCGGAAAAAATTCGAATTTATGAGGAACATCTGTCGGAGTTAACGGGGAAAGCCCGACTGGAACTGACTGATTCGGATAAACGCCGTTTGGCTCAAAAGGGCAAAGCGTTGAACGACTACCTGCTGGCGGCGGTTGAACCGACATGGGCTCCGGGGACATTGCGGGGCTGGTACAATTCTCTGGTCGGCGCAAAATACAACAGCGTCAGAGATGGACAAAAGAAGCGTGGACGCAAACCGATCTCGCAGGAAATCGTGGACGAAGTCTTGAAGTTGGCTAAAAACAATCCGGACTGGGGTTATGACCGTATTGCGGGAGTCATGAAATATCTGAAATACGATGTCAGCGCAACAACGGTTCGCCACATTCTCGATGACAACGGAATTGTTCCGGATCCGGAACGGAGACTGCGCGGAGACTGGGATCAGTTTATTGAGACGCAGCAGTACTCCACCGCTTCGACCGATTTTGCTCAGGTGGAACGGCTGACTCCATTCGGACTGGTTCGAGAGAGTCTACTGTTTTTCATGGACATTGGCAGCCGTGAAGTTCGGCTTGGCGGCATCGTTCATGCGCCGGACAGCAACTGGACAACGCAAATAGCCAGAAATATGTGCGATATGTGGGATGGCTTTCTTCTCGGCAAGAAGTATCTGATTCACGACCGCGACAGCCTTTTCAATAAGCGGTTCGATTCCGTTTTTGAATCCATCGGGATTACCATCAAGAAATTGCCGCCGTTTACGCCGCAGATGAATGCACGGATGGAAAACTTTATCCGAGCAATCAAGACAGAGTGTCTTGACAAAATGATCATTACGTCTGAAACGCAGTTGCGGCTGGTCGTAAAAGAATACCTCGAATACTGGAATCATTACCGCCCGCACTCCGGTCTCGGCGGTGCGATGGTCAAACCCTATCCGCAGGATGACGATGGAGAAGTCGTTGAGACCTCATTCCTTGGGGGATTGCTCCACGGCTACCGCCGAGTTCGTCAGGCGGCATAGGAATTAAAACACCCCCGTTACGCGCGCGCGAGGAACAATAACAGGAAGGCTCTGCGACATCGGCTCAATCCGGCTCGAAAATGGAACCCGAACCGGAGATTTGGGAGAATATTTTGAGGTCAATTCCTCGTTCCCCTGGCGTTGAATTTTGGGTTTCTTTTAGGCTATTCTTTCTCTATAAAAGCCCGGAGAATTTTTCGAGAGGGTAAAATTGCTCCTCCTTTTGAGACTCGAAAAATTCGCCTTTTTGAGGGGGAGAGAATTTTTCGAGAAATCAAAAAAATGCTCCAGGAATTATGGAGACGTCAGATCGCAGGTCTTCCGGAAGATGGGACGATTCCAAATTACGGAGATTTTACCCTAATAAAAAAAGAGGATGTAAATGAAGATATCGACGGAAAGATCGTCCGAACGGCGGTCTTTATGTGACGGAAGCAAAAGCTGGAAAAACCGTTACGGCAGGCGGTCCCGGCGCGGAAACCGTCATTGTCGAAGCAATCGCACTTGATGGAGACAAAATGAAGCCCGGTGAACGTTCCGGGGGATCGGGTATGGGGGTTTCTGAAGAAGGTGTGATGTATACGCAGACTGCCGGAGATGTGCATGGAGTCGCCTATACGCCATCCGGAAAACCGACAGTTCGCAAACTGCTTCCCCTCGAATGCGAGCGCTTAATGGGTTTTCCCGACAATCACACGAGAATTCCCTGGAATGGTAAATCCGAGGAGGAATGTCCTGACGCGCCCAGATACAAAGCATGCGGAAACTCCATGGCAGTAAACTGTATGATGTGGCTCGGAGAACGGATTCAGAAGGTGGAAGAGAAAATCAGCCACGAACGTGGCGAATTTCCGGTCAGAGAAATAACCGAAGCCTCAAATGAGTCTTCAAATCACATAAAAACGGAGGAAATCAATGAGTGAAGTTGATGTGGAATGCCTGGAGTGTTCGGCACAATATGCCGAGTTGGCTGCCCGGTATCGCAAACTGAAGAAAAAGATCCGCAGAATGCGGAAGGCGTTTGCGGCAATCGAGTGCGCGCTTCTCAACAAATGCGATCATCATGCGGAGTTCATCATCGGTGAATGTGAATCCTATCGCGGGAAGTATGAACCGGAGTGCTGCCATGCCGGAAAATGAAACTCTGGAAGAGGCGATCAGGCGGAATGCCTCGGGACCGAAGTCTGCTGAAGTGGACGGACAGAAAGTCGAGCAGCATTCCCTTGCCGATCAGATTGCGGCAGATGAATATCTCGCGTCGAAAAAGGCCCTAAAATCCCGGACTTCCGGCCTGAAGATAACCAAATTGTGCCATTCAGGGGCGTGAGGATCCATCGATGTTCAACAGACTCAAATCCATTTTTCGGAGCAGAACCCCTCCGAAGCCGCTTGTCCGCGCCCGGTTTGATGCGGCGCAGACGACACGGGACAACTGGCGTCACTGGTCGGCGGCGGACCATCTGTCGGCGGACATGGAGGCCGCGCCGGAAGTGCGCCGGACGCTGCGGATGCGCTCGCGCTACGAAGTCGCCAACAATTCCTACGCCAGAGGACTGGTAGATGCTCGCAAACGACACCATCGGTACGGGTCCGCGACTGCAGATGCTATCCGCCGACGAGACGTTCAACGATGCTGTGGAAACGGCATTCATGCGCTGGTCGGATGCCGTTCGTCTTGCTCCGAAACTCCGGACGATGCGAATGACCCGCTGTCAGGATGGCGAAGCGTTTGCCGTGCTGGCAACGAATCCCAAAATCCGCCACGGTGTAAAACTGGACCTGCAGTTGATTGAGGCGGATCGTGTTTCCGGTGAACTGCGCTGGTTTGAAGATGATACCAGTGTCGACGGAATCTCGTATGACCGTTGGGGAAATCCGACGGACTACCGGGTTTTGAAGTACCATCCCGGCGACATCCGGTATATGCCGGGGGACGATGCGATCCACATTCCGGCGGAATACATGATTCACATTTACCGTCAGGACCGGCCGGGATTGCATCGTGGCGTTCCCGAGATCACACCGGCACTGCCGCTGTTTGCCCAACTTCGCAGATACAATCTTGCTGTGCTTTCCGCAGCGGAGGCCGCAGCGGATTTTGCGGCGATTCTCTACACGGATGCCCCGCCGAACGGCGAATCGGATGAAGTCGAGCCCATGGATGCCATTCCGCTCGAACGGAACATGATGCTGACCGTTCCCGCCGGATGGAAAATGGGACAGCTTGACCCCAAACAACCGGCGGCGAACCACAGCGAATTCGTGAAGATCATTCTTTCGGAAATCGCCCGGTGTGTCGTGACGACCTATGGAACGCTCGCCGGGGACTTTTCCGGACACAACTATGCGTCGGGTCGGTTGGACAATCAGATTTACCACAAGTCGATTCTGGTTGACCGCTCGTTCTGGGAAACGGAAGTTCTGAACCGGATTTTCGAGGTGTGGTTCCGGGAATACACGCTTGCGACCATGAAAAACGTATTGACAGAAAGACACCTGTGGTTTTGGGATGGAGCCGAATCGGTTGATCCGGCGAAGACCGCGACTGCCCAGGAGAAACGTCTTGCAAACAACACCACAACGTTGGCGGCGGAATGCGCGAAGGAAGGACGGGATTATCTCTCCGTTCTGAGACAGAGAGCCAAGGAACTCAAGCTGATGCGGCAATTGGGAATACCAATTCCGGACATGCTTTCTAAGGAAGTGAATCAGTCGAAATTGAAGGAAAAAGATGACGAACTGCTTGATAAAGGCGGTTCGGAATCGGAAGAATAACCATGATGCACTGCTGGGCTTTGCTGGGCGAAGCGGAGCTTTCCCCGGCCAGGCAGCCCAAGGCAAACCAAGGATTTCATCATGAGGGAAATCGAAACAAAAATTACAGGAACGACGAATTTCGCCAGAATCTGGTACAAGCAAGAGGAGCTGATCCTCAAGGCGGCGGGAACGTTTCAAAGCCGGATCGACAGCTACACCAAGCGCACCGACCGCCGGTTCATCGACCGCCTCGAACAGGCAAAGCCCAGCACGAAAGAAGCGCTGAACAAAGCATGGTTCGGCTACGAGAATCCGAATCCAAGCCATTACGATTCCATGCGCTACCACGCGATCAACCTGAACAACGTATGGCGGATAGGCACGGTGGAGGTTCGTGCATTCAACGGCACAACGCACGCCGGAGAGGTGAAAACGCACATTCAGCTCTGCCTGATGATCGCGGCGAAAGCCCTGACCTCCAAGTGCGCGAGCACGAAAAACCAGCGCCCCTACTGCGCGGAAAGCGCGAAGTACGACATGCGGGTTTTCCTCCTCCGGCTGAGCATGAACGGGCCGGAATTCAAAACCGCCCGCCACCACCTGCTGAAAGACCTGCCGGGAAGCACGGCGTGGAAACACGGCAGACCCGCCGGTCGGTAAGACCGGAGGGCGGCGACCGGGAAACCGGTCGCCATGCCCAGCATGGCTTGCAGACGATGCAAGCGGTTCTTTGAGAATAAAGTTGGAATGAATCTTGCGGTTTTGGCTGAGCGCGACTTGACTTGTTATGCAAGTCGCCATCGGGGTCAAACTCGCCAAAATCGCAAGTATTTTGAGAGGCCATCGCACGGGCATCCCATAATACAATATGCCCGCAAAGGCAAAGTTTGGGGGTGTGTTGCGATGATAGCATAAGACCAGCATCGGGCTGGAGGTCATAAAAATTTGAGCCGCGACACGGCCGCAACAACGCGAACGTTGCCGCAACAAACGAGGAGCATAAACTATGAAAATCAGAATCCACGACACCGATTTGGACGGGAACCCGCTGGAATGTTCCGGCGAATTTTTCGTCGGCGAGACCGCCATGGATATCGTCGAAGGAATGAAGATGAATCCTTTCAACAGCCATCTGAACCCGCTGGCGTTCATGCGCCAGACGCTCGACTTCATCGGACAGAAGGATTTTCCGCTTCCGGAGAACGAGCCGGGCAAGGCCGCCATCGTTTTCCTTCAGCGACTGACCGCGCTCAGATTCGCCCATTACGAAATCGACGAAGGCGAGCTGGATACAGACCATCCGACGGAAGCAGGAGAGCCTCCGGAGAAGAAGCAAAATCCATATTGCCGCATTCGGAAAAAGCCAGTTTATTTCGCAAGATTTCTGCAACATAAATAGCTCTATTTGAGCTCAATCAGACTGGCTATTGAGCGAGTGAAGCGGCATTGTATGCACGTGATCGGGAGGTGGTACGGATGCCGCTTCTAAGCAACGGAAAAAGTATTTTTCAGGAAAAGCAAATGAAAGCAATTTTCATCAATGCCGTCGAACAAAAAGTCGAAGCCGTCAACGTAGAAAACGAACTCCACACCATTTACAAACAGATCGGATGCGGCATGATTCAGTGCATCGACCTCGGCGAAAACCACACGCTGATTTGCGACGAAGAAGGCCGTTTGAAAGAACAGTCATGGGGCTTCAAACTCGCCGGACCGACGGTAATTGCCGGAAACGCCCTGATCGTGGGAACCACCGAAGACGGCGATTTCGCGGACTGCCAAGCGCCCTTATGCCTCTTTTCACGCAACGTCGAATTTGTCGATCTGGAGAAATACCCGCTTCCGCCGCCGAAGTGCGGATTCGCGGCAATTGAAGGCGAGCTGACCGCAGAAAACATCGAGAAGGCGCGCGCCGCCGCCCAGCGCGATTACGACCGGCAATAATCCGCACAGACGAGGAGCCGACGCCGAACAGTGTCGGTTTCCTCTATTGCAAGTCAAATATCAGAAATAGCCCGAAAACATGAGAAAAAGAATATGCCCTGTCGCACCGAACACCAGCATGAAATAACGCCGTCAAAGCCTCGCAAACGCCCCGACGTTCGCTTATGCGGGGGCGGCCGCGACCGGCCTGATCGCGGTCAAAAACGTTCGCCGCGACAGGGGGTAGACTCCGCGAAATCCGGCGGTCGGTTTATTTTGCGATTATTCCTGATATTGAACTGGATATATCGCCGATTGCATGGTTATATATGCATCGTGCGGAGCAAACTGAGATTTAACCGAAAGGACGCCATGAAAAACCTGATTCTTTATCTCGCCTACGGGTCGAACATGCTCCCGGAACGCATGATGCGCCGGTGTCCGGGCGTGACCGCCATCGGTGTGGCGCGTCTGCCGAACTACCGCCTTGTGGAACGGCTTTATGCCGACATTGATTTTTCCGAGGGCGAGAGTGTTTTCGGGGTGCTTTACCTCATCACCGAATGCGATATGCGGTCGCTCGACGCCTATGAAGGATACCCGAAAGTCTACCGCCGCGAATGGCTGGAAGTCGAATACCGTGGCGAATCCTACACCGCGCTCACCTATGAAATGAGCGCCGCGACCAAAATCGCCCGCGACGGTCAGCCATACCCGGAGGACTACCGGAAGATGTGTTCCGCCGGAGCAAGATTTTATCATGTACCCAACAAATTCACCAAAAGGAAATCGTCAAAATGAAAGAGAAAACCGTACTCCTGATCGCCTACGGAACGCTGATGACCGGAGAACGCAACCATCGGTTTTGTGAAAACGCCGTCAGCATCACGCCATGCATCGTCAAAGGGACGCTTTACGACACTGGTTACGGGTTCCCCGCGTTTGTGCCGCAAGGCACGACGGAAGTCAAAGCCGAACTGATTGAAATTCCCATTTCCGCATGGGCGGATGTAGACCGTCTTGAGGGCTATCCAAGAATGTACGACCGCCGCCTTTACCCCGCGACGCTGACCGACGGCACGAAAACCAAGGCGTGGATTTATGTGATGAACCGTTTACCGCTCCAAGCCTCCGTGATCGAATCCGGAGACTGGAAAGCGAGGTAAAGCATGGAACGAACCCTTCTGATAGAGAAAACCGCCAAGCGCTGGAAGCGTCTGGAACTCATTGCGCTGTTTTTGCTGTTTTTGGCACTCTTTGCCGGATTGGGACTGATGTACGTCAACGTCGCCGCCGCCATCGCCGCATGGATTCTTGCCGGAATGTGCTTCTCCGGATTCTGTGCGGTCAAAATTCTTGCATGGTACTATCACGGATAAAAACTATATCGCTTTTTCTTGTAATAAACGACTGGCTTTGTCATGAGATAGAGTCCATTATATACTCACCGCCAGAGGCCAAGACGACAAGCGGAGCCGAAAGGCTCCACTGCTGCCCCCCATCCCGTGCCGACCAGGACGGAAAAATCCGAAAAAGTCGGCCTTTTTTAATCAGGAGGAAAGACAAATCTAAAAAAGAAAATCACGTGAATGCGCCTTTATGCGGACCTATACGGCTTGATTTTTTATGTTTCCGTGATACATTATACTAGAGGTGCTGTATCTGAAGCATTCTCTTGAGCCATAACCATGGATAAGGATTTTCAAGAATGACCGACCGCTGGCTATCAATGGAAGAAATCTGCAAATATGTAGGTGCGAGTACTGATACTATATATCGCTGGATTGAACACAGCGGTATGCCAGCCTCAAAAGTCGGACGATTTTGGAAATTCAAAAAAGATAAAGTGGATGCATGGATTGAAGCCGGAGGTGCCGCTGGAATTAACGAAAAACAATGGCAACAGAAAGTTCAACCATGACTACACAACAACACATTAAACCAGTTAGACAAATTTACGCGGTGGATCTCTTCTGCGGCGCAGGAGGATTAACCCGTGGTCTACTTGATGCAGGAATAAAAGTTCGTGCTGGAGTTGATCTTGACCCTATTTGCGAATATCCATACGAGCAAAATAATGAGGCCGAATTTCTAAAAAAATCGGTGACGGACTTGACTCCGGATGAGATACGCTTGTTCTATCGCAAGCGTTCGTTGCGCCTTCTTGCAGGATGTGCGCCATGCCAAACCTTTTCTACATACAATTTGAAAGCAAGGACTGCTGAAGAAAAGGATAAAAAATGGTTTCTATTGCTTGAGTTCGCACGTCTTGTAAATGAGCTATCTCCTGAACTTGTAACAATGGAAAACGTTCCAGGGTTGCAAGAGCAGGATGTATTTCAAAAGTTTATTCAGACATTGCATGACAATGGATATCACGTAAACTATCAGGTCGTCGCCTGCGCTGATTATGGAATTCCTCAAGACCGACACCGTTTAGTCCTTTTGGCTTCAAAATTGGGAGAAATACAGTTGCTTTCTCCGAGCGAATTCGGTGCAAAACGCCAAACGGTTCGAAATGTCATTGGCGGACTTCCGAGGTTGAAGGCTGGTGGAAAATCAAAAGACGATCCCCTGCATCAATGTTCGAAACTGTCACCTCTGAATTTAAAACGAATCAGAGCTTCTAAACCGGGAGGAACGTGGCGAGATTGGCCGAAAGCTTTGGTCGCAGAGTGTCACAAGAAATCAACTGGGAACACCTACGGAAGCGTCTATGGCCGAATGAGCTGGGATGAACCATCCCCGACAATGACAACTCAGTTCTTTGGTTATGGGAATGGCCGTTTCGGGCATCCTGAACAAGATCGAGGGATTTCGCTTCGTGAAGGAGCTATTTTACAAAGTTTTCCTCCCAATTACAAGTTTTCAAAACCTGGAGAACCAGTTTGTCAGAAAAACATTGGACGCCTCATTGGGAATGCAGTTCCAGTTCGTTTAGGAGAAGTCATCGGGAAAAGCATCGTCGTTCATGTTAACGAAATGCAGAAAAAGAAAAGAAGATCATAATGACTGATATCACAACTCATATCGAAGAAAACACATCCTTGCCGGAATCCGGGCAACTGGTCGAAGTGAGGCGACGCCAATGGGTTGTGACGCAAGTCGATGGAAACTCCCTTTCTCGCAATCTTCGAGAGCTTCAGCATTTGGTTTCTCTGGAATCCATTGATGAAGATGCCATGGGAGAAGAACTTCAAGTCATTTGGGAACTGGAGCCGGGAGCAAAGGTCTTGGAAAAGGCAGGACTGCCGACCATTTCCGGATATGACCCAAACTATAAACTTGATGCTTTTTTAGACGCTGTTCGGTGGGGAGCTGCATCCAACGCTGATCGTCAATTTTTACAAGCTCCGTTTCGCAGTGGAATTACCATAGAAGACTACCAACTTGATCCGCTTGTACGCGCTATCGGAATGGCGCGCGTGAATTTATTGATTGCAGACGATGTCGGCTTGGGAAAAACGATTGAAGCGGGACTTGTCATTCAGGAATTAATCCTACGGCATCGAGCCAGAACCGCGTGGGTGATATGTCCAGCGAGTTTGCAGATCAAGTGGCAGACTGAAATGCAGGAGAAATTCGGCCTTGAGTTTCGCATTGTCGATACAGAATATATCCGGAATTTGCGCAGGGAACGCGGCTTACAAGCAAATCCGTGGACATCGTATCCGCGCCTCATTGCGTCCATGGATTGGATCAAGGGCGGCGAAGGCTTACGATTGCTGAAAGATATTTTACCTCCACAAATCACCTATCCACGAATGTTTGACATTCTGATTATTGACGAAGCACACAATGTAGCTCCGGCTGCAGCTGCGGCATACGCGATCCCAAGTCAGCGGACGCAGGTTATCCAACGTCTTGCTCCGCATTTCGCTCATCACCTGTTTTTAACGGCGACGCCGCACAACGGTTATCAGGAGTCCTTCACATCCCTTTTGGAATTGCTGGATGATCAGCGTTTTGCCAGAACGGTTATGCCCAATGAACACCAACTTCAACAGGTCATGGTTCGCAGGCTCAAAAGCAACATTGTGGATTCAGAAGGGAAGCCGGTATTCCCTCGCCGGGAGCTGAAATGTCTGGCAGTAAACTATACGGAAGAGGAAAAGTCTGTCCACCAGTTGTTGCGAGATTTCTGCGCTTCACGGATGGCTTCCGTGGGGGATTCCCGCTATGCCTATGGAACCAAATTTGTTCACATTCTGTTGAAAAAGCGTTTGTTTTCGTCGCCTGCAGCTTTTGCCAAAACGCTGGCAAAACATCGGGAAACATTGGAATTCGGTCGAAAACAAGAGCGGAAAGCCGCCTTTGATGAACGAATTCTGCATCGTGCAATCATGAAAGCGGAGGAAGAATTTGCCAATGAAAACACGGCCGACGAAGCGGTAAATGAAGTTTTGGAACTGAATGGGACGCTTACGGCAACTTTGACATCAGAACAAAGAAATTTATTGGACAAACTGACGGAATGGGCAGAACGTGCCAAAGATATTCCTGATTCAAAAGCAAAAGCCATTTTAGCGTGGCTTCGTCAATATTTGAAGCCGGATGGGAAATGGAATAACAAACGCGTTGTCCTGTTCACCGAATATCGCGATACTCACGCTTGGCTGCAATCCATTTTGGCGCATAACGGGTTTGGCGGAGAGCATCTGATGGTGATGCATGGCGGATTGCTCCCGGATGAGCGAGAAGCGGTAAAAGCTGCGTTCCAGACTTCACCCGAAAATTCTCCTGTTCGTATTCTCCTGGCTACAGACGCGGCTTCCGAAGGAATTGATTTGCAGAATTACTGTAACTATATGATTCATGTGGAAATTCCATGGAACCCCAATGTAATGGAACAGCGGAATGGACGTATTGACCGGCACGGGCAAAAAGAGAGTGCCGTCTATATCTGGCATCCGGTTGGAAAAGGCTTTGAAAAAACGGCCGCGTCCGGGCATAAACCGGGCGACATGGATGGCGATTGCGAATATCTGATGCGTGCGGCCTTGAAGATTGATACGATTCGTGAAGACTTGGGAAGCGTTGGCCCGGTTATCGCACGGCAAATCGAAGATGCGATGCTGGGACGAGGCTCCGCCTTGGATACCTCGGCAACCGAAGAAAGACGCAAAAAGGCCAGCCGGTTCCTCGCGGCGGAAAAACACTTGCAGGAGCGAATTAAACATCTGCATGAACGCCTGCTGGAAGCCGAGTCGGATTTTCATCTTGCTCCCGACAATATTACCAATGCGGTAAAAGTGGCACTGGATATGGCTGGAAAGCCACCGTTGATTTCTCGCTCTCTACCCGGTTTACCAGAAGGAAGCGCGTTTGACGTTCCTGCCCTGTCCGGTTCTTGGAGTCAGGCGTTGAACGGCTTGAATCATCCGCATACTGGAGAAAAACGTGCCATCACGTTCGATCACGCGTTAATGAAGGGGCGGGAGGATTTGGTGCTGGCGCATTTGAATCACAAGCTGGTGCAGATGTCCTTGCGCTTGCTGCGTGAAGAGATTTGGAGCATTGATGATGTAAAGCATCTTCAGCGCGTGGCGATCAAGAGCGTTCCCGGTCTTGAAATGCCACATGCCATTGTCTGGTCGCGACTGGTTATCACCGGCGGAGATCACCACCGGTTGCATGAGGAACTTACGATTGCCGGAGGCGAACTCCGGACGGATTCCTTCCGACGTATTACCACTCAGCGGGAGCTGAATCAACTGCTGGAAACGGCAGTATCGCAGGACAAAATATCCGATACGGCATTTGCGATTTTGAAAGAGCGTTTTACCAAAAATGAAAGCGCGATCATGGCGGCGGTAGATGCTCGATCACGCGACCGTCTGGAAAACTTGAACAATACGATTGAGCGCCGGAAGCAAAGTGAGATCGCCGATATCATTCACATTCTTGATGACTTGGATGCCAATATCCGCAAGGAATTGGATGAGCCGGAAGACTTGCAGATGACATTCGCGTTCTTTACTGAAGATGAGAAAAATCAGTTGCACAAAGATAAAAACGCCCTGCGCGCTCGATTGAGTCGTATTCCTCAGGAAAAGGAACAGGAAACTGCGACGATTGAAAAACATTATGCCGATCCGCAAACTCGAACCTTCCCTGTCGCGGTCGTGTTTCTGATTCCGCAAACCAAAGCGTGGGGGGCTGCGTTATGAAAAAACTTTCTCAACATGCCGAATGGCTTTCGCTCGTTGATATTTCGGGACCGTTCCTCGCGGTCAGTGTCTTGGATCGTGTGTTTCCGCAGGGACTGGAAGCGGTTTATCCGGAATCCAAACGCCGAATCCGTGCCGCGTATGAAGAGTGGTGCGACGCGGTGGATCAGAATGATCCGGCGCTTTCCGGGCTTCATAGGGAGTGGGCGAAACTGGTGCTGTCTGAGTTTCTTGAAATTCCGGACGAGGTTTTGCTTGCCGGAAATGATTTCTCTGTGACCGCGGATGATGGCAACGGCGCGTTTTCACCGGATTGGTTTGTGAGGGGAAATGACGGCAAGCCATTGATCTTTATCGGACTGCTTCCGCCGGGATGCAATTTGGACACGGTGATGCGTCAGAATGATTGGGCGGCTTCTCCGCTCGACAAAATGACCAGACTTTGCCGGACGAAAGATGTCCGTCTGGGGTTGCTTACCAATGGGGAACAGTGGATGCTGGTCAATGCCCCCAACGGCAAAACCTCCGGAAATGTTTCGTGGTATGCGCGTCTGTGGTTTCAGGAACCCAAAACCTTGCAGGCGTTTTCCTCCCTGCTGGGTGTTCGCCGATTCTTCGGCCCCGCTGCGGATACACTTCCGGCACTCTTGGATGAATCGCTGAATTGCGCGGAAGAAGTGACGGACACGCTGGGCGATCAGGTGCGGACGGCGGTGGAAGTGCTGATACAATGCTTGGATAAAGCCGACGAAGACCGCAACCGGGCGCTTCTGCGCGACGTTGCGCCATCGGAGCTGTACGAGGCGGGGCTGACGGTTATGATGCGTCTGGTGTTCCTGCTGTGCGCGGAAGAACGCGGCTTGCTGTTACTAGGCAGCGAAACCTACGATCAATGTTACGCGGTTTCCACACTGCGGAGCCAGTTGGCGGTGGAGGCCGATCAATATGGACCGGAAATTCTGGAACGTCGTTACGATGCGTGGGCGAGACTGCTCGCGGTATTCCGGGCGGTCTATGGCGGAATTGAACATCCGGAGATGCGGCTTCCCGCTTTGGGCGGTTCGCTCTTCAACCCGGACAAATATCCGTTTCTGGAAGGCCGCGCCAAGGGAACAAGCTGGAAAGAGTGCAACCCGACGCCGCTTCCCATTGACAACCGTACCGTATTGCTGCTTCTGACCTCCTTGCAGGTGCTGGAACAACCCGGCGGAGCGATCCTGCTCTCGTACCGGGCGCTGGATGTGGAACAGATCGGACATATCTATGAAGGTCTGCTGGAACATACCGCCATTCGCGCGGCGGATATTACATTGGGCTTGTCCGGCTCCGCCAAAGCGAAGAATCCGAATATCGGTCTTGCGGAACTGGAATCGCTGGCGCTGGAATCCGAGAAAAAACTGTTTGACCGCGTGAAAGAAATTACCGGGCGCAGTCCGGCGGCGATCAAGAATGCGTATCAGCGGATGCCTGATCCGGCGTTGCTGGCGAAAATTTCCGCGGTCTGCGGCGGGAAAGCGGAATTGGCGGAACGAATTACCCCGTATGCCAACTGGCTTCGTATGGATGCGTGGGAACAACCTCTCGTATATCACAAAGACTCCTTTATGGTGACGATGGGGCAAGATCGCCGCGATTCCGGGACTCATTACACCCCGAAAATTCTGACGGAAAAGATTGTCAAAACGACTCTCGACCCGGTGGTGTATCATGGCCCGGCGGAGGGAACACCGCGTGAAGAATGGGGTTTGAAATCTCCGGCGGAATTGCTGAATCTGAAAATTTGCGACCCGGCAATGGGATCGGGCGCGTTTCTGGTGCAAGTCTGCCGTTATCTGTCGGAACGACTGTTTGAAGCGTGGCACAAAGCGGAAGAGCAAGGTAAATTCATCGACTCGGAGGGCAATGTTTCCGATCAGCCCATTGCCGAACCCATGACGAAACTGGTGGATGACCGCATGAACGCGGCACGGCGTCTGATTGCCGAAAAGTGTCTTTACGGTGTGGACATCAACCCGCTGGCGGTGGAATTGGCGAAACTCTCCATCTGGCTGGTCACCATTTCCAAGGGACGCCCCTTCGGATTTTTGGATCATAACCTGAAATCCGGCGACAGTCTGCTCGGCATTCACGATATTGAACAACTGCGCGAACTCAAAATGAAGCCGGACGGCAAAGGCTACACGCATCTTTTCGGCAGCGGGATTACCGGAGCGGTGGATGAGGCGTTGCGTTTGCGCGAGGAAATCCGGCAAGTTCCGATTCGGGATATTACCGATGTGGAACGTATGGCGCAACTCCATGCCGACGCACAACAGCAATTGTCAAAAGTCAAATTGCTGGCGGATCTGTTTATCGGCGAGGTGTTCAGTTTCAAAGGGAAAACCAATAAATTGCAGGAGCGCTTGGACTCTCTTTCCATCATAGTGTCGGAAATCCTGCAAAATGACGATACACAAAATCGGCATTTTTATGCGGAAGCGCGGCAGAAATTGGATTTAGATTTACCGCTCGGCAAACCCCACCGCCGCCCATTCCATTGGGCATTGGAGTTTCCCGAAGTCTTTCAAGCAGGTGGTTTCGACGCCATTTGCGGCAATCCGCCATTTAGCGGAGGACGTCATCTGACCGGTTCGTTGGGAACAGCTTATAGAAATTATTTGCTTGAACATATTGCAGGAATAAATGGTTCTGCGGACTTGGTTGCTTATTTCTATTTGAACGCTTACGACTTGTTGAAAAACGGCGGTGTTTTCGGCTTGATCGCCTGTAACACAATTGCCGAGGGGGACACACGGCAAGTCGGATTAGAACGATTGTTGAAACAGGGTGCAACGATTATCGCTGCCGATCCCAATATGCCGTGGCCGGGAACTGCCGCCGTGGTGATTTCGCCGGTATTTATTGTCAAAAACATCCCATGGCTTGGCAAATATGTTTTGAGCGGGAAAGAGGTTGAAACCATCTCCGCGTTTCTCTCCGCGCAGGAAGAATGGTCACCAAAGGTTTTGAAAGCCAACGCGAATCAGTCTTATCAAGGATCTATTGTTTTGGGGTTAGGCTTTACCATGTCTGAAACCGAGGCAAAAGCCTTTATTGAACGCGATCCGAAAAATGCCGAGGTTCTGTTCCCTTATCTAAATGGCGATGATCTTAATTCCGATCCGGAACAAAAGCCCTCTCGCTGGGTGATCAACTTCTTTGATTGGCCGTTGGATCGAGCAGCAGAAGGCTCGTGGTCAACGGCGACAGAACAACAAAAAAATCAATTCTTTAATCAGGGGCATGTACCAGCGGATTATCCGGGCAAAGTGGTAACCGATTATCCTGATCTTTTCTCGTGGATTGATGAAAAAGTTCGTCCCGAGCGGCAACGTTTGAACGAAAAAGGCGAATATGCGCTTCGACGCCCATTGCCTATTCGCTGGTGGCAGTATGCCGACAAGCGCCCGGCTCTTTACCATGCCATCGGTCGCGGCGCATCATTCGCCAAGCATCCGGGAAACTGGCCAACGGAATTGACAAGTCGTGAGGTAATTGCTGTATCGTTAGTTCAGACATACTTGAAATTTGAACTTGTTAATAATATTTCTGTTTTTGCGCACAAACTTGCTGTTATTATACCGAATAGTATTCGTTTTGCAATCCTTTCGTCCACAATCTTTCAAGAATGGGCGCGAAAAACCAGTTCAACAATGGGATATGGAATTAACTTCTCGCCGTCCGACTCATACGAAACTTTTCCATTTCCTGTTGAAACGTCCCCCCAAAACGATACCTTGCAAAATTTGTCTGCGGGTGGAAATCTGTTACACATTATTCGCCAAACCATAATGTTGGATGAAAAATATGGATTAACTGCGTTGTATAACGAATTTCACAATCCGCAATGTGAATCCGCTGGAGTTTTGCGAATGAGAGAAGTCCAACGTCTCATAGATTATGCTGTCTTAGAACAGTATAAATGGAATGGTATAGATCTAGAGCATGGCTTTTATGCTTTACCGTACCTTTCGCCCAGTGACAACGTCCGCTACACGATCAGCGAGTCCGCCCGGATTGAAATTCTCCGCCGCCTCGCCATCTTAAACAAACAACGCTGGCAAGAAGAACAGGAGGTGGAGCAATGAAATCAAGGATCCAAGAATTAATTGATCGTTCCCAAGCTGCAATGATGGCTGCTATTGAGATTTATAATAAGCCGTCTTTTTCTTACAGAATTGAGACATTTGTTATTCTTTCAATCAATTCGTGGGAACTGTTATTCAAGGCGAAGTGGTTAAATTTACACAATAACAAAGAACGTTCTTTATACGTTAAGGAACGCAGAGAAAAAAAGAATAAGGAAAAGACCTCAAAACTTTTTATCAAAAGAACGGAATCGGGGAACCCATTTACTCATAGTTTAGGTTATTTAGGAAAAAAACTGGTTGAAAGACAAGTTCTCGATAATGCTGTTATGGACAACATATCGTTACTGACAGACTTTCGTGATTCAGCTGTACATTATTACAATAAATCTCCATTTACTCTTTTAATGATGCAAGAAATAGGAATGGCTTGCATCAAAAATTATGTTGCGATTGTTAAACAATGGTTTGCATCACAAGTTGCCTCAATCAATATGCAATTAATGCCTTTTGCCTTTACAGATCAGTTGATGGATGTTGAAAACCTACAGTTATCTCCAGAAGAGCAGAATTTTATTAAATTAATCGAAAAGCTTAATGCCAATCACATGCCCGATGGTTCGCCGTATTCAGTTGCAATTAATGTCCAACTACAACTGTCAAAAGCAAAAAGTTCCTGCATCGCCAAGGCTATTTTATCAAATGATCCGAATGCAATCCCATTGGCATTGTCTGATGAGCAATTGCTTGAAAAATACCGTTTAACATATGATGAACTTACGAAAAAATGCAAAGAAAGATATTCAGATTTTTCAGCGAACATACAATATCATAAAAACAGAAAGAAAATTGCGTCATCACCCAAATATGGCATCATGAGATATTTGGATCCAAAGAATCCTAAGGGACAAAAAAAGCCATACTTTTCCGAAGCAATTTTTACTGAATTTGATAAAATATACACCAAGAGGTAATACATGCAAGATGTTTCATATATGGAGGCTCAACTCAGAGAATGTTACGCAAGGGTTTGTTGGTCACACAAGACTCATGAAAAGCAGGCGGACATTTATAGAGATAAAGATACGGCACTAACGTGGGGCAAAATTATCGTTACCGCCCTTGCTGCAACAGGAGGGATAGCATCTCTCCTTGCCAACAGTTATTGGAATATCTTATCAAGTTTTTTTGCAACTATTCTACTACTCATAAACTTGGTATTTGAAAATAGAAATTACGCAAACTTATTGAATGCACATCGTAACACTGCAACGCAACTATGGGTTATTCGCGAAAGTTATCTGTCATTACTTACTGACCTACATTCATCTGATCATAATATTGAGCAAATAATAGAGACCAGGAATAAACTTCAAAATGATTTAGCGGCAATTTTTGAATCAGCTCCACGAACATACAACAAAGCTTATGCTCAAGCAACAAAAGCGCTACATGGAAGTGATTTAAATTTTTCTGACGATGAAATAGATAGATTGCTTCCATCTGCATTGAGGAAGGGGAATTTATAATTATGGACATAGCAAAAACATTTGAAACATTCTGTAACAAGATTCACTTAGACTCTACAGAACGCTTTGATATAAGCATAAAAGAAATTGCAAAGAAGCTAAATAAAAAATACTATAATTCATCATCAGACTCAGAACATTTATATATAGTTGGTTCTATAGGGCGCGAAACGGCAGTTGACGGAGTAAGCGATGTTGATGTTATTTTCGACTTACCAGCTTATGTATATACAAAATTTAATAACTATGAAACAAATGGACAATCTGCGCTTCTGCAAGAAGTAAAAAATGAACTACTGGATAGATATCCCAAAACAACAATCAAAGGAGATGGTCAGGTCGTATCTATACAATTTACAGGATATACGATTGAATTAGTGCCAGGATTCCGTCAGAATAACGATACCTTCAAGTATCCAGATTCAAATGATGGTGGATCATGGAAAATTACAGATCCCATTCCAGAGCAAGACGCGAGTAAAGGCAAAGCAGTCGAGACGAATGATAACTTCATGCGAATGTGTAACATGCTTCGCGCGTGGAAGAATAATGTGGGATTTAAGTTTGGGGGCTTATTAACAGATACCCTTGTATTTAATTATTTTGAACGCTACCCAAATTACATTAGCGCTGATTTTTCAGATTATGCCGATTTCTTAAAAGATGTGTTTTTATTTTTGTCAAGAGAAGACTCCGAAAAAAAATACTGGTTTGCGCTTGGAAGCAATCAACAGGTTTACAATACGGGAAACGGTTCTTTTGTTCGAAAGGCAGAAAAAGCATTTTCCAAAATAAACAACGCTAATGAAAATGAATTAGATGATGTGTTTTCTGAACTATTTGGGCATACGTTTTCGTCATCAATTACGCGATCCGCAAGCGTCGTTGACGCACGTTGTTTTTCAGCATCTTTAGAAGCTAATCAGTTCCATTCTTCCGCTCTCAATGAAAATTTCATTGAAGATATGTTCCCTGTCGATATCCAAGAAGAACTTAGTATTGATTGCAAGGTTACACAAGATGGATTTCGACCATTTTTCTTATCATCAATTATTAATCGTCCTCTACGGCGCTGGTTGAGCAAAAATAAGTCGTTGGCTTTTTCAGTTGAGTCAACGAGCGTAAAGAAGCCATATGATATTTACTGGAAAGTCAGAAACTGTGGGCCTGAAGCTATTAAACGTAAAATGGAGCGAGGTTCAATTTTTAAAGGCAATGAAACCAGAACAGAACATACTGATTTTAACGGAGAGCATTATGTAGAATGCTACATTGTAAAAAACGGAGTTTGCGTTGCTCGATCAAGAATTACGGTTCCTATCAATATTGATTATAATGATATGGAACATAAGGTTTTAAGCTATGAACAATAACCCACCATTCACAATATCAAGTAAAGCAATTTCGATGATCGCGGAGATTTCCGCGCTCATCGAACGTTATGCGATTCGACTGGAACAGCATGATGCGCTGAAACTTCGAAAAGCGAACAAAATCAAGACGATTCAATCGTCGCTGGCGATTGAAGGCAATACCCTTTCCGAAAGTCAGGTTACCGATATTCTGGATGGGAAAAAGGTGGTTGCTCCGCTTCGGGAGATTCAAGAAGTCAAAAACGCCATTGCCACCTACGATATTTTTGCGAAACTTGACCCGTTCTCGGTGAAAGATTTATTGAAGGCGCATGGACTCATGATGGCCGCGCTGGTTGACGAGGCCGGACAATTCCGCCATGGCGGTGTCGGAGTCTTTGCTGGAACACAGGCCGTTCATATCGCACCGCCGGCGGAGCGCGTTCCCGCCCTGATTCATGATTTGTTTGACTGGCTGAAACATGCGGAAGATCATCTGTTGATTCGCAGTTGCGTGTTCCATTACGAATTCGAATTTATTCATCCCTTTGCTGACGGGAACGGACGCATGGGACGGCTCTGGCAATCATTGATCCTCGCCCGTCTGAATCCAGTGTTCCAACATCTTCCCGTCGAAACCATGGTGCATGACAATCAGCAGCAATATTATCAGGCAATCAACGCCAGCACCAATGCCGGAAACTCCGGAATCTTCATTGATTTCATGCTTCATGAACTGTTACAAGCACTTCAACTCCATCAAGGGACTCCACTTGGCGGAGTAAATGGCGGTGTTATTGACGGAGTAAACGCGGTTTGGGAATACATCCGCAACCATCCCGGTTCAAGAGCAAATGCGATTGCAGACGCCTTGAACATTCCGCCAAGAACCGTGGAGCGCTATCTGAAACAACTGAAACCTGATGCCATCGAATTTCGCGGCGCGCCGCGCAATGGCGGATATTATCTCAAGGAGAATTGACATGCCGCAAAATTCATCGGCAATCCATAACACCACGCCTCCGCCAGAAAAAGAACGTTCAGCATGGATTGTTTTTGCCAAGCCGGAAATGTTTACTTTAACCATTCCAGACAGCAGTGATTATGTCTTGCCCGCCTTGGCGAATGGAGACGCCTTATTGTTTGCTGACCGGAAACAGGGACTGGCAATCGGCGTTCGCCGGATTTATTTGATTCGCCATGAAAATACCGGAACGACTTTTTATTTCGACCGCATCGCCGATTTTACCACCCCCATTCCACTTTCTTCCATTGAGTATGTGGTTCCGGACAGTCCCGCCTTGGTTTGGAAGCTGGAATTTTCCAAACTGGAAAAAGCGTTACAACTTGCGAATCTGCCAAATTTCAAGGCTTTGCCGGAATTCCCCGCAGACGATCCCGCCTGTCAGAATTTTGTTCGCAATCTGCTTCAGCAAGCCGTCGTATCGGATCTTCTCGGTCCCGCCGGAGGTGCGGAAGAAGAAGTGGTCGGCATGAGTGTCCGCGATCGATATCTGGTCGGGAAGCTGGCTCCACGCGTTCCCTATGAAGATCAGGAAAAAGAAAAAGATAATCCTTACACGAATGATGGAAATGATGCGCCGGATGACCTTGTCGTCGCCGCCAACGAAAATCATTCTCCGCAATTAAAGAATGCCGCGCCGGGCAATACGGAGGAAGAGGAAGACGCGATTGATGCCACCAACAACCAATCTCTGGTTCCGTCCTCTTTGGGATTTACGTTCTGCATTGACGGCTCACTCCCCGAAATTGAGATCATTGCGACTTGGGGACGCTATGAACGCACCGAAAGCGAATTTGTTATCAATCCCAAGAACGATAAGCCGAAACGCTGTTGGAAACGGATTCCATCCGGCGGTTCTCTGACGTTGAAGCTCTCCGAAGGGCGAATTTCTCCGCGAACAATCGATTCCGCCTGCGACCGGATTTTTATTCAGGGGACAGTCACCCGGATGCTTTCCAACGGATCGCGCATGGTAACTTTATTTCTGGTCAACGATCAGGAACGTCCCGAGGTCAATCAAGACGCGGCATGGTTGTTCCAGCCGGAGATGCGGGTAAAATCGCCGACCGGAGCCGCCATTTTTCTTCGCCGTCCCTTGTTGGCGATTGATGACTTTGACGATGAACTCCATTCCTTGAACATGATCTACCGGAAACATGTGGAATTTGCCGTCGGTCACGGCATTGCGGTCCATGCGGTTCCGTCTCCGGATGATTACGAGAAGGCAACCGAAATAAAAACCGTCGTAATACCGCAATACGAAATTCCGGTAACAGAAACGCCCGGAACACTTCCCGAAGATCGTCCCGCGATGCAGCGTCTTTATCAGGAAGGCGATCTTGATATGCGTCATCTGGCGGAACTGCCCAGAGAAGAATTGATTGCCGCACTTTCCATTTTAACCGATGACTATGCGGCTTGGATTGAAGAAGAAAAAACAAAAGCCACTCAACCGGAAATGGCTCATTATTCCGCAATCGCCCAATCCGCTCTCGACGATTGCAAAAATATTCTGGATCGGCTTCGTGAAGGGTTGCACGTCATTTCTGAAAATGCTCTCGCATGGGAAGCCTTCAAGTTTGCAAATCGCGTCATGGCCGATCAGCGTATTCACAGCATGTATGCCCTGAGTCGGAGACGCCTTGAACACAAGAATCTTTCGGACTTTGATACCCGTAAAAACCATTCGTGGCGCCCATTCCAGCTGGCGTTTATCTTGCTCGCCGTTCCGTCTTTGGCCGACCCGACGCATCAGGATCGAACCAGTACGCTGGAAGCGGCTGCCGATCTGCTTTGGTTCCCGACCGGCGGCGGCAAAACGGAAGCGTATCTCGGTGTTGCGGCTTTTGCCATGGGAATTCGCCGCATTCAGGGGGAACTTGGCGGACTCGACAATTCTCGCGGGCTTTCCGTCATTATGCGTTACACATTGCGCTTGCTGACGATTCAGCAATTTCAACGCGCAACCGCTTTGATCTGTGCGATGGAGTCGGAGCGTCGCCGTCATCCGGAACAATGGGGAAATGAACCGTTTACAATCGGTTTGTGGGTGGGACAGAAAACAACACCCAATACGACAGAGGAAAGTCATACCGCCATTGAGAAAGAACGCGATCATCAGTTTGGAACCGGCTCTACTCCGGCACAGCTGACGTTTTGTCCCTGGTGTGGCGCGGAAATTCAGCCGGGACGGGAGATCGTGGTCAATACGGATGAAGGAAGAACGCAGATATTTTGCGGAGATCCTCTCGGCAGATGTGAATTCAGCCGCAGTCAGTCGGAGCATGGGCTGCCGGTCGTTGTCGTGGATGAAGAACTGTATCATCGTCCCCCATCCATGTTGATTGCGACAGTTGACAAGTTTGCCATGATGGCTTGGAAAGGGGCGGTTCGGACGCTGTTCGGCAAAGTCAGTTGCGAGTGTCCTCGTCACGGTCTGCTGTGGCCGGATGCTGATTGCAAAGGCCAACATACCAAGAAAAAATCTCTTCCCGCAACCGTGGTTCAGGCGGTGAAAAGCATTCGTCCGCCGGATTTGATCATCCAAGACGAATTTCACTTGATTAGCGGACCGCTTGGTACAATGGTCGGGCTGTATGAGACCGCCATTGACGAATTGTGTTCCTGGGAATACAACGGGAAAACGGTTCGCCCCAAAATCGTGGCATCAACCGCAACAGTTCGCAAAGCCGATAAGCAGGTCAATAACGTGTTTTTGCGGCAGGTCAGCATCTTTCCCCCCCATGGCATTGATGTAAACGATAATTTCTTTGCCGTTCAACGTCCCATTGAACAACGTTCAGGACGGCGTTATCTTGGCCTCTGTGCGCCGGGTGCTTCGCGGCCTGCGGTCTTGATTCGTGTTTACGTTGCACTCCTGACAGGAGCGCAATCCCTCTTTAAGCACTTTGGACTGGTCGCTGACCCCTATATGACACTGGTCGGGTACTTTAATTCCTTACGGGAATTGGGCGGTATGCGACGTCTTGCGGAAGACGATGTGCAAACCCGGTCTTTCCGCGTCGCATTGGCTACCGATGTGCAACGTCCGGGATTGATACAGCGGAGTGTCCGAAATGTCGATGAATTGACTTCCCGCGTTTCCAACAAAGAAATTCCGCGAAAGTTGGATCAACTTGAAATTAAGTTTAAGCATGAATGGGGCAAGGAAGATACACGTGCAATTGACGTTGTTTTGGCCACCAATATGCTTTCGGTCGGCGTGGATGTAAACCGATTGGGATTAATGGTTGTCAATGGTCAACCCAAGAACACGGCGGAATATATTCAGGCGACCAGTCGTGTCGGACGTGCGTTCCCGGGGCTGGTTTGTACTGTATTGACATGGTCAAGGCCTCGCGATTTTTCCCATTACGAGACGTTTGAACATTATCACGCAACCTTTTACAAGCACGTGGAAGCTCAATCCGTCACCCCGTTTGCCGCCAGAGCGTTGGATCGAGGGCTGACCGGAACCATGGTCAGTATGATTCGCCTTGGAAACGAGGAATACAGCCACAATCTGGGTGCTTCAAAAATGTCATCCGGCAGCTGTTCGGTCTCTGATGGCGCAAAAAAAGCAATAGGATGTCGTGCCAGGAACGTTGTCAATAATTTGACCGAGAAACATGCCGAAGCGATGTTCGCCTCACGAATGGACCGATGGATTAAAGAAGCGAATGTTCCCGGCAGAAAATTAGGTTATGAAAAGGCCGTTCGGCAAGGCGAAGTTGTAAATCTGTTGAAGAAGCCCGGTATTGCTCCTTGGGATGATGTAACCGTTCCCATGTCCATGCGGGAAGTAGAACCGGGGGTTCGGCTGATTATGGATAAATCAAAACGCGCGGATGAGGAGCCTGATTGGGAAATACAAGTCAAAAAAGATGACTCCAGTTCAAAAGATGGAGGTGCAATATGAGTAACGAAAACTGCTTTGTCGGTCAGGTAAGGCCCAGCCAAATTCTTTGGACATACGGTCCCGGTGCGCTCGTTGATTTGCCGAATTTATCTGTTATTACCATGGGCTTGGATTATTGGCGAAAAGAACGGTGTACGCCCATACATGAAGAGCGACTGTTGAATGCGGTTCGGCGAGTGATCGGACCTCAGGTTCAAGAGTTAATGATGCCACCTGTTCAGCAGGAAGAGTTGGTGGATTTTCATTCTGCAGAGGCATTTGTCGGCGTCCCCGTGAAGCCTTTTCCTCGTTGGTTGCGATGTGTAAAGTGCGGGTTGCTGGCAGAATATGACAGCGGACTTTTTGAGATTAAAGAGAATTTGTATCGCCCGGAACAGACTCATTTTGTTCACTCGAACTGCCCCAAAGGGAAAAATGCCGATGCTGTCCCTTCTCGCTTTTTGCTAGCTTGTGAGCATGGCCATATTGATGATTTTCCTTGGCGTTGGTTTGTTCACAGCGGACCGAGCGATTGCAAAGGCGCTCTCCATTTCTTCGAGCGGGGAGCATCCTTGCAAACAGAAAACTTGTGGGTAAAATGTGATTGCGGTGCAGCTCGCTCCCTGGTTCACGCTTTCGGGAAAGAGGGGCAGGAAAATCTTCCTGCTTGTCGGGGGCGACATCCACATTTGGGGACTTTTGAAGATTGTGATTGCCAGCCACGAACGGTTCTGCTAGGGGCTACAAACGGTTGGTTTCCTGTTTCGTTATCGGTTTTGGCAATTCCAACGGAGAAAAACGAATTGTCACAATTACTGATGGATGCCTGGACATATTTTGAAGATTGCGATTCCGATGCCGAGGTAAAAACGATCCTAAAAGTATTGGCAAAGCAGGAAATTCTTCCCGAATTACAAAAATGGAATTATCAGGTTATCTGGGATGCAATCCAAGAAAAGAAGTCACAGGCAGATACACAGGTAGTCATTCATGAAGATGATGTAAAGATTCCGGAATGGAATGTCCTGACGTCGGAAACTCCGCCTTCCGAGTGGCCGCATTTCCTGAGTGAAAAGACTCCAGTCCCTTCCCAATATGCTGATCGAATTTGTGATGTTTTATTGCTGAAAAGGCTACGCAAGGTAAATGCGTTGATTGGATACACTCGAATTGAAGCGACCAATGAATTCGCATCTCCAGATGAACAGGTTTCGCGAGCCCCATTATCAAAACAACCTCCACGTTGGATTCCGGGATGCGAGGTCCACGGCGAAGGGATATTCATCCGTTTTTCCGAGAATAAACTTCAACAATGGGAAAAATCAGACGCGGTCAAAGCAAGAAATGAGATGCTGCTTACCGGATATAACGGTTGGCGAATCGGTCATAATTTGCCGCCCGATGTCGGATATCCTGGAGTACGGTTTGTGCTGCTGCATACGATCGCGCACTTGATTATTCGAGAGTTCGCATTGGAATGCGGATATAATGCGGCAAGTTTACAAGAACGGATTTATGCAAAAAGTGACGCAGAGAATCCAATGGCAGGAATTCTCTTGTATACCGCTGCGTCTGATTCTGATGGAACCTTGGGGGGACTTGTTGAACTGGGAAAAGCGGAATCTTTGGGACGAATTATTGAGCTTGCATTACGTCGAGTTGCAATTTGTTCCGCCGACCCTCTGTGTTCCACGCATAACCCACAAGAAGATCGATCTCTTCACGCGGCGGCGTGTCATAGTTGTTCGTTCATCGCCGAAACATCGTGTGAAACTGGGAATCGTTATTTGGATCGTTCTCTCGTCATTCCGACCTTTGACAATTCAGAGGCTGCATTTTTTGAGGCGGAGGTATAGTTGATGAATTCATTATTCCTAATTCTGGCACAGATAGCCTATGAGTTGTCTCCTGAGCGTATGGCTCTTCTTGCAGAAAAGTTGAGCAATTTGACTCATGCGTCAGAAGTCGGGATGCTAAAAAAAGCCTGGGGGCCTAACATTGATAAAACTCTTTTCAATAATTTTATCGAAGAATTGACAAAATATCCAGACATGACAGGAAAAGAGCTTTCCATGGCCTTTCGTTCCGCGGCTGCTACCATTCAGCTTGAAGAATCCAAAGGATGCCAAGAATTGCTTTGGACAGGTCCCTCAACATCTTCCGTTGCACTTCGCCAGACGGAACAAGCCATTTGTGAATTAATTCATGGGGCTCAGAAAACTTTGTTTCTTGTGAGCTTCATTGTGTATAAGGCTGATATTGTCCTTGACGCATTAGCGGAAGCCATGCAGCGGAATGTCGACATAAATATTCTTTTGGACATTTCACCCAAACAAGGCATTGCGGACAACTATGCTTCCATTTCAAATATGCGAGCAAAACTGCCGACTGCAAAGTTTTATATTTGGGATAAAAAACATAATCCAGATGGAGCCTCGGTACATGCAAAGTGTGCTGTTGCGGATCAAACCACAGCCTTAATCACAAGCGCTAATCTAACTGGTAAAGCGATGAATTCCAACATGGAGCTTGGAATTTATATAAAAAATGGACATATTCCTCTCCAGTTATCGTCGCTTCTAGAAGCTTTGGTTACAGAGAAAACAATAACATTGCATAATGGCTCAGGGAACTAAATCATGGGACTTGATATTATAAGCCTAAAAAGATTTTGATTACAGATAAACAGCTTGGACTTCTGCTGTGGAAAGCAATACTTCATGCAAATTAGGAAAACGTAACAATGCCCAAGACAGATAAAGCAACCAAACGAAAAGCCAAATTACGGGCAAGGAAGCGGCAGATGAACGCTGCTCGTATCGGAGTGGCGACTCGTCTTTCGGCGGCACTGGAGAGGCTTTGTGCGCCCGTTTTGCCGGAGTATATCGACGACAGCAACGGTCTCGATCTTATCGGTCGGCGGATCGTTTACCAGATGGGGATGATTGCTTGGAATATTGCCGTAACCGGTCGGCGGGAACAGGCCGATACCGCGTTTGAGAATTCGAACCTTGACGAGGAACAGCGGACGATGGTTCGCAATGAGATTCATACCCTCGTCAAAAAGAAGTATGCCGATTTTTCCGATTATCATACCGCGATTCGCGCAATATCCGTTTCCATGAGCAATGGCAAGTCCTCTCTGAAAGTTCAGATTGGCGACACATTTCCGTCATTGCCAACTCCGGTATCGGAAGAATCGTTACCGCCAACAGCCAATCCCGTCCGCAAACTTTACGATCGCCTTTTCGCAATATACGGTGAACAGCACTGGTGGCCGTGCAAAAGCGGTCGCCGCTGGGAGATCGTCACGGGGGCGATTTTGACGCAGAACTGCGCGTGGACGAATGTGGAAAAGGCTCTTGCCAATCTGGAAAACTCTGGGATTGTATCACCGGAAGCGATTCTGAAAATTCCGGATGACACTTTGCGGGAATTGATCCGTCCCGCCGGATTCTTCAAACAGAAATCCGTTTATCTGAAATCCTCGGCGCAATTCTTCATCGAAAACGAGAATGATTTCCTGCAATCGAATGACGTGTGGGCTTTGCGGAAACGCTTGCTCACCGTCAAGGGAGTCGGCAACGAAACGGCGGATTCTATTCTGCTTTATGCCTTTCAAAAACCGCTCTTTGTCATTGATGCCTATACCCGGCGAGTGGCGGAACGCCATTTAAACCTCGATGGAACCATGCCTTACGGTCAGTTGCAAAAGATTTTTATGGACGCGCTGCCGATTGACGTTTCGCTCTACGGAGAGTATCATGCGCTGATCGTCGCGCTGTGCAAACAATCGTGTCTGAAATCTGGATGCGGGGAAGTTTGCTCCAAAATCAACATCGTTCAAACCGACAAACAATCATACTTGGAGGAATAACTTATGAGAAAGAACTTCGGAGCGCAAACCATCCTTTACCCCATGCCGGTATTCATCATCGCCACCTACAACGAGGACGGCACGCCGAATGCCATGAATGCCGCGTGGGGCGGGATTCATGACACCAATCAGATCGGAATCTGTATTGCGCCGGACCACAAAACCGCAAAAAACATTCTGAAACGGAAATGTTTCACGGTCAGCATGGCGGACGCCGCCCATGTTGTTCCCTGCGATTACGTCGGAATTGTTTCCGGCAACGACGTTCCGGATAAACTTGCAAAGGCCGGATTCCACACAGTGAAATCCGATTTTGTCGATGCGCCTGTCATTGCCGAACTTCCGATGACATTGGAATGCAGACTCATCAGTTTTGACGAGAAGACCGGATGCACCGTGGGAGAAATTGTCAATGTGAGCGCCGATGAAAGTATCCTGACCGAAGGAAAAATCAATCCCGCGAAATTGCGACCGATCACCTTCGATCCCGTGAACCACACCTATCTGGAACTTGGCGGCAAAGTCGGAGATGCGTTCAAGGATGGTTTGAAGCTCAAGTAACACTCACATCGGACACGGAGTTATTTATGAAATCTACAACCAGTCGAAAAAGATCGTCGACAACCAAAGCTGCTGCGGAACTAACCGCTTCGCAAAAAACAGCGAAAGCAAAAACGCTGAAAAAAGCCTATGTATTCCGCGTCGCGCTGTCCGACGACAACGAAATTTACAGTGACATTCTGATTCGCGCCGATCAGACCTTTGAAGATCTGCACGAGATTATTTTCGAAGCGTTCAACCGTGAAGAAGAACACCTTTACAGTTTCGATATCGGCGGGACACCGGTATCCTCGCCGGATTGCGAACTGGATGACGACGAATTGGATGCGTCTGAAACCAAACTGGAAGAGATCTCGTTTGAAGTCGGAGACGGGTTCGGTTATCTGTTCGATTTCGGCGACGAGTGGCAACACGATATTGAATTGCTGGAAATCGTCCCCGTTGAGAAAACCGGGGAGTATCCGCGCATCCTGAACTCCCATGGAGAACCGCCGCCTCAATATGAGGATGCCGAACCGCCGATCGTCATACATCCGGAACTGCTGAAACTCGTCAAGCGGAAATGCCCGCGATGGGATGGCGATCCGGATTGCATTTTTGTCGACGAACACGACAATATTCCGGCCCAAAAGGATGTCAAAAACTTTGTGCGGGGCAAAGTGATTGTTTCCGTGATGGGAATGAAATCTTGCGATTTTCAGGCGGATTTTCCTTCGCTGAAGTCTCTCTTCCGCAAAGATACAATGGTGGATGCGTATTGCAACAATTTTTTCATTTCCTTCGTCCGAAACGCCATTGAAGCTCTTGTGGAAAATGAATATATCGCCAACGTAAACAACGATGCTTTCATAAAAATATTTTCGGTCATGGCCGACGATCCGGACTCCCCGTCGCAATCGTTTCTTCATAATATGATCTGGACGGCGGCGGCCTGTTTTCTGCTTCAGTATGAATGCAGTCAAAAGGAATTTTCCAAGATACTCCGCCGTCTGGTCAAGACAATCCGGAAAAATACCGGGACGACGTTTTATGACTTTTGCCTCGGAAATTTTGAAGACGGCGGAGATGAGCAGGAATGACACAGCCAGCAACAACAGAGCATCCCCAGGTATGGCGGGGAAAACTGATAGCCGTCTGCGACTATGCGGCATCCTATACGCCCGGCGGTGCTGTCTGGAATGAGGGCTATCCCGTCTGGTGGCATTTGACCAACGTTCGGCTTTTGTCCGAACCGATTCCGTGCCGTGCCGTGGGAGCGTCGGGATGTGGCGATTAAACAATAATTTGATGGAGCGAATAAATGATAAATGATGATACGGAAAAACGCCTTGATCTATCTGAGTTACACTTTGAGGAATTTTTTGAGAACTTTTATGCTCATTTGCTTGAATTAGGCAAATTCCAAAAAGGCTCAGAGCTTGGTATGCATGCCCTTTGTGATTCTCTTGTCTTGGCATGGAATATCCACATAACATATGGAGTGAATAAAGGTAAGGACAAAGCCTGTCAAATGATACTTTCGCAGAACCCCAAAACCAGGGCGTGGTTAGCTGATTTTATTAAAATGGCTATTGAGACCAAAGACAAGTTTTTTCGAGAGGATCGTTTTATCGTTGAAGGGGCTACGTAACGTTTTTTCTGTAAATTCTCCGAATCTCTGCCGTCAACCTTTCAG
>ERZ1106963.546-NODE-546-length-53652-cov-7.628916_pt1 | contig 53652 bp, 75 predicted proteins | sample MGYA00403681_ERZ1106963 | MGnify/ENA primary metagenome ERZ1106963 (study PRJEB35170, sample SAMEA104062407) | human gut metagenome | biome: human gut; feature: human-associated habitat; material: faeces | place: Denmark | collected 2012-05-03 ...
TAGATCAGCAGATAAAAGAGGGAGAACAGACAAGCAATGTGAAAGCAACCTATACTGTAAAAGTCTATGTGGACGCAGACGGGGATATGGTAATCGTTCAAAACCCTACCCTTGCACCAGCAGTTGAAAAATCAGACTATGAGCCTAAGACACCAGAAGCAGACGCAAGCGTGGACGCTGATACGGTAAATGACGCTACCGCTTTTCTGGAAACATTCTTTAAGCTGTACCCAACAGCGACGGAAAAAGAGCTTGCTTACTATGTATTGGGAAATGTGATTGAACCTATCGGCAGGGACTACCTTTATTCTGAACTGGTAAACCCTATCTTTATAAAGGACGGCGACAATGTGAAAGTCAAGGTTGCGGTAAAATTCATTGATAATCAGACAAAAGCGACGCAGGTATCGCAGTATGAGCTTGTGCTACATAAGGATAGTAACTGGAAGATTGTAGGATAAATGATATAGCGTGCATTTCCTATCAGATTTGCACGCTTTTACAAAACGACAAGAAAACTGTGCAAAAATATTGACTTGTAATGACCGAATGCTATAATATAAATGACAAGTGTACTTGGTATTATTTGAAAGGAGCGTTATATAATGGATAAAGAAAAAATACTATCACAAAACAAAAAAGAGAATCTATATCTTGATGAATACGAAAAACATATTAAACTTCAAGGGAAATCTTTTGGCTTAATGTTTGTTTTATTTATCTGCATTTTAATTCTTTTCATTAAAGCAGTTTGTAAAGAACCTTACTATGACATAATGACAATTATTGGGTCTGTGGCATTTGGCTCTATGGGTTATGAAGCACATATTTCAAAAAATAAATCCAAATTTGTTATTGCTTTATTCTTTCTTCTATTTATGGGGTATTACTTTTATAAATTTTTAATGATAGGTTTATAGAATGGACGAACATTTAATTTTGCGAAACAGATTAAAAACTGTACGAAAAGAAAAAAAATTATCACAAACAGAATTAGCTGAACTAGTCGGGGTTTCTCGGAATACAATTAGTTCTATTGAAACTGGACAATTTAATCCAACAGCAAAATTGGCATTAGTGCTTTGTATAGCTTTAGATAAAAAATTTGAAGAATTATTTTATTTTGATTAAAGGAGAGAACGATTATGGAATTAGAGGAATTGATTGTTGAAATAGTTATAGGATTGTTTTTACTTTTTACATCTTATCAAATAGGTATAAAAGAGAATATTACTTTATTACATGGTTATCATTATACACAACTTGACCCTAAAGATAAAAAGGTGTTTACAAAAAAAATAGGAATAGGCACTTTACTGGTTAGTATTGGTATTCTTGTTATGCCGATTATCAATTTAATCTCTCATTCTGAATTAGGCTATTACATAGGTCTTATTTTGATTGTTGTAGGAGTGTTTTATATCATATTCATCATTGTAAAATACAATGGAAAACTTATTAGCTTTAAAAAGTAGAATTGAGGTATGAATATGATAGGACTGAACAAAAGAGATATAAAAAAGGCATTGAAAGCTGGTGCAAAAGCTGGCGGTGTATCATTGGCTGATGTTCGGGCGGATATTGAAGCTACGATTGATGAAGCTATGAATAGCACCGACCCAGAGGTGCAGGCAAATTTCAAAAAGTATTTTGGGAATAAACGCCCTACACCAGAAGAATATATTTATATCATTACGAAAAAGACAAAGGCAAAATTATAATAAAAGGGTCGTGGAAATGCTTCACAAAATTGTGATCTGCATTATCACGGCTCTTTTACTCTCTGTTTACTTTCAAAACTGTAAGTGTAATTGAATACTGCCCTTGCTATAATTTAATTGTATTCCAAAACAAATAAATGTGGCAGGAAGAAAGGAGCGATTTTTAATGGAACACATTTTAAATTTAGAGCAAGTAAAAAAATACTACGGGGGTAACTCTGGAAATATCACAAAGGCAGTAGACGGTATTTCTATGTATGTAGATAAGGGCGAATTTGTCGCAATCATGGGAGCTAGTGGTTCTGGAAAGACTACCCTATTAAACTGTATCTCTACGATTGATACTGTAACCAGCGGACACATTACAGTCAATAATCAAGATATTACCAAAATCAAGGATAAAGATTTTGCTGATTTCAGACGTGAAAATTTAGGGTTCATTTTTCAAGATTTCAACCTTTTAGATACTTTAACGATTGGAGAAAACATTTCTTTATCATTGGTTATCAACAAACAGAACCCTACTGATATTGAGAAAAGAGTTCATGCTATCGCCGATAAATTGGGTATTCGTGATATTTTATCGAAATTTCCTTATGAAGTTTCTGGCGGACAAAAACAGCGTTGTGCTTGTGCTAGAGCCTTAATCAATGAACCGAAACTGATTTTAGCTGATGAACCGACGGGCGGTGCGTAGTTAGTAGAAACAAGATCATAAAAAAACAATATCCATTTCTCCGTCCTCGTGAACAGTGATTGACTGCACGAAGGACTTCCAGAAAGCATTCTTCTCCTGCGGAGAAAATGTTCTGTATATCTCCTCATAATCCTGTTCAAGCAGCTTCTTCAGATCAGCAAGATCACGAGAAGGAGCAACAACAATGGAATCCAGTTCTTTCAGTTTCTCCTGAAAAGCGGAATAATCCCTTTTATATGTATCACGATCAATCAAGTCATCCATGTACAGTTCATACAGTTTCTGCATCTTAGTTCGTATCTTCGCAGCTTCAGCAGCAGGATTCTTCCGAGCAGGGTTCGTTCCGGTCACTTCGTATTCTGCCACATACTCGGACAGAGCAGGGCGGATATGTTGGAGAAGGTATTCTTCGACATAATCCTCACGATAACTGCGGTTCCGATCACAACTATGTGACTGATACCTCTGATTGCACCTATACGACGGATAGTGCTTTTCGGTTCCGTCAGAAAGAGTTCGGTGAGTTGTCTGGCCTACAAGATAATGGTTGCAGGAAGAACAGATCAGAAGTCCAGTGAAGATATATGTTCGGTTAGAGTAACGCTGACGCACGTTCCGTTTTCCTAAAACCTGAATACGGTCGAATCGCTCTGGTTCGATTAGAGGCTCGCAAAAATCAGGGTCATCACGATACATCCCTTTATACAGAGAGTTGCGAAGATTCCGGGAAATAGTGTCATAACACAAATAGATTCCGTATTTTTCTTTCAGATAGAGCAACGTCCCCCTCTTGGAATTGGTCTGCTCAAAATGATCGAACATATCAAGAGCAAATTGCTTCCATTCCGGGTCAATGATAACGTGCTTCTCATCATCCAGTTTCAGACCACGAGGAAGGGAGCCGGAAAGATAGGTTTTATTCTTCAGTTTGTACGCAAATACGTCTTTGATTCGATCGCTGTCACGATCGCACTCATCCTGTGCAACGGACAGACGGATGTTGATGTGCAGGCGGCCGTTCGTGGTGGTGGTGTCGTAGGACTCCGTGATCGCCTTCCACTGGACTCCGTTTGCTTCAAGTATCTCCTGAATTTTGTGATAGTCTCCGATGTTCCTGAACCAACGGTCAAGTTTTGTAAAGAGAATCATGTCGAAGCTGTGAGCACGGACACCATCAAGAAGCCGGACAAATTCCTTCCGGCGAGTGAATTTCTTCCGGGCAGTCAGGGCCTCGTCGATGAAAGTGTCAACCAGCACCATGCGATTCACTTCGATGAACTCATCGAGGAGAGCGTCCTGTGCTTCCAGAGTGTCACCATGAAGAACCTGACCGTCATGGGAACAACGTATATATTTAACAACACGCAGGCCGAAGAGTTCCGGTTGCGGTCTGAAGTATGTACTATTCATAAAAACCTTCTTTCTGCCGTAAAAAAGCGTAAAAAAATAAAGCTATGCAGCAGCACAACTTCGTGGTAGAATAAAGGTTGCGAATCAGTATTCTATGGAGTTATGTGCTGCATAGGAAACGATGGGGGAAGGCAGTTCTTGTCAGGGACTGTCTTTTTCTATGTTTAGATTTCTATATTGCATTTTTGAGCAAGAAAATACATATGCTTACAAGGGACTTTCCTTTTCTGGAAGTCCGGGCAGGAACATTTCGTCAGGGTGGTGTGATAGCGTCCACCTTCAGAGCCTGCAAAGACCGCCTTCTTCGATTCAGGGTAAATGCGAACAGGAGTGAGTTCACCTTCCAGAGCACGACGTTTCCGTGCTTCGGCCGCCTCGCCAGACACATCAGACCATCTTCGCCATATGGCAGCAGGAGGAGCAAAGGCAACATACACATCATGGAGCCATGCAACACAACATCCGCCGAGGGTGAATGTGTAAAGCAGGCCCATTCCAATCTCACCGGAAAGATACCGATGAATGCCGAGCCATCCTCCGAACAAAGTTATCCATTTATCATATTTTCTCATAGTAAACCCCACATAAAATTTTTCCTTGCCATCCTTCAAACCTCTTGGATGAATACATAATAGTTCACCACAAGGAGGAAATGATGGAAATATTGACATGGCAGGCAAGGACTGAAAAGAATGTAACACTGAAGCAGTTGGAGCGGATGACCGGAATCAGCAAAACGACACTGAATACGATTGAGAACGGTCTGACATCTCCAACACTCCGACAACTGGAAGCAATAGCAATCGCACTGGATACGAAGATCAGTGCACTCTATGACTCCGAATATAAATAAGTATATCACAGGAACTGCGATGCCACACAGTTCACTGGACGATTTCCGTATTTGCGGAAACAGGAGCCGAACCCATTCACGAAGCCTGAAAAAAATGGTAATATTTTCAAAAGGAGGCGATGAAAATGGATATTCGGCAGAAAATAATCGGACTGCTGAACAAGATAGACTCCGAAACTCTCCTGAAGAGAATATATGAGTTTATCAAGTACATATACATATATCAGTAGCCGACACGAAGAGAAGGGAATCCAGATGGGTTCCCTTTTTATTTTTCCTCTTCTGAAGTATTCCTTTTCTGAATAAGGTCCTTCGCCCTCGCTTTTATGCCATCCCTCACATCCTTCGGAAGTCCGACATATAACTCGACGATGAATCGGTCGAGATCATCCAGTTCATACTGCAAGCAGAGTTCATCAAGAACAGTCTGCGGAAGATCAGTGAACATCTCACCTTCTCCATTCATAAGCCAGTCATAATCAACATTAAACTCTCGGCAGATTGATTTCACCATCTGATCGGTAAGATTGTTTATACCGTTTTCGATTCTACTGACAGTCTGTTTTGTGACACCGACTTTTTTTCCAAACTCTTCAAGCGTCAGTTTCAATGTCTTTCTGACATCCTTCACACGATCGCCTTGCGTCATAGATAATCACCATCCTTTCAAATATCAGAATAGCACCGAGAAAGCATACTGTCAATGAAAAAGTTCCGTAAATTGACAAAAAAGAGTTGACAGAGTTCCATAGAGTGACTATAATGTAACCATACGGAACAGCAAACACGCATCATCACAAAGGAGGCAACAACAGTGACAACGATTCAGGTATACAGAAATCGAAGGAACTCAAACAAATACATAGAAGTGCATAACGATGGACATTATCACAACTCACTGAAGCAGTACCTGTACTGGGAAAGAAACGTCGTAACAGGCGAGCCACTCCCGGAACCAGTGAAGAACATCACCGGAGACAGACGGCTCCATCGTTGGAGAAAAGCGAACCTGAAAGAACTGCTCGAAGATTACGAGCCAGTAACAGCATAAAGAAAGGAGGAACACACATGGCAGCAGCAACTCTTGAAATGGATAACAAGGAACTGAAGAAACAAACCGAAGACATTGAGGAAATGATTTCACTGCTGAAGCAGCTGACCAGCGGCGAGAAGCGTGAAGTCAAAGGAATCATGATCGGATTGCAGATGGCGAAGCAGGCAGGACTGACTGAATAGAATGTCCCCGACAGAAATGTCGGGGAGTACATATAAGGAGAATAGACATGAAACTGAATAAAGAAAAATTCATGAAGACAGAAATGGGAGGCGAATTAGAAGAAACTATTCGCACATGGGACAAGGCCATTGATGAAAGAAGAAAAGCAACACCGGGAATCGGAAATTCAAATCAGGGACTCGGCTTCAAATACTGGGAAAACACTTGCAGAAGCTGTCAGGACAGATGGGAAGTGTTCAAACTGGCAATCAAGCAGTTTTACGGAATCGAATTTTTCTTCACGAGAACAGATGAATACTTCGGAATCGTGACAGAAGATGAAGCAGACTGGTTGATGAAGGTTGAGAGATAGGAGGAAGCACAATGCAGATACGAAGTGAGAACGACCTGAAACTGGCATATGAAACGATAAACAGCATCAAGGAAATGATGCCGATGGCACAGAAAACAGATGCCGCGCTGGAACATATAAAAAAACTAAAGAGAGACATCAGAGGATTCTTCAGAAAAGAAAAGGAGAAGCCACAGCGAAGACTGGTGAAAGACGATGGGATTGATGGCTATATAGTGCTGATGCAACTTCCATCATTCCTGAACAGCAAAGAAGATGCTGCGGTGTACTTCGAAGAGAACGAAGTAATGACATGCAGACCTTCAATATACGACTGCACAGGACAGGCATTCACAAGCTGGTACAAGATAGTCGAGAGAAGCGGAAGTCTGTGGGCCTATCACAGCGTATGCTTCGATGTGTAAAAGAGAAGGAGGAGCAGGCATGACAACGAAAGAACAGGAAAGACAGGCAATCGAAAAGATCAGAAAGATCGTGGAAGGACTCGGAGAAAACAGTTACGTCGGATTCGCGATGGAGGGAGTTCTGGAACTGGCAGAGGACAACATTCGAGAAGATACTGCGTACAGCATGAAGAAAAACGCAGAGATTGCGTGGGAGAGAGAAGACAAAGCAGAGAAAGAAAACAAAGACCTGAAGAAAGAGGTTGAAGACCTGAAGAAGACCGTCGAGAAGAGAGAAGCAACCATTTCAGAACTGAACACGGAACTTTGCAATGCGAGAGCAGAGGCAAAGGCGAACGAGATTCCTGAAGAACTGGTGCAGGAGATGTATTGCATGGCCTACGACAAGGAAGCGGAGGCAGACGGAAAGATGGAAAAGGCAGCAGATCGGATGGCAGCGGTAATCGTTGCCGGAGAAGATGTGTGTGGATTCGCAGAGGAGTACAAGAAGCAGAAAGAAAACCGGAGCAGATACAGGAAAGTGATGGAGGAACTGGACAAGAGAGAAAGACGAAGGGCAGGAAGAGAATGAGAAAGAAATATTACCATGCAGCAACACCGGAGACGATGGAGAAGATTATTGCTGACGGAGTAGTGAAAAGAGGATGGGACGGTTGCGTGTACCTCTGCGAAAAGCCACAGGACGCAGCGAAGTTCGTGGCAATCAGAGGACACGATGAAGTGGCAGTGATAGAAGTGATTCTTCCAGCAAACAAGGTGAAGGAATCATTTGACCATTCAGTCCAGTTCTTCCAGTGCAAAGCATTTATGTATGAAGAAGACATCAAAGTCAGACCAAACGCAGAAGTTGTTGAATACAGTTTCAAGTGAATGAAAGGAGAAGAGGATGTTCATTTTATCACAGGACAAAACAAGGATTTTCAATACGTCAGGTCACATTGAGGGAATCGGATATAAGGAAGAGAACTTCAAGGAGGGGAAGAAAGAAGAAATCAGACACACGATTCAGGTGTTTGGCGGATGCGCCGAAGAGATTGCAGAGTACAAATGCAAAGAAGATTGTCTGCTCGTACTGTATGCGATTTTCAACGCAATAGAGCAGGGAGGTAAAACGGCAGAGCTTCCAACACAGGAGGAAATGAAAGAACAGAGAGAAGCATTGAAACAGTATCTGGAATCAGGAAAGAAACTGACAGAGTGGACGGCAGAACTCTTGAAAGAATTGCTTGATATGTAATAAAAGCCGAAACAGGGCATTCGCCCTGTCTGGACACGACGGCAACGTGTTCACTGATGATGGCAAGCCGAAAGACATTATCGGAGCATCGTGAAAACATGGCGGCGCGTACAGTCTGCCAGAACACTGTATGGATGGATAACAGGTTTTAGCACTTTTTAAGGTGAAAAGGCAGACGCGGTGAGAACGCTTGCCAGAGAGAAGGTGAATGAGAAAAACATGATAACAAATTATGATGCACATGGATTCATGGTGGCAGCGGAAGAACTGCCGAAAGCCTGCACAGCCTGTCCGTTCTGGCTGGTGGAGGCAGAGAAATTTGAAGAGGGCGAATGCTTCCTGACAGGTCACATCATCAAAACTGATGGGTCACACGATGAAAAAAGAATGGATGACTGCCCGATCATACAGAGGAAAAAGAAAAGGAAGGCAAAAAGAAGGTGATGCAGATGCTTAATGAACAGCGGCCAGTGCAAATTCTGGAACTGTTCGGAGGAATAGGGAGTCCGCGATGTGCGCTCCGCAACCTCGGCATCCAGACGAAGGCGATTGACTATGTGGAAATAGATGAAAAGGCCGTGAGGTCATACAATTCGATGTTCGCAGAGGAATTGCCGTACAAGACGCAGAGCGTTGTCGGATGGAATCTGAAGCCTGACATCCTGATTCACGGAAGTCCATGTCAGGACATGAGCATTGCAGGACATCAGGGAAAAGCAAAGGCAGAGGACGGAAGAATCAACAGAGGCAAAGGAGCCGATCAGGGAAGCGGAACACGGTCGAGCCTGATGTGGGAGACAATACATATCATCGAGCAGATGGGAAAGTGGAAACCAAAATATGTGATATGGGAGAATGTGCGGAACGTAACGAGCCGACACATGATCGCAAACTTCATCCGGTATCAGAAAGAGATGGAGCGCATGGGGTACACGAACAACTATGAGGTGCTGGATGCCAGAGAGTTCGGACTACCGCAGGCCAGAGAAAGAGTGTTCACAATATCCGTCCTCGGAGGAGAGAAGTTTCAGTTCGACGAACTGATTCGGACACCGATGCGGAGCATTGATGAGTTTCTGGAAAAGAACGAAGAAGTGCCGGAAGTGTACGATGTGACACAGCCATCTGTGAGAGAGGTGATCGGAGTGACCGGGAGCGTAAGAAGAGCAACGGTCATCGAAGACTATGCCTTCACGATCACGACTCGGCAGGACAGAACACCAGCGCAGGTGATTGACTGCGGAAAGGGAAGATACAGATACCTGACAGAGTTGGAGTGCTGGCGGTTGCAAGGCTACACAGACGAGGACTTCGAGAGGGCAAAGAAAGCACAGCAGAAGAAAGGGAGATACTACACGGCATTATATAAGCAGGCAGGGAACAGCATCGCAGTTCCGATCTTTGAAAGCATCTTCCGAAAGATAATCCTGAACGAAGTCAGAGAAAAGGAGGAACAAAAGTGAACGACGGACCAATAGTGAGAAGAATTTCATTCGACATTCACGGAGAGTTCATCACGCAGCTTGCGAGAGAATGGTTTTACACCGGAGAAAAGAGCCATGAGAAAGTCATTGAGATTCTGATGGACAGCATGACCGGGACAGATACACCAGAAGCGCAGATCAGGAGATATGCAGAGGACATTCTGCTCGGCCGCGCCGCTCTGAAGGGGAGCACGGCAGCAGGTACATATCATCTCGAAACATACGAACCGGGAGAAGAAGAGCAGATGCCGCAGAGCATGAACATCTGGAAAGAAGTCGAAAGACGGAAGAAAGCAGAGAAGGACCTGCGGAGGATGATTGAACGGTGGGACGTAGCAATGGACCACATATCGGAAAGCACACAGAGAGAAATCAGAAAGGAACTCGGAGAAGAGACTGCGGAGGATAGACAGCAGGATGCGCTCGACAGCTTCATGGCACGAATGATGGATAAAGAAGATCATACCACAGAGGACTATGGATGGTTAGAGCCGGACGGAACCTTCCATGCGGTAGAGTGGGGAAATCATCAGGAATGGGCGAATGACTATCTGGACAAGAACCTGACACAAGAGGAACGGTTTGCGGCGATGGTGGAGATCAACGCATCAGGAATGGTGAAAAGTTCCCCGGATGTTATCGGAGCGGCGGACTATCTGGTCAGAAGAGGATGGGTGCTTCTGCACAATCCGCAGCAGGGAATCGCAATTCCAACAAGGGACATCACCAGAGAGTACACAAAGGCGCAGAAAGAGTTCCTGTATGACTATTACATGGAAAGAGACTGCAAAGAGGAGGCGAACGCAATATGGCAGGACGAATGAGAACAGATGAGACTTCGATGCTGAAAAGAAGAATCAGAGCAGACAAGCGTCTTCGAGAAGAACTGTCACGGAATAATGCAGAAACGCGAGAGATGATTCACGAGACATATCAGGAGATAGCAGAGCAACTTGAAATAGAGGGAGACTGGGATGAGGTATATGTTCAGGATCAGTTCAATGATGATTATGAAGTCAGAGATGTCATCGAAGCGTTTTACGATTGCATGATCGAGAAAGTTCTGAACTACATCGGTGCAGAGTGATAAAGCAATGAAGGAGGAATCAACATGGCAGTAAGAACACAACCGGATGCGCTGAAGGTATTCGCTGCAATCGCAATGATCGTCAACAGCAGGGAAGATTCAGCAAAAGTGAAATTGACAAGTGTAACCAGAAAGACAGAGAAAGAAGAAAAAAGAAGTGCATGAAATGAAAAAGCCTTCGGAATTGCTTGCAGGCTTCCGAAGGCGATTCGTTGACGTTCAGGTCAACACACATCTCGGTATTATTGTACTGCGAACGGCCTGAAAAGTCAATCAAAACAAGCGTCCCGAAGCGGTTCGGCGGACTTGTAATGGATAGTAACACTTCAACGATAAAGAGAAGTGACAGAGGTGATTCAGGATGGAGCAGAGCAGGAGACGGAGAAAGAAGAATGTCTATGTAGAGTATGACTATGAAGAGGCATATCAGAAACAGATTGAGAATCTGGAAGAGGACATCATCAAGAGGATGATGGATGGAAAGAAGATCAAGTATGTGTATGCCACAAAAGAGATCAAAGCAGGGGAGCAGTTGGAAGTCGAAATATATCCAGAGTTCACCAGAAAGAGAGTCGAAGAGATTCCAGAGGAGGGCAGAAGGAAGAAGGATAGACAGGCACAGAGGAACCTGAATGAGAAGAACAGCAGGAAGCAGTGTGAGAGAGTCATCAATGAGAATTTTGGTGACAGGGATATATGGGCCACGTTCACATATTCGGCAGAGTACACACCTGCGAGCATGAAAGTGGCGAAGAGTCATATGCAGAACTATATCCGCCGCCTGAACTACCAGAGAAAGAAGAGAGGTCTTCCGAACGCTCGGTATGTGTATGTTACGGAGCAGGGAGAGAAAGGCAGATGGCATCATCACATCGTACTCGACGGAGACATGGACATGGACACAGTGGAAAGCCTCTGGACATACGGAAAGAGGAATCAGGTTCGCCGCCTTCAGAAAGACGAAAACGGCCTCGTGGGGATGGCGAAGTATGTGTCAAAGCCAAAAGGCAAGGGCAAGGATTCCGAAGAAGGAAAGTATCAAAAAATCTGGACTCCATCGAAGAACCTGAAGAAACCGGATGAACACAAGAACCATTACAAGACAAAGCAGAGCCATGTGGACAAGATGGTCAACGGTACGCTTCCAGTGCAGGAGCATCTGAACAAGTGGTACGCATCAGAGGGTTATGAGTACACGGAATCAGAGATCAGGTACAACAAGTGGAACGGCCAGTATTACATATATGCTCGAATGAGAAAACAGCAGGAGGAGAAAGGAGGGAAGAAGAGTGAGAAGACGAAGAAGAGCAAGGCGAAGAAAGGCGGTCAGAATCGCAAGAGGGATTAACTGGAAGAGAGTGGCAACAGTCGTGCTCCTGACCGGAGTTGCGGTGAGCATCGCAAGGTGCGGAAGAGAGAAAGAGATCAATGCACGGGTGATGGCAACGAAGGAAGAACAGACCAGACAGGAACTGCGGATGCAGCAGGAATATGGTTGCAACATCTATGGTCAGTATGAATACCCATATAACACGATGTCGCAGGATTGGAGCGGAGATCAGGTGGAAGGATTCTATTATCACGAAATAACTGAAGAGTGCAAGAAAGCAGGCGGTCAGTTCCCTGTCATCATGCAGGTATACACATACATCATCTGCGAGCAGAACGATGTGGATTATGAGATGGTGTTCGCCCTGATCGAAAGGGAGAGCAAGTGCGTGTGGAACGCTGCCGGAGACGGCGGAGCACCTGTCGGACTCATGCAGATCGCAGAGAAATGGCAGCAGGAGCGCATGAAGGAACTGAACTGCACAGACCTGACGCAGCCATTCCAGAACGTGAGAGTCGGGGTGGACATCCTGTCAGAACTTCAGGAGAAACTGAAGGGAACCGTTCCAGCGGAGCAGTTGCCATATGACGTTCTGGCCGCGTATAACTACGGACTCCGGGGAGCACAGAAAAATCTATGGGCCTATGGGGTGCATGAGTACGAATACAACAGAGCCATTCTGGAAAGGGCGCAGGAACTGAAACAGGAGACGAAGGAAGCAAAGGAGGAAAAGCAGTGAAAGAAGGATATGTGTTGAAAGCGGATGCGGCGAAGTACCTGACACCGGAGCCGATCACATACGCAGCAATGAAGAGAAAGAGCGAAAAAGCTGCACAGACCGCATTGAAAGATGCGAAAGCGAGTATCTTGAACGCAGCAGGAATCGGGAAGGTTGAGGCATACTGCATCAATGCCGTGCTTGCAGAACTGAAACGCAAGGGACTCACACCGGAGAAAGAAGAGTATAAACGTATCAGCAGAGAGACGGCCAGAATGGTCATCAGGGACCGGAAAGGAATCTGGACAAGATACTATACCGACAAGGAAGGTCTGAAAGACTGGCTTCTCTGGAAGCTGGGCCTGAAGAAAGAGACAGTATTTGACAGGATGAAACGAATGGGAGTGACTGGGGATATTCTTCAGGACATGGAACTCCTGACAGGAGGGAAGAAGAGATGAAGACGAAAGAGTTGATTGAGTACCTTCAGGGATTCGACACAGAATCCGAAGTGTTGGTCATTGCAGCGAATCCGAAAGAGCGCAAGAAGTATGACGGAGAGATGTTCGGAATCACGGACGGAGGGCAGCCGATCTTCTGCATTGAGATCAGCAACGAGTCCGATCTGAATGAGAAAGAGATCGCGGCAGCAGTACAGGATGAAAGAGAGGCAGAGCAGGAATGAATTTGAGATACGCAAAGCGAAGCGAGGACACGGAGCAGATCAACGTGGCATCGTGGGCGGCTTGGAACGAGAGACAGTACCCGGAACTGAAGTGGTTGCATCACATACCAAACGGAGGCAGCAGAAACAAGGCAGAGGCGGTCAAACTGAAACAGATGGGAGTGAAGGCAGGTGTCTCCGATCTCTGCCTGCCGTACCCGAAAGGAATTTACTGCGGATTGTACATCGAGATGAAGTTCGGAGATGGAAAGCACCAGAAGTCGCAGAAAGAGTTCCTGACCGATATGGCAGCAGTCGGACACTACGTCGCAACCTGCTACACATCAGAGGACGCGGTGAACGTGTTGAGAGAATATTGCGAGTTATTATCTCCGCAGTGGATGAAAGAGCCGAACAACAGCGTCTGGAAAGAAGGTACGATCTCACCATTGAAGAAAAAGTGAGGACAGGAACATGGACGAATATGCAGCAGTAGTCAGAAAGTTCTATGAGGTGTACAGACCTATCGGGAGAAGATACAACTTGCGTGTTCACAGCAGATTCTCCATGAATAGGCCCGGATTCATCAAGATTTATCAGGGAGAAGGTCCTGATCGGAAGCAGATCATCAAAGTCGAAGAGGACGATGACGTTGCTTGCTACAAGAGAGCGATTGATGAACTGGAAAGCTGGGCGAGGAGCCGGGAAGACGAAAACGCGAGATACAGAACAGCATGAGGCGAAGTGATTGCGCTTTTCCGTGCGGAAGATGCCTCTGCAACCATTGTGCGAACAACGTGGAAACGATAGACAACTGTACCGGAGAAGCAAAAGAACCTTGCTTCGTCTGCGATGAGTGCAGATGGTACGACGGAGACACAAGACACAAAGATATGTGGAGGCAGGAGTGCGGAGAGTATATCGTGACGAATGAACACGCAGAACGCTTGCGAAGAAAATTGAAATTGATAACAGGAGGACACACACATGAAAATTATTGCAGTTATGACACAGAAGGGCGGAGTCGGAAAGACGATGACAGCATCATCGCTGGCATACATCCTCGGAGTAGAACACGGAAAGAGAGTGCTCATTGCTGACGCAGATCAGCAGGGGAACATCTCAATGTTGTACGGCAGATTCGAGCCGCAGGGCATCGGAATGTCGGAGTTATTAGAAAAGCACCGGGCGATCGGTGGTACATATAGCACAGAGCAGTTGATTGATGAGACACCATACCAGAACATCAGCATCATTCCGGCGAACGGATTCCTGATGAGAACGAACATGACGCTGCTCCTCTTGGAACAGGACAACCAGATTCTCCGCTTCAAGATGGCGATGGAGGAGATTCAGGACAGATACGATTATTGCATCGTAGACTGCGGACTCCTGATGGACATGACAGTGACGAATGTTCTGGTGGCAGCAGACCTCGTGATTCTTCCGGTGAAGGTCGGAGGGTTCGAGATCGAGGCGATCGTGAACATGGAGGAGCAGTTGGAAGACCTGCGAGGATTCAATCCAGACATCAGGATGAAGCTGCTCATGACGATGCGTCAGAAGAACATGACAAGTCTTCAGGTTGAGGAGTGGTTGAAAGCGTCATCCGGTCAGGATTGCTTCCAGACGGCAATCAGACGCTCGATCGTGGCAGAGAAGGCAACAATGGAGCGCGTACCTCTGCCGAAGTTCTCAAAGAGCGGAATCGTCGCAAAGGATTACAGAGAAGTAGCAGAAGAGTTGCTGAAAGACATGGAGGGATAAAGGATGATGTTCGGAGGATGGTTCAGCGGAGGAGGCAGCATGGCAGGAATGTCAGGAATGATGGTGAACGGCGGTCTGGCCTATGCGGACCGCTGGCCTCCGATGGTGCTCCCTCTTGGCCTGTATAGAGCGGCAGAAGAGGATGACATCCCGAAGAAATGGAGAAACCTCGCAAGACACGCAAGAAAGAAACGGACAAGGAAGAAATGGAAGAACAAGATCAGACGAAGAATCAAGCAACAGCAGAAAGGAGGCAAACGGCATGGAAGGAACGGCAACGATTAGTCTGGACACGCTGGATGAGTTAAGAGCGAAGGCAGAAGAAGCAGAGACGGAGAAGAAACGGAGCGATTGGTTTGTAAAGAAACTGATGAACTGCTACGGATTCGATACAGAAGCATATGACAAAGCACTGAAGGAGATTGACAACAAAAGGGACCTGACAGACAAGCAGTTCTCAAAACTGGTCAGAGAAGCAATGGTGAAGCACCTGAAGATCGTGATTGACCCGGAGGAACTGAAAGAACTGATTCAGGAATACATCGACGAGGAAACATCGGACGAGCATCTGGACATTGCAAAAGCAAGCCAGAAGGAACTGAAGCAGATTCAGGTGGTACTGAAAGAGTAGTTATCCCGGCAGTGAATGTGGATATTGTGGATAAGTCATCAGATACAGAGACGAAGGAGGATAAGTGATGGCAGCAGGATGGAGCGTTATGGACGCAATCAACCGGAACAGCAAAGCGGCAGCAGAAGACAGACCGAAGGCGCGGTTCAGAACCAGAGACATCAGCGTGAAGAAGATGTACAGCAACGACATGAATTTCTATTCAAGGCAGGATATTGAGGAACTATCGAACCTCATTCTCGCCGTGGGACTGATTGAGAATATGGCAGTTACATATGACCCTTGCGAGAAAGGAGAGTACAGAATCATCTCTGGTGAAATGAGATGGAGAGCATTGAACCTTCTGCTCGAAAAAGGGTATTCAGAGTTCGAGGTGGCAACGTGTCAGATTCTGACACCTGCCGAAGAACACGAAGAGATGGTGCAGATCATCGTTGCGAACTCATACAGAACGAAGAACATCAAAGATCAGCTTGAAGAAGCGCAGAAGCTGAAAGAGTCCTTGCAGTACATGAAAGAGCACGGACTGACACTTCAGGGAATGAAACTGGATGGAAAGAAGATCAGAGATGTTGTGGCGAACATTATGAAACTGTCAGGAACGAAGGTGGCACAGATTGACGGAATCAACAGCAATTTGTTACCGGAGTTCGTGGAGCAGTTGAAAGAAGGCAAGCTGACGTTCTCTGCTGCATATGAACTCTCTGGAATGACGAAAGAAGATCAGGAGGAGATGCTGAAGGCACACGAGGAGGGTGAGGCTCCGACATGGAAAGAGGTCAGAGAAGCGAAGCGGCCAGAGCCGGAAGATGTGTCAGAGTCTGACACGTTACCGGGTCAGATGGAACATTCGAAGGACTATGAGGAGTCAGAGGACGAAGAAGAGTCCGATCAGGAAGAAGAATCGGAGCAGGAGGAAGAATGGGAGCAGGCACATCCAGAGAGCATCACATCGTTGTGCTACTCCTGCCAGAGATACGCAGATTGCAACGTGAAGACAGGAACCTGCGAGAACTGCGATCAGTACGTCAACAAGGCAGAGGCAGAGAAGACCGACGAGCAGAGATACGATGAGGAGCAGGCAGCAATCGACAGAGAGACAGCCAGAAAGCTGCGTGAGCAGGAACAGGAGGAGAAGATGAACAATCTCCCTTCTGACAGCAAGGAGGAAAAGGAGTACATCAGACTCTCGCAGGACACCTTCGAGGATGTGATCGCCGGAAGAAGACCATACCTGATTCTGAAAAACGACAAGATCAGAACTGGAATGATTGTGAGTGCGCTTGAATTTATGCAGGGCAGAGCAACCGGAAGAGAACTGGCACTGGAAATCGTCTGCATGGACGATGCAGGAACATCATCAGCACTGGAAGACGGATATTGCGTCGTAGGCATCCGGCAGCAGGAGATTCTGAAAGAGGCAGGAGCAGATGCAGCAGAGTATGCAGATCAGCCTGCTATGCAGTACGGAGCATAAGGAGGAGAACATGATTTTTATAAATTCACCATTCGCGATTCTGGATGAGGCTTTTCGGAGCCTCTATCCAGACAAGAAATACAAAGCCTGCATTGAACCGAGCATAAAAGACGATGAAGGAAACCGAGTGTTCGGGTTCACGCAGTTCAGCAAAGGAGAGACACCAGTCATCGCAATCAGCGCAGAACTGAACATCATGGACGCGACGGAGATATTCGCACATGAACTGGCTCATGTGGCAGCAGGCGAGGGAGCAGGCCACGGAGAAAGATGGGACGAGGAGTTCCAGAGGATATTCGATGAGTACAACAGGATAGGCAAGGAACGGTTCGGAGAAGACGGAAAAGAGATCGAGACAGCACCGGAATACAGAGGCGGATGGATTCGATCAGAAGACCGGATGCCGGAGGACGATGAAGATGTGCTCGTGTGGTTTGAGTATTTCCGATTCGGAGAATATCAGAGACTTTTCCAGATGGCAGGCATCGGACGAACATGGAGAGGCGAGTGGTCAGGATTCGTGAATGGTTCGAGCGGTTGGAGAGATTTGAGAATTATCGCATGGCAGCCATTACCGGAGCCATACAGAGAGGAGCAGGAAGACAATGGAGAAGAAAATGAGTGACGAGGAGATGCTGGAAGCGATGGAACAGGCAGTGAAGATGCACTTCATGGCATTTCAGCAATTTATGAAGCAGACAGGCGGAGACATCGGCCTATCACTGCAACTGACAACCAGTTACATGGCGGCGATGCTTAAAGGCTCACAAGAGCAGAACGAGAAGGAAGAGAAACTGTTAAAATTGTTGCTTCCGTCAGGGGAAAGCAATCTGACGAACTAAAGGGAGGAATTGACATGGCATTATTAAACGGATTCAAAGAAACAGAGACAGAGCAGCGGTACAGAAGAGGCGAAATCTATTACATCAACAACGCAAGCAAGGAACACGTCGGAAGTGAGATGAAAAAGGACAGACCTGCGGTGATCGTCTCTTGCGATGCGAACAACAAGCACAGCGATGTGCTCGAAGTGGTTTTCCTGACATCAGCACCGAAAAAAGACCTTCCGACGCACGTTACGATCAGAAGCACTGGAAGAAAGTCAGAGGCATTGTGCGAGCAGCCGACTCCGGTGTCCGTGGAGAGAATCAACAACTTCGTCGGCAAGGCATCGGAGAAGGAAATGGAGCAGATAGACATTGCACTCCTGATCGGACTCGGAATCAGGCTGGAAGGAGCCGAAAATCAATCGGGGGGGGCCTCACGGAAATCTGAACAGCAGATTCAGAGCAGCGTGATGGACAGAAGCAAGGAAGAAGCGGCGAAAATGGCCGAAGAGAACCGGATGCTTCGAGAAGAACTGAAAAAGCAGCAGGAGAGCACAATCCGATCAGAGGCGGAGTGCTCTGCATATAAAGCAATGCACGAACAACTGCTGAAGAAGCTAATGGAGAGGAGGGAATGAGATGCACAAGCTGGCACTACTGATGGAGGACATCGCAAGAGCAAGCGTGTCGGCAGTGGTTGGCCTGTTCATGTTAGGAGTCGCAATCGTGATCGGAATCATCGTTCTGGTCACGATTATGACCGTGTTGAAAATGGCAATCAATGACATCAGCGAGTTTTTCAAGAAAATAGCAAGGAGAAGATGATGAACAAAGCAATTTTGATGGGCCGCCTGACAAGGGACCCGGAAATCCGGTATTCAAATGGACCGGAGCAGACAGCGGTGGGGAGATTTACGCTCGCCGTGGACAGAAGAGGACAGAGACAGGGGAATCAGCAGAACGCAGACTTCATTCCGTGCGTTGCCTTCGGGAAGAAGGCGGAGTTTGTGGAGAAATACACGCACAAGGGAACAAAGGTGATCGTCGAGGGAGAAATCCGAACAGGAAGCTACACGAACCGGGAAGGAAGAAAGGTGTACACCACAGAAATCTATGTCAGTGACATTGAGTTTGCCGAGAGCAAAGCGGCAGCAGAGCAGAACCAGAACCGGAACGACGATCAGTACGGAATGACAGGTGATGACGGATTCATGAACATTCCAGACGGCGAAGAGTTACCGCCTTTCAACTAAAGGGCGAGAAAGAAGGTGAAGAGATGAGATTGAGAGACGCAGCAAAGTGGATTAAAGAGAAAATCACAGGAAAGAAGACAGAGGAGACTCCTGTTCTGACACCGATGGTCGCAACAGAGGAAGACATCGAAAAAGCGAAGGAAATGGACAGAAAAATCGAGGAGATGGAAAAGAAATCGGCACTCATGGCCCCGATCGTCACCTCACAGGCAGAAATGGAGCGTCTGCAAAGATTCGAGGCAGATTCAAAGCAGATCGCAGAGATGGCAGGGAAGCCACATGAAGAAGTAGCCGAAGCAATCCTGAAGGTCACAACGGAGACACCTGCATCACTGGAAGAAGCAACCGAACAGGTACGCGAAAGAATGGAGTTGCAGGCAGAAGTTGCAGCAGAGACGAAAGAAGAGTCAGACACTCCGTTCGTTCAGAGATGGGCGGAAGCAACAGGAATGACAGTTCAGGAACTGGAACAGGAAACCGGATGGACGGCGGAGCAGTTGGAGCAGAACATCATTGACAGCAGCAGGATTATCACAACTGAACTCGTCAAAGCACAGAGACTCATGAAAATACTCATGACCAACAACGGCCGGAGACGAAAAGGGATTCCGATGGTGAGACGGCAGCAGTTACTGCGAGCAGAACGGAACCAGAGGAGGAGAAGGAGTGAGAACAGGAAAGAATCATGAAGGATATTCAGACCCGACGGCGAGTTGTGCTGTCGGGCATCTGACACATGAGGAGAAACAGAGGGAGAAGAAACGGAAGGAGGAAAAGAAACATGATAAAAGCAGTGTGCTGGGGAGTGCTCGTTCTGATTCTTCTGGCAGCCGTAATACTGGCCCTGTACATCGCCGGAATGACTCTGTATTTCCATTACCAGCTAAAGGACGGCAGGATAAAAAGAGAGTACACAGAGGAGCAGAGAAGAGCAGATTCAGGCAATCAGGGAAATGCAGGCAAGGAAAGAAGAAAAGCGTCAGAAAAGGCGGCAAAGAAAGAGTGAAGCAAACAGGAGGTAAAAGAGATGGATGCAACAAACAACGAGAAGGCGGAGATTCTGAAATGGATGCTCGGACAGATTTACCGGGCAGAGAAGAGAAAGAAGCAGCTTGATGAGAGGCTGGTCAGGATTGCAGAGGAGAGGGACGCTCCGATCGGCGGTGTCGGATATAGGCCACTGCCGCGATCTTCTTCGGGAGAAGGCAATGGAGCAGCAAGCATCATCCTGAAGATGTCAGACATCGAGGAGAGAATCTACACGCAGAAGGAAGAAGTGGAGAAGGCGATCGTTCGCGTGATGGACATTCTGGATTATCTGCCGCAGGATAGTCTGGAAAGAGAAATCTGCGAACTGCGACACATCGACATGAAGCCGTGGAAGGATATTCAGGAGAGCATCCCGATGTCACGGAGCCAGTGCAACAAGAGATACAACAAGGCGATTGAGATGCTGCTGAACAAGGGACGCATCGAGCGCATGATCGAAGAGAACGAGGAAGCATACACGGACTGGAAACTGGACAAGGAATGGAAGATGCTGAAGAAATCCCCTGAAAAACAAAGTGGGGATATTGAGTCGGGAAATAAATCTGGAAAATATTTTCAGGAAAATCAGAAAGTAAAAGCGGTTAGCAATGCGGACAGAATTGATCGCAGAAAGAAGAAGGGAATGAAGACACAAAGGACATGATGAACGAACGGCAGCAGGAGCCGCCTTCATCGCATCTGCATGGAGCAGGTCACAACACATCCATCTCACGGCAGCGGAGAACCACGAAAAAACAAGGTGGGGTATTCGTTGCCGTTTTCTTTTCTGGAAATATCGGGCAGTCAGATAGGGAGCAGACAAGAGAGCCGGAGCAGTTGCAGGTGTCAGACTCTGACACGCAGGAGATCAGAGCAGGAGCATCGGCAGCAGTACATACATAGCAGGGCAGACAAGAGGAGCCAGAGGCAGAGGGCAGGCAGTGGAGCGCACGGAGGCAGTGAGAGCCAGTACAGAAGGACAGGAGAGCAGAGACAGCAGAGGAGACGGAGGCGGAAGCAGGAGGCACGAGAGGGCGGCAAGGACACACAGGAGGAGCAGAGTGGACAGACACGACAGGGAGCAGAGGCAGGGCAGAGAGAAACATGAGACACAATGAGACATTCAAGTGTGCTATGATGGTAGCATGGACAAGCGGACGAGTGAGAGCGAAGCAACGTGACCGCACCACATAGTACAAGAGCGAGAGCACAGGGAGACACTGACGAGGTGATCTCCCTGTTTTTGCGTCCTGCGACTGCTGCAACGATGGCAGCAGGGCGCAAGGTACTTCCGCAGGGGGCCACGAATGCGGGGCGCGGAAGGTCCGGTATTTTTGCCTGTAAAGTCAAAAAAAATACGGCACTTCCTTCCTCTTTTGCCGCTGAAATGGAGGTGAAAATCAGAAAATGGATGTAAATCAGAAAGAACTCGCCGCCATTTTAGGCATCACAGACCGTCGTGTCCGGCAATTAAAGAACGAGTTCGGCTTGTTTTCAAAGGGTTTGTCGAGCGAAAAGAAACAAAAAAACTATGTTTTGGAAAAATGCGTCCCTGAATACATCAATTACAAGCTGGAAGCGGAAGTGCAGCAGGGTACAGGCTACAACAAAGAAAAGGAACAGGCCGAGCACGAGCAGATCAAGAAGAAAATCTCAATCCTGAAGCTGCGGAAGCTGAAAAGAGAGCTTCATGAAGCAGACGATGTGGAGGAGTTTCTGACGGATATGCTTGTGAATTTCAAGAACAGGCTTTTGTCCGTTCCGCAGAAGGTCGCACCTCTGATCGTGTCAGAGGATGATGTGAATGTCATTCTGGACATTCTGGAAAGAGAAATTTTTCAAACATTGGAGGAGTTGTCGGAATATGACCCATTGAAAATAGACAAAGATACCACATCACAGATACTGGAAGAGATGGACGAGGAAGAGGACGAGGACGAAAGCGAGTAAAGGGGTGAAAGAGTTTGTCATCGTCTGAACGACAGCGTTCCCGGCAACGGACGAGAAATTTATTTGTAAACACAATTAAAACCACACTGAAGAAACCGGAAAAGCTGACCGTTTCACAGTGGGCGGAAAAATACAGAATACTGGATGAGTCCAGCAACTTCTCCGGCCAGTGGTCGAATGACATCACTCCGTATCTGGTCGGAATCATGGATGCGTTCAATGACCCCTACATTCAGGAGATCAATTTCTGCAAGCCGACGCAGGTCGGCGGAACAGAAGCGATGCTCAATATGCTCGGATGGATAATCATGGATAGTCCATCACCGACGATGATCGTATATCCGAGCGATGATCTGGCAAAGGACACATCAAATGACAGAATCAAGCCGTCTCTGACAAAGACACCAGAGATCAAGGAGAGATTCTATGAACACTCATCGAAGGAACTGAACCTGAAGTTCCGGGGAATGAAGATATATCTTCGAGGTTCCGGCTCTCCCGGAAAACTGGCATCAAAGTCAATCAAGTACCTGTTTTTCGATGAGATTGACAAGATGGACGGTGCATCGAAAAAAGAGGCATCGCCCTACAATCTGGCGAAGGAGAGAACCAGAACATTCACATACAGCAAGAAGATATACACTTGCTCAACACCGACGCTGAAGACAAACTATGTCTGGCAGATTCACGAAGACGCAGACGAGCAGAGGCATTATTTCATGCCGTGTCCGCACTGCGGAGAGCATATCACGTTCGCGTTCAAACAGATTCATTTTCCGAGCGGAGAAGGAATGACAAACGCAGAGAGGGCAAAAGAGGCCGTCTATGTGTGTCAGGAGTGCGGATGCGAGATCACAGATAAGGACAAAATCAAGATGCTTCGGCAGGGCGAGTGGAGAGATGTGAAAGGAACCTGCATCGGAAAGCCGAGAAAGGTGTCATACTGGCTCAATGCTCTGTATTCACGATTCCTGTCATGGGCGGAGATTGTGAAAGAGTTCCTTGACTCAAAGGATGACCCGGAGAAACTGCAAAACTTCGTCAATTCGTGGCTGGCAGAGCCGTGGGAGGACACGAAGCTGAAAACAACAGCAGACACAGTGGCCGAAAGGCAGACTGATCTGCCAGAACTTGCAGTGCCGGGATGGGCGAGGATGCTGACTGGTGGTGTCGATGTGCAGGAAACGTGCTTGTATTGGACTATAAGAGCATGGGGAGATCACATCACATCGCAAAATATCGCGCATGGACAGGCGATGTCTTTTGCGGACATTGAAAGAGTGATGAATCTGGCATATGAGCGAGAAGACGGTCAGAAACTGGTCGTGTGCTTGTGTCTGATCGACTCTGGATATGATTCGGACGGAACATATGACTTCTGCGCGAACAATTCAGACTGGGCCTTGCCAGTCAAAGGCTCGAACAATCCCATGATGTCGCATTTCAAGATGTCGAAAATCAATAAACCGACAAGCGCAGCACACGGAATGAATCTGGTGCTCGTTGATGGTGACAAGTACAAGGACATGATCGCGGCCAGAATGAAAAAACCAAACGGTCGAGGCTCATGGATGGTGTACGAGGGATGCGATACTGAATACGCAGAACAGGTGACTGCGGAGCATAAGATCAACACGAAGTCGGGCAAGAAAACAATTCAGAAATGGGTTCCGAAGCGTTCTCACATCGACAACCATTACCTCGACGCAGAAGTGTACGCGCTGGCAGCGGCAGACATCAGAGGAGTTCGTTCGATGCACTTGGACAGTGAGGAAGAACAAGAACAGCCGCAGCAGGAGGAAAAACAGTATGCTCCTGAAGAAGCGTGGATAAAAGCAAATGAAAACTGGGTATAGGAGGAAAGTCGATGGAAGAAATGGAACAAATGAACACCGAAGAGTTGCTAAAGCAAGTCAACACAGCAATCCGAACGGTCCTGATCGGAGGCCAGTCATACCAGATCGGAAGCCGAAAACTGACCAGAGCAGACCTGTCACTTCTGCGACAGATGCAGAAGGAACTTCAGGCAGAAGTGAACGCGCAGGAGGCATCTGGACTTCTGGATGATACATACGTTGCCTTCTTTGATGGGAGGTGAGAACGGTGAACTGGTTGGATGCAGCAATCTCATTCGTGTCTCCTGAATGGGGCGCACGAAGAGTGGCATGGAGAAACGAACTGCGGAACTATGATGCAGGAAACGACGCAAGGTTGAATGCCGGGTGGAGAGTTGCAAACTATTCGGCAGAGGCAACCGACAGAGGGAACCGAGAGTATGTGCGAGCACGAGCAAGGGACCTTGAACGGAACTCTGATGTGATGAACTCCGTGCTTGGAGCATACAAGAGAAACGTTGTCGGAACCGGATTTCAGCTTCGATCAATGACGAAGAAGAACGTGGTCAACAAGGAACTGGAACGATTGTGGAAAATCTGGTGCAAGGCCAGAAACTGCGATGTGACAGGACAGCAGAGCCTGAACCAGATTCTGCGAATGGCCGTCGTGAGAAAGAAAGTGGACGGAGGAATCCTGTTCGTGAAGAGATACACACGAGACGGAATCCTGCCGTTTTCTCTTCAGATGCTCGAAGTGGATGAACTGGACTCAATGCACGTTATGCCAGAGAAAAACGGAAATCGTGTTGTCGGTGGCATCGAATACAACACATACAATCGCCCGGTCGGGTATTGGATAAGGCAGTACCAGATTGACGGATATACAATCGGGAATCCTGTGTATCTGAAGGCATCGGATGTCATTTTCTACTACACGAAGAAACGTCCGAGCCAGATCAGAGAGATGTCCGACATGAGTCCGACAGTAACAAGGATTCGAGATGTCAACGAGTTCATCACTGCGGTATCAGTCAAAGAGAGAATTGCCGCCTGTCTGTCGGTATTCATCAAGAAGGCTCTCCCGGTGTCTGGCATCGGAAGAAATGGCGGAGCATCGCAGGACAAGGCAAATTATGACGGAAAGACACTGACTCCGGGCATGATTAAAGAACTGAATGCAGGAGATGAGGTGCAGGTCGTAAACCCGACAGGGCAGGCAGCAGACGCGACTTCCTTCGTGAAACTGCAACAGCGTCTCGTCGGAGCAGGACAGGGCATTTCCTACGAAGCAACAAGCCGCGATATGTCAGAGACAAATTATTCATCTGCGCGTCAGGGAGCCATTGAGGACGAATTGACGTTTGCGGAAGAGGAAGAACAGATTCTGGCCGTACTGGATGAGATATACGAAACCTTCGTGATCTCCTGCGTGTTGGCCGGAAAGGTGGATATTGCAGACTTTTGGGAAAGAAAAGAGGAATATCTGCAACATGAATGGATTAAACAGCCGAAGAAATGGATTGACCCGGTGAAAGAGTCAAATGCAACAAAGACGGCGATGCAGACCGGGCAGAAGACGTTCAAACAGATCGCGGCAGAGAACGGTCGAGACTGGCAGACACAGATCGACGATATGGCGGAAGTCCTGAAATATGGACAGAAGAAAGGAATTGATTTAGGAGGTGTGGTTTTCGGTGGCAAAGTGCAGAAAAAAGAAGAAAATAGCACAGGCCAGAATGACAATGGCACAGATGGCGGAAGCGAAGAGAAGACCCCTGTCAAGGGAGGAACCGGAGCAGAAGCAGGAAAGAAATAAAGGCATCAGAGCACTCGTGGACTGCCAGATCAGAGCAGTCGAGGGTGAAGGGAACGAAAGAACATTCGTGCTCTCGTTCTCTTCGGAAGCACCATATACACGCTGGTTCGGACAGGAGATTCTGGACCACACAGGGGAATGTGCGGACCTGACAAGACTCAATTCAATCGGTGTTGTTCTCTATAACCACAAGAGAGACAAGGTTATCGGGAAAATCAACAAAGCATGGATTGAAGATCAGAGAGGTTATGCAGAGATCACGTTTGACTCTGACGCAGAATCCGAAGTCATCTATCAGAAAGTGAAGTCCGGGACTCTGAAAGGAGTGTCCGTCGGCTACATGGTAGAGGACTGGGAAGAAGTAGCACCGAACAAGGTGTCAATGGATGGACGTTTCACTGGTCCGTGCTCGATCGCGAAGCGGTGGATTCCGTATGAAATCAGCATCGTGAGCGTTCCGGCAGACCCTACGGTCGGAGTAGGCCGTTCGATGACGGCAGATGAGGCGGCAGCATGGAATGAAACCTATGCTCGGCAGTTACAGTATAACAAAAACATCGCAAGAGGAGGAAAAAGCAGATGACAAGAGAACAGATGCTGGCTCGGCAGAACGAAATCTTGCAGGCAGCGAGAGCGGAAAGCAGAGCAATGACAGCAGAAGAGAGAGCGGAGTTTGACACCTTGCAGCGTTCAATCGAAGCACTCGACAGAGCAGGAGCCACAGCAGGCGGCGAGGGAAGTTCCAGAGGCGCGGCAGCAGGTGAGGGCGAAGGAAATGGAGACGAAGGCGGAGAAAGCAACGGAGACGGAGCAAGAAGCGCAGTCGAGAATGAAAGAGCCAGAATCAGACAGATCGAGGAGATGTGCCGCGATTTCGGAATGAATGAGCAGGTCAGAGGGTTCATCGACAACGGAACAACAGTGGAGCAGGTGAGAGCAGCAGTCATCGAGCACATGAGACAGGCATCCGCACCAGTTCACACCGGAGTAAGTGTCGGAGACAGCGCAGAGGACAAGTTCAGAAGAGCAGCAGTTGACTCTCTGCTCCTGAAGGCAGGTCTTCAGATCGAGAACCCGGCAGACGGAGCGAGACAGATGATCGGTATGCGTATGCGTGATCTTGCAATCGAGTGTCTTCAGATGGACGGAACAAGCGAGAGAGGACTGAACAGAAGAAACTCCGACGAACTGTATTCTCTCCTGTCCAGAGGGTTCTACAATCCAGAGGCAGCGTTCCCGGCAATCTTAGACCAGACGATCGAGAAAGCATACAGAGAGGGACACAAGAAGGTTGCAGTCACCTTCGACAGATTCACGAAGAAAGGAAGTCTCCCGGACTTCAAGACCCACGACAATTATTATGTTGCAGGCCCGGTCGGAGAGTTTCTGGAAGTGCCGGAGAATGGCGAGCTGAAGCATGATGTATTCACCGATGACAAGCTGCCGCAGAGAAAACTGAAGACATACGGAAGACAGTTCACCCTGTCCAGAAAAGCCTTTATCGACGACGACATTTCTCTGGTGACATCCCTTCCGGCTCGTTACGCAGCAGCAGCGAGAAAGACCATCAACAAGCAGGTATTCCAGATTCTTGTCAATAACCCGGCAATCTATGACGGAACTGCTCTGTTCGGCTCAAACCACAAGAACCTCCTGAAGACAGGAACAGGAGTGACACAGGCAGCAATGCAGACGATGATTATGGCACTGGCGAACCAGAAAGACCAGTTCGGAGAAGCAATCATCATCAATCCTGCACAGATCGTCGTTCCTTCCGGCATGAAGTTTGATATGTACACACTGTTCAACTCACCGACGATCAACACCACAGACAATACACAGGCAGTCAACCCACTGTACCAGTACAGAGATCAGATCGAGGTCGTGGAAGACCCGACAATCAATGCACTCTGCGGTGGCATGGGTAACGTGATGCCGTGGTGGTTATTCGGAGCAGCCGGAGACTGCGACGGAATCGAAGTTGATTACCTGAACGGTCAGGAAATCCCGAACATTCGCCGTATGGAAGCACCGGGTCAGCTTGGATTCGTGTGGGACATCTTCCTTGACTGGGGCATCTCCGTCATGGATTACAGAGGCATGGTGAAGAATCCGGGTGTCAAAGTAGAGACAAAACTGGAACTGGCATAAGAGAAGGGAGGCAAACGCAATGAGTAAAGCAGAATACTGGCAGCGCGGAGAGTCTATCGACTACAAGAACGCAGGCAGCAGTGCCATCGAAGCAAATTCCGTGATCGTACTCGGAAAGAGAGTCGGTGTGGCAGGCATGACAATCCAGCCGGGAGAAACAGGAAGCCTTCATGTGAAAGGTGTATTCCGATTCGAGAAAGATGACAGCGAGATCACGGCAGGGGCAGAGGTGTATGTCACTGCGGCAGGTAAGATGACAACAACTGCATCAGGAAACACTGCGGCCGGATTCGCGACAGAAGCAGCAAAGGCAGCAGATACATCAGTGCTCGTCAATATTAACGCATGAGAGAGCTGATTGCGCTTCGCCCTGTACTGTACCACGCACATCAGTATAGTACAGGCGAAAGCCTTCCGGTGAACGATCAGGAGATGACAGAATTGTGGCTCAAAGCAGGGACTGCAATGTGGAGAGAGGAAGACGAGCCAGAACCACAGGCAGCGCAGGCAATTCCGGTGACAGCCGTTGCAGGTATGCCGGGAATGAGCGATGCAGGCACTGATGGACTGATCGGACGCATTCCAGAGACACCGGAAAGAAAGACCGCTCCTGCGAAGAAACCGACAAGAACCACCACAAGAAAGAAGAAAGCATGACCTTCAAAGACATCATAAAGCAGGATGTGCAGCAGACTTTTTTGAACGTGGATGAGTTCTCGGAGATACACACAGTCAATGGAAAGCCGATGGCAGTGCAGATCGACAACAACGAGCAGATTGAACGAGAGAAGAGATACAGTCAGCACATGGACGGAATATACGTCAAACAGGTGCTCATGTATGTATCTGCGGAAGATTATGGACCACTCCCGAAGCAGGGAACAGCCGTGAGTCTGGACAAGAGATCATACAGAGTGGCCGATGCGATTGCTGAAGATGGAATCTATTCGATCACGTTGGAGGCGAACAGAGGATGATTACCTATGAGGTAAACAGGGCAGAACTGGAACTGGTTGAGAAGAAACTGGGAGACATGAAAAGCAAGGCCCCACAGGTATTCAAGAATGCCGTGAATAAGACTGCAAGGCAGGCAAGGAAACGCATCGCGCAGAGTGCAAAAGGAGCCTATACCGTCAAGCAGGTCGGATTCAATAGTCACATGAAGATCAAAAATGCGTCAACAGGAAACCTCACGGCATCGGTGGATGCAGATGGAAAGCCTCTGACACTCATGCGATTTAAGAACCGGGCAGGCAGACCGAAAAAAGGCGGAGCAGCCGCGGCAGCAGACATCGTGAACGGCGGTCTGAAGCAACTGGTCAGTTCGCAAGGCGGAAAAGCGTTCAAGCGCAACGGACTGGTGATGCAGAGGGAAGGAAAAGACAGACTCCCGGTCAAAGTGTTTCATTCAAACTCCGTCCCGAAAATGGTTGAAAAAGTATATCAGGGCGAGAGAGGAATGGCCGGAGCACTCAAAGAACCGATACAGTCAGACCTTCGCAAGAACCTCGAAGCAGAAATCAAGAAGATTGTGGGGTAAGCCATGACAGCAGCAGAACTTCAGAGGGACCTCGTGGAAGAAGTGAAGAAACTTTTTCAGGGAATCACGACGGAGAATACGTCAGGGGAAACCGTGACAGGGGTGAATGTGTATGAACAGAACCTTCCAGTCGTGACAGATGACGAAGAAGATGAGTCACAGTTCTTTCCATACGCTCTCGTGAAAATGGAAACAGGAAAAACTGCGGACGATGACAGTCCGTGGGTGGTTGCAACGGAGATTCACTTCGGAATATGCGATCACTCAAAGAAGAATATCGGCCACAGACACATTATGAACATGATTCAGGATGTGGTGGACAGATTTGCAGCAGAGCCTCTTCTGAACCAGAAATTCAGAGCGGAGCAGGACATCGAATGGGCCGTTCAGGATGAAGACACATATCCGTTCTACTTCGGAGGAGTTGCGATCTCATTCAACGTGCCGAAGATAGGAAGGAGGGAACCGAAGCATTATGCCGAGGAAGACAGATACTGCTGAAGCAGTAAAAGAGACTGAAACACAGGCAGCAGCCGAAGAAGTGAAGCAGGAAAATCTGATGTATGTGGGGCCTACGATTCCGGGCATCGGAATCCAGAACAGAGTATATACAGAGATTCCTGAAGCGGCGAAAGAAGCCTGCAAGGACGTACCGGAGATGAGAAACCTGTTCATCCCGGTCATCAAATATCCGATCGCAGAGAAGATGCTGCGTGAAAGAAAAGGGTATATCTTCAGTGCGTTCAGAAAAGCACTGGAATATAAAACAGAAGGAGGAAAATAAACAATGAGCAAACATGGAGTTTTTGTGCAGGAAGAAGCAACTGCGCTGACCGCGCCGATCACTGGTTCCTGCTCAATTCCGGTCGTTGTGGGAACTGCTCCGGTCAATATGGTGCAGAACCCGGAAGAGGTGGTCAACACACCGATTCTCGCAAATTCGGCAGCAGAGGCGATGGCCGCGCTGGGTTATTCGGATGACTTCAAGAACTATACCTTGTGTCAGGTGATGTATGCGACGAATAACATCTATCAGGTATCACCTGCGGTATATATCAACGTGCTTGACCCGACGAAGCACAAGAAAGCACTGTCAGAGACAACTGCGACAGTGAGCCAGATGCAGGCGAAGATCAGCACGAAGGGAATCATCCTGAAGGGGCTGGTCGTGAAAGCTGCATCAACAACACTGACAGCAGGGACTGACTATACAACAGAGTTCGACACTGACGGAAGCCTGATCGTCAATCTGATCGAAGGAGGAAAGGGAGCATCCGCAACCTCTATCACAGTATCAGGAAACGTGCTTGACCCGTCTCTGATTACAAAGACGGACATCATCGGAGCGTATAACGCATCCACTGGCAAAGAGAGCGGTCTGGAAGTAGTAAGACAGGTATATCCGAAACTTTCTGTCGTTCCGGGTCTGATCGTTGCTCCGGGATGGTCACAGGTTCCAGAAGTCGGAATCGCAATGTCCGCAAAGGCAGCGAACATCAACGGAGTGTTCAAGGCGATCGCGCTGGTCGATCTGGACACAGAGAAGGCAACAAAATACACGGACTGCAAGAAGGTAAAAGAGGACAGCGGATTCACTTCTGCGTTCTGTTATCCGACATGGCCGTGCGTAAAGGTTGGAGATTATGTGTTCGCAATGTCTGCCGTAGTTGCAGCACTGATCGCATACACCGATGCAAGCAATGACGATGTGCCGTCCCTGTCTCCGTCGAATGAAATGCTCGGAGTGACAGGAACCTGTCTGGCAGACGGAACAGAAGTGACTCTCGATCAGGATCAGGGAAGCACAGTGAACACCTATGGAGTAGCAACGGCGATCAACATGAATGGATGGAAGCTGTGGGGCAACTACACAGGTGCATTTCCTTCCAGTGGAGATGCAAAAGACATCTGGCTCGCAGTCAGAAGAATGTTTAACTGGCACGGCAACAATTTCATTCAGACCTATTTCGAGAAGGTCGATGACCCGATGAACCATGTGCTGATCGAAAGCATCATTGATTCAGAGAATATCAGATGCGCGGCATATGCACCGGATAAATGGGCCGGAGCAGAGATGCAGTATCTCGCAAGTGATAACCCGATCACGGACACATTGGCAGGAAAGATCACATTCAGACAGCGCATCGCACCATATACACCTGCACAGGAGATTGACAACATCCTGTCCTATGACACGGATATGTTAAAGAACGCATTATCAGGAGGAGGTGAATAATCATGGGTATTGTTATTCCTGAAGTATTAAACCATTACAACGTGTACAACGACAAAGCGAAGAAACTGATCGGAATTTCCGGCGAGATCGAACTGGGAGAACTGGAAGCACTGACAGACACACTCGAAGGAGCAGGAGTGCTCGGAGAGATTGAGGATGCAGTCACTGGCCAGTTCGCATCAATCAAGATCAAGATTCCGTTCTCTGTACTCTATGAGGATATGTTCAGCATCATCGACACAACGACTCCGCCGCAGTTGACTCTCCGGGCATCTATGCAGTGCATGGACCCGACAACCGGAGCAACTGGCTACTATCCGGTCAAGATCGTTGTGAGAGGAAAGGCAACGAACACAAACCTCGGAAAAGCAACAAAGGGAAAGAAAATGGAACCAGAGGTTGAACTGGAAATTCTGTACATCAAAATTCAGATCAACAACAAGACCACACTGGAACTCGACAAGCTGAACTTCAAGTTCGTGCTGAATGGAAAGGATATGCTGGCAAAAATCAGAAGTCAGGTATAAAAGGAGGATAAAAGATCATGAGTGAAGTTAAAAACGAAGCAGTAGAGCAGGTAGCAGTACAGGCAGAGGAAAGCAAGATGAAACTGTCAAAGGTGTATGATTTCGAGGGCGCGAAGGTGTCCGAGATTGATTTCTCCGGTCTGGAAAACCTGACCGCAAACGATATGATTAAGGCGAACAAGGTCCTGAACACTTCCGGCAATGTGACCGTGCTGCCGGAGACGAATCTGGAATACACACTCGTCATCGCAGCATCCGCAACGGATTACCCGATCGAGTTTTACAAGCAGCTTGCACCGAGAGATGCAATCAAAGTCAAAAACAGAGTCACAAGTTTTTTCTTCGGAGAGGAATAAGAATCGACGAACTGTCGGAACTCCGAAAGTTATGCCTTGTCTTGTCAATGAACCTGAAGACAGGTCTGGATTATTTTCTGGACCTGTCTTTTTTTGACCTTTTGGACTTGTGCGATGACATGAAGGAGGTGAGCCAGCGTAAGTCATGAGTGAATATAAGGTATCAGTGAAGATCGCAGGACAGCTTGAAAAGTCATTCAACTCTGCGCTTCAGGGAGCACAAAAAGGACTGGAAGGGTTAGGCTCACTCGGAGTTAAAAGTGTACAGCTTGCAGCAAAGTCTCTGACGGCAGCAGGAGCAGCCATTGGAGCAGTCGGAGTGGCAAGCGTAAACGTCGGAAGAGAGTTCGAGGCGCAGATGTCCTCGACAGCAGCAACAGCAGGAGCCACGGAAGAGGAATACAAGAAACTGGAAGCGGCCGCAATGGAGTGTGGAAGGACCACATCGAAGACGGCCACGGAAAGTTCTGCCGCCCTCGAATACATGGCCCTCGCCGGATGGTCAGTAAATGATTCTATCTCGGCATTGCCGAGTGTCCTGCGACTATCGGAGGCAACCGGACTCGATCTGGCACGAACGTCTGACCTCGTAACGGACAGTATGTCGGCCTGCGGAGTAAGCGTGGATAATCTGGCCGGGTATCTGGATATTTGCGCGAAGGCGAACAACAAGTCAAACCAGACTGCGGAACAGTTGATGGAGGCATATTTGGGTGTCGGCGGTGTTATGACAAACCTGAACGTGCCACTAACTGAGTCAGCAACGGCCCTCGGTGTACTCGCGAACAGAGGTATCAAGGGAAGCGAAGCCGGAAACGCACTGAACGCGATCATGGCAAACCTGACAACCGGAACCGGACAGGCAGGAGAGATGATGAAGTCTCTCGGAATATCCGCCTTCGATTCGGAAGGAAAGTTCATCGGCCTAAAGGCAACGCTTGAAACCCTGAACACGGCACTGTCTGGATGCACAGAGGAAGAACGAAATGCAGCACTGGCCGCGATCGGTGGAAAGCAGCACGTTGACGCTCTGAATGACCTCATGTCAGGTCTGAACACGACGCTGGAAGACGGTTCAACAGAGTGGGAAAACCTCACGAAAGAACTGGAAAACTGCGACGGTGCGCTTGAAGCAATGGCACAGACAAAACTGGACAACCTGAACGGTGATCTGGCGATCTTCCAGTCAGCACTCGAAGACACTGGTATCAAGATATACAAAAACCTTCAGGGACCGCTCCGGGAAGTCGTACAGTTTGGAACCGATCAGATTTACAGACTGTCCGATGCGCTCGCAGATGGCGGTTTTCAGGGCATGGCGGAGACACTTGGAGATGTTCTGGCCGATTGCGTGACAGAGGTCGCGAACTACGCACCACAGCTTGTCACGATGGCATCGACACTCATGAGTTCTCTTCTTCGAGGACTGGTTGACAATGCCCCGGCACTGACATCGGCAGCAGCTACACTGGCAACTTCAATCATCACGGCGATTGTACAGTACATCGCTGAATTTTACACGACAGGAGCAACACTTCTGGCACAATTCTTGCAAGGAATGGTCGGCAAGATGCCGGAGATCATTCAGGCAGGAATCACGGCAACGCAGAACTTGTCACAAGGAATTTTATCGCAGTTCCCGACGATTGTGAGTGCTGCATTGCAGATCGGAACGCAACTCATCAACGGACTGGCCGTCATGCTCCCGACACTGCTCAATATGGGAATCCAGATGGTCGTTCAGCTTGCTCTCGGAATAGCGCAGCAGGCTCCGCAGATCATTACCGCAGGAGTCAATCTCATATTCCAGTTAGCAAACACACTACTCTCATCGCTGCCGCAGCTTGTATCAGCAGGATTGACGCTCGTGCAGGGCATCGCGATGGGAATTGTATCTGGTCTTCAGTACATCTTTACAGATGGAGTTCAGATCATCCTGAATCTGGTGAACGGAATCCTCTCGTCTCTGCCACAGTTGCTCTCGCAGGCAACGCAGGTGGTGATGACATTCCTTCAGGGCCTCGTTTCGGCACTGCCGATGATCGTGCAGGGCGGAATCCAACTGGTGCTCGGTCTGATTCAGGGAATTGTACAGAATTTACCATCAATTTTGACGGCAGCCGTTTCGATGGTTCAGACATTGCTGTCAGGATTGATTCAGATGCTGCCGCAGATCATCGCATCAGGGGTTCAGCTAGTGGTCGGATTGCTGTCAGGTATTGCACAGGCACTGCCGAGCATCATCACGGCCGGACTTTCCATGATTCAAACTCTGGTACAGGGAATCGTTCAGTCGATTCCTTTAATTTTGCAGGCTGCGATTCAGGGAATCATCGCATTCGTGCAGGCGATCGCATCAAATGCAGGAACAATCGTATCATCTGGAATCCAGTTGATCGTCGCGCTCGTGTCTGGACTCATTCAGGCAATCCCGACAATCGGTCAGGCTTGTGTACAGATTCCGGCAGCAATCATAGAAGCAATATTTACAACCGACTGGATTCAGGTCGGAGCCGATCTCATAAAAGGAATCGGAGAAGGCATCATAAATGCCTTCGGTGGCCTCGTGGACTCTGTGAAAGGTTTGTGGAGTGATTTCGTCGGATGGTTTACCGGAGACGGAGAAGAGGCAGGAACAGCAGCCGGAGAAAGTATGGCGGCAGGAATTGATGCAAGCACACCGAGCATCACAGCATCGGCACAGAACGCATCACTCGCAGCACAGAACGGTTATCAGATAGATACATCACTGTTGACGCAGTACGGAACGAACATGAATGCGTCACTGGCAGGAGGAATCGACGCATCATCGTACCTCGTACAGACGGCCGCAGGGCAGTCAGGAACGGATGCGATGACATCTCTGAATAACTCCCTCATTAGTATGCAGGGAACGCTGAATACAACGGCGCAGGGAACCGGAACAGAGACGATGAACAGCCTTCTGACCGGGTTGCAGTCGCAGCAGGGCGCACTGGATGCCGGAGGACTGGCAGCAGGAACGAGTCTGACGAACGGAATGTCAACAGGTGTGGCCACTGGCTCGGCAGGATTGCAGGAACAGATTTCTGCATTAAGCCAGACAGCAACAAGCACATTGAGCAGTACGATCGACGGAAACCTTCCGGGTGTCACAGCATCAGCAACAGCATCAGGAGCCGCGATCACGAACGGAATCACATCAGGAATTGATTCTGGAATGTCAGGAGCAACAGCATCGGCAGCGAATGCCAGCGTTGACACAATCAACGCGATGGCAGACGGAATCAGCAATGGTGCTGCGACTATCACACAGACAATTTCAGAACTGACACAGACGGTCACAGAAGCATTGAATCAATGCTGGTCGGATGTGTCGAACAGCACGACAACTGCGTGGTCAGAAATCGGCACGAATATGTCAACATCTCTGACGCAGACCTCAACTCTGGTCGAGACTTCGCTGACCACAATGCAGACAAATGTGCAGTCAATCATGGAGTCGTTCACAACCGGAACGGCCGAAAAAATGACGCAGATGGGTTCGTCCATCCAGACTGCCCTGTCAGAAATTTCCGTGAACATAGATTCAACAATGACATCTATTCAGACCGGAATCGCGACGAGCACACAAGGATGGAGTACAGCCATGTCTGCGGCAATGCTGTCCCTGACGGTATCTATTCAGTCAGGAATGGCGCAGGCAACGCTGACCGTGACCGTGGCGATGCTGTCACTTAGAACAGCAATTCAGACAGGCTCAACGGCAGCAAGTACGGCGATGCAGACCGGAATGACACAACTGTCACTGACGGTCAGAACGAACATGATGCAGTCAGCTATAACAACGCAGGCTCAAATGATGATGATGCAGACAGCAGTGCGATCAGGAATGACACAGATGCAGTCAATCACAACGATCACCCTGAACCAGATTCGTACAATCACGACAACGACGGTCAATACGGCCAGATCAGTCACGACGAGCGGAATGAGCAGCATCGTTTCGGTGGTGCGGTCAGGAATGAGTCAGCTTGTGGCAGCAGTACAGAGCGGATGCAATCAGGCAGTTGCAGCAGCCAGAAGCGCAGCAAACGGCATCAGGGCAGCATTCGCAAGTGTGAGCCTGTATTCGGCAGGTATCAACATGATGAGCGGACTCGTCTCTGGTATCAATGCCATGCGAGGAGCAGTCATGGCCGCAGCATCGAGCATCGCAGCATCGGCAGCGGCAGCAGTCAATTCAGCACTGAAAATTCACTCACCATCGCGAGTGATGATTGAGTCCGGTCAGTTCGTAGGCGAGGGCCTTGCAAGAGGTATGACAGCCACGACCGGAATCGTGCAGAAAGCAGCATCACAGTCGATGACGCAACCAGTTCTTGAAAGCAGCAATGAAGTCAGAAAAATTGAAACACCAGCAACGGTGCAGAGCAGGAGTTCCGTCATCGGAGAGACGATCGGAACGCTGACAGGAGACAGACAGCAGGGCAAGAACAAGCAGGATGAACAGCCGATGACATTCGTGTTCAGCCCGACATATCACTTCGAGGGCGAAGCACCGAGCAAGGAGGACATCGTGGAAGCGAACCGGATGAGTCAGGCGGAGTTCGAGAAGCTGATGAAAGAGTGGATGAAGAAACACAAGAGAACATCGTTCGCATAGAAAGGAGGACATCGCGGTGGCGAGCACATACACAACGATTCAGGGAGATACATGGGACCTGATCGCCTACAAATTGTACGGTGAAGAAAAGTACATGAAGGACCTGATTGAAGCGAACTGGCCGCTTCTGGATGTCCTCATCTTCCCTTCAGGTACGGTTCTGACCGTGCCTGATCTGCCGGAAGAGGTGGACGAGGACGCTCCGTTCTGGCGGTCAGATAATGACGAGAACGAAGAATATTATTCAGACACGGAGGACATGGAAGAAGATGAGTAATCCGAGAAAAGCGGTTCCGTCCCTGTCCTTCAATGGAAAGAATGTCACAACGAAGCTGAAGGAGTATCTGGAAAGCGTCTCATACACGGACGTAGCATCAGGAGACAGCGATTCCATCGACATCTCACTGCATAACATCGGGATGAAGTGGATGGGCGCATGGTATCCGAAAAAAGGAGACAAGATCAGCGGAAACATCACGTTCCAGAACTGGAACGCAGAAGGAAAGCATCTGAAACTCGACTGCGGAAAATTCGTGCTGGACAGCATCAAGTTCAGCGGAGGACCGCTGAAAGCAACCTTCGGAGCACTGGCGATTCCGGCAAGCGAATCATTCAAGAGCAGGGAGCGGACGAAGACATGGAAGAAGGTCACGGTCAAGAAGATCGCGACAGAAATTGCCAAAAGGTACAAGCTGAATCTTTCGTACTCTGGACCGTCAATCACGATCAGCGCGATTGAGCAGTCAGAGAAATCGGATTCGGCTTTTCTGTACGAAGTCTGCAAAAGCTATGGACTGTCAATGAAAGTGTTCAACTCAAAGATAGTCATATACGATCAGACGGCACAGGAGAAGAAAAAATCAGTGGCAACACTGAAAAGAGAGTCATTCGTGGATGACAACTGGGACTATGAGGATGCACTGGAAGGAACATACACCGGGGCGAGAATATCCTACAAGTCAGGGAAAAACAGCAAAGAGATCAGCGTGTTTCTCGGACTGAAGGCAGAGAAGGCATCTGGAAGCAGGGTCCTGAAGATCAATGAGACGGCATCAGACGCAGCCGACGCATATTACAAGGCGGCCGCAGCGGTGAATCAGTCAAACGAGCAGGCAACCACACTATCAGGAGAAATCTGGCCGAATCCGAAGATATGCGCCGGAGTGTGCGTGACGATCTCTGGCATGGGAAAAGCAAACGGAAAATACTTCGTAGATAAGTCAACGACAGAGGTGTCGGATGGAAACACGAAGCAGAACGTTGAGATGCACAAGTGCCAGACGAGACTGTCATACACACCGAAGAAACAGACTCCGACAAAGAAGAAGCCGACAACCACGAAAAAGTCATACAAAGTCGGGGACATTGTGAACTTCCACGGAGGAACACACTATATTTCATCATGGCCCGGAAGTAAAGGGTACAGTGCCAGAGCAGGAAAGGCGAAGATCACACTCGGCCCGAACTGCGCAGGAAATGGAAAAGCACATCCGTATCACCTTATTCATACAGACAGCAAAAGCAATGTTTATGGATGGGTTGATTCAGGTACATTCGACTAAAGAAGGGAGGAGAAAGCATGGCAGAGAAAAACATCAGAATCGGAAGAGTATCATCCATCGACTACGGAAACGGAATGATAAGTGTGACCTATCCTGATCTTGACGATTCCGTGACGGACGATCTCCCGGTCTTTTCAATGGGGGACGAGTACAAGATGCCTCCTGTCGGAGCAGAGGTGCTTGTATTGCACCTGTCAAATGGGTGCGCGGCCGGAGTGGTGATGGGAAGATACTGGAACGAAGCCAACAAACCGAGCGTGAGCGGAAAAGGAGTTTTTCGCAAGGAACTTGGAGAGAAAAAAGGGGAGGCATACATCCAGTACAAAGGCGGAAACATGACGCTGAAGGATGGAAACGGAGCAACAACGCTCGGAAGCATCCTGCAACGGCTCTCAAACTTAGAAGCGAGACTGTAAGGAGGGAGCCACATGGGAAAGATTGGAAACTGGGGAAAGACGATCGCCTTCGAGGTGAGCAGCAATAAGACCCTGACATTCAACAATTTTAAGAGAACAGTGTCGGCCAGATGGCACACACACAACATCGTGAACGGAAAACCGAAAAGCGAATTTGCAGGTCCTGATTCATCCAGTGTCACACTGGAAGCAGTGCTCGCAGCAGAAAGAGGTGTGCGGCCGAGAGCCACACTGGAAAAACTGGAAAAAGCCTGCGAGAGCGGAACAGTGGACTATCTGTACATCGGCGGAAAGAAGGTCGGAACCGGGAAGATGAAACTGGAATCCATATCAGAGACATGGGATGAGATATGGAACAGCGGACAACTGGTGAAGGCGAAAGTCTCGCTGACATTCTCCGAGTATTAAGGAGGGCGAGCAGATGGCAAAACGACTCATAAAATCCATCAATATCATGTCTGCATCAGGTGATACACAGGGAATAGAGCGCATTGACAGCCAGATCAAAGCACTCATCCTGTCGATGGTTGGAACAATCCCCGGAAGCAGGGGATTCGGACTCGAAAGAGAGTTCATTTCAAGACCTCCGCAGGAGGCACTGAACCTTCTGGCAATCGAACTGGAAGAAAAACTCGAAGAGTATATTCCAGAGGTTACAGTGGCAAATGTGGAAGGCAAGGTCAATGGAGACGGCTCTATTGAACCGACAATATACATAGAGAGGAGGAACTGAAGTGATTGACGAAATCGAAAATCTGCCAGAGGTGAGCTTCATTGACTACATCACACTGGACGATGTGCAGAGACAGATGGTGTCGGACTATCAGGAGAGATACGAGACACTGACCGGAACACCGACAACACTGGGAAGGGCAGACCCTCCTGCGCTGGTTCTGTATGCCTGCTCGATTCAGATATATCAGGCACTGCTCTATGTCGATCGTGCAGGGAAGCAGGACCTGCTGAAATACAGTTACGGCGAGTTTATGGACAATCTGGCCGCGCTGAAAGGAATCAAGCGAGAACCTGCAAAGGCAGCAGTCGTGAAAGTCAAGTTCACACTGTCTGGCCTGCGTCCGCATCCGGTCGCAATTCCGGCCGGAACAAGAGTCACGAATGGCGAACTGTACTTCGAGACGAATGAATATGCAGAAATCGCAACAGGGGAAGAAAGCATCGAACTGATCTGCACCTGCCAGACGGCAGGAACGTCAGGAAATGGACTGATGGCAGGAGACATCAACGTGCTTGTGGACCCGATCGCATACATCCAGAGCGCAGAGAGCGTGGAAGAATCAACAGGAGGAACTGACATCGAATCAGATGACAGCCTTGCAGAGCGAATCTACATCGCGCCGAGCAAGTATTCAGTTGCAGGACCGGAAGAGTCATACAGATACTGGGTGAAGACTTTCAACTCATCCATCACGGACGTATACATCGACAGCGAGAATCCGACGGAAGTTCTGATCGAGTTCATCATGAACGATGGAGAACTCCCGAACGAGAGCATCATCCGGTCATTGCAGGATTATCTGTACAACGAGAACATCCGTCCGCTGACGGACAAAGTGATCGTAAAAGCACCGGACACAGTAGAATATGCGCTTGACCTGAAATACTACATCAACAAGAGTGATTCAGCGCAAGCAAACACAATTCAGAGTGCGGTCAATGCTGCCGTCGAGAATTACATTATATGGCAGCGGTCAAAGATCGGACGCGACATCAATCCGTCGAAGCTGATCTGTATGCTCGAAGATGCAGGAGCAAAGAGAGTGGAGATCAACGCACCAGTCTTCAGGAAGATTGAGAAGACAGCCGTGGCGAAGGTCACAACGAAGAAAGTGGCCTATGGAGGAATTGAGGATGATTAAACTGTCAGAAGGCGGAATTGCCGAAATGTGGAAAGATGAGAAATCACCAGAGATGCAGGCAATCAGTTACGCACTTCAAAAGGCAGTTGCAATGGTGATCGAGAAGGCAGAGAAGACAAAGTGCTTCTCTGACATCGACAAGCTGGACGAGAAGACGCTGGATTATTTCGCAGTGGAGCAGAGGGCAATGTACTATTCGCAGACATTGCCGATCGAGCAGAAGAAAGCGATCATCAAGAACACTCTGAACTGGTACACGAAGGCAGGAACCCCGGCAGCAGTATCAGAGATGGTCGATGTCGTTCTCGGAGGTGAAAAGGTCGTGGAGTGGTTCGACTTCGACGAGCCTCCATACACACCGGGAACATTCGACATCGTAACATCAGCATTGATGACATCGGACATCATGGAGGAACTGAAAGGACTCGTGCAGAAGGTCAAGAACGTGCGATCTCATGTGCGAAGAGTCATCGTCGAGAGAAATATTCCATCCGGCATGAATGCCTGCACATGGATGTTCTCAACACAGGACTCAATCGTCCCGAACGTACTGCTCGGAGACTACGATGTCCCGAACGGAGTGTATGCGGCCGGATATATCAGAGAGACAGTCGGAGAGACAACTGTCAGAAATGATATTCAGGTGCAGACCGAAACGGCAGCAGGCCAGAGTGCAGCAGGAGTGACCGATGTGGAGAACACAACGACAGTCCTGAATCATCTGACAACAGCCAGTGAAGCAAAAGAGAGCAGCGTGAACATTGCGCTGTATGGTGAAGTAAAAGAAACAAGTACAACAGTACGATAGGAGGAATTATAAATGCTTATTTGGAATCCCGGAAAACTGACGAAGGATGGAAAAGCACTGCTCGCAAAAGCGCAGGCAGGAAAATGTGCCATTCAGATCACAAAGGCACAGTCGGGAAGTGGCTCATATACTTCGAGCGAGGACATCTCACAGAGAACTGCGCTGAAGACCGTGAAGCAGACATTCCCGATCTCAAACAAAGTTATCAATACAGATTCAGCACTGGTGCTGAAGATCACAATGGAGAACAGCACACTGACAGCAGGATATGACATCACAGAGTTTGGTGTGTTTGCATCTGACCCGGACAAGGGCGAGATTCTGTACTCAATCGCAACAGCAAGCACATCTGACTATATGCCTGCATACAACGGAGTGGTTCCGAGTGTTATCAACATGAGTTACTATCTTGAAGTTGCGAACGCATCAACAGTGACCATCAAGTCTGCCGGAGCACTTGCCCTTCAGAGCGATCTCGAAGCACTGGAAGCAAGAGTGACCGCAGTGGAGAGCGATGCTCTGCGTGGCTATGGAGCGAGAAGAAAGGTCGGAGCATCTTCGACAACATGGGAAAGAGTCGGAGCAGCGATCGGACTGGTTGCGAAGGCAGCGGTCGGAAACGGAACCGTGCAGAACGACTTCATGGCGAGCGTATATCCGTACAACTCCGTGAAGCCTTGCAACGTGGCAGAGGATATGAGCGTGAACGCATATCTCGGTGATGCGGACTTCCAGTGGGACGGAAGCAACGGAGATGTCATGCTTGAAGTGCCGCAGGTGTACACAGCAAGATATTTCGAGACAGACTCCGACGGAGTGAAGTGGGAATACAGATGGGTGGCAGCAGGTCCGGTCGGAAGATGTCATCTTGACCATGCGTTCACCGACGGAGATCGTCAGAGCGAGAAGATTTACATTCCGATCTTCCCCGGCTCACTCAACACAGAAGGGACGAAGCTGGAATCAAAAGCAGGAGTTTTCCCGGCACACAATAAAACCAGAGCGCAGTTCAGGACACTCTGCACCGCGAAGGGAGACAAGTGGTGTCTGGATGATGTCTGGACCATGCACCTGCTCGACACTCTGTTCATTGTAATGTTCGCAAGCACGAACGCGCAGTCAATCCTCGGAGCAGGAAGAACAGAGTTCCCTGAAGACGGAACGAAGGGTCTGGCACTTCAGGAAAGAACAGGAAACTACATCACCGTAGAGAAGACATACGGAAACAGATTCGCAGTCGGTCAGGGAATCTCAATCGGAGCAGGACTCTGGTCACAGAGTCTGGCAGCAGACAGAAGAGTCACAAAGATTGAGGATTCTTCCGAAGTAGAAAATGCAGTGTGCGTATATTTCGATGGGGACCCGGTGGCAATCAAGACAACAAGCGTGTTATGGTCTTCACTTCAGCCAACAGGAGCAACGATCGACATGGCAGCACCGAACGGAAGAATTGAAGGCAAAACGAACGGAATGAGCGCAATCAGATTCCTGTACATTGAGGACTGGTTCGGAAACATGTGGCAGTTCCGTGACGGTGACAACATTAAGAAGTGGCAGCACTACTACTGCAACAAGCGAAGCAGTTATGCGGATAAAGTGTACGACGGAGATTACTTCAAAGTAGGCTATGAAGCAGCGAAGGCGAACGGATATGTCAAAGAGTTTGGCTATGACCCGGAGTGGCCGGAAATTGAAATCTGCACCGATGCAACTGGCTCATCAAACACATACTTCCCTGACTACTACTATCAGGACGAAGGCGGTGAGCTGGTCATCTCTGGTGCTTGCGTGTCCGACGGGTCCAGTGCTGGCCCCTTCTACCGGTACTGTAACAGCGGCTCTGGGTACTCGTACTGGGCCCTCGGCGGCCGCCCTCTTGGTCGGAAATAACCATTTCGAGGGGGACATGGGGGATTCCCTCCACCGTGAAACCTTCCGGCAAAGGAAAAGTAAAGTGGAAAAATCATGCTGGAAGGATGCCGCCTGAAATGAGAACAGGAAATAAATAAAATTGTAGGGTGTAAAGACACGAGCGGCTGGTCATCTCTGGTGCTAACGTGAACAACGGGTCCAATGCTGGCCCCTTCTACCGGAACTGTAACAACGGCTCTGGGAACTCGAACTGGAACATCGGCGGCCGCCCACTTTGTCAATATCTCGTTAATTTAGATACATTTCTCAATATTTGGTATAAATGTATCGTGACTTTACACTCCGTACTCCGGTACGGAACAGGACGAAAGTTCTGTCCTTGCCCCTTGGCAAAAATGAAAGCCGTGAATGGCATCGGCTAGTACCTTGCTTGGAAAACCGATGAGGCTGACAAAGAGATAGGAGAAACCATTTCAAAATGCACTTACAGAAACTTAAAAACATCGTATGGACGAAGAGAATCGGGCATCTGTTCGAGAGAGTGACGGATATTGAGAATATCAAACGTGCGATCAAAAGGGCAGCGAAGCGGAAAACGCATCGGCCGTCCGTGCAGAGAATCCTGAATGACATCGACAGTTATGCAAGAAAGATTCAGGAAATGCTCGTGAATGAAACCTTCGTTCCGGCAAAATACACGATCAGAGAAATCTATGACGGCATCAAGAAGAAAAAGAGAGTCATCGCCGTGCCGAGGTTCTATCCAGATCAGTGCATCCATCATGCGTTCGTTCAGGTCTTCAGAGAGATTGTTGAACACGGAGCCGACAAGTTCTCCTGCGGATGCGTACCGGGTAAAGGTACGGACGGAGCACGAAAGATGATTAAACACTGGATAAAGAGTGACCCGATCGGGACAAGTAAAGTCCTGAAGCTGGATGTCCACCACTGTTATCCGACAATGAACCATGAAGCACTGCGGCAGAAACTGGAAAAGAAGATCAAGGACAGGAAGTTCCTGAACCTTGCTTTCAAACTGATTGCCAGTTATCAGCAACCTATGGCAGATCACACGAGGATGCTTCCAGAAGTTGACGCAGTAGGGATTCCGGTCGGACTCTACACATCGCCGTGGTTCTGCAATTTCTTCTTTCAGGACATAGATCACATGATCGCAGAGAAAACAGGTGCGAAGCACCATACAAGATATGTGGACGATATAGTCCTATTTGATTCAAATAAACGGAGATTACACAAAGCACTCCGAATGATTGCGGATGAGTTGAGAAAGGTCAAGATGCAGGTGAAAGCAAACTGGCAGGTCTTTCCACTGAAGGACAGACCGTTGGACTTCTTAGGGTATAAATTCCATGCAGGAGCGTGGACAACACTGCGAAAGTCCATCATGTTCAGGATAAGTCATAAGGCGAAGAAGATTTCAAAAATCTCATACATTTCACCGACGAACGCATCCGGTATGATCTCATACATGGGATTCATTTACAATTCGGATTCATGGAACTTCTGGAAGGAACGTGTGAAGCCGTTTATCAATTTGAAACTGCTGAAAGGAGTAGTGAGCAATGAGAACAGAAAGCAACATCAAGCCGCTTGTGCAGCATGAGATTGAGGCACTGCCGAAAATGGTCGGCAGAACCTGCACAGTCATTTTCTATGAGAACATCGAAGGCCCGATCGAGAAAGAAGAGGGAGATCAGGTGTACACCTATGACAGATACACTCTGGAAACACAGTACAGAGAGAATCTGGAAGAGTCCATCGAGAAGAACCGTGAAGCATGGTTGCAGAAAGCAATCAAGGCAGAGCAGGAAGGTGAAGAGAAGACCGAGATGGAGATTCTTCAGGAACAGGTGGCATCACTTCAGGATGAGAATGCAGCACTGAAAGCCAGCAACGAAGAATTGAGCGGCATCGTGGATGACCTCATCGTTGCAAGTTTGGGAGGTGAAGAGAATGTATAATCGTCTGAAAAAACTGTACCTTGCAGGAAGATTGAACGACGTAGGTCTGGAAAATGCGGTGACAAGGGGATGGATTACCGAAGACCAGAAGGCGGAGATCATTGAGGCAAAGAAAGAACAGGACGCACCGAAAGAATAATTTCCAGTGCAGTCACGCAGGACATGACGGTCATTGCCGGAGAACTCTTGAAGAGTGCCGGGGACCGGAGTGTCCTGTTTTTGGTTCATGCGGTGAATGTCAGGACTACCACATCCCGGCCGGACAGGAGCCGTGCAAGAATTGCCAGTACATGAATGTACAGTAATCAAAACAAGGAGGTGAGAAAGGTGGACATGACAGCGATCGTCATTGCGGCGAGCATTCCTTCAGCAATAACAGGCTTTTGTTTCTGGCTGATCGAGCAGAACATTCAGAAGCGAGCAGAGAAGGAACGCAAAGAAAGAGAGGCAAGACAGGCAAAGGTTGACGAAAGAGAGCGAGCCAGAGAGCAGAGCGAACTCTGCATCATTAACTGCATCAACGCTTCTCTGGCACTGGGAGAGGCAACGGCCAGAGCCGTCCAGAGGATTCCCGATGCTCATTGCAACGGAGATATGCACGCAGCTCTCGAATACGCGCAGAAAGTAAAACATGAACAGAAAGATTTCCTGAATGAACAGGCAATCAAAGCAGTTGTATAATTTCAAGGAGGAAAAGAACATGAAAAACATTAACTGGATGAAGAAACTGACAAGTAGAAAATTATGGACAGCAGTTGCGTCCTTCGTCTCTATGATGATCGTAGCAACAGGCGGAGCAGAGAACACTGCAACACAGGTGACTGCTATCATCATGGCAGGTGCATCCGTGATCGCATACATCATCGGAGAAGGTCTGACCGATGCGGCAAACGTCGAAATCGGAGAAGGACAGCTTCTGGAAGTGAATGACATTAAAGACGAAGACGAGCAGTAAGAACAGCAAGGAACAGGAGGCGGAGCAATCCGCCTCTTTTTGTGGAGGTATCAGGATATGAAAAAAGAACATCTTGAAATACTGGCAAAGATCATCGGCGGAGTGGAATCAGGTGGTCAGATTTACGGCGGCCAGAACTATGCAGCATATGCAGGCAAGGCGGCGAACTCCGCAAACGAGAAGACCTGTACTCTCGGATGGGCGCAGAACTATGGAAACGAAGGCAGAAGACTCTGCAAGATGATTCTAAACGCAGATGCCACAGCATTCAGAAAGGCAGATACGGCAGGCATTGAAAAGAAGTTGTCCGTTGACTGGGAGGCAACTGGATGGAATCCGTCAGCAGCGGAGAAGAAGGCACTGATCGCGATCATCACCACGGCGGCCGGGAAGAAGTGTCAGGACGAACTGTTCTCTGAACTGATGAACACATACATCAAGAGCGCAGAAGCATATGGAGTGACTGACATCAAAGCGCAGATGATGTGGTGCGAGATCGAACATCTCGGAGGACTGGGACCAGTGAAGAGAATCTTCGGCAGAGCGTCGAAGCCATACACACCGGACACGATCTTCACATCTCTCCTGCTCGATCAGCAGGACACCAGCAACAACAATCAGGTCGGGGACAAGAAGTTCCAGAGCAGGCATGAGTGTTGCGTCCGCTGGATAAAGCAGTATGTCAAAGACGAAGCAACAGATTCAGGAAAGGAAGAAAAGAAAATGTATTCAAGACAGGCAGTTGTCGATCTGCTGGAAAGCTGGGTCGGAAAGAAGGAAGCGGACGGCTCGTACAAGTACATCATTGACATTTACAACAGTTTCACCGGAGCACTTCCGAGAAATACGAAAATGGAATACTCGTGGCCGTGGTGTGCGTGTACATGGTCCGCGCTGGCAGTCGCTCTCAAATATACTCCGATCATGCCGATCGAGATTAGTTGCTATTATCTGATCGAGAGAGCGAAAGCGATGGGAGTGTGGGAAGAGAACGACGGACACGTTCCGAAACTGGGCGAAGGTGTACTGTACGACTGGGAAGACACCGGAATCGGAGACAACACCGGAAACCCTGACCACGTTGGAACAGTAACCTATGTCAATCAGGCATCCGGTTACTTCGTAGTAACCGAAGGCAATTTTGGAAATGCAGTCAAGAAGAGAACAATTTCCATCAATGGACGCTATATCAGAGGATTCATCACTCCGAAGTATGACTCCGATGCAGCACAGAGTCATCCGGTTCAGACACCGGGCAAGAGCACTTCGACAGTGGCTCATGAGGTCATCGCAGGTCAGTGGGGAAATGGAGATGCAAGAAAGAACGCTCTGAAGGCGGCAGGATATGACCCGGCAGTCATTCAGGCAGAGGTCAACAAGATTCTGAACGGCTCCGCAGCAACTACAACCAAACCACAGTCAAAAGACCAGCCGATCACAAAGACCGTGAAGTCAACTTGCTATGCAAAGAGTTATGACAGAAGCCTTGCAGGAACTTACAAGACAACCGATGCGCTGCATTGCAGAAACGATGCAGGAAGCAACAAGAAAGCATTGTGCGTCATTCCGGCAGGAACTGAAGTGCATAACTATGGTTATTACACCACATACAACGGAGTGAAGTGGTTATACATCACAGTCACTCTCGACGGTGTTGAGTACATCGGATTCAGTTCAAAGAGTTATCTGAAGAAATAAGATGAGAAAGCAAAAGAGGACCGGGCAGGGAGTAGTTCCCTGTTCGGCCCTCTTTTTTGTGCAATTTGCCTTTTGCAAAGTCCAGATCGCGCCCCGATCGGAGCCAGAGAAAAGCAAAATTGCACAAAAGAATCGTTTCTACTAACTACGCAGTACCGACGGGAGCTTTGGACTCAAAAGCTTCCAGATTATTACTGGAAACAATGTCTGAAATCAACAAGAAAATGCAGGCTACTATTTTAATGGTAACACATGACCCGTTTAGTGCGTCTTTCTGTGAACGTATTTTGTTCTTGAAAGACGGTAAAATATTCAATGAAATTTTCAGAGGGGAAAAAAGCAGAAAAGATTTCTTCAATGAAATACTGGATATATTAACCTTGCTCGGAGGTGAAGTGGGAAATGTTAGGTAAGTTAGCGTATAGAAATACAAAAAGAAATATTAAAGATTATTTGATTTATCTGATAACCGTTACTGCATCCTTTTCTCTTATATTTGCTTTTAATTTGGTGGCAAGTTCTGATGAAATTGTAAAGTTATGTTCCAGTATGGATGCATTTAAGAATTCATTGTTCGCTGTAAATATTCTTATTATTTTTGTGATATGCTTTTTGATCAACTATACAACGAAATTTATGTTTGAAAAAAGAAGTAAAGAATTAGGAACATATATGCTTCTTGGCATTAAGAAAAAAGAAATTGCCCACTTAGTTGTAATTGAAAATATACTGTTGGGAATTTTAGCATTTGTATTAGCTATTCCTATTGGCTTTTTATTCAGCCAGTTTGTGTCGTTAGTAATTGTAAACTTACTGGGTATTCCAAAAACTCTCTTTATTTCTTTGAATTTCGTTTCTATTGGACTATTGATAATTTATTTTTTAACTATTTATGTTTTGGTTTTGCTTAATCTATTAAGAAGAATAAGTAAAATGACGATACGTGATTTTCTTTATTTTGACAAACAAAATGAAAAGAAAATGTTCCGTGACAGTAAAAAAAGAAATGTCATTTTTGTTTTAAGTATTATTCTTGGTGCGATTTCTCTTTTTCTCTGGAATTCACGTTGTACTATGGATAATTTTAATAAGCAAGAAACACTTACCTATTTGATGGTAAGCGTAATCATGTTGATTATCAGCATTTATGGTATATCTACAACTTGTGCAGATATGTTCTTGACTGTTTTGTTAAAGAATAAAAAAATGAAATATCAAAATGATAATCTGTTTGTAGCAAGAACATTTGCTTCTAAAGCAAGAACAATGAGCTTCACATTTGGTACATTGTCTATGTTGATTTTAACTTCACTGCTGGCTCTGAATTATTCTAGTATCAACAAAGCTTCGTATGATATCAGCGTGAATTTAAATGCACCATATGATGTACAACTCTTTGATGATAAGCAGGTATTTGATGAATATATTCGAGTAATTGAAGAAGAATATACGATTGTTAATACCATTGAGTACAACATTTATAAAGAGCCGAATCATCAGGTACAAAATTTCTTCCAATCAGAATATTATGATTTTGACCCAGTCTTGAAGTTAAGTGATTATAATAGGTTACTGGAATTAAGAAAGATGCCGTTGCTTTCTTTAAATGATAACGAATACTATATAGTTACAAATAGCAAGTTTGCATATAAGGTTGAAGATAACAAAGATATTGAAACCATAACAGTAGCAAATAAAAATTTGAAATTAAAAGGATATGACACTAAGTCTTATTGGAACTCTATAACTAATACTGGCAGATTTGTTGTTGTACTTCCAGATAAATATGTTCAAGGACTTGAAGTATCAGAAAATCATTTGATTATAGATACAAAAGAAGATACAGACGCAGAATTAGAAAATAAGATAAAAGAAGATATGCAACATCAATTAGTAAAGGTTGATGAAAATGGAGAAATAAATGATGAGTCGTATAGAGTAAACGTAAGAGGTGCAGAAATAGAACAACAAAAAGCAATGGTTGCAATAGTAGCCAGTCTGTTTATGTACATTGCATTTATTTTGATTTCCGCAGTAGGAACAATTTTGGCAGTTCAATCATTGAGCGACTCTACTAAATACAAATATCGCTACCTGACCTTGCGAAGATTAGGAATAAATGACAAGTCGCTATTTAAGACAATCAGAAAACAATTATTGATATTATTTTGTGTCCCTGCAATATCAGCAATATTATGTTCTTTTGTGATGATGTCGTCATTGAATAATGTGTATCAACAAATTTTGGGAGATAAACACCTTTATCTAATGTACTTTGGCTTGAATTTAATTATCTTCTTCCTAATTTATAGTATTTACTGGATAGCAACGTATATCGGTTTCAAACGAAATATCAATGAGGCGAGTTAGATTTTTCTAGCTCTCCTGCTGTGGAATTATTATAATGGTAAATCAAGGGGGTGTTGAAATGAGAATAGCAATTATCGAAGATGATGAAATCACTCGTTTGGAGCTTTCTAAATTATTGAACACACAAGGATATGAAACAGTTTTATTGATTGACTTTGGAAACCTGACAGATGAATTAAAGCAATATTCCATAGAACTGGTTCTGCTTGATATTAACCTGCCGTATGAGAATGGCTATGAAGTATGCAGGAAAATAAAACAAGTCATGCCAGTACCGATTATCTTTGTAACAAGCAGAGATACAAATGCTGACGAATTGAAAAGTATTCAAGTGGGTGGGATTGACTTCATCACAAAGCCGTATGACACGCTTATTCTTCTTGAGAAGATCAAGCGTGCATTGCAGTTGTCAAACCCAAACAATTTCCGTGAGCTTGTCAAAAAAGATTGTACCCTTGATTTACATTTATCCATTTTGAAGTATCAAGAGCAAAGCATTGAACTGACAAGAAATGAATTTCGTATTTTGTACTACTTCTTTATGAACGAAGATAAAGTTATTAGCAAAGAAGAACTATTGGAAAAGCTGTGGAACGACAAATATTATTTAGACGAAAATGTATTACTGGTTAATATGACCCGTCTAAAAAAGAAAATGAAAGAAATCGGTATTGTTCATTTATTGGAAAATATACGAGGAAAGGGTTGGAAACTGTGAGTTTTTTTACATTCTTAGAAGAAAAAATAACAGAGATATTGTTTCAGCTTTTCTTTCTTGCCTTAGTAGCATTTCTCTTGATTTTCTACGGTGTAGATACGCTATTTGTTGTATTGCTGGTAATTCTGTTCATCAGCATACAAGGGCTTTTTCAATGGTGTTTGTATCGGAAGAAACGTAAGGCTTCGCAACATATTATTGATTTAGTAGACGGACTGGAAGAAACCTACTATATTGCAGATGTTTTACCAAAGCCAAAAGAATTTCAAAATGAAGCCTATTACTACGCACTAAAAAAAGCCTGCAAATCTATGAATGATGAAATCGGTAAAATCACAGAGGAAAAGCAGGATTATCAAGAATATGTGGAAAGTTTCGCCCATGAAATTAAAATACCGATAGGAGCATTGTCTTTGACGTTCGATAATACGAAAAATTACACGTTAAAAAAAGAAACAGACAAGATATTTCAGTTGGTGGAACAAATGCTCTACTATGCAAGGAGTGAAAATACGGAAAAGGACTATTTTGTAAAACAGTTGCAGTTAGACGAAGTGATACATAATGTCATTCTGAAATTTCGTCATTCACTTATGGAAAGGAAAGTAATTATCAATATCCATGACATAGAGAATGTTGTATATACTGATGAAAAATGGCTGACATTCATTCTATCTCAAATCGTGCAAAATGCGATTAAGTATTTTGACAAGCAGGAAAACAAACTGACGATATACAGTCAAGACAACGGAACAAATATACTGCTTGTAATTGAAGATAATGGCTGTGGAATAAAAACGTCTGATTTATCCCGTGTATTTGAAAAAGGCTTTACTGGTTCTAACAGAAACAAGGCAAATGCAACAGGTATGGGACTGTATCTATCTAAAAAATTATGCGATAGGTTGGGATTGAAATTGGATATTGCTTCTACGGAAAAAGAATATACAAGACTGACAATTATATTTCCAAAAGGAACAGTTCATAATTTTTCAGAGTAATTTGAAAAACCATGCCAACATTGATACGGTGCTTTAAGGGGGCTTGCGTTATGGAAAGCTTTAAGTACAATTATTTGCAATCAAATCCCACCTAATAGCACACTATTAAAAATTGAATATGTTTTAGCTTTAAAGGCTCGTACAGACTATATGTTTTGTGCGGGCTTTTTTCATACCCGAAAAAATTTAAAAAATTTTTCAAAAGAGGTCATTAAATCACACCTAGCTGTCCTTATATGGTGCGGAAAGAGGGATAAACACTTTTCAAATCATAAAGGAAAGGAGGTGAGATTGATGAAACCGTCTGACTTCCAGAAAACAGTTCAATGTCGTTTTGAAAGTTGTTTAAAGAAAGTTGTCCGTAGTGTCGTGAAAGATTATTACAAGGAATTAAACCGTCGTAAGAATAAAGAAATATCTTTCAGCGAATTGCCAGATGTCCTTGTTGATAAAATGGCTGTTTGGGACGATTACGAAACAGATTATACAATCTTTTCAGTATGTGGCATTGATATTCGTGTCCTTGATGATGAATTGGCAGAAGCCTTGAAGAAACTTCCAGAAAGAAAACGCAATACTCTGTTGATGTATTACTTCTTGGAAATGACAGAAAGTGAAATTGCCAACTTGCAGAAAATCACGCAAAGCGGTGTATTTAGAAACCGACATCACGCTTTGGAAACTATGAAAAAAATACTCAAGGAGGAACATTAGAAAATGAAACAGTTATTTAAGAAACCGTCTTATTACTTGATTTCATCAGCTATGGACGGAAACGAAAAAGCGATTGAAAAATTACTGGCATTTTATGACCCTTACATATCAAAGTGCTGTTTGCGTTCACTTTATGATGAATACGGCAATGTTTATATCGTTGTAGATATGGAATTAAAAGGACGTATCAGAGAAGCACTTATCAAAATGATTTTAGGTTTTGATATTGAAGATATGGACTTAGAACCAGAAGAATAAGCAGTTTTTAGCGGAGCATGATTTAATATCCCCCTCTTTCCTGCTCTGCCACCTGCTTTTATATGAAAGCAACACGCTTTCACCACAGCTCTTTGACAACTGAATAAAGCAGACAGATACGTTTGTGAGATGGCGAGCCACGGGGACTGTACGCCACGACCTTTTCAAAAGAAAGCGAGCGACCCAC
>ERZ1106963.559-NODE-559-length-53071-cov-22.481081_pt1 | contig 53071 bp, 42 predicted proteins | sample MGYA00403681_ERZ1106963 | MGnify/ENA primary metagenome ERZ1106963 (study PRJEB35170, sample SAMEA104062407) | human gut metagenome | biome: human gut; feature: human-associated habitat; material: faeces | place: Denmark | collected 2012-05-03 ...
AGCCTTGCGGCTGACGACTTGATTATTTTACCACAGAAGTGATTTTTTGTCAAGCACTTTTTTCAGAAGCTTTTCGATCTTTTCGAACTTGTGGCTCGTTTTTCAACGTATCCATATTGGTTCTTTCGCTTTGCTTCTGCCGCTTTCAGAAGTCATTCTTTCCGGCGGCCCTTGGCGCTCAAGTATAATACCACATCCCCGCCCTTCTGTCAACACTTTTTTGCATCTTTTTTGAGTTTTTTCTATATTTCGCAAAAGGAGTGCTTCCGGGCAGGTTTTGAACCCCTCCGAAATGGCCACGGCCATTTCGTCTCCCCTTTGCCAAGGGGAGAGCTCTTGCAGTTTCCGGGGCGGTGTTATATTATATAATTACATTATAGAGCGGAGGAGACCCCAACCATGATCCTTACGGTCAACATCGGCAACACACACATCACGATTGCCGGCTACGAACACGACACCCTGCAGTTCAGCGGGCGGCTGCATTCCAGCCCGGCCGCAACGGTGGACGAATACGCCATGAACCTGCTGAATCTGCTCTCCTTATATCAGGTTGCCCCCGAGCGGATCGAGGGCGGCATTCTGGGCAGTGTGGTGCCCGCACTGACAGGCCGGGTATTGGGTGCGCTGCGGATGTTCTGCTCTGTCCGCTTCCTGACCGTTGGCCCCGGCCTGAAAAGCGGCATCAAGCTGCGGCTGGACAATCCGGCCCAGCTGGGCGCAGAACTGCTGTGCGGTGCGGTGGCCGCACTGGAAGAGGGGCCCGGACCGCTGGCGGTCATCTCGGCAGATACCGCCATCTCCATCATGGCAGTCAACGGCAAACAGGAGCTGGTGGGCGGTGTCATCCTGCCCGGGCCGCAGCTCTCCCTTTCCGCGCTGGTGCAAAAAACCGCCCAGCTGCCCCAGATCGACCTCTCCGCTCCAGCTTCCTCCTCGATCTTGGGCAAGAACACCTCTGCCTGCTTACAGAACGGTTTTGTGCTGGGCACCGCCGGGCTGCTGGACGGGCTGGCCGAGCGTTTTCAGGCAGAGCTTGGCCCGGATATCCGCTTTTATGCCACCGGCAACCTGCCCCGCACCATCCGGGAGGCCTGCCGCACGCCGATCGAATACCGGGAGTATCTGATCACGGACGGCCTATACCGCATCTGGCAGAAAAATCGGAAAGGGTAATATCAAAATCAAAAGGAGTCCTACACCATGAATTCCAAACTTGCATCTCTGCTCTGCTGTCTAATCATGCTCGTGAGCTTTTCCGGCTGTACCAAGGTCACACAGCTGGTGAAAGACGCGCAGCCAACCAAAGCGGAACTGCTCGCAGAAATCAACGAAGAGCATCGCCGTTATGAGGGCGGTTCCTCTGACCCAACTCCATACCTACGGCATTACGATGACCCCGCTGATGCCCAGAAATCAACCGATTATCTCACTGACACCTACAGCGAATACGATGCAGCCAAAGAATTAAATCCGGAAGAAGCCGAAGAAGATGTGAACTATTTCTTCGACGCATTCTATTATGATTTTGCCTTTTATGACTATTTTGGCGGACACGCTGTATTCGATCAGGCAAAGGCTGATACTCTGCAGGAAGTCCAAAGCAGGGACAGCCTGACCTGTGAAGATTTGCAGAAGATTCTGGTAAGTCATCTTACCTTTATCAAGGACGGTCACTTCAACATCAATCAGGACTATCCGTCGGAAAAAGACATTCCGTTTTTCTTCCGTCAGGTGATGTTTGTAAAAACGGATTCGGGCTATCAGAATGCCAATGGAAAAGTCGTTGCATCCGTGGACGATCATCCCGATCTGGATGAACTGTTCAAACGCTCCATTTCCAAAGAAGGATATCTTGTGTACTATCCTGTGCTGCTGAAAGAAGCAAAATTTGATGGAACCGAGTGGGACAAGCATGTGTGCGACGAGCAATTGACCGTGCACTATGCCGATGGCAGTACGGATGTATTGACAGCAGACACTTGGAGCCAGTATTACAAAGATCTCCCCAAAGGGCAGAATACCGACTTGCGCCAGACTGACGGGATCCCGGTGTTCCAGTTCAACCATTTTGACCCGTCCTTCCTGGAGGAGACCAATGATGCAGCGGCACAGATGAGCAATGCGGAGATCTCCATGCTGGACCTGCGCTCCAATGTTGGCGGCTATGAAGAAGTTGCGCATCAGTGGTTCAACCGATACAGCCACCAACGGGTATTTGGCACTGGAGTTCGTTATTCCGTTCTTCCAGCTTCTCTTGTCGCTTCACCTTCCACCTCAAAAACGCCCCGCGCAAGCAATGACAACATTCTGATCCTTCTAAGCGGAAAGTGCTCTGCATCTTGTGCGGAGATCACACTGGATCTTTCCTATAATTTAGACAATAGCCTGATTATTGGAGAGAACACAAATGGAAGTATGATCAGCAACAGCGGCCATATCGAATTGCCCAACAGCAAGTGTTCGGTGGATATGACTTTCTCCACGGTCTATCTGACCCCGGATGGCTCCGATTATTTTGAAGAACTTCGGGGATTCTTCCCGGATATCTGGGTTCCGGCCAAAGAAGCCGAAACGCTGGCGGCAAAACTTATGGAAAATCTAAAGTAAGGTCTGACCCTCCCGGCCACAAAGAAAAATCCCCGGCGCACTTTTGTGTACCGGGGATTTTATTAACACATGCGACCGGGAGGATTCGAACCTCTGGCCTTCCGGGTCGGAGCCGAACGCTCTATCCAGCTGAGCTACGATCGCACATTACTGGCAAACCAGTGTAATGTAGTATAGCACAGCCGGAGGCAAAAATCAAGCCGTCTGGCGGCTCTGTATCCGGATTCCGTGCCCGATCCCGCGCCAGCAAGACGCTGATGCATTCTGTTCTCCCTTTTTGAAAGATTCATCTTGCAAAAGTGTGCGCATCTCTTATAATAGGTGTTGTGCCCCGGTGTGCGCGGGCACGGTTTAGGACTGAAAAAGGAAAAAGAGAGCATGAAATCTAGCACAAGATCCCTGACAGAAGGCCCGCTGGCAAAGCAGATCCTTCTGGTCAGCCTGCCGCTGGCATTATCCAACCTGCTGCAGGTCTTATTCAACATGTCGGACGTGGCCGTGGTGGGGCGGTTTGCGGGCTCTACAGCGCTGGGCGCGGTGGGCTCCACCAGCATCTTTGTCACGCTGTTCACCGGCTTTCTCATCGGCCTGGGCAACGGCATCAACGTGCTGGTGGCCCGCTTCTACGGAGCCAGACACCCGAACGATGTCCACGACACCGTCCACTCGGCCCTGATCGTCAGCCTGATTGCAGGCGTGATCCTGCTGGTTGTGGGCCTGCTGGGCTCCCCTGCCATGCTGCGGCTGCTGAACACCAAGGAGGACCTGCTGCCGGGTGCGATCCTCTACCTGCGGGTGTATTTCCTGGGTATGCCGGCACTGGCTCTGTACAATTTTGGCAACGCCGTGTTCAGCGCCATCGGTGAGACCAAAAAGCCGCTGTACATCCTGAGCTTTGCCGGTGTGCTGAATATCCTTCTGAATCTGTTCTTTGTCATCGTCTGCAACCTGGACGTGGCAGGCGTGGCGCTGGCCAGTGCCATTTCCCAGTGTGTTTCTGCCGGGCTCATCCTCCACGCCCTGACCAGGGTGCAAGACTGCTACGCCCTCCATTTCAGGGAGGCAAAGCTCGACCCCGCCATGACCAAAAGCATTCTGGCGCTGGGCCTGCCTGCCGGATTCCAGAACGCCATTTTCGCCATCGCCAACCTGTTCATCCAGGCCGGTGTCAACTCCTTTGATTCCCTCATGGTCAAGGGCAACAGCGCCGCCGCAAACGCCGACCCGCTCATCTACGACTGCATGGCTGCCTTCTACATGGCCTGTGCCAGCTTTATGAGCCAGAACTACGGCGCAGGCAAGCCCGACCGTGTCAAGAAGAGCTACTTCATCTCGCTGGCCTATTCCTTCGGCGTGGGTCTGGCGCTGGGCGGCGGCCTGTTCCTGTTCGGACGGCAGTTCCTCGCCCTTTTCACCACCGAAAGCGCCGTTATTGATGCCGGTATGAAGCGTGTAGGTGTCATGGCGCTGGCCTACTGCATTTCCGCCTTTATGGACTGCACCATCGCCGCTTCCCGCGGTCTGGGCAAGACCGTGGTGCCCACCGTCATCGTCATCATGGGTTCCTGTGTGTTCCGGGTGATCTGGGTATACACCATCTTCGCCCACTTCCACACCATCCCCTCGCTCTACCTGCTCTACCCCTGCTCCTGGGCTCTGACCGCCATTGCGGAGATCCTCTATTTCATCCACTGCTACAAGCAGGCCATGAAGATCTTCCGGGAGCCGATCCCCTCTTCGCTGTAAAACAAAAAGATGGATGTCGTTGCGGCATCCATCTTTTTTGTTTTCTCTATTACACCTTAACTTCCCCGGCCAGGACCCGCTTGTAGTCCTCATAGTTGCGGGCCAGCAGGGCGGGCGTATCCAGCCCGTAGGGGCACTTGGCCTTGCACTGGTTGCAGTGCAGGCAGCCCTCGATCTTCTTCATTTTTGCCTGACCGGCGGGACTCAGATGCTCTGCTGAGGGCGAGCGCCGGAGCAGCAGGCTCATGCGGGCGCAGTTGTTGATCTCGATGCCAGCCGGGCAGGGCATACAGTAACCGCAGCCACGGCAGAACTCACCGCACAGCTCCTCCCGGTCGTGGGCGATGACCGCAGACAGCTCTGCGTCCATCCGGGGCGGGTTATCAATGTAGGAGAGGAACTCATCCAGTTCCTTTTCCCGCTGAACGCCCCAGATGGGCAGAACGCCCTCGAACTGCGCTTCAAAGGCATAGGCGGCGGCGCTGTTGGTAATGAGACCGCCGGACAGACCCTTCATGGCGATAAAGCCCATCTCGTGCTCCTTGCACAGCTGCACCAGTTCCAGCTCCTGCTCACCGGAAATATAGCTGAACGGAAACTGCAGGGTCTCGTACAGGCCGCTCTCAATGGCTTCCTTGGCCACGGACAGGCGGTGGTTGGTGATGCCGATGTGACGGATCATCCCCTTTTCCTTGGCCTCCAGTGCGGCTTCGTACAGGCCAGAGCCGTCACCGGGCTTGGGGCAGAAGGACGGGTTGTGGAACTGGTAGATGTCCACATAGTCGGTGCGCAGATTGTTCAAGGAGGTGTGCAGGTCCTTCCAGAACTCCTCTGCGTTCTGGGCGGCGGTCTTGGTGGCGATGTAGACCTCGGAGCGGATGCCGTCAAAGGCTTCGCCCAGCTTCACCTCGCTGTCGGTGTAGGCGCGGGCGGTATCAAAGAAGCGGATGCCCGCCTTGTAAGCCTTGCGGGCCAGAAAGACCGCGTCCTCCTGGGAAATGCGCTGGATGGGCAGGGCACCAAAGCCGTTTTTGTTCACGGTGATGCCAGTGCGCCCCAATGTGACCATATCCATAGGGAACCTCCTGTTTTTTCCAAAAATACTCTCTGTGCTCATTATAAGACGAAGCGCCCCACAACGCAAGAAAAACCCTCTCCATCAAAGCGTGGCAGTGCACAGCGATGACAGAGAGGGGCAGTTTTACTGATAATCGTGGTTCAGGAACAGCGCTTTGATGGCGACGATCTCGTCGTACTCCTCCTGCTCCACCTGCACATCCGCATTGACGGCCTGCAGGCGGGCCTTGACGGCATCCAGTGCCTCGGCGGTGGTCACGGCCTGACCTTCCTCCACGGCATCGATCATCCGCTTGAGGACGATCGGATGGGCGTAACAGCTGGGCACCGGGAAGCTGCCGTTGGGGTAGTGCTTCACATACTCCGCCATGGCGGCATCGGCCTGATCGGCCCGCTTCATAATGGCGCTGTTGTTATTGTGCGCCGTGGGCAGCATGTTGTAGCTGGAAAAGAGGAAGATGGCTGCAAAGCCGAACAGTGCAAAGTACACGCCGTAGCTGCCGGTGTGGGTGAACACCGCGTACAGGCCGTAGGCCGCGGCGGCCGTGCCGAACAGGAAGATGGCAAGGGCCACATAGCGGTAGACCGGCTTGCTCTTGAGCTGGGCGCGCTTGCGGCGCTGGGCAGCACTGAGCTCATTGGAAAGCTCGGGCTTTGCGTCCAGATACTCCTTTGCCCTGCGCAGGACCGTCACGGTGTGTTTGGCATCATCGGACAGCTCCGGCAGCTTGCGGGCGGCCTTTTCCTCAGCCTTTTTCTGCAACGCCTGCTCCCCGGCGGCACTCAGCAGCCGGATCTGGGGCTGCTGCTTTGCCAGCAGCTCCAGCAGGGCATCCACGTCCCGCTCGTCCTTGAAGTTGCACTGCTTCTGTTTGCCGCCGTCGTACTCCACCACAAGGTAAGCCATAGAGGCAAACATTCCCTTGCCGGTAAAGCCACCCGCACTCATGGCCACCCGCTTGAACACGCGGGTGATGCTGGTGTAGGGCAGGTAGTAGCGGCGGTCGATGTAAAAGCTGTTCAGATACAGGGCTTTTTTGCCCACGCCGCAGGGGCCGATCTTTTTGCAGGCTTTCCGGTCGGCCGCCAGCTCGGCGGGGTCGAGCCTGGCAAGGCCCAATTGTGCAGGTTTGAAGAGCATAACGTTCATCCCTCTTTTGCGTTTTTGTTTGTACCCATTTTCCCACTCCGGCAGAGAAAATGCAAGGCCCAACCCTCACTCTTAGCCAAAAACAGGAAACCGGCCGCTGAGCTGACAGCGGCCGGTTTGTTTTACTGAGAAATTGCCGCTATGAATGGGTTATGCGGCTTTCTTCTCGGTGTTCTTCTTGGTTGCATAGATGAACAGCGCCAGCATGGCAATTGCGAAGACGATGCCGATGGGATATGCAACTGCGGTGTTGTAAGCCACCAGCTTGCCGTCTGCATAGGTGTTGATCATCTTGCCCAGGCACTCGGGAGCCAGCACGAAGTAGGTGCAGGACACAGCGCTCATGAAGGTTGCAGGCACGGCGGTGATCCAGAAGTTCTTCTTCTCCTTGAACAGGTACATGGAAGCAGCCCACAGGACGATCATAGCCAGCGTCTGGTTGGTCCAGCTGAAGTAACGCCAGATGACGGTGTAGTCGATGAAGCCCAGTGCATTGCCGATGCCCAGGAATGCGCCCACGCCCAGAACGGGAACGCAGAGCTTCAGGCGGTTTGCGTAGCTGTCCTGATCGATCTTGAGCCAGTCGGACAAGGTCAGACGAGCGGAACGGAAGGCGGTATCACCAGAGGTGATGGGGCAGATAACGACACCGATCATAGCCAGTGCCACGCCAACCTTACCCATGGTCTTGAGGCAGACGTCGTAGATAGCGGCAGACTGACCGGCAGCCAGAGCCTCGGCCAGACCGACCATCTTGCCGTCGGTGATGGTGTACAGTGCGCAGCCGGCAGCGGCCCAGATCAGAGCGATAACGCCCTCGCTGACCATTGCACCGTAGAATACGAAGTGGCCCTGCTTCTCACTCTTCATGCAGCGAGCCATCAGAGGCGACTGGGTGGAGTGGAAACCGGAGATAGCACCACAGGCAACGGTGATGAACATGAAGCTCCAGATAGGAGTGTTAGAGGGATGCATATTGCTGAAGTTTGCCCAGATCTCGGGGATGGTGTAGGCGGGGTTGGTGAAGATACCAAAGATAACGCCCACGGCCATGATGATCAGGCAGATGCCGAACAGGGGGTAGATCTTACCGATGATGGCATCGATGGAGATAAAGGTTGCGATGAAGTAGTAGGCCAGAATGATGATCAGCCAGAACAGGGTGGTGGTCAGCAGACCGGACATACCGCCGTTCTTGCACAGGGTCACGATCAGGCCTGCGGGGCCAACTGCGAACACGGTACCGACCATGATCAGCAGCACCACAGAGAACACACGCATGATGTTCTGCATCACGGGGCCCAGATAGCGGCCGGTGACCTCAGCGATGGAAGCGCCGTCGTTGCGCTCGCTCATCATGCCGGAGAAGTAGTCATGCACGCCGCCGGCAAAGATGGTGCCGAAGGTGATCCACAGGAACACCACGGGGCCCCACAGAGCACCCTGCAGTGCACCAAAGATGGGTCCCAGACCTGCGATGTTCAGCAGCTGGACGAGGAACAGCTTCCACTGGGGCATCACAACGTAGTCAACGCCATCGTTAATGCGCACAGCAGGAGTTTCGCGGTCGTCCGGTCCGAACGTATTGTCAACGATCTTGCCATAGACAAAGTAGCCGATGATCAGGAGCGCCAGACAGAGTAAGAAACTAATCATACCAGAAACCTCCTTTTATTGTCCGTGCCCGGAGCCCCATTCTGCCCCGTCACGGCCATTCCTTGGCCCTATGTTAACACAATCTTCATAAATCTGGTAATATCCTTCCAGAATGGCCCTTATATCAAAAACTATATAAGTCAGCCGTTCCCGGGAATCCCGGCAAATATTTTTTAACGTATCCTCGGCAAAACTTTTTTGCCGAAATCGTTTCAGCGGGTGTTTTTTCGTTTTTAGTGCACCCTGCCAAACTTTTTGGCATATTTTTGTGCATCTTGTCTGCATTCCTGTTCTTTTTGCCGCAATTCGTTGTTTCTCTGCACAAGCAAAAGCCGCCTGCCGGACGGCCCGGCAGGCGGCTTTTGCGGTTGTGAATGGGTATCGAGAAGGTTGAAGAGGGGGAAATGTCAATTATGCAGTCTTTTTCACCGTCTGCTTTTTGGTCGCATAGAGGAACAGCGCCAGCATGGCGATCGCAAAGAGGATGCCCACCGGGTAAGCAACTGCGGTGTTATAGACGATAGCGCCCTCGGCAGTCTTATGGTTCAGCAGGCCGCCCAGGCACTCGGGAGCCAGCACGAAGTAAGTAGCGGACACGGCGCTCATAAAGGTGGCGGGCACTGCGGTGATCCAGTAGTTCTTCTTCTCCTTGAACAGGTACATGGAAGCGGCCCACAGAACGATCATGGCCAGCGTCTGGTTGGTCCAGCTGAAGTAACGCCAGATCACGGTGTAGTTGATGAAGCCCAGTGCATTGCCGATGCCCAGGAAAGCGCCCACGCCCAGCACGGGGATGCAGAGCTTCAGGCGGTTGCCGTAGCTGTCCTGATCAATCTTGAACCAGTCGGCCAGGGTCAGGCGGGCGGAACGGAAGGCGGTATCGCCGGAGGTGATGGGGCAGACGACCACGCCGATCATGGCCAGTGCGATGCCCACGCCGCCCATGGTCTTGGAGCAGACATCATAGATGGCCTTGGACTGACCCATTGCCAGTGCCTGTGCCAGACCGGTGTTCAGGCCATCGGTGACCTCGTACAGAGAGCAGCCTGCAGCGGCCCAGATCAGAGCAATGACACCCTCGCAGACCATGGCACCATAGAACACGAAGTGGCCCTGCTTCTCACTCTTCATGCAGCGGGCCATCAGAGGCGACTGGGTGGAGTGGAAGCCGGAGATCGCGCCGCAGGCAACCGTGATGAACATGAAGCTCCAGATGGGCGTGCCCGACGGGTGCATGCTGCCGAAGTGATCCCAGATCTCGGGGATGGTATAGGCAGGGTTGGTGAAGATGCCAAAGATGACACCGATGGCCATGATGATCAGGCAGATGCCGAACACGGGGTAGATCTTGCCGATGACCGCATCGATGGAGATAAAAGTCGCGATGAAGTAGTAGGTCAGAATGATGACCAGCCAGAACAGCAGCGAGGTCATTACGCCGGATGCGCCGCTCTGGCTGCACAGCTCAACGATCAGACCGGCGGGGCCGACGGCGAACACGGTGCCCACCATGATCAGCAGCACAACAGAGAATACACGCATCACGTTCTGCATCACAGGGCCTAAGTATTTGCCGGTGATCTCCGCGATGGAAGCACCGTCGTTGCGCTCACTCATCATGCCGGAGAAGTAGTCATGCACACCACCGGCAAAGATGGTGCCGAAGGTGATCCACAGGAACACCACAGGGCCCCACAGAGCGCCCTGCATGGCGCCAAAGATGGGGCCAAGGCCCGCAATGTTCAGCAGCTGGACGAGGAACAGCTTCCACTGGGGCATCACGACATAGTCCACGCCGTCGTTAATGCGCACAGCAGGCGTTTCACGGTCGTCCGGGCCGAAGGTATTGTCCACGATCTTGCCATAGACGAAGTATCCGCCTACCAGGATCGCAAGACAGAGCAGGAAACTAATCATACCAGAAACCTCCTTTTTGCCCCTGCCGGCCGCGGCCCCATTCTGCCGCATACCCGGGGCTCTTTTCTGGCCTCATGGTAGCACACTTTTTTCCAGCAGAGAAATATCTTTCCGGCATGGGGCCATATCGTTTCCGATATAGCTGCAAAGAATTTTTGCCGCTTTTCCGTTTATTTTTTGACCATTTATCAGCAAAAATAAAACCGAGCGCTTATTTTCGCCCGGTTTTACATCCATTTATTGGTTTTTCTGTCAATTTCAAAGGAAGCAACCTTTGCCGTGCCTTAGCCGGAAAGCCCCTTTATTTCACGGTGGAAGCCGCTTCCTTGTGGAGCAGATCCACAAAGGCCTGCTCCTCGGGGCGCAGGCGGCCCTTGTCCGGGTAGACCAGCACATCCCGCATCTGCTGGCGCTGGGCCGGGCACTTCTTCAGCACCAGATGGTACTGCTCCAGTGCCCTGCGGGGCATGGGTGATGCCCACATGTAGGCCGTGGGCAGCCGCTGCAGGATCGAGAACTGGCTGCACCGCTCATACACATGGATGCGGCGCTCCGGGTTGACATGCCAGCGCACACCGTCGCCGCCCTCCTCGCCGGGCAGCTGGAAATCATCGTGGAGGATCTCCATATACTTGTCCAGCTCAGACAGGTCGCGGATCGCCTTCCGGGCCAGCGGGCCGTCCCGGTTGGTCAGCAGACTGTATTCAAAATCCATAATGGGTTCCATTTTCAGGCCCCGCCGGGCGCAGTAATGGGTATAGTGCTCGTCATCCTCCACGGCGTACCGCAGCAGAGCCAGATGATATCCCTGCCGCAGGACATGATCCAGTGCCTCCATGGAGCCGCCCTCCCGGATGTGGATGTGGAGCCGCTCAATGGAGGCCGCCTGCTCCAGATAATCCACCGCCGCATAGGAGGCATAGGTGGCGTGGGGGATCATTACCCGCAGTTCGGCGCAGCGCTCCTGCTCCTCCTGCACGCTCCGGTCCAACCTGTCCACCTCCCGCAGCACCCGCTCGGCCTGCTCGATGAAATGCCGCCCCTGCTCCGTGGGGATCATGCCGGTGGATGACCGCTCAAAAATGCGGAGATGGTATTCTTCTTCCAGATTTTTCAGCGCCTTGCTCACATTGGGCTGAGCGGCATACAGCCGCTTTGCCGCCGCACTCACAGATCCGCATTCCATGATGGCGACGAGATACCGCAGTTCTGTAATGTTCAACTTTTTCTCTCCTTTTGGCGTTTTTATCCCTTGCGCCTAGTTTATCAGGCGGCACACGGGGCTGTCAAGCGTTGACGGGGCCCCGCTGCCGTTTTATAATGTAAGAAACAATCTGCCCGAAAGAGGTCGAAGAGGATGGAAGAAAAAAACTACCGCGTTCTGCGCATTGAGGAGCAGCTTTATGGCTGCGAGGAGCTGCCCGAGGGCCAGCCCGTGCTCTGTGATGTCCTGCTGGAGGCTGCCGACGGCACGCAGCGGGTTCTCCCCTACCCGGATGCCGAGCTGACCCGGCTGGACATCAACGAGGGCAGCACCGTCACCCTGCGGGATCACAGGCTGACCAAGGCGGCGCACAAGGTCTATTTCACCCGCCACGGCGAGACCGTGTGGAACGTGGAAAACAAGATCTGCGGCATGACCGACAGCCCCCTGACCGAAAAAGGCCGCGCCCAGGCCCGGGAGCTGGGCGAAAAGCTCCGGGCCAGCGGTCTCCGGATCGATGAGATCCTGTACTCTCCCCTGTCCCGCGCCGCCGACACCGCCCGGGCCATTGCAGAGGCCACCGGCATTCCTGCCCGGTGTGAGCCCCGGCTCCGGGAGCAGTGCTTTGGCCGCTACGAGGGCACGCCCCGGGACGGCGAAGAGTTCCGCATCTCCAAGACCCACTTTGCCGACCGCTACTCCGGCGGCGAGAGCATGATGCAGCTGGCCCAGCGCATCTACAATCTGCTGGACGAGCTCCGGGCCGACACCGATAAGACCTACCTGCTGGTGGCCCACAACGGCATTGCCCGGGTGGTGCAGTCCTATTTTTACGATATGACCAACGAGGAGTACGCGGCGGCAGGCATCAAAAACTGCGCGTTCGTGGAGTTTACATTCTGAACAAAGAAAGGACCCGCCGAGGGTCCTTTCTTTGTTTGCGGTTATTCTGCCTTGCGGTAATGGAACTGCTGGTCTCTGGTGATGAACAGGCCGATGCTGACCAGCAGAGCGGCCAGCTCGGCGGCAGTCACGGCCAGCCAGATGCCGTCAATGCCCAGCAGGAGCGGCAGCAGCAGAACCGCCGCCACCTGGAACAGCAGGGTGCGCAGGAACGAGATGAGCGCACTGGTCACACCGTCGCCCAGGGCCGTGAAGAAGGAGGACGCATAGACGTTGAAGCCCATGATGAGGAAGCTCAGGCCATAGAGCCGGAAGGCCCGGGTGGTCAGAATGAGCAGGTTTTCATCATAGCCCACAAAGAAGCGGGCCACATGGGGGATGATGAACATGGAGCCGATGGTCATTACCACCGCAACCACACCGATGAGCTTCAGGCTCTTGCGGTAGAGGTTGTTGACCTCTTTGCGGTTATTGGCACCATAGTGGTAGCTGACGATGGGCGCACTGCCCACGGCGTAGCCCACAAACACTGCCACGAACAGGAAGGACGCGTACATGATCACACCATAGGCGGCCACGCCATCCTCGCCCGCAAAGCGGAGCAGCTGATAGTTGTACAGGATGTTCACCAGCGACATGGAAAGATTGGTCATCAGCTCAGAGGAGCCGTTCACACAGGCTTTCAGCAGCACACCGCCCTCAAACTGCGGGCGGCAGAGGTGGATCAGGCTGGTGTTTTTCCGGTTGAGGAAGTAGAACACCGGCAGCAGGCCGCCCACCACCTGGCTGAGCATGGTGGCAATGGCGGCACCCTCTACGCTCCAGTGCAGGATACCCACCAGCAGCACGTCCAGCACCATGTTGGTGCAGCCCGCGCCCACCGTGAAATAAAAGCCCAGATGCGGCTTTTCGGCGGTGACAAAAAAGCTCTGGAACATATTCTGCAGGATAAAGGTGGGCAGGCTGAGCATCAGTACCCGGCCATAACGCAGGGCATAGTCCAGCATCTCGCCTTCGGCACCCAGCATCAGGGCCACCGGCCGGAGCAGCAGCATCCCCAGCACGGACAGCACGATGCCGGCAATCAGCGCCGTTGACATGAACAGGCTGAAATAGCGGTCGGCACGGGCTTTATCGCCCTCACCCAGCGTGATGCCCACAATGGCGCTGCCGCCGGTGCCCAGCATAAAGCCCACTGTGCCCACCAGCATGGGCACGGGCATGATGAGGTTGACTGCCGCAAAGGCCGTTTTGCCCACAAAATTCGAGACACACAGGCCGTCCACAATGCCATAAATGGAAGTAAACAGCATGGTGCCGATGCAGGGCAGCACAAAACGGATCAGCCGTGAATAATCAAAGTGATCCGAAAGTTGAATTTTCTGTTTTGACATGGATTCTCCTTTTTGCAGGGGTGGATCACATCATCCCGCCGGGCCGCCAGCCGGTGCAGTAGCGGGCGTAATCGCGGTCGGCCTGTTTGACGTAAAGGAGGAACTGTTCCCTGCCTTCCTTGTCTGTGACCTGACGGACTTTGGTGGGCAGGCTCTGGCGCTGGAGCAGCTCCAGTTCATCGTTGAGCTCTTCCTCGGTATCAAAAGCATCCAGCTTGGTCCAGTGGGTGGCAAAGAGCCAGATGTTTGCAAGGGTGTTATTCATATTCAGTCTCCTTTTCCGGGGCATCGGCAAGGGTGCCGGCCCGGTAGAACGGCGCAATGGCGTTGGCATCGCCGTGGCGCACGATGGAATAGGTAATGTCGCAGTAGGGCTGGATGGCCGTGCTCTTTTCCACGGTGGAGATGAGCAGCACCTGCAGCTGCAGGCGACGGAACAGCTCCATCATGGGGCGGATGCGGTCACTGGTCATCTTGCTGAAGGCCTCGTCCAGCAGGACAAGGCGGATGCTGTTCTCGCTCTTCTGGTAGATCTGCAGCAGACTGGCGCAGATGGCCACATAGAAGGGAGCCTGGTTCTCGCCGCCGGAGGAATCGCGGCTGACGCGGGAAAGATAGGCCTGCTGGCCCGAGACGGTGTTGGTCACCTTGATGTCATAGTCCAGATAGGTGCGGTAGTCCACATAATCCGAGAGGGTGGCACCGGAGGTAGTGCGGCCCTCCTGCCGGGCCCGGGTGTTCTCGTCCACATCCGCCATGATCTTTTCCATCAGCGCGTCCACCTGCCGCTCGTAGACGGGGTCAGCAGTGGCGGCAAGGTTGTCCAGCGAGTCGCCATCGGTCATCTGCTGGTTGCCCTTGTCCACAATGACCTGATAGAAGGCAGCCAGCTGGGGGTCACGGCTGGGTTCCAGCTCAAAGCGGTAGACTTCCTCGCCGTAGGTCAGCTGTTCCATCACCTTGTTCAGCTCCCGGAACTGGCGGCGGGCGTTGAAGATATCATCCTTCATCCGGAAGAGGATATCCTTGCGGAAGCGGTCCTTGCAGTCCCGCTGTGCCTGCTCCAGCCGGGCGGCGTAGCGTTCCAGATCAATGCGGACAAGGCTGTCGTGCTGGGCGCGGTACTGCTCCACCCCGGCCAGACCCAGCGGATAATCGCAGACGTAGTGCTCGTTGTAATCCCTCTGGGCGGGTTCCAGCGTGGAAGTGAGATAAGCTCGCAGGGCATCGTCCAGCCTGGTCTGTGCCTTTTCGGCAGTCTGTGCGGCGGCACGGGCCGTGCGCCCGCCCGTCATCAGGCCCTTTTTGCGTTCCTGTGCCAGAGGCTCCAGCAGCGGGTGCTGTGCAAAGAATGTCTCTGCCGCCTCCCGGCTCTGTGCGGCGGTCTCCACCGCCTTACCCTGCTCTGCCTCACAGGATGCGATCTGCTTTTCGCAAACGCGGATATCGCCGCCCACCTGCTCCACGGCCTTGCGGGCAGTCTCCCACGCAGCTTCCCGGGCTTCTTCCTCGCGGTAGAGCTGCTGCAGCATGGGGTTCTCGCGGCAGTCCGCCAGCTTCTGCTCCTGCGCGGCGTAGTCGGCACGGGCGGCATCCAGCGCGGCCCGGCTGGCCCAGAGTTCGGCCAGCTGTTCCAGCGCATGGCCCCGCAGGACGTTCTGGTACTGGTCGTAGGCAGATTTCAGGGCCTTTTCGGTCTGGGCGGCTTCGCGGCAGCGGTCGGCCTGGGCGGCAAGCTGTGCTTCCAGCGCTTCGGCACGCTCCCTGCGGGCATCCAGACCGATATAGCGCTGGGGCCTGCGCAGGCGTTCCAGCCGGAAGGGATGGTGGCGCAGCAGGTCCCGGGTGGCGCTGTCGGGGAAATGTTCCAGCGTATCGGGGGTGTCGCAGCAGACGATGCGGCGCAGGATGGTGTCCGCATACTGTGCGGCCAGCGGGTTTTCGCTGGTGACCTGAGCGGCAAGGCTGTCGGCGGGGGCTGTCTCCGCATGGCGGTCCGCCTTGCGGATGCCCGGGGTATCCAGCAGGCTGATGGGCCCCACCCGGTCGCCCAGTGCCACAAAGGCGCTCTTGGCGGCGGCGTAGTGGGCAGGCGGCACAAGGATGTCGAACCGGCGGTCACCCAGGCAGGCTTCCACACAGTCCTGCCAGCTCTCGTCGGCCACGGTCAGCAGCTCACAGAAGATCTTTGCATCCGCTGTCATGCCGCGGCTTTTCAGCTCGGCGTTCACGGCATCCCGCACTTTGGTGGCGGCATCGCCGTGGGGGTAGACCCACTTGCCGCCGGACACGGCGTTCAGCTCGGCCCGCAGGGCCTCCTGCTCTTTTGCCAGATCCGCCGAAGCCTGCCGGGCAGCGAAATACTGCTCCTCCAGCGGCTTTTCGATGCGGGCCAGCGCCTCGGTCAGGGCGGGGAGATGTTCCGCTGTCAGGCGCTGGGGCCAGAGTTCCTTCTCCACCGCAAAGCCGCTGCGGTTCAGCTGGGTCAGCAGGCCGGTGATGGTATCTGCAGTTGCTTCCAGACCATTCCTTGTCCGGGCTGCTGTATCCAGCGCGCTCTTTTTCCGGGCCAGCTCCTCGGTCAGGGCATCCAGTGCCCGGCCCGCGCCGCTGTCACCGGCCGCTCCGTGGGCCGCCAGATAGGCCCGGCGGGCTTCGGCTTCGGCGTTCTTGGCGGCCTCGTATTTTGCGTTCAGATCGGCCAGCTGGCGGCGGCCTGCATCCAGATGGCTCTGCCAGGAGGCATCCTCACCGGCATCCGCTTCGGCACGGGCCAGCAGGGCCGCGCCCCGGTTGACAAGGGCATCCGTTTCTTTGGCAGCAGCTTCCCGGCCATACGCCACGATCTGTTCCAGCGCGGCGGCACGGGTCTGGGCCTCGGCCAGAACGGCGTGGAGGTTTTCCAGCTCCACCCGGTCGCCCTGCAGCGCTTCCAGATCCAGCTCAGGCTGGGGCAGGATGTACTGGTACAGGAACTCCCGGAAGTTGGGGATCTCGTCCATGCTGGTGCCCATCTGGAACACTTCGTTGAACTTTTTGCCCAGCGGGCTGGAGGCGCGGCCAATGCCCAGGGCACGGCAGATGCGGTCCCGGGCCTCGCTGGGGCTGCGGGTGTAGGACAGACGGCCCACGGCGGGCTTGAAGTCCTCCTTGGCGCTGGGGGCACCGGTGCGCGGATCAAGGAAGGGCAGCTTTTCCAGCGTGATGCCGTCCTCGGAGATGTACCAGGTCTGGTCGCCGGGGTGAAGCTCCTGCATGGGGCCCTCAGATTCCACCCGGACAGCGATGACAAAGTTTGTCCGCTTGACGGTATCCCAGAACTCGGCACCGATATACGCCACCGTGCGGCCCGGGCGGCGGTAGGCGTTCTCGCCGCGCTGCTTGGCGTGGACAGAGCCCTGCAGGGTGCGGCCGCTCTTTTTATTGCCCAGGGCATTGAAATTGCGGTTGGTGGTCAGGCAGTAGCGGATGGCATCCAGAATGGTGGTCTTGCCCACCGCGTTGACACCGATCATATAAGTCAGACGGGCACAATCGAAGGTGACATTTTCAAAGTTGTGCCAGTTGATGAGCTTCAGGCGCTTTAATTCGATCATTCTTCTTCCTCCCCGCTGGCATCTCCGTCAGGCCGCTCGTAGAGGGCCAGTTCCTCCCGGGTGCGGCTGCTCTCGGCGGCGGCATCGGCAAGGTCTGCGTCCGGCAGAGCCAGCAGCACAGTGGGGAACACCTCGATGCGGCTGTCCAGACCGGTCAGCCGCCCCACCGGGCGGGCCAGATTGTACCTGCGCAGGGTGCGCATCAGTTCCTCCAGCGTGCGCTGGTCCAGCCGCCGGGGCAGGTTCATCTTCTGCAGCTCTGTCTGCACCTCTTCCACCGTGACCAGCACCTGATCAGCGCTGGCGGCAAGGCTCTCCCGCTTTTGCAGGTAGAGCAGGCGGAGCACCAGCAGCAGGATGCTCTCGTATTTCAGCAGCCGGGCCTGGCTGCCCTCATGCTCGTTGACCAGCGCCGCAGCCTGCAGCGGAGCCGGGTAAAGCGTTACCGCATAGCCCAGCGGCGCGAACACAGCCCGCACCTCGGGCAGATGATCCTGCACATAGAGGTATTTTGCCCGCTGATCCTCCACGCCGCCCAGCACAAAGCAGTGGTTGAGCAGATAGTTTGCGGTCTCTTCCAGCATTTTATTCGGTTCGGCCATGGTCAGCGTCCTCCCTGCGGGGTGTCAGAATAAACTCTTCAAACCGGAAGCCGCCCCGTTCGACCCAGTTTCTGGTAAGGGTGATATCGTAAGCCCGGCGCGGCGACTGCGAATAGGTGTGCAGGCCGATGATGCGGGCAAAATCGCGGGGGTATTCCTCCGCCAGCGTGGAGGCAGCCACCGCACTGCGGGCGGCAAGGGCCTGTTTTGCCAGCAGGCCCACGTTCTCCTCAGTCACGGCCATCCGGGCGTAGTCCAGCAGCAGCTGCTGTTCTTTGCGCAGCTGCTCCGCATCCAGCCCGGCCTGCCGCACCGGAGCCAGCGGCGTTTCGCTGCGGGGCGCGGCAGGCGGGTAGAGGGGCTTTGCCCCGAACACCGCCGCCGGGTAGAGGTGCAGGTGCTTTGCCACCGGGCCGTCATCCGGCGCGAACAGCTGATCGGGCGTTTTGATCTCCTCGGCATAGCGGCGGAGCAGGGCGGTGACACTGCCCTGCGAGGAGCGGTCGCTCAGCAGCAGGAACTGTGCCCGCTGCACGGCCCGCTTGCGGTAGCGGATGTGGCTCTGGTCGATCTGGCGCATCAGGGTGCTCATCTCTTCCAGTGAATCCCGCAGCTTCTGGATGAGGGCACGCACGGCAGGGGCGGCTTCGCCGGGGGCACAGCGCTCCACCCGGGCGTAATCCAGCGCCAGCCGGGGCAGGTGTTCTGCCTCGCAGTCGTCCAGCTCCTCCTCCAGATAGGCACGGTAGTTGAACAGGTTATCGCTGGTCTTGAAGCGGTGGTAAGCGGCGGCCACCACCTTTTCCTCGTACTGGTCGAAGAGCTCCAGCACCTCCTGCGGGGTGCGGTTGCGGGTGAGCCGGTCGATATAATGCCCGATGGATGCGTTCAGCGCCCGCAGGGACTTGTTCAGTGCTTCCAGATCGGAGGCCACCTCCCGCAGAACATTCTCATAGGGGCTCTTTTCCTCCCCGATGTTCTGCAGCAGCTGCCAGGCCTTGTACAGCTTGCCGGTGTAGGTGACAACACGCGGGTTCAGGATCTCTTCCAGCGCTTCCAGCAGAGGGGCCACCTCAGGCACAAAGGCAAGGGCAGGCTCTTCCTCATAGCTGCCGGGCTGCTCTTCCAGCCAGCCGGTGCGGCGCAGGCGGAGCAGAAAGCCCAGCGCAAGGGTATGGGGATCCCGGGTGGGCTGTTCGGCTTCGTCGCCCGCGTCATCGGCATCCAGTGCCAGCGGCTTTGCCAGTGCCGCAAAGTAATCCTCGGCCCGGCTCACCGCTTCTGCCCGGGAGATGGAGTAATCCGCCGTGTGGCGGCACTCCTCCCACAGCAGGAGCAGCAGCTCCGCATAAAATGCCCGGTTGGGCCCCGCCAGCGGGCGGAACAGCCGCGGGCTGACCAGTTCAAACAGCTGCATCCAAAGGTTCCTTTCTTTCGATAAAATCTATTTTTTATTGTACCACAATCAGAAGGATTTTGCCACAAATACAAAAAGCCCCGGAGGGCGGCCTTTCAGCCACGCTCCGGGGAGTGTATTACTGTATCCTTATGCTTTGGTGTTAACCTGAACAACGATAGAAATGTACATGTTGCCCTTGATTGTCTTTGCAGCTACACCAACCTTGGTCCACTTGCCAACTGCGTTGATGTTCACATCCTTATTCTCATTGTTTATCCGGTTAAAGAACTCTTCCAACAGTTTACCGGTATACTCGTTTGCAATCACAAACTTAGCCGTATAAATACCATTGCCATCATGATGGACATCTATTTTATTTTTCAAATTCCAAAAACCTGTATCGATGTTCACTCTCGAATCCAGGAACTTTTCAGCTTCCTGTTTGAGCTCGGTGTCATTGCACAGCTGTGGTGCCGAACCACGCTTTGCATTGATCGTGCTCATCATCTGAGCTTCTGCCTGAGCCTCAGGGGTCGATGGGGTATCACCGCCGCAGGCGGTGAATAGAACAAGTACCATGGTCGCCGCCAGAATCAAAGCGGCCAGTTTTTTCAGCATTTTCATGTCGGGACCTCCAGTCGTTTTGTTGTGTTTTTCATAATATGCGGGGTGCCTTTCCATTTTGAAGCAGGACCCCTTCTGGCTTTATTTTATCCAACGACTGTCGCTTTTGTCAATTGCCAGCTTCACCAAACATTTTCTCCTGCTTTTGTTGTTTTTTCCAGAACGAATCTTCGCAAAGATCCTTTGCCGCGCCCGGGGCAAAAACCGGAAAATATTTCCGGCGTTTACACAATTCTACCACGATTTGGTGCTAAACTTAAGGCAATGGGAACCGCCGGGTGCCGTTCCTGAACAAGGAAAAGGAGTTTGCCCCATGCAGCATGGTTCCCTGCGCGCTCCGGTGCGCGTTTTCATGGCAGCAGTTCTGCTGTGCCTGAGCTTTCTGACCGCGCCAAAGGCTGCGGCGGCACAATTGCAGAATATGAACGGCATCACGCTGCTGTCCTTCGACAGCCAGCAGATCGTCTCCATCGGCAACCAGACCTCGGGCCGGTGCAGCTGGTACGCCCTGCGCTACGCCCGCACCATTCTGGATGGCAAGCCCTGCTCAGGCAGCGGGATGTGGTCAAACGGCGCGGTATGGTCTGCCGCCGGGTACTACGCTTACAGCGGCTCCCTTTCCGGCTGCCTTTCCCGCCTGTATGAAGAGCTGCAGGCCGGGCGGCCCGTCATCGTACATCTGAAAAACACCGCTGTCAGCGGCGTGTCCAAGCACACCAACCGCGTGACGAGCTATGAATACCATCTCTCCGGCTCCGGCTGGAAAGAGGTCAATTACCCCCACATCGCCACCAGCAGCACCTACGGACACTGGGTGTGCGTGGTGGGCATCTCCCCCACGGCAGACCCCGAAAACCTGCGGGAGAGCGATTTCTACGCGCTGGACCCCGCGCGGGTCAGCGTGAACGGCACACTGGCCGTAACAAAGCTTTTGGATGGCACCATCTGGACTGATAACTCTCCCTTAAAAGTCGCAGCCTGACGCTCCCTTACAAAACACAACAGCCCCCGGAACATGCAGGGTTCCGGGGGCTTCGTGTTTTGTATCGGGGGATTACAGTTCCTGATAGGCGCTCATCATGGCGGGGATGAACTGCTTTTTGCGGCTGACCACGCCGGGCAGCGTCCAGCTGCCATCGGCGGCGGGCCGGCTCTCAAAGCCGTTGCTCAGCACCTCGGCAGCGTAGCGGCCGGTGCAGATGACCACGCTCTCCTCCTTGGGCACATCGGTCAGCAGCATATAGAGGTCCTCCACGTTCTGCTTGTTGCGGGCCTCCTCCAGATAGGGCTGGAGCAGCGCCTGGGCGGCCTGCAGGTTTTTGCGGGTCATGTAGCTGCCCTGCGCCACGCCAAAGCGGATATCGCCGCACATGAACACCTTGAAGTCCTGCAAAAAGACCTCTTCGGGGGTCTTGCCGTCCAGTTTTTCACCGGCCTCGAACATTTCGGTGGAAAACTCTTCAATGTCCACGCCTGCGATCTTGGCCAAACGCTTGGCGGTGTTTTCATCCACGGGGGTGCAGGTGGGGCTGCGGAAGGCCAGCGTATCCGAGAGGATAGCCGCCAGCAGCAGGCCCGCGATCTGGGGCGGGATGTCCACACCGTTTTCATCGTACATCTGGGTGATGATGGTGGCGGTGCAGCCCACGGGCTGGTTGCGGAAGTAGACCGGGCCGCTGGTCTCCAGACTGCCGATGCGGTGGTGGTCGATGATCTCCAGGATCTCGGCCTGATCAAAGCCCTCCACGGCCTGGGTGGCCTCGTTGTGGTCCACCAGAATGATGCGCCGCTTGCGCAGGGCAATGACGTTGCGGCGGCTGACCATGCCGCAGTATTTGCCTTCCTCATCGAGGATGGGGAAATAGCGGTGGCGCACCTTTGCCATCACCCGCAGCACATCGGCCACGGGGGTGACGAGGGTGAATTTGAGGATGTTGTCCCGGGTCATATAATAGGAGATGGGGGCGCACTGGCTGATGAGCTTGCCCGCCGCGTAGGTATCCACAGGGGTGGTCATAATGGCAACGCCGGTCTCATCGGCAATGCGCTGGATGGTGCGGCCCACCTTGGCCCCATTGCAGATGATGAGCAGGGAGGCTTCCTTTTCAATGGCGCAGAGCTGGCTTTCGTACCGGTTGCTCAGAATGACGATATCCCCCTTTTCCACGCTGCTTTCCAGCATCTCGGGGGTGGCGGTGCCGATCTTGATGTGGCCGGTGGTGCAGACCGCGTCGGCATTGCCCACCACCATGGTGCCGTTCAGCGTTTCAAGGATGTTCTTATAAGAGGTACGGCTCTTGGCCAGCACCGCGGTATCGAACACGTCCATGTTGGCGGTGGCAAGATCCTTCACGGTGATGATGCCCTCCAGCTCGTTGTCCGCGCTGGTGATGGACAGGGTGTCGATCTGCTGGTCGCGCATGATCTTCCATGCGCGGCGCAGGCTGGTGGAGCCCGGGATGCCCGGCATCTCGCGGTAATCCACGTCCCGGATCTTGGGGTTCACGTCGGTGCACATCCGGGGCGGCGTGACACCGAATTTTTTCAGGACGAACTCGGTCTCCTGATTCATTTTACCGGCACGGCGCGGCTCACAGACCAGCGTGCTGGTGCGGTTTTTGAGCTCCGCATAGGCAATGGCGGAGCAGATGGAATCGGTATCGGGGTTGCGGTGCCCGATGACCACGACCTTGTGTGCTTCTTTTGGCATAGGTTGTTCCCCTCTCTGGGTCAGATTCATTTACCTTCCGATCGGCCCCATGCCCCAAACCACCGGGCACAGCTGCCAGCTACATTTTAACACAACCGGCACCGGGGGTAAAGGCGGCAGACATCTTTTTCTTGACAGCGCCCCAAAAATCGTCTATCCTTGACCTGAATTTTTTCTCTTTGGAGGTCACCCCATGAAAAAGCTGTTCCGCGCCCTTTCCCTCTGCCTGACGCTGGCCCTGTGCGTGTCCGGCAGCACCGCCGCGCTGGCCGAGGCTCCCGCCGCAACGCCCGCCCCCCAGGACGAACGTGTCATCACCGACGTAAGCCCCCTTGAGGATCAGATCCGCAACATCGTCGGCTTTACCACCAGCACCGGCGGCCCCTACGATTTTGAACAGGCCGACCATAGATCTGCCGTGCAGGCCTACGGTGCAGAACCCGCCGAGGGTGCCGTGGCCCTGCTGCGCATCTACGCCCGGGCCGAGGATCGGGGCGATGCCTCCATCAATTCCAGCGGCCACTCCTTCCTCTCGGTGCGGAACGTTTCGGACCATGACATCGAGGTGGGCGGCCTGCGGATCGCGCCCGACACCGAGATGACCTTCAGCCCCCGCGGCAACCGCTGGGAGCACACCGGCATCTGGTACAATCTGGAGGGCTACTACAAGCGCTATCTGGCCGATTCCTACTACCAGAACATCTATGCTGTCCAGACCTCGCTGGATCAGGGCCAGCTTGACGTGGTCAACCGCAACCTTGCCAAATCTGACCACTGGTCGGCCTACTTCAACTGCGCCGCCTTTACCGAGAGCATGTGGAACGCTGTCTGCGCCGACACTCTTTCCGCCGGGCAGCCCTACACCCCGGAGAACCTGCGGAACGACATTCTGGCCAAGTACGGCGATCTGGCTGCGTACAATCCCCAGATCCCCTACGACTACATTGTTTATTACGGCACCAGCCTGACCCCCAGCAAAGAGTTTGCCTGATTTTCAGGTTTGTTGGATACAACATCTTGATTTTCACGTCATTCCGCGCTATCATGGGTGTGTTTGAATCCACGCGCCAAGGGAGGACACCATGACAGACGCATCGACCACATCAAGACCGCTGTTCAACCGCCAACAGCTCATTTCACTTTTCCTGCCGCTGGTGGCAGAGCAGGCCCTTAGCATCTCCATCGGTCTGGCGGACACCCTGATGGTCTCCTCGGTGGGCGAAGCCGCCGTTTCGGGCGTGAGCCTGGTGGACTCCTTCAACGTGCTGATGATCCAGCTGCTCAGCGCACTGGCCACCGGCGGCGCGGTGGTCGCCAGCCAGTACATCGGCCACCGGGAGCCCAAACGGGCCAAGGCCAGCGCCGCACAGATCATGTTCATTATGATCTCGCTCAGCGTGGTCACCGCCGTCATCGTGGCGGTGGGGCGGCACGCCATCCTGCGGGGCATCTTCGGCTCCATTGACGCGGATGTAATGCGCTACGCCGAGACCTATTTCCTGCTCTCGGCCCTGAGCTATCCCTTTATCGGCGTGTACAACGCCGGTGCGGCCCTGTTCCGCGCCCAGGGCAACAGCAAGATCAGTATGCTTTCCAGCCTGGTGATGAACGTGGTGAACATTGGCGGCAACGCCATCCTGATCTACGGGTTCGGCATGGGCGTGATGGGTGCGGCCACCGCCAGCCTCGTGAGCCGGATGATCGCCTGCTTCACCGTGATGTTCCTGCTGCAGAAGCCGGATTGTGCGCTGCGCATCGACCACCTCACCGACCTGAAGCCTGACCTCGACCTCATCAAGCGCATCCTGAAAGTCGGCATTCCCGCCGGCATCGAGAACGGCATGTTCCAGATCGGCAAGCTGTCGGTCTCCAGCCTGACCAGCACGCTGGGCACCGCCGCCATTGCCGCAAACGCCGTGGCAGGCAACATCTCCAGCTTCCTGAATGTGCCCGCCTCCGCCGTGGGCATCGGCGCGCTGACCGTTGTGGGCCAGTGTCTGGGTGCCGGGGAAAAGGTGCAGGCCAAGCGTTATTCCCGCCTGCTGCTCCTGACCGCCTACGCCGGGGACTGGGTGATGAACCTTTCCGGCCTGTTCTTCCTGAACAAGCTGGCGCTCTCCTGGTTCAACCTCTCGCCGGATGCCTACGGCATGGCACTGGAGCTGATGGTCTGGTTCAACGCTGTATCGCTGATCCTGTGGCCCTCCAGCTTCACCCTGCCCAACATCCTGCGCGCCGCCGGAGATGCCGCCTTTACCATGACGGTCAGCGTCATCTCCATGTGGGTGTTCCGGGTGGCCTTCTGCTACCTGATGGTGCTCAAGTTCCACTGCGGTCTGCTGTTCATCTGGATGGGCATGTTCCTGGATTGGGCCATGCGCTCGCTGTTCTTCTGCGTCCGCTTTGTCCGCGGCAGGTGGATGGAACAAAAGGTGATCTGAGTTTCCGTATATCCGACCCTCTCCGCCACTGCAGTTCTGGCGGGGAGGGCCTTTTTTGTGCAGGAAACCCGCATCCTGTCTCGTATCAATAGACAGAAGCTTCTCTCCCCTGCATCCGCTTCCCCAAAGCATACCAAATTCCGCGCGGATGTGTTCACGATTTTGTCAGCTTTTTGTCTTGTTTTCTTCGTCTTTGCGCGGTATAATCATACGCTGCAAAGAACTTTAGACGGGGCTGCGGCCCCCATTCCAGAAAAGGAAGTGTGTTCCATGCGCAACTGGTTTTCCCGCCATCCCGTTTCGTTCATGGCGTTTTATCTCCTGTTTTACCTTTCGGCGTTCCATTGGCTCGAAGTCCATATTGCCGTGCCCGATGTTCTGGTGCACTGCCATCTGGACGACCTGATCCCCTTTTGCAAATATGCCATCGTGCCCTACTTTGCGTGGTTCGTATGGATCCCGTTCACCCTGTTCTACCTGCTGTGGAAAGCGCCCCGGGCCGACTTCTGGCGGCTCTGCCTGCCCCTGTTTGCGGGCATGACCATTGCGCTGGCCTGCTATGTCATCCTGCCCACCGGGCTTGACCTGCGGCCCTACCGGGTGTACGGCAGCGATATCTTTGCTCAGGCCGTGCGGATGCTCTATGCCACCGACACGCCCCTCAACGTCTGCCCCTCCATCCATGTGTTCAACTCTGTCACCCTGATGATGGCCTATTACCGCAGCCGCATCTTTGAAACGCCGGGCCGCCGCTGGATGCGGCCTGCCTCCGCCGTGCTCTGCGTCTCCATCATCGCGTCCACCGTTCTGCTCAAGCAGCACAGCTGCATTGATGTATTGCTGGGCATCCTGCTGGCCATGGTTCTGGATACCGGCATGACCGCGCTGGAACACAGCGACGCAAGAGCCTTGCAGCGGCTCTGAATCTGTACGGAAAAACACCCATGCCGGCGCTGGCATGGGTGTTTTTGCATTTTGGGTCATTACGGAGCCGGAGCAGTGAACTCTTTCAGGTGCGCTGTATCCAGCTCTTCGGCATCTTTGGCCGCCGGGGTGTAGGAAATGTTCAGATATTTCAGAGCCGTATCGTTCGCCAGCAATCTTTTGCAGGTTTCCGTATCAAACGTGATGTTGTTGGTCAGGTCCAGCCAGATCAGCTGCGGCATCTGGGTCAGGGGGGTATAATCCATGTCCTTGTAGTTTTCCTTTTCGGCCTCAGAGAGGGACATACTCAGATACTGCACACTGCTTCCCGCCAGCGGGGCAAAACTGTCGATCTCCTGCCCATTGTTCAGCTGCAGAAGGCTCAAATTTTCCATCTGCTTCAGCGCTTCCAGCGAACCGATCCGAGTCACGTCCAGTCTCAGAACCCGCAGATCGGCTCCGGCCAGCTGGGTCAGATCGACCTCACTGCCGGTGATCCACAGCATCTTCAGTGACTTCATCTGCGCCAGCGCCGAAAGATCGGAGACATTGGAATCTGTCCGGATCCCGCCACTGCCATACTTCAACTCTACCACGGAATCCAGCTTTGCAAAGGTCGGAAATGCACTGCTTTCCACACTGGGCACACTCAGAAGCATCAGATTTTTGCATTCTTCCAGACCGGTCAGGTCGGTAATGGGAGAAGCTCCCATTTTATTACTGATATACAATACCTGCAAGCTGTCAAAATGCCGCAGGTCTGCCAGAGAGGTCACCGGATCATACGTTCCCTCTACGCTGACTGCGCAGGCTGCCAGCTGCTCATTGCTGTTGACGTTTCTTCCAATGTCCACCCCATCCGGTGCATCTTTGACGATGAGATCCCCTACGCCGGTTCCGGAATTTATCGAGACCCGCTGATAATCCCAGACATCGCTGTGATAGATATCTCCCTTCGGGCGGTCAAGCCATTTCCGGACGTGCTTTTCCATCACAGGGTCCTGCCACTCAATGACATAATCCTCCCCATGCTCGGCGTGACTGGCCGGAACCGTAAGTGTCGTCTGCTGAACGAAAACATCCTGCATTTCCGAACGGAAAGGTCCCGGTCTCAGATTCAAAGAGCCTGCACATGCGCTGAACAAAAGCATTGCACAAATCAACAAACTCGACGCTTTTAACATTTTACGCATAACAGGCTCCTTTCTGTTTCGGCAAAATCTCTAGTTATATTTTACCATAGATTGTTTTTTTGTAAAGAAAAACCCACGATCTTTGCACAGACATGGCAAAAATCGTGGGTCTGCTTAAAACAGGCCTTCCGGCAGGCAGATATCCTGCTTTGGCACCTTGTCCCAGGAAAAGTCTGGGATCAGGCTTTCCGGGGTGCGGGGGGCCGGTTCAGGTTGGAGACCATAGGCAAAGGCAAGCCTGCCCACGATCTCTTCCGCCGTATACTTTGCCCGCAGGTTTTCCAGGCTCTGGTCGCCGTCCCGTTTGGACAGGCGGCGACCATCGGGAGCCAGCAGGAGCGGGCAATGGGCAAACTTTGGGGCGGGCAGACCCAGCAGACGGTAAAGATAAAGCTGCCGCGCGGTGGAAGAGAGCAGGTCCGCGCCCCGCACCACCTCCGTCACGCCCATGCGGGCATCGTCCACCACCACAGCCAGCTGGTAGGCAAACACGCCATCGGCGCGGCGGAGGTAGAAATCCCCGCAGTCGCGGAGCAGGTTCTCGGTGTGGGGGCCCATACAGCCATCGGTGAAGGTGATGTCCTCATCGGGAACCATGAGACGGTAGGCCGGGGCCTTCTTTTTGCGCTTTTCGGCGATCTGCTCCGCCGTCAGCCCCCGGCAGGTGCCGGGATAGATCACATTGCCGTCGGAGGTGTGGGGTGCACTGGCGGCATGGAGCTGGGCACGGGAGCAGAAACAGGGGTAAACAAGGCCCTGTGCTTCCAGTTTGTTATAGCTCTCGGTGTAGATGGCGGCGCACTCGCTCTGGTAATAGGGGCCGTTGGGGCCGCCGCTGCTGCCGCCCTCGTCCCAGACAAGGCCCAGCCAGCGCAGGTCCTCTTCCAGTGCGTCGGCATATTTGCGGGGGCAGCGCTCGGCATCCAGATCCTCAATGCGCAGAACGATGCGCCCGCCCTGACTTCTGGCGCTGAGCCAGGCCAGCAGGCTGCAGGCCAGATTGCCCAGATGCAGCCGCCCGCTGGGGCTGGGGGCAAAGCGCCCGGTCACAGCGCTCACAGGCCCAGCTTCCACTCGCCGTCCACAGGCTGGGAGATGGGCGTGTTATAGAACTCGGCCACGGCCTTTGCCATGTACTCGGCATCCTTGCAGCTGGCGGTTTCCATTGCGGAATGCATGGCCAGCTGTGCCAGACCGATATCCACCATGGGGATCAGGATCTGGTGGCCCAGCAGGTTGCCCAGCGTGGAGCCGCCGGGAACATCCGCGCGGTTTGCGGCGACCTGCACCGGCACACCGGCCTTTTTGCAGATCTCGGCAAAGGCAGCGCCGGTAAAGCCGCTGGTGGTGTAGGTCTGGCGGGCATTGTACTTCAGCAGCACACCGCCGCCCATGACCGCCACGTTGGCGGGATCGCTCTTTTCGGGGTGGTTGGGGTGGGTGGCGTGGCCATTGTCGGCGCTCAGCAGCAGGCTGTTGGTGCAGGCACGGATGCTCTGCTCCCGGGTGACCCCCAGCTTTTCCTCAATGCGGGCCAGCACATTGGCCATCAGGGTGCCCTGTGCGCCCTGCCGGCTGGAGGAGCCCACCTCCTCGTTGTCAAACATGACCCACATGTCGCCCCGGCCTTCCTCCTCGCCGCGGCCCTGCAGGAAGCCCCACAGGGTGGTGTAGGCGCATTCCAGGTCATCGATGCGGCCGGACATGAAGTATTCGCCCTTCAGGCCCACACGCTCGGCCTTTTCACGGGTGCAGAGCACCAGGTCAGCGTCCACGATGTCCTCTGCCTTGACCCCGGCCTCCTCAGCCAGAGCGTCCCGCAGGGTGGAGCCTGCCTCACCAAAGATGGGCTGCAGATCCACCTGAGGGTTGTACTTCATGCCGTTGTTCAGGTCATGGTTGAAGTGGATGCAGAGGTTGGGGATGACAGCCAGCGCCCGGTCGGGGTGGACCAGCAGGCTCCGGATGCCGTTCTCCGTGCGGACCAGAATGCGGCCCGCCACGCTCAGGGGACGGTCCAGCCAGGTGGGCATGATCATGCCGCCGTAGCCCTCGGTCTCCGCCTTGGCAAAGACTGCGTCCTTGCCGCCGTCCAGCTGCTTGATGCGCCAGGTGGGAGAATCGCTGTGGCTGGCGGTGACATGCCAGCCGGTCAGCTCGCCCTTGGGCATCCGCCATGCCAGCACGGCAGAGCCGTTGCGGGTGGTGTAATATCTGCCGCCGGGCACCAGCTCCCAGGCTGCGCTCTCGGGGCAGTTCTGGTAGCCGTTCTCTTCCAGGAGCTTCACAGCCGCAGCCGTGGAGTGGAAGGCGCTGACACCGGCGTTCAGGAAATCGAAGAGACCTTCGACGGAAAAGGTGTTATTCTGCATTTTATGTTCTCCTTTATTTTCAGGTTACCCATTGCTAAACCTCTCCGTCATTGCTTCGCAATGCCACTTGTCCTGGTTGCGGCTCCCAACATTCACTTCGTGCAAAGTATTGCACTTGTGCCTTGTTGGCCGCTGCCCCAACAACAACTCCCTTCATCCGCCACTGGCGGCGGTTGTTGTTGTTGCCTAATAGGAGAGGCAGGGGCCTTTCTTGGCTCCCCTGTTAGAGGAGCTGTCGCCGCAGACGACTGAGAGGTTTCGCCACAATTATACCGTTTCTCTTATCAAAATGCAATCACACCGGGGCCATCTCGGCAAGCTGCTGTTCGAGCGCATGGCGGAGCTGGGCGGCGTGCAGGCCGCAGACCAGCTGGACCCGGGTGCCCTGCACCACAAGACCTTTATGGGGCAGGGAGAGCAGAGCCCCCATATCCAGCAGCGAGGCATCCCGCACCGTGAGCCGGAGGCGGGTGAAGCAGTTTCCCAGCTGGGCGATGTTCTCCGGCCCACCCAGTGCGGCGATGAACCGGCACACCTCCTGCGGGTCGGCGTACGGGGACTGGTCTGCGGAAAGGGCTGCTTCCCGGCCCGGGGTGGGCAGATCCTTTGCCTTGATGAGGATGCTGAACACGGCAAAGTAGGTCAGGATCTCCGCAAAGCCCAGCAGATAGAGCAACGGCATGTTCTGCAGCTGCTCCCCGGCGCTCAGGTTGAACACCAGCGACCCCAGCAGGTTGGAGGTAAAGGCCCGGACGTGCAGGACATGGAGCAGCACCATAAAGCCGCCCGTAATGACCGCATGAGCCACCCAGAGCAGGGGCGAAACGAAGCAGAACAGAAAATCAATGGGTTCGGTGATGGAGGCCACCGAGGCCGTGACCGCCAGCGGGATCATAGCGGCGGCGGTACGGGCACGGTTCTCCCTGCGGGCCGTGAAGATGAAGGCCGCTGCAATGCCCAGATAGCCAAAGGTCTTGGTGAAGCCGGTGTACATCCAGACGATGCCGTCTGAGAGGGGCAGGCCCATGGTGTACTCGGTCATGCAGACGGCGTAAGCACCCGTGTAGGTCACAGAGCCCACGGTCAGGCTGCCGCCCAGCGAAGAGAACTGGAAGGGCATATAGATGAGGTGGTGCAGGCCGGTTGGGATGAGCAGCCGTTCCAGAAAGCCGTAAAGGAACACACCCGCGTTCCCTGAAGCCGCGATCCAGCCCGTGAGGGCGCTGACCGCCCGCTGCAGCGGCGGGCAGACGAAGCAGAACCCCAGCCCCAGTGCCACCGCCAGCGCCGACAGCCACAAAAACGACCACCGCAGGCCCGAATAGAGCTGGGTGATCATGCCATAAAACTGCTTTTCGCAGGTGCGGTTGAAGAGCCACGCCGCCGCAAAGCCCAGCACGATGCCGCTTGCCACGCCGGTGTCCACCACCTGAATGCCCAGAATGGTGGTCTGGCCCGTGCCCGCAAGGCCGGTCATCCCGTTCGGCTGGGCAAGCAGTCCCAGCGCTTCCAGCGCGGTGTGGTTGGCTGTGAGGAACACAAGGTAGGCCATCAGCGCCAGCAGGGCGGCATCCTGCTTTTCGGTTTTGGCGCGCACGGCAGCCACCCCCACGCAGAGAATGACGCTGAGGTTGTTGATGAGCACCATCATCCCGTTGTAGAGCAGCTGCCCCATCAGCTGCAGCGGAGCCCACTGCAGCACCGGCAGCGCCTGACACAAGGGCTTGCTGGTGAGCAGCGCTCCCAGCACCAGCAGCAGGCCCGCCGCCGAAAGATAAGACAGCGGCGACAGCAGCGACTGTGAAAAGCGTTCCAGCCGCCGCAGAAATTTCTGCATCCGTTTCTCCCCCTTTTCCCGGTTCTTCACTCATTTCTCCCAGTTTGACCATGGCCGGATTATACGCGCCAGCGCAAAAAATGTCAATCCCGCCCGACTGAGAAAAAAACGACAAAAGTTTGTATAGTTTGCACAGCCGGGGTGAAAAATCGTCCTGCGCACGCCGATTGACAACAGCCCGGCAGAACAGTATACTAGAAATGTACCAGAGCAGTTTCTCCGGCAGATGGGCCGGAACACGATAAAAGGAGGCTTTCCTATGATTCGCAAGCGTATTCTTTCCCTGCTGGTCTGCGCCGCCCTGCTGTGCGGCGTGCTGGCAGGCTGCAGCACCTCTTCCGGTAGCACTGCCGCTTCCAGCTCTTCCGCTTCTGCAAGCGAGAGCATCCCCTCTTCCACCGTGACCGCCGACACTGGCAAGGTGGGCCCGCTGGACGCAGGCGAGAATTCCCTGTTCTCCCTCTCTGACCCGGACGATGCCTTTGCCCCCTGCCTCGGCTGGGGCCCCGGCGTGTCCGGCTGCTCGCTGAAATCCGTCATCGCGGCGGCTTCCCTGCTGAAATGGGCCGATGGCTGCAACATGAGCATCCAGCCGGTCAGCGACATCAAAGATGCCTATACCCAGTGGTTCGACAGCCTGAGCGCCGATGACCAGCAGAGCTTTGCCGATGCCTGGCCGCTCATCAAGGCCGATGCCGAGACCCTGCTGACCGACAAGGACAGCATGACCGGCCGCATCGAGGATGCCGGTCTGGATGCCAAAGAGCTGCCCGGCTGTTCCGAGGAAAACTGGAAAGCCCTGGCCGATGTCATTGACGTACTGGTCCCGGCTTCCAGCGAGTATTGATCGTTCCGTCTGCCCCTGAATGCAAGAGACATAAAAATAAGCCCGACGTTGTCGGGCTTATTTTTATGTTCAGATCTTCTTCAGGGTGTACTGGCGGGTGCCCATGCCGATCTTTTCGGCCTGCTCCAGCGTTGCCTTCCACTCGACATTGGGGTTGGAATCCTTGAAGTTGTCGTGGTGGCAGTTCCAACCGGGCTTTGCAAGGTTCTGGCCCAGCTGACTGTTGGGCAGGGGCTGTGCGTTCAGGCAGGCATCGGCACAGGCCTGATCCAGCGCCACGGGGTCAAAGGAGGCGAACATACCGATATCCGGCAGGATGGGGGCATCGTTCTCGCCGTGGCAGTCACAGTTGGGGCTGATATCCTGCACCAGGCTGATGTGGAAGCAGGGGCGGCCTGCACAGACAGCGGCGGCGTACTCTGCCATCTTGCGGTCCAGCTCCTCGTTGGCACTGCTGTCGATGGAATAGATGGCATCGAAATTGCAGGCACCGATGCAGCGGCCGCAGCCCTTGCACTTTTCGTAATCAATGACCGCCTTGTTGTTCTCGTTGTAGCGGATGGCATCGGAGCCGCACTCCTTAGCGCAGCGGTGGCAGCCGCGGCAGATCTCCTCCTGCACGGCGGGCTTACCGGAAGAGTGCTGCTCCATCTTGCCCGCACGGGAGCCGCAGCCCATGCCGATGTTCTTGATGGCTCCGCCGAAGCCAGTCGCTTCGTGGCCCTTGAAGTGGGTCAGGCTGATGAAGATGTCGGCATCCATAATGGCGCGGCCGATCTTGGCGGTCTTGCAGTATTCGCCGTTGGGCACGGGCACCTCAAGCTCATCGGTACCGCGCAGGCCATCGCCAATGATGATCTGGCAGCCGGTGGTCATGGGCCAGAAGCCGTTTTCCTGCGCGCAGCTCAGGTGCTCCAGCGCGTTCTTACGGCTGCCCGGGTACAGCGTGTTGCAGTCGGTCAGGAAAGGCTGGCCACCCTGCTCCTTGCACAGGTCTGCCACTACCTTGGCGTAGTTCGGGCGCAGGAAGGCCAGGTTGCCCAGCTCACCAAAGTGCATCTTGATGGCCACGAACTTGCCGTCCATATCAATGCTCTTGATGCCCGCCGCAATGCACAGGCGGCGCAGTTTTTCGGTCAGGCTGGTGCCCACAGGACACCGGAAGTCGGTGTAATATACAGTCGATGCTTCCATAGGGATCTCCTCCGTTTTTGACAATTTCAGGCGCGGCACTCTCCCGCCGCCGGGTTCTCTCTTTATGGCTCCAGTATAACACAAGGCCGGGGCCGGGGCAACTGCCCCAGGGCGCAAAAAAGCCGCCCGTGCGGGCGGCTGGGGTGTTTGGGGAGCGATTTACGCAATGGCGGTGATGGCGGCCACGGCCAGGACGATCAGGCCCAGCACGATGCGGTAGAGGCCGAAGAACTTGAAGTTATGGCGCTTGACGTAATCCATCAGGAAGCGGATGGCGGCAAGGCTGACCACAAAGGCGACCACGCAGCCCACCACGAGGACAGCGATCTCGGTGCCGGTCATCGCAGCGCCGGAGAGGACGAACTTGACCACCTTGAGCAGGGACGCGCCCGCCATAACCGGGATGGCGAGGAAGAAGGTGAACTCGGCCACACAGGCACGGGACAGGCCCAGCAGCAGGCCGCCCACGATGGTGGCACCGGAGCGGGAGGTGCCGGGGATGATGGCCAGCATCTGCCACACGCCGACGATGAAGGCTTCGCGGTAGGTGATCTGTTCCAGCCGGGTGACATGCGGGGCGGTGCGGCGGTTCTCCACAAGGATGAAGAGGACACCGTACAGGATCAGCATGGCGGCGACTGTAATGTAATTGTAGAAGCGGATCTCAAACCAGTCGTCCAGCGGGCTGATGATGAGCACCGGGATGGTGGCGGCCACTACCTTGAACCAGAGCTGCCAGACGGCAGGTTTGGAGCAGACGCGGCCATGGCGCAGGCCGAAGGGCCAGAGCTTATTCCAGAACAGCACCACCACGGCCAGAATGGCACCCAGCTGGATGACCACGCGGAACATGGACATAAACTCCTCGCTGGCGTTGAACTTGACCACCTGCTCCACCAGGATCATGTGACCGGTGGACGAGATGGGCAGCCACTCGGTAATGCCCTCCACAATGCCCATCAGGATGGCTTTCAGTATTTCAAGAAACATGGGTTCTCCTCCCTGCAAAGCGGCACAGGCGCTCTGCACACATTCAGATTGGGTTCGCTTTCCAGTATATCATATTCTGAGAGCCTGCGCATGAAAAATCACAAATTTTATATAGGAGCGCTGTCTGCTTTTTCTGTATTTATCTGCCGCCGGAAATATGCTATACTGGACACAACGTTTTTCCCTGTGTTTCCTTCTGACACGGAATGCCGGGCCAGATAAAAACAGATTTTGAACAATGAGGTGACATCCATGAATATTCTGGTGATCGGCTGCGACCAGGTGGGCGCGGCACTGGTGCGGGATCTGGAACGCATCGGCCATGATATTTCCCTGATCGAAAAGGACCCCGAGCAGCTCAAGCGGCTGGACAGCTTTGATGATTATTCCTTTGGCGGCACAGCCCTTGTGGGCGACCCCACCGATCCCGACATCCTCAAGCAGGGCGGCGTGGAGAACTGCGACGCGGTGGCTGCTGTGTGCGAGGATGACTCCGTGAACCTGATGGCCGCACAGATTGCAAAGAACATCTTCCGGCGCGAAAAGGTCATCTGCCGCGTCTCTGACCCGCATTTGCAGGTGCTCTATCACAAGACCTACGAGCTGGACACGATCTGCCCCACCATCCTGACAGAACAGGCCGTGTTCCGTGCGCTGGCGAAGTGAGGTTTAGCTCAGGAGAAGTTTTACCCAAAGTAATACGAGGTGTCAATATGAAAGTTTGTATTGCAGGCGGCGGGCGTGTTGGGCGGTATCTGGCCCAGAGCCTGCTGACGAACCACCATTCGGTGGTCATCATTGAACCCATCGAGGCCCAGTGCCGGATGCTGGCAGATTCGCTGGACATCCCCGTGATCTGCGGCGATTCCATCAGCGTGGACACCCTGCGCACCGCCGATGTTGGCAGCTGCAACGCCTTTGTGGCCGTGACCGGCTCGGACGAGGACAACCTCGTGGCCTGTCAGATCGCCAAGCGGGAGTTCGGTGTAGACCGCACCGTGGCCCGGGCCTCCAACCCGAAAAACCGGGAGCTGCTGCACACCTTAGGCGTGGACACCGTGGTCTGCGGCACTGACAACCTGAGCCACATTCTGGAACGGGAGATCGAAACGGATACCATCCGCCAGCTGCTCAGCCTGGGCGGCGGCACGGCCAGCCTGAACGAGATCCTGCTGCCCGAGAACTTCAAGTTTGCGGGCAAGGCCATCATGGATGTGCCCATTCCCGGCGATGCCATTCTGGTCAGCATCACCCGCGACACCGAGTTCATCATCCCCCACGGCAACACCGTTCTGCTGCCCTGGGACCGCATCCTGGTGCTGACGCAGGACGATACCCTGCACCTGCTGACCGATGCCTGGGAGCTGAACAGCAAGTGACGGAGCGGGAGCTGCGCCGCACGGCGCTCATCATCCCGCCCCGGGGCCGGGCTGTGCTCTGCTGCTGGGCCGCCATCCCGGGCCTGTTGGCGGCTCCCTTTGTGTTCTGGCAGAGCATGCCCGCCGGGGTGGTGTTCTGCCTGCTCTGGGCCGCACTGGTGGCGGTGGTGTACCAGCGCGCCTGCAGCTATGCCGCCGCGCTGGGCGCGGAGACCCTGACGGTGTACTCAGGCATCGTCTTCCCGCTGCGGCGGGCGGTCCGCCGCAGGGCCGTAACGGGGCTGTTCCGGCTGCGCACGCCGCTGCTCCGGCTGGCAGGGGTATCGGTGGTCGTCATCACGGCACCGGGCACGCGGCTTATTTTACCGGCGGTCCCGGCAGAGCAGGCCGCTGCCCTCACCCATGCCCTTGCGGAGGAGATCCGATGAACGAACGCCGCCTGCACCCCTTTACCGTTCTGCGGTTTCTGCGCAAGACGCTGGTGGTCTATCTGCTGCCGCTGGTTCAGGTGCTGTTTGAGCGGAACTGGACAGCCCTGCACACGGCTCTGCGGCAGGATGCGCTGCTGTTTCTTCTGCTCTGCGCCGTGAGCTGGGGCATCCTGCGTGTGAGCAGCTGGAGCATGGATGACACCGGAGTCTTTCATCTGCACTGGCGGCTGGGCATCCGGCTGGATCGTGCCCTGCGGGGCGAGATGCTGGCTGCACTGACCATCGACCGGCCCCTGCTCTACCGGATGGCCGGGGCAAGCCGCCTGACCCTTTACCCGGTGGGCGCGGCGCAAAAGCACACCCTTTCGGTCTGCCTGCCCAAAGCCGATGCCGAGGCGGTGGCAGACCAGCTGATGCCTCTGGTAAATCCTACCCAGCACCGGCCCGCCGGAGGGGAGCGGGCGGCGCTGGGTTTTCTGGGGGCCAACGGCCTCTCCACGCTGGCCCTGTTCGTGCTGGCCGTGCGCCAGACCCGGGATGTTCCAGACTGGAACCCTGCCGTTTTTGCCCAGATCCAGGTGAGCTTTCTGGCCCGCTTCGCGGCGCGGTGGCTCCCTGCAGGCGCGGCGTGGCTGCTGGCAGCTGCTGGCTTTCTGCTGGGGGCCAGCCTGATGCGCAGCTTTGCCCAGACCGTGCACTACACTGTCTGGCACACAGCCGACCAGATCGGCAGCCGGGGCGGCTGGCTGGGGCACTTCGAGTGCCGGGTGCGGACAAGCGAGATCAGCTTTGCAGATGTCCGCATCTCCCCCGCCGCCCGGCTGATGAAACGCTGGCCGGTCTTTGTAACGGCGGGCGGCTGCTCCCCCGAGCTGCCGCTGTTCGTCTACCGCAGCGGCGAGGAGGCATTGTTCCGGGAGCTGCTGCCGGAGTTCCGGATGCCGCCCGACCTGCTGGCCCGCACCGAGCAGCGCAGTCTCATCTTTTTTGCACCGGCAGGCATTCCCTTTGCCCTCTGCCTCCTGCTGACGCTGGTCTCGGCCACAGTGCTGCCCCAGCTGACCTTGACCCTGCTCATCCCCACGCTCTTCTTTGGGGCACTGCTGGCCGGAGCCGCGGCCGGCTACCGGCGGGAGGGCCTCTGGCTGCGGGAGGGCCGCATGACCCTGCGGCGGCAGCAGGGGCTCTACCTGCATTGCATCTGTGTGTTTCACCCAGATGTCTGCCTGACCGCAGCACAAAGCCCCTGGGCTGCCAGCGTTGGCCGCACCAACCTGACCCTGACCTTTCCCGGCTGGGTAAAACTCAGGGTGAGGAGCGTGCCGCTGCGGGATGCGGAGAAATTTTTCAGATTTATGGAAACGAATTAAATCTCTCAGCCGCCGATCGGCGACAGCTCCCCCAATCAGGGGAGCCCTTGGCATAAAGATAACGTTATTGTTTTTAGGGGAAGTAAAATTGTTATGATTCATACAGTATTATTTGATTTGGACGGCACTTTGCTGAACACCATCGACGACCTGGCTGATGCAGGCAACTGGGTGTGTGCACAGCATGGGTGGCCGGAGTTTACGGTGGAGCAGTTCAAGCACATGGTGGGCAACGGCATCCCGAAGCTCGTGGAGCGGTTTTCGCCCGCCGAAGCCCGCACACCGGAGCAGCTGGCCGCTACGCTGGCGGAGTTTACCGCCCGGTACGATGCCCACAAGGAGGACAAGACCGCGCCTTACCCGGGCATTGCTGCCCTCATTGACGCGCTGAACACCGCGGGCGTGCAGTGCGCGGTGTTCTCCAACAAGGCTGACCCGCTGTGCGGCAAGATCATCGAGCATTATTTCGGGGCAGGTCGGTTTGTTCTGGTGCGGGGCAGCCGCCCGGGCGTGCCCACCAAGCCCGACCCCACCGGTGTTTACAGTCTGATGCAGGACCTGCACGCAGACCCTGCCAGCACCCTGTTTGTGGGCGACAGCGATGTAGATATCCTGACCGGGCACAATGCCGGTCTGCCTGCCATGGGGGCGCTGTGGGGCTTCCGGGGCCGCGCAGAACTGACTGCTGCCGGAGCCGATGCATTGGCCGGCGTGCCTGAGGATATTTTAGAATACGTTAGAACACATTAAAGGAACGACCCTCTCCGGTGCTGTGAAGCACGGACGGAGAGGGTCGATTTTTATTTGCAGACTGTTCACAGGATGTTTCTTGCATAAACTCCCCTGTTTTCCTATAATATAGTTCCTATTTGAAACCATTGAGAAACGGAGGACTTGCCCATGGCAGCTGAAAAGAAAACTTCCCCCAACGTAGAGAGCCGCCTGCGCCACAACATCCTGAAAATGCCCCAGGAGGTGTATGCCGCCAGCGGCATCGTCATCAACGGGCGGCGGCTGAAAAGCTTTGTATTCACCACCGACCTTGCCATCATCCGCAACTGCGACGCGGACGCGGTGTTCGCGGTCTATCCTTTCACGCCACAGCAGGCCATCAGCGATGCCATCATCAAGGCATCCTACATCCCGGTGTTCTGCGGTGTGGGCGGCGGCACCACCCATGGCGTGCGCACCCTGAACCTTGCCCGCGACGTGGAGAGCCAGGGTGCCATGGGCGTGGTGCTCAATTCCCCCATCTCTGACCTGAACCTGCTGGCGGTCTCGCGGGTGGTGGACATCCCGGTCATCATCACAGTGACAAAAGAGGATACCAACATCCAAAGCCGCATTGATTCCGGGGCATCCATCCTGAATGTGGCCTGCAGCACCGACACGCCCCGGGTGGTGGCAAAGATCCGGGAGCAGTTCCCGGATGTGCCCATCATCGCCAGCGGCGGCAAGACCGACGAGAGCATTTCCGCCACCATTGCGGCGGGTGCCAACGCCATCACCTACACGCCGCCCTCCCCGGCTGTGCTGTTCAAGGAAATGATGGAGAAATACCGGGAATGATTTACGCAAGACGCTGTAACGTTTTTTCTGTTACAGCGTCTTTTTTACGCCATGAAAGGAGATATTTCAGAAATTTTTGAATTTTTGCGAAATAATTGTTGACAAATCGCAGTCGATTGGCTATAATAATAAAGCACTGTTCAAGTGCACAAAATAAATATGGCGGTATAGCTCAGTTGGCTAGAGCATTCGGTTCATACCCGAAGTGTCACCGGTTCAAATCCAGTTACCGCTACCACGTTACAGAGTTTCGCTAAGATAAGGGGGACGGTCGTCCGCAGTAGTGGACGATGAAAGTCGGAGGTTTTAGCGAAGCTCTGTATTTGTAAGGCCCGTTGGTCAAGCGGTTAAGACACGGCCCTTTCACGGCTGTAACATGGGTTCGATTCCCGTACGGGTCACCAAAAAGCTTCTGATTGAAAAATCAGGAGCTTTTTTCTTTTTGTTTTTTCTACACAACAAACCCCCGCCGTCTGCATCACGCGGACGGCGGGGGTTTCAACATTTTATGAGTGCTTTGTGGAAAAGTTCAGGCTCAACCCTTCTTGTGGGTGGGAACCATAACTTCCAGGCCGCCCATGTAGGGCTGCAGCACCTTGGGGATGGTCACGGAGCCATCGGCCTGCAGATGATTCTCCAGGAAGGCGATCAGCATACGCGGAGGAGCCACGCAGGTGTTGTTCAGGGTGTGGGCCAAATAGGTCTTGCCGTCCTTGCCCTTGACGCGGATGTGCAGGCGGCGTGCCTGTGCATCGCCCAGGTTGGAGCAGGAGCAGACCTCAAAGTACTTCTGCTGGCGGGGGCTCCAGGCCTCGATATCGCAGCTCTTGACCTTCAGGTCAGCCAGATCGCCGGAGCAGCAGTTCAGCTGACGCACGGGGATCTCCATGCTGCGGAACAGCTCCACGGACATCTGCCACAGCTTCTCGTACCAGTCGGCGCTCTCCTCGGGGCGGCAGACCACGATCATCTCCTGCTTCTCGAACTGATGGATGCGGTAGATGCCGCGCTCCTCGATGCCGTGTGCGCCCTTCTCCTTGCGGAAGCAGGGGCTGTAGGAGGTCAGGGTCAGAGGCAGAGTAGCCTCGTCCAGGGTCTGGTCGATGAAGCGGCCGATCATGGTGTGCTCACTGGTACCGATCAGATACAGATCCTCGCCCTCGATCTTGTACATCATGGCATCCATTTCGGGGAAGGACATCACGCCCTGCACCACGTTGCCGTGCATCATAAAGGGAGGAATGACATAGGTGAAGCCCTTGTCGATCATAAAGTCGCGGGCGTAGGCCAGCACAGCCTCATGCAGGCGGGCAATGTTGCCCAACAGGTAGTAGAAGCCATTGCCGGCAACGCGGCCAGCAGCGTCCATATCGATGCCGTCAAAGCTCTCCATGATCTCGGTGTGGTACGGGATGGGGAAATCGGGCACCACAGGCTCGCCAAAGCGCTGAGCCTCCACGTTGTAGGTGTCATCGGGGCCGATGGGCACACTGGGGTCGATCATCTGGGGGATGGTGTACATGATCTCCTGGATGCGGTCAGCCAGCTTGGCTTCCTCGGCTTCCAGCTCTGCCATCTTGTCCGCATCGGCCTTGACGGCGGCGTTGTTGGCATCGATCTGTGCCTGCAGCTGGGCCTTCTGGGCCTCATCGGTGCACTTCTTCAGCTGACCGAACAGGGGGCCGTTGGCCTTGCTCAGCTTGTTGCGGGCAGCCTTCAGGCTCTCAACTTCCTTCAGGCACTCGCGGTACTTTGCGTCCTTCTCGATGACTTCATCCACCAGAGGAAGCTTGGCATCCTGGAACTTCTTCTTGATGTTTTCCTTGACAGCATCCGGGTTGTCACGGACAAATTTGATATCAAGCATGATTTACTCTCCTTACTCTATTTCGGTTCGCATGGGGCGGGTAAGCCCTTTCCCATGCCGTTCAAAGGCGGCGTGCGCCTTAGATCGCTATGTTTTTCTTCTCGGGCAGGCTTGCCTTCGTACAACCTCTCAGTCGGGCTTACGCCCGCCAGCTCCCCTAGCAGGGGAGCCTCTGGCGTATACGAAAAGCTTCCATCGGCTGCCAAGGCCTCTCCTACTGGGCAACAACAATGACGGAGAGGTTTAATCCTCAACCTGATATTGCCCTAATAAGTTTGCAAAAGCCTTCAGCTGCTCATCCGAGTAGAAGTGGACGGTCAGCTTGCCCTTGCCATCGTGGTAGGCCACATTGACCTCACTGCCCAGCGCCTGCTTCAGGCTCTCCTCCACCTCCACAGGCAGGGTGCCGCGCGGGGCGGGCTCCACAGGCTCTTTGGGGGGCTTGGCCAGCTTCTTGCACAGGGCCTCTGCCTGCCGGACATTCAGCTCATGGTCAGCAATGATCTGTGCCGCCTGCTCCTGCAGCTCCGGGGTGGGCAGGCCCAGCACCACCTTTGCGTGGCCCGTGGTGAGAAAACCGCTCTTCAGCAGCTCCAGCACCGTTTCGGGCAGGTTGAGCAGACGCAGGCTGTTGGCCAGCGCACTGCGGCTCTTGCCCAGTTTGCGGGCGGCCTGCTCCTGGGTCAGGTCACAGCGGGTCATCAGCTCCCGGATGCCCAGTGCTTCTTCCACCGGGTCCAGATCCTCGCGCTGAAGGTTTTCCACCAGCGCCAGCTCCATGGCCTGCTCATCTGTGACATCCTTCACGACAACGGGTGCCTCGGTCAGGCCCGCCATCCGGCAGGCACGCCAGCGGCGCTCACCGGCCACGATGAGATAGCGGTCCACCCCGTGGGGCCGCACCGCGATGGGCTGCAGCAATCCGTGCTCTGAGATGCTGGCCGCCAGCTCTGCCAGCGTTTCCTCATCAAAGGTCTTGCGGGGCTGGGCCGGGTCCGGCTCGATCTCCCGCAGGGGCAGTGTCTCGATCCGGTTATCGGACTCAAAGCTGGGGGCTGTGTCCTCAAACAGACTTTCCAGGCCCCGGCCCAGTCCTCCTCTTTTTTTTGCCATAGGTTACGCTTCCCCCTGCTTCACTTGTTCCAGTGCGCTTTTCTGCTCGGCGGGGGCACTGTTCCCTTTTGTGCGGCGGCGTGCCGGTTCATGCGGGCGGTTGTTCTTTACGAACTCAATGGCGAGATCCATATAGGCCTCGCTGCCCTTGCCCTTGGGCTCATAGAAATTGATGGGCTGGCCGTAGCTGGGCGCTTCCGAGATCCGGATGGTGCGCGGGATGGTGGTCTTGTAGACCTTGGAGCCAAAATACTTTTTGACCTGATCCACCACCTGCAGCGTCAGGTTGAACCGCCCGGAGAACATGGTGAACACCACGCCCTCGATGTCCAGATAGGGGTTGTACTTCTTGCGGATGGTCTTGAGGGTGCTGATGAGCTCCGACAGGCCCTCCAGTGCGTAATACTCACACTGGATGGGGATAAGCACGCTGTCGCAGGCGCACAGACCGTTCAGGGTGAGCAGATCCAGGCTGGGCGGGCAGTCCACAAAGATGAAGTCGTAGTCCTTCTGCACCGAGGCCAGCGCCTTGCGCAGGCGGCTTTCGCGGCCCGGCAGGTCGATCATTTCCAGACCCGCACCCGCAAGCCGGGTGTTGGAACCGATGACATCGGTACGGAACTCGGTCTTGCGGATGGCATCCTTTGCCTCCGCCTCACCGATCAGCAGCTCATAAGTACCCACATCGACACTCCGCTTGGGAATGCCGTAACCGGTGGTGGTATTGCCCTGCGGGTCCAGATCGACGATGAGCGTCTTTTTGCCCAGAGCCGCAACGCAGGACGAAAGGTTCACGGCCGTGGTGGTCTTGCCCACGCCGCCTTTTTGGTTTGCAATTGCAACGATTTTAGCCACGCTCTTTGTTTCCTCCCGGGAAAATTATTTGTTCCACGTGGAACATTCGAGGCCGGGCCTCGCTGTTTTCCCACCAGCAAAGCCCCTTTAAAGACTAGTATAGCACATCAGCGCGGCTTTTTGAACCTGTTTCCTGATTATTTTGCGTAAAAACCCTGTGGAATTGCATTTTTTGTGAAAATTGCGATGCGTTTTATCTTTGCGCGGCTGCGGTTGGGATGCGCACCGTATACTCGATATAGCCGTCCCGCTCTTCCCTGTGGGCCGTGGCAGGCACACCGTTGTCCGTCATCAGCCGGATGGCATGGTCGATGGTGTTGACAAAGATGCGCACGTCCTTGACCATGGAGATGCGGTGTCTGCCCGGGGCGGCGGCATTGAGCACCTGCTCAATGTACAGGTCGGTCTGCCGGGCATTCATCCGCCGCTTGGCAATGGTGATAAGGGCTTCGCTCCGCCGGTTCTCGGGCAGGCGCAGGACAGCCCGGGCGTGGCGCTCGGTCAGGCCATTGTCCAGCACGAACTGCCTTTGGTCGGTGGTCAGCTGCAGCAGCCGCAGCTTGTTGGCAAGGGTGGGCTGTGCCATGCCCAGCCGCTTGGCCGCCTCGGCCTGGGTGCAGTCCCAAAGGGCGATCACATCCCGCAGCCCTTGTGCCTGCTCAAAGGGGTTCAGGTCTTCCCGCTGGATGTTTTCCAGCAGCCCCAGCGCCGCAGTCCGCTGGTCGCCGCAGTCACAGAGGATGGCCGGGATGGTCTCCATCCTGGCCAGCTTGCAGGCGCGGAGCCGCCGCTCCCCTGCCACCAGCTCGTAACCACCCTCGACCTTCCGCACCGAGATGGGCTGAAGCAGGCCGTTTTCCCGGATGCTCTGGGCCAGCCCCGCCAGCTCCTTTTCATCAAAAACAGTCCGAGCCTGAAACGGCGAGGGACGGATGCTTTCCACTGGCAGGGTGTAGATCTTTCCGGCAGATTTCTTCCATTCAAACATGATTCTTTCCCCTTTCGCTGAAATGTGACGCAGTTTTCCACCGTTTCCCGGGAAACGGTGGAAAACTCACTCATTGCAGTTCCAGTGTACCAAAAATCAAAAAGCCCTGCCAGAAGAATCGTTCGGCAGGGCTTGGCATTTATCTTGCGGTTTTGCGTTATTTCAGCGGAGACTTTGCGATCTTTCCACCGTTTCTGGGGTAGGCTGTCGGAGTTTGCGAAATCTTTTTGCAGAGGATGAGGGTGCGGGTATCGCCGCCCGGCAGATGCAGGGTGCGGGTCTCCTTGTACTCGCCGCCCAGCTTCCGGATGGCACCGCGGGCAGCGGCCAGCTCCTCCTCGCCGGAAGCGCCTTTCATGGCAAGGAAGCTGCCACCCACCTTGACCAGCGGTAAGCAGTACTCGGCCAGCATGGGCAGAGCCGCCACCGCACGGGCAGAGGCCAGATCAAACTGCTCCCGCCATGCTTTGCGGGCGGCTTCCTCGGCGCGCTCCTTGGCAAACTCCACCCCGGTCAGGCCCAGCTGAGCGCAGGCATACTTCAAGAACTCCACCCGCTTGCCGGTGGGCTCCATCAGGGTCAGCTCCAGCTCGGGCTTGTAGATCTTTGTCACGATGCCCGGGAATCCGGCACCGGCACCCACGTCCACCATCTTCCCTGCTACCTCGGGCTGGCTGGCAAACAGCAGGCTGTCGAGGAAGTGCTTGTCCTCAATGCCCTCCGGGTCGGTAATGGCGGTCAGATTGACCTTCTGGTTGTAGTCCACCAGAATCTGCGCAAAGGCATCCAGCTGGTCCAGCTGTTCCCCGGTCAGCGCAATGTTCCACATGGAACATTTTTGCTCTAATCTGTTCTTATCGATCATTTATCTGTCCCTTTTCGTTTTAGGCAATTCTTTTCTCTTTCTACCAATGGCTCTCCTATCAGGGGAGCTGTCGCCGCAGGCGGCTGAGAGGTTGTACAGAGGTTCTGCCCTCCTTCGTCCAACCTCTCCGTCAGTGCATCAGTTTTTCTCTCTCACTGTTAAAGCAATGCTCAGCTGCGCCACATCGGAGGGTGACACACCGGGGATGCGGCCCGCCTGCCCCAGATTCTTCGGGCGGATGCGGGTCAGCTTCTCACGGGCCTCCAGCGTCAGGCCGGTCAGGTCAGCATACTCAAAATCTGCGGGGATCAGAGTCTTTTCGTGGCGGGCCACGTCACGGATCATCCGATCCTGCCGGGCAATGTAGCCTGCGTACTTGATCTCGGTCTCCAGCCGCTCGGCCAGCATGGGGTTGATACCCTCGCCCCAGCCAATCACACCCGCCAACAGCGGGTAGCTGATCTCGGGGCGGCGGAGCAGCTCCTCGGCAATGCCGCCTTCCGCGGCAGGGGTCAGCCCGGCTGCTTCCATGGCAGCGCGCAGGTCAGCAGTGCGCAGATGGGTCTCGTGCAGGCGGCGGCGCTCCGCCTCCAGAATGCTCTGGGTGTGCTGGTATTTTGCCCAGCGGTCATCCTGCACCAGACCATACTCCCGGCCAATGGGGGTCAGCCGCTGATCGGCGTTGTCCTGCCGCAGGGTCAGGCGGTACTCGCTCCGGCTGGTCATCATGCGGTAGGGATCCATGACCCCCTTGGTGACAAGGTCATCCACCAGCGTGCCCAGATAGCTGGTCTGGCGCTCCAGGATCAGCTGGCTCTCCCCTTTTGCACTGCGGGCAGCGTTCAGACCGGCCAGCAGACCCTGCGCGGCGGCTTCCTCGTAGCCGGAGGTGCCGTTGAACTGGCCTGCACCATACAGGCCCCGCACCACCTTGCTCTCCAGTGTGGCTTCCAGGCTGGTCGGGTCTACGCAGTCATACTCGATGGCGTAGGCCGGGCGCATGATCTCAATGTGTTCAAAGCCCTGAATGCTCCGGTAAAAGGCGTTCTGCACATCCTCAGGCAGGCTGCTGGACGCACCCTGCAGATACATCTCCTCTGTGTTCTCGCCGCAGGGCTCCACAAAGATGGGATGCCGGTCCTTGCCCGCAAAGCGCACCACCTTATCCTCAATGGAGGGGCAGTACCGGGGGCCAACTCCCTCGATCATGCCGCCATAGAGCGGGCTGCGCTGGATGTTGTCCAGAATGATCCGGTGGGTCTCGGGGTTGGTATAGGCGATCCAGCATTCGACCTTGTTGTGCATGGGTGCATCCGTCAGAAAGCTGAAGGGCTGAAGTTCACTGTCCGGGTCGCCAGGCTGGCATTCCAGCTTGGAGAAGTCGATGCTTCTCCGGTGGACACGGGCAGGGGTACCAGTCTTGAACCGCCGCAGAGGCAGACCGGCGGCTTTCAGGCTTTCGGTCAGGGCATTGGCGGCGTGCATCCCATCAGGACCGGAAGCATACCACGCATCACCGACAAAAATTTTGCCGCCCAGATTGGTGCCTGTGGCAATGACCACACACTTTGCGCTGTACTCCCCGTTCAGCTGGGTCACAACGCCCTTGACATGGCCGTTCTCCACCTCAATGCCCACCACCTCGGCCTGATGGATGGCAAGGCCGGGCGTGAGTTCAAGGGCGTGCTTCATATATTCGTGGTAGCGCTTGCGGTCGGTCTGAACGCGCAGGGCATGAACGGCAGGGCCTTTGCCCTTGTTCAGCATCCGGCTCTGCAGGTAGGTGGCATCCGCCGCAAGGCCCATCACACCGCCCAATGCATCCAATTCGCGTACCAGCGTTCCTTTTGCAGTTCCGCCGATGCTGGGATTGCAGGGCATGTTGCCAATGGCATCCAGGCTCATGGTAAACACCGCCGTTTTGGCACCCAGCGTGGCAGCAGCGTGGGCCGCTTCAATGCCAGCGTGGCCCGCGCCTATTACGATCACATCGTAATCTCCAAGATGATTCATACTTTTCCTATACTTTCCTCTATGGTTCAATCTGCTGTTACCCGGCAGCGCGGCTGGAAGTTTCTCCGAGGACCGTCCGCTGGGGTGGGACCCTGTTGCCGCAGGCAATAGGGCGGGCGATGGAATGGCCCGTTTCGTGTCCGAGGAGAAAGCTGCCAGACGGGCTGCCCTCCGTTACTTCCCCACGCAGAACCGCTCAAACACTTCATTGATGACATTCTCCGACGCATTTTCGCCGGTGAGGTCGCAGAGGGCAGCCAGCGCATCGTCCACACAGACCGATACGGCATCCAGCCCGAACCCGCTGCTGACCGCATCCAGCGCACCGGCCACTGCATCCCGCGCGCGGGTGGCGGCGGCAAGCTGGCGCTGGCCCGAAAGGCTGGCAGCGTGGGGGTCGATGTTGTTGGTGCCCAGCAGGCGGGCAACGGCAGCAGCGATCACCCTGCGGCTCCCCTCTTCCTGACAGCAGACCGGAATCACCATGGCAAAATCGTCTGCAATGATCTCTGCGTCAAACTGAGTGGGCTTGTCCTCTTTGTTGACCAGTGCAATGGCCGGGCGACCGGCGCACCGCTGTGCCAACGCAAGATCCTCCCGGGTCAGGGGCTCAGAGCCATCGAACACCGCCAGGATCAGCCCCGCCTCTTCCAGCTTTTTCCAGCTGCGGCGGATGCCTTCGGCCTCGATTGCATCCTCGGTCTCCCGCAGACCGGCCGTGTCGAACAGGTTCAGCCGGATGTCCCCCAGACGGACGGCCTGCTCCACCACATCCCGTGTGGTGCCCGCCACGGGGGTGACGATGGCCCGGTCGAACCCGGCCAGCAGATTGAGCAGGGTGGACTTGCCCGCATTGGGCCGCCCCACGATGGCACAGTCCACACCCTCCCGCAGGACAGCACCAGCATCATAATTCCGGATGAGGGTGTCCAGCTCTCCCTTCACGGCAGTCAGGGTGGATACAAGCTGGGCATCCTCCAGCGCGGGAACGTCCTCCTCGGGGAAATCCACCCAGGCAGTCAGATGTGCCTGCAGGGCGGTCAGGGCATCCTTTTCAGCCCCGATCTTCTTCGCCAGCGCGCCGTTCAGGGAGGCATTGGCCAGCGCCGCACCCTGTCGGCCATCGGCAGAGATCAGGTCCATAACGGCCTCGGCCTGGGTCAGCCCCAGCTTGCCGTTGAGGAAGGCGCGGCGGGTGTACTCGCCGGGGGCGGCGGGGGCGGCACCGGCTGCGATGCAGCTTTCCACCAGCCGCCGGGCCACCGCACTGCCGCCGTGGCAGGAAAGCTCCACCACATCCTCGCCGGTGTAGCTGTGGGGAGCCCGGAAGAAGAGGGCCACGCCCTCGTCAAAGGCTTCCTCCCCTTCCATGAAATGCCCAAACAGGGCGGTGTAGCCCTTGGCATCTTCTACCCGCTTATCGGGATTGGCCGGGCAGAACACCTTTGCCGCCACGGCATAGCTCTCCGGGCCGGAAAGACGCACCACGGCAATGCCGCCTGCGCCGGGCGCGGTTGCAATGGCCGCGATCGTTGAATGTTCCATGTTGGTGCTCTCCCTCCGCTCTCAAATCAGAATTATTGTATCACGAAGCGACGAAAAAGGAAAGAGACAAAAAGCCCCCTTCCAGTTTTCCACCGGAAGGGGGCAGCATTGTGCAAAACTCAGCGGAGTTTACAGCTCGATCTTGCCAAAGCTGAAATCGGCAAAATCATCCACGCGCTCGGTGCGCTTGGGTGCCACGGGTGCGGCAGTCTCTGCGTCACGGGGAGCATAGGTGCGCTCGGGCACACTGGAAGGACGGGGACCGCGGCTGCCTGCGGGGCGGCCATTGCGGGGACCACCATTCCGGGGGCTGCTGCCGCGTCCGCCGCGGAAGCCGCCATTGCGGTTGCCGCCGGGGCGGCGGCCATTGCCCCGCGGGCGGCGCTCGCCGTAGGTGTTGTCGGTCTGGGCATCGGGAGCAGTGGAGTAGATGACCACACGGCGGTCACGGCCCTCACCCTTGCTCTCGCTGCGCACACCCTCCATCTTGCCGATGGCAGAGTGGATGATGCGGCGCTCGTAGGGGTTCATGGGCTCCATGGCAAAGCTGCGGCCGGTCTTGCGCACCTTGGCACCAATGCGCTGTGCCAGGGCGGTCAGGTCGCTCTCGCGCTTGTCGCGGTAGCCGGCCACGTCCAGACCCAGCTTGATGTAATCGCCTTCCAGACGGTTGGCCACCAGGCTTGCCAGATAGGACAGGCTCTCCATGGTCTCGCCGCGGCGGCCGATCAGGGCACCCAGCTTCTCGCCATCCAGACGGATGATGGTGGCCTCGCCCTTCTGCACGGCACTGAAGGTGACATTCTCCACGCCCATCAGGGCAATGACTTCCTTCAGGTAGTCCACAGCGGCCTTGACCTTGGCGTTCTCTTCGATGTTGATGGGAACTTCCGGCTCCTCACCCTCTGCGGCGGGTTCAGCAGTCTCCTCAGCAGGAGCGGCCTCCTCTGCCACAGGGGCAGCGGCAGTCTCCTCGGCCTTGGGTTCCTCAGCGGGAGCTTCCTCCACAACAGGCTTCACCTCAGACTCCACCTTCTCCTCCACCACGGGAGCGGCCGGGGCATCGGGCTCTTCCACGCTCACACGCACCTTGGCAGGGGTGGTCTTCAGGCCCAGAAAACCGGTTTTCTGGGGCATTTCGAGCACTTCATAGCTCACATTCAGGTCGTCGGCCTGCACGCCCAACAGGGCGCAGGCTTTTGCGCGGGCTTCATCGACCGTCTTGCCGGTCGCTTCCTGAGTACGGATCATAACCGTCAATCCTCCTTCTTGTTTTCCAGCTCGCTCAGCGGAACGGTGCGCTCGTCCTTATAGCGCTCCTCATCCAGCTTGCGGGCATACTCCAGGCGGCGCTTGTTCATTTCGCTGGCGGAGATATTTTTCTCCACGACCTCGCCGGTCTTTTCATCCGTGACCTTGATGGTGGTGCTCTTTACACCGCGCTTCTGCTCCTTCTTGCGGGCAGCCATCTCGGCGGCGACCTCTGCCTTCATCTTCTCAGGGTCGTAGATCTTCTTCATCAACAGGCTCTGCACGGTCATCAGGATGTTGGAAACAACGTAGTACAGAGAGAAAGCGCTGGGCACGGTAAAGCAGAAGAAGACGTACATCAGCGGCATCATATACATGGTCAGCTTCATGCTGCCCTGCATCTCCTGGCCGCTGGCCTTCATGCTGATGTGGGTGGACAGGAACATGGTCACGATTGCCAGGACCGGGAGGATCAGCAGGGGCAGATTCTCTGCAGCCAGGCTGTACTGGGGCACACGGGTCAGGTCGATGCCAAAGAAATCCATGTGCTGGCCGAACTCGGTGATGGTAGCCACCTGCTCCGGGGTGAAGCAGGAGGAAACTGTGCTCTCGCCTGCAATGACCTGTGCAATGATGTTGGTGTCGCGGGTCACGGTGGTAAAGCTGATGCCCATGGCAGTCAGGGCCTCACCTGCGGCGGTCAGGGCATCGGCACCAATGTGGAAGATGCGCTGCAGCGGGCGGTACACCACCTCGATAACACCGAACATGACCAGGAAGTTGACCAGCATGGGCATACAGCCTGCGGTGGGCTTGTAGCCCTGCTCCTGCAGCTTCATCAGCTCTTCCTGCTGCTTTTCGGGCTTGTCGCGGTACTTTTTCTGGATCTCGGCCACCATGGGCTGGAAAGCGCTCATGCGGGCCATACTCTTCTGCTGGTTGAGCTGGAGGGGGATCTTGATCACGGTGATGAGCAGGGTGAACAGGATGATGTCCCAGCCGTAGTTGGGGATCAGCTTGTAGATCCACTCCATTACATAGCCCAAGGGCCAGCCCAGGATGTACAAAGGATTCATAGTTTCGTCCATTCTGCCCCGCCTGTGGTGCGGGACGTTTAGATTTTTATGAGAAGGACACCCCGCCCACAGTGCGGAGCGTCACAAGAAGCAAAAAAAGCGGATGAAACCTCTCAGTCAACGCCTACGGCGTTGCCAGCTCCCCTAATAGGGGAGCCCTTGGCAAAACCGTCAACTGGATCGGACTGCCAAAGCCTCCCCTACCAGGGGAGGTGGCATTGCGAAGCAATGACGGAGAGGTTGCACAAAGGAGCCGTGTATCATAAGCACGCTGCTTAACCGTGCCGCCCCCGGAACAGCTTTGCCGGGGACAGTCTCCGCTCCGGGCTCACCCAGCGGCCTTTGGGCGGCACCGGGTCAAAGCCCCACCGGCCAAGCGGATTGCACCGGGCGATGCGCCAGGCGGTGAGCAGCAAGCCCTTGATGCAGCCATGGGTCTGGATGGCTTCTATGCCATACTGGCTGCAGGTGGGGGTAAAGCGGCAGTTGCGGCCCAGCCCCGGGCTGATAAAGCACTGGTAGAACCGGATGGGCGCACAGAGCGCGTTCCGGCAGGCGCGGGAGACGGGATTCACTGTTTTGCGGCCCGGTCTGCGGGCGGGACCGTGGCAGGGGGCTTTGCACCCGGCTGCTTTGCCTTGTCGGGCAGGCCAGCCTGGGCAAAGAGCCTGGCCACCACTTCGCTGAGCTGCCAGCTCTTCAGGCGGGGGGTCATGCCCCGGGCCACGAACACCAGATCATAGCCGCCGATGTTCTGATCCAGATGCTCATCAATGGCAGCCTTCATCACGCGGCGGGCGCGGTTGCGTTGGACGGCATGGCCGATCTTTTTGGTGGCTGTCAGGCCCACGCGGGTCTTTTTGCCGCGGGTCTTGAGCACATACAGCACCAGCGCCGGGTTCACATAGGACTTGCCGCGGGCATACACGCGGCCAAACTCGCTGTTGCGGCGGATGGGACGATAGCGCACTGCTCCGTCGCCTCCTTTTCGGTTAAAAAATCGCAGAACTTCCCTAAAGGCAAAGTTCAAAATTCAGTATAGCAAAAAAACGCCGACATGAAAAGGCTGTCCGGGCGTTTTTTGTGCCAAATCTTTTGCCAAATTTTTAGTCATTCCGCGCGCAGAACGTCCAAAATAAGAAAAAGACCGCCAATTCAGGATCAGCAGTCTTTTGTGCGCATGTTCAATTCTGCGCCGGATCCCTGGCAAAGCGGGATCAGACGGTCAGGCTCTTGCGGCCCTTAGCACGGCGAGCATTGATGACCTTGCGGCCGTTCTTGGTGCTCATGCGGGTCAGAAAGCCATGAACTTCCTTGCGATGACGCTTCTTGGGCTGAAAAGTTCTCTTCATGGTTGTATCCTCCGTAAAAACTCGTCCCCGGTAATGGGGTATTTCTGGTCCCAAATTGGGGACAGGCTTGCAATTCAACAGTATATCGCACACTATCCCCTTCTGTCAAGCGTTTTTTTCACTTTCCAGCAAACTTTTTTCAAATTTCCTTGTGAAAAAGCTTTCAACTTTTTCACCGGTTCTCCGTGGAAAACTTTTCTTCCACCATATCTTGTGGCCAAAAACCGCCTTGGACACAAGAGCCGCGAGGGCACGATGGAGCGTCTTTTCTTATGTATTATAAATTACATTATAGAATATAGACGCAGGGAGATTTTTGTGGTATACTAACGGGGTATCAGCAGCATTGTTGAAAACTTCGACCAATTCAATGGAGTGGATGTTTTATGGATTCTTTCAAGGACGTTTTAGAGGCCGCCCAGGCATACTGCAAAACGCAGATGGCCGAGCCGACCTATAATCTCTACATCGACGGACTTGAGCCCATCAGCTTTGAGGACTCGAGCCATATCACCCTGTCGGTGCGCAACGATTTCATCTGCAAGATCGTCACCGACCGCTACCTCGGCCTGCTGAAAGAGGCCTTTAAGACCGTGCTGGGCTTTGACGTGGACATCACGCTGGTGGTGCCCAGCACCCCGCCCCATGAGGTGGTGCTGGCCCAGCAGTACGAGGCAAACCCCGCCTCGCCCCAGGGCAATTACGAGTTCACCTTCGAGAACTTCATCAAGGGTCCCTCCAACCAGTTTGCGTTTGCTGCGGCGCAGGCGGTTGCGGCCAACCCCTCCGGAGCCTATAACCCGCTGTTCATCTACGGCGGCTCCGGTCTGGGCAAAACCCATCTGCTCACGGCCATCCAGACCGAGATCAAGCGCACCCACCCCGATTTTGTCATCATGTACGTTACCTGCGAGCAGTTCACCAACGAGCTGATTGCCGCTATCCGCGCCGGCAGTACCGAGGACTTCCGGATGAAGTACCGCGTGGCCGACCTGCTGCTGGTGGACGATA
>ERZ1106963.566-NODE-566-length-52449-cov-14.929839_pt1 | contig 52449 bp, 41 predicted proteins | sample MGYA00403681_ERZ1106963 | MGnify/ENA primary metagenome ERZ1106963 (study PRJEB35170, sample SAMEA104062407) | human gut metagenome | biome: human gut; feature: human-associated habitat; material: faeces | place: Denmark | collected 2012-05-03 ...
CAAACTGTTGGCCACGGTGACGAGTTAAAGGAGGAATGTAAGCTATGGCAGCAAAACTATGGAGAGGCAGCTCCGGCTCCAGCGTGCGGGATCTGCAGACGAAGCTCAACCAGAACGGCTACAGGCTGGATGTGGACGGCGTATTCGGCAACAAGACCTATAACGCCGTACTGGATTACCAGAGGAAGAACAAGCTGGCCGTGGACGGCGTGGTGGGCAATGAGACCTGGGGGAGCCTGAATAAAACCACCAAGCCTGACCACAAGACCACCGGCAAGGAGGTGATGAGCGGCGTGTCGGACGAGACATACGACAAGCTCCACCAGCTGGAAAAGGGCTTTGTGCCGTCGGACAACGTGAGTGCGGCACGGGAGGCGCTGAAGAGCATGGAGGCATCCCGGCCGGGAGAGTATCAGTCCTCCTTTGCCGGGGAGCTGGAGCAGCTCTACCAGCAGATCATGGGCAGGAAGGAGTTTTCCTACGACCCGCAAAAGGATGCGCAGTATCAGAACTACGAGTATCTGTATACCCAGAGGGGCCGGGATGCCATGGAGGATACCATGGGGACGGCTGCGGGACTGACGGGCGGATATGCCTCAAGCTATGCCCAGACGGCCTCCCAGCAGTCGTATAATCGCTACATGCAGGAGCTGGCGGAGCTGGTGCCGGAGCTGGAGAAAAACGCACGGCAGCGGGATGAGAGCCGGCGGGATTGGCTGATGCAGCAGTATGAGCAGGTCAGTGACCGGGAGCAGGAGGAATACAAACGTTACCAGCAGGATCTGGAAAGCTGGCAGGAGGGATATGACCGGGCGGCTAAGGAAGCGGAAGCGCTGCGGGAGCAGGAATATGCTGACTACAAGCTGATGCTGCAGCACTATACCGGCATGGCCAGCGCCGAGCAGAAGGCCTCCGGCGGCGTGCGGGCCAACAGCGGCTCCGCGGCAAAAACAAGCTCGAAGAAAACGACCCTCAGCTCCACGGCTATGGAGAGCCTGCAGCGGGCCATGGGTAACTATCTCAAAAACGGAAAGGCAGAGGCGGCGGCAACTCTGGCACAGCAGTACGGCGGGCGTATGACGGCGGCCCAGAAGCAGAAGATCCAGAAGCTGTTCGGCCAGTACGGCGCGAATCTGACACTGTGAAAAAAATGCAGGCTCCCGCTCCCGGACAAAGGGGAGGGGGAGCCTGCGGCGTTGAGCCGGGGGTTGACAGCGGCGGGGTTTTTGCTACAATAGGAGGGCAGAACTGCAAGGGGAACGGAATATGAACGGATACTATTACACGGCGCTGAATCGGAGAGAAAAAACGGCTTATGAGCAGATGAAGGCAGGGTTTGAGGCACTGGCACAGTCGGTGCGCGTGGCACGGCTGGAGAGCGAGCGGCTGGCGGAGGTATATCTGCGGCTGAAGCTGGATGAGCCGCTGCTGTTCTATGTGACGGGGTACAGTTACCGTTTTTATCCAGACTCGGAAAGCGTGGAGCTTCTGCCGGAGTATTTGTTTGAAAAAGGGAAGATACGGACCCATCAGCAGGCGGTATCCGCCCGCATCCAGCGGCTTATCCGGCCGCTGCAGGGGAAAAGCCAAAGGGAAAAGGAACTGGCCATCCACGACTTCATTCTGGATAACGTTCGCTATGATAAGCTGAAGAAATCCTATTCTCACGAGATCATTGGACCGCTGACCCAGGGGGTGGGTGTGTGCGAGGGCATTGCCAAGACCGTGAAGGCACTGTGCGATGCCGTGGGACTGGAGTGCATCATTGCACTCAGCGAGGCCAACCCGGAAAACGGCGTGCGCTACCGCCATACATGGAACGTACTGACCATAGACGGAAAACGATACCATATGGACGCCACGTTCGACAACTCCCTCCAGCGGGGAGGGCACAGGTACGACTACTTCAATCTGGACGACAGGCATATTTTCCGGGATCATGAGAAGCTGGTGCTGCCGGTGCCGGCCTGCACGGACGACAAGAGCTTTTACTACCGATCCGTGTCGCTGACAAAGACAGAGGATGTGGCCAAACGGGTGCAGCAGGCTCTGCGCAAAAAGCGGGGACAGTTTGTGTTTCACTGGCGGGGCGGCGGATTGAACCGGGAGATCCTGGAGCAGATATTGCGCAGTGCCGCAGAAGAGGCAGAAAAGAAAAACCTGCGCGTGAGCTGCGCGGTCAATGTGCAGCAGGCGGTGATCCAGCTAGATTTCGGCGCGGCAGAGGAGATGGAGCTGCAGCAGCCGGATGAGGGGCAGGACGGATAAATGAGGGTTTACAGATAAAAATGTTTTCGGTATAATAAGTCGTTAAGATTCGAAAGGGGATGGACGCCTTGCAGGTAAATCAGATCCGCGTCGGGGCGGTGTTGTCCTATATTTCCATGGGCTTGAGTACCGTGATCTCACTGGTTTATACGCCCATTATGGTCAGTAGCCTGGGTAAGGGAGAATACGGCGTATACAGCACCGTCATTCCCATCATCTCTTATCTGACGCTGCTCAGTCTGGGGCTGGGGAGCGCCTACGTGAGGTATTATTCCCGGGCTAAGGTGGAGCAGGACAGGCGGGAGATGGCAAAGCTCAACGGTATGTTCCTCATCACTTATACAGTGCTGGGACTGGTGCTGCTGACCCTGGGCTACGCGCTGTCGCTGAAGGGAGAACTGGTATTCGGCAGCAAATGGACGGCGGAGCAGCTGGCCCTGGGCAGCAGACTGCTGCGCATTATGTCGCTGACGGCGGCACTGTCGTTTCCGTTCAGCGTGTTTGAGTCCCATGTGACCATCTACGAGCGGTATCTGTTCCAAAAAATCGTGCTTATGGGCAAGCAGGTGCTCAACCCAATGCTGACGATCCCGCTATTGCTGCTTGGCTTTCAATCGGAGGCGGTGGCATGGATGTCCCTGTTTTTCACGGTGGCCAGCGGCGTACTGAATATATACTACTGCTTTGTGAAACTGCGCATGCCGGTGAATTTTCGACACTATGATTTTACATTGATGCGGGAGATGGTGGGCTTCACGGTGTGGGTGTTTATCGGCATCGTGGTGGACAACATCAACTGGGGCATCGGGCAGCTGATGATGAACTGGCAGCGAGGTGCGGAGGCGGCGGCTGTCTACAATCTGAGCAACCAACTGAACACCTATTACCTGGCCTTTGCCACGGCGGTGGCGAATGTGCTGACGCCCCGGGTCCACCGGATGGTGGCGCAGGGGGAAAGTAATTCCGAGCTGAGCAGGCTGTTTACCAAGGTGGGGCGCATTCAGTTTATGGTGATGATGATGGTACTGCTGGGCTTTGTGGCCATCGGTCAGCCATTTATGGAGACATGGGCTCAGAGTGACGACTCCTTTGCAGACTACATTGTGACACTGCTGCTGTTTATATCTACCCTGATCCCCGCCATTCAGACGGTGGGACTGGAGATCCAGCGGGCCAAGAATATGCATAAATTCCGCTCCGTTTCCTACCTGATCGTGGCGGTGGTGAATGCCCTGCTGATGATTCCTATGTGTAAGCTCTGGGGCGGCATTGGTGTGGCGGCGTGCATCCTGTTTACCACATTGGTGGGCAATGTTCTGCTGATGAACTGGTACTATAAGCGACACATCCACCTGAACATCCGCTGGTTCTGGAAGAAGATCTGTCAACTGCTGCCATCGATGGTGCCGCCGCTGCTGGCTGCCATGGTCATTGCGGTATTCGCGGATGTGCATGGATACTTGGAGATGGCGCTGTGCGGCTGCATTTTTGTGGCGGTATACGGACTGAGCCTGTGGCTGTTCGGTATGAACCGCTATGAGCGGGAGCTGGTGGCCCGGCCCCTGAGCCGTCTGCTGCGCAGAGGATAACGAAAGAAGGGGAGAGCATGGCCAAGAAAACCGGACGCAATACCAAAGCCCGCATCGTATCGGCGGCGTGGAAGCTGTTTTACGAGCAGGGGTATGAGGACACCACTGTGGAGGACATCGTGTTTGAGTCAGAGACGTCCAAGGGCTCCTTTTACCACTATTTTGATGGGAAGGACGCGCTGCTGGGCTCCCTGTCAGTTTTGTTCGATGAAAAATATGAGGAGCTGCGGCCGCAGATCGACCCGGAGGCAGATGCCATAGACACGCTGGTGTTTTTAAATCAGGAGCTGTTCGCTATGATCGACAACAGTGTTTCGTTGGAGCTGCTGACACGGCTGTTTTCCTCCCAGCTTGTGACCCGGGGCGAGAAGCATCTGCTGGATCGCAACCGTACCTATTTTAAATTGTTGTATCAGACCATCCGGGACGGACAGAGCCGGGGCCAGCTGCGCACGGATATGACCGCCAACGAGATTGCTAAGGCCTATGCCATGTTCGAGCGGGGTATGATGTACGACTGGTGCCTCAGCGGCGGGGAATACGCCCTGAGTCGGTACAGCGCTCAGATGATGCCCATGTTTTTGCAGGGGTTTCGACCGAATCTGTGAATTTAAAAAAATATTTTTAACGGGCAGGAAATATTATCATATATATTCTGCTAAAAAATACGATGTATATATAAGAAAAATGAAAAAGAACACAAACTCCGTATAGACTACATTCTATACGGAGTTCTGTATTTCGTTCTATTATTTGTTGTGCTATACTTGGCTCCGCTAAAGCAATTTGTCCTATAGGAGGGAAAACATGAAGATCAGCGAAGTCATTGTATTTGTCGTTTATTTGGTGTTCATGCTGTCCATCGGCGTGTATTTCTTCTTTAAGAACCGTGACGGCGGCGAGAAGACGTATTTTCTGGGTGGACGGCAGATGGGCCCCTGGGTCACGGCGCTGTCGGCGGGCGCGTCGGACATGAGCGCCTGGGTGCTGATGGGTCTGCCCACCTCCATCTACGCCTTGGGCGTGGGCCAGGTGTGGATCTCCGTGGGTCTGGCCATCGGCTACACCATCAGCTGGCTGGTGGAGGCACCCCGGCTGCGGCGCTTCTCCATCGTGGCCAACGACTCCATCACCATTCCTCAGTATCTGACCAACCGGTTCCTTTCCAAGTCCAAGGCCCTGCAGATCATCTGCGCGGTGATCTTCCTGGTGGCTTACACCGTGTACGCTGCCTCCAGTGTGAAGGCATGCGGCACCCTCTTTAACACTGTGACCGGTATGGACGAGACGGCGGCGATGTATCTTGCCTCCATCATCATCATCGCCTATACCTTCCTGGGCGGTTTTTCTGCCGTGTGCTGGACGGACTTTTTCCAGGGTATGCTGATGCTGGGCGCACTGCTCATTGCCCCAATCTTTGCGCTGTTTATGCTTCAGGGTGTGGGCGTCCATGCTGTGGATACGCCCGATTACTTCAACGCCTTCAGCAGCTGGAAGGACATTGTCTCCGGCTTGGGCTGGGGTCTGGGTTACTTCGGCATGCCGCATATCATTATTCGCTTTATGTCCCTGGAGTCTCAGAAGAGCTTGAAGAAGTCCGCCAAGATCGGCATTACCTGGACGGTGCTCATCGTTATCTTTGCCGCCGCCGTGGGTATCATCGGCCGCTTGTTCCTGGGCTATGACGAGTCCATCAACGGTCACTCCCTGGTGTTCATCACCATGGTGCGCAAGATCTTCCCCGGTGTTATCTCCGGCCTGCTGCTTTCGGCGGTGCTGGCCGCGTCCATGTCCACGGCTGACTCTCAGCTGCTCATGGCCGCCAGCGCCTTCGCCAGCGACGTGTATAAGCCTGTGTTCCGCAAGGGCAAGGCCAGCGACAAGGAGATGATGTGGGCCGGGCGCGTCGTGGTACTCATCATTTCCGTGGTGGCGCTGTTCATCGCTTCCAATCCCGGCTCCGGCAGCATCATGTCTTTGGTGTCCAACGCCTGGGGCGTGTTCGGCGCGGCCTTCGGCCCGGCCATTATGCTGAGCTTGTTCTGGAAGCGGTTTACCTTCGCCGGCGCCGTGGCCGGCATCATTGTGGGCGCCGTTGTGGACGGCCTGTGGCTGGCGTTCCTGTCCGGCACGGGGATCTATGAGATCATCCCCGCCTTTGCTGCCAGCATGATCGCTGCCATCGTGGCCTCCCTGCTGAGCAAGAAGCCCGGCAAGGACGTGGAGGAGCTGTTTGACAGAGCTTTGAATTTTGAAGAAGAATAAGTCTTGATAAAACCGAAAACGCCGCAGCTTGGCTGCGGCGTTTTCGGTTTTACATGGAGCGGCCTCGTTTGCTCAGGGCCGGAAGACCTGATCCCGGGTGATCTCCTTCAGGCTGTTTACACCGCACATCTGCATAGCGTCCTGCAGCTCGCTCTGGAGCTTGTTCACATACACCTGCACGCCCTCAGCGCCGCCACCGTAAACCATCGTGACGAAGGGCCGGCCGATGAGCACAGCGTCTGCCCCCAGGGCCAGGGCCTTGAACACATCCAGACCCGTGCGGATGCCGCCGTCCACGAAGATCTTCATCCGGCCGCCCACGGCGTCAACGATGCCCGGCAGCACCTCCGCCGTGGCGGGGCACTGATCCAGCACCCGGCCGCCGTGGTTGGACACTACGATGCCGGCGGCCCCGGCCTCCATCGCCTTTCGGGCCCCGGCGGGGGTCATGATGCCCTTGAGGATAAAGGGCTTCTGGGCGAACTCGATGATCTCCCGCAGCTCGGCCACGGTCTTGCTGCCGGCGGGGGGCATATGGTTTTTAAGGAACGGCAGACCGGCGGCATCGATGTCCATAGCCACGGCCACAGGGTCGGCCTTACGCACCTGGGCGAGCTTGGCGAAGATGGTGTCCCTGTCCCAGGGCTTCACAGTGGGGACGCCGCAGCCGTCCACATGGCCGATGGCCCGGAGGGCGCCCTCCATGACGGCGGCGTCCATACCGTCGCCGGTGCAGGCCAGGATCCCCGCGTCCTGACAGGCGGACACCAGTAGGTCGTTGTAAGCGGCATCGTCATACTTGTCGCCATAGTGCAGCTTCATGGCCCCCACGGGAGCGGCCAGCACCGGCAGGCGCAGCTTCGTGCCGAAAAAGTCAAAGCTGGTGTCGGCGGGCCGGTTTTCACAGATGGTGTCCATCTGCACGCAGATCTCCTGCCATTTCTGGTAGTTGCGTTGGAACGTTACGCCCAGGCCCTTGGCACCGGGGCCGGGGATGGTGTTGCGGCAGGCCGCGCCGTTACACACGGGGCAGGCCTTGCAGTACGGGCCCATGCAGGTACGGGCCGCTTGCAGAATTTCAGTGTAGTCCATTGTATCTCTCCTTTGCTGAAATGCTTGGAATGATATGCCCTATTGTAACGCCATCCGAGCCAAAATGCAACGAAAATCGCGCCGTATGAAACGGCCCATATTTGTATAAAATAGAGTAAAGCGCAAAGGAGGCAAACGGACATGAAGGATATGCACTGGCGCACATGGGCGGTCATTGGCCTTTTGTGGACACTGGCGGCGGGGAACCTGCTGCATTTTGTATACGACTGGACGGGGAAGAGCGTGGCGGCGGCTCTGTTTTCCGCCGTGAACGAATCCACCTGGGAGCATATGAAGCTGCTGGCGGTGCCGTGGATCCTGTTTTCCATCGTGGAGTGCATCGCCCTGCGCTCCGGCGGCACGACGGCGCCCCGGGCGGCGGGACTGCTGGCGGGCCTGGCAGCGATCCCGCTGCTGTTTTACGGTTACAAGGGCATCGTGGGAAAAGGCAGCATGATCGTGGATATCCTGATATTCCAGGTAGCGGTGCTGCTGGCCTTCTGGGTGAGCTGGACCCTTCAGAAGCGGCGACAGCTCAGCGGCGGCGGCTGGACGGTGCTGGGGATATTGGTGCTGCTGGGGGTATGGGCGCTGTTTTTGCTGTTTACCTTCCGGGCACCGGACCTGGCGGTGTTCATCGACCCGGTGACAGGCACCCGGGGGATTGGATGAGAGCGGAGAAAAAACGGAAAGAGAACGGCGCGGCGGGCGGTCAAATTGACCGCCTGTTTTTCTTGACCCTGGGGGTGGGATACTGTATAATAGAAAGGAAAATCGATCCCGGAGGGAGACGAGGCTATGAAAAAAGTGATCGTACATAAGTCCTCTGTCCCCATCTACATGGCAGCGGGTGTGTGGACCGTTTATGCACTGGTGTTCCCGCTGTATAAGGTGGGGCATTTTGCCATTGCGGCGGCGGTGGCGCTGGCGGCGTATTTTGCCGGCCGCTGCCTCTTTAAGGATGTAAAGGAGGTCATCGAGGTGGAACCGGAGCCGGAGCGCACCGGCAACGAGGCCCTGGACAAGATGATCGCCGAAGGGCAGCTGGCCTTGAAGGAGATGCGGCGGCTGGACGATGCCATTGCCGACGAGGTCATCAGCGGCCAGATCCGCCAGCTGGAGGAGCTGTCGGACAAGATCTTCGACCAGGTGAAGCAGAAGCCGGAGAAGCTGCCCCAGATCCGCAAATTTATGGACTATTACCTGCCCACCACGCTGAAGCTGCTCAATGCCTATGACCGTATGGGTGCTCAGGGCGTTTCCGGCGGCAATATCAGCGGCACCATGGAGCGGGTGGAGAACATCATGGGCACCATCGTTACCGCCTTTGAGCGACAGCTGGACGCCCTGTTCGGTGCGGAAGCGCTGGATATCTCCACGGACATCACCGTTCTGGAGAACATGATGGCCCGGGAGGGGCTGGCAGAGGATGCCGTGCACCGCACCGCAAACGAAGTGAAGGAAGAAAAATCGGAGCCGTCTGACGGCGGCATTCAACTGGAATTATAAGAAAGCGAGGACTGTACTATGACTGAGAACATGACCCCTGAACTGACCCTGACCCCTACTGAGACCGAGACCGCTGCCGCCGTGCCGGAGCTGACGCTGGAGCCTACCGCCGCCGAGCAGGTGGAGGAGAAGAAGATCGAGCCTGTGGAGCTGGATGACAAGCTGCTCACCGAGCAGGAAAAGAAGGCCGTGGAGGAGTTTTCCAAGAAGATCGACATCACCGATACCAACATGGTCCTGCAGTACGGCGCCGCCGCCCAGAAGAGCGTGGCGGGCTTTTCTGAGAACGCCCTGAGCAATGTCCGCAGCAAGGATCTGGGCGAGGTGGGTGCCGATCTCAGCGAGCTGGTGGTGCAGCTGAAGGGCTTTGGCTCCGGCGAGGAGAAGAAGGGGCTGGCGGGTCTGTTCCGCAAGGCCGGCAACAAGATCGAGAGCATGAAGGCCCAGTACGGCAAGGTGGAGGCCAATGTGGACCGCATTGCCCAGTCTCTGGAAAAGCATCAGATCACGCTGATGAAGGACATTGCCATGTTCGATCAGATGTATGAGCTGAACCTGAAGTATTATAAGGAACTGACCATGTACATCCTGGCCGGCAAGAAACGGCTGGAGGAGGTGCGCGCCGGCGAGCTGGAGGAGCTGCGCATCAAGGCGGAAAAGACCGGCCTTGCCGAGGATGCCCAGGCCTACAACGACATGGTGAACCTGTGCAACCGCTTTGAAAAGAAGCTCCACGACCTGGAGCTGACGAGGATGATCTCCGTGCAGATGGGTCCCCAGACCCGTCTGCTGCAGAATAACGACACCCAGATGGTAGAGAAGATCCAATCCTCCCTGGTGAACACCATCCCCCTGTGGAAGAGCCAGATGGTGCTGGCCCTGGGTATGGAGCACGGCCGCCAGGCTACCGCCGCTCAGAACGCCGTCACCGAGATGACCAACGACCTGCTCAAGAAGAACGCCGATGCGCTGAAGATGGGTACCATCGCTACCGCAAAAGAGTCCGAGCGTTCCATTGTGGATATTGAGACCCTGCAGCACACCAATCAGCAGCTTATTTCCACCTTGGACGAGGTGCTGGCCATCCAGCAGGAGGGCGCCGCCAAGCGCAAGGCCGCCGAGGTTGAGCTGGGCCGCATCGAGGGCGAGCTGAAGCAGAAGCTCATGGAGCTGCACAAGTAAGAACCTCCGTGAAAGGAGCGGAAACATGAAGGTATTCAAGAGCCGGGGCTTTGCTCTGGCGGTGCTGGTGCTGGTGGTTGTGGCCGGATCTTTGTACGGCCTCAGTCGCAAGCCCATAGCGGTGCAGTATCAGCAGTGGATCGCCGACGACGCGGTGATGCTGACGGAGTCCACCCGGGAGTCGCTGGAGAGCTACAACGACCAGTGGGACAGCCGCTACAGCGCCGTGGTGGCTGTGGCCACGGTGGGCAGCACCCACGGCTGGTCCGGGGAGCGGTATGCCGCTATGCTGGGCAAAGAATGGGGCCTGGGGCAGAATGACATGCTGCTGCTACTGATAGAGGGCAAGGACTACTATGTGCTCTACGGCGACAGCGTGAATGGCTCCATCACTGACACCCAGGAGACCGCGCTGCGCAAGGCGCTGGACAGCGACTACTATAAGGGGGACTACGACCGGGCGGCCCTGAAGTTCTTCCGTGCCGCCGACGTGGTCTACGACCAGATGAGTAAAGGCTGAATGATCCTATACTTATAATGCACCCCCTCCGGCGTAAGCCGGAGGGGGTGCATTTTTTGATTCCAATTCGTATCAGCTAGATAAAATTATACAATTCGTGATCGTTTTACCGTCCGAACGCCCAGGCAGCGGCCACAGCAATGACCTCCCTGGCCCAGTAGCCTGGCCCCAGGAACCAGTAGGAATGGCAGCCCAGGGACTGGGCCTGTAAACCATACGTGCGGGCATATATGGCCGCGCGGAGCTGGTGGAAATTGTCGGAGGCCACGGCAACCTCCGCAGGAAGACCCTTTTCCCGGATGATCTCCGCGGCGAAGGAGATGTTCTGCCGGGTGTTCAGGGATTGCTCCTCCAGATAGATCCGACCGGGATCAATGCCCCGGCGCACCAATTCGTCCCGGATGCACTGGGCTTCGGTGATGACCTCGTTGTCCGCCATGCCGCCGCAGGCGATGCATACGGCGTCCGGGTTCTGGGAGAGGTAGTCCAAGGCGCTGTCAATGCGGGCGGCGAGCATTTTGCTGGGGCGTGTGCCCTTGACCTCGCAGCCCAGAACCAGCACGGTGCAGGGGGTGTCGGACTGGGGGCGGTCGGTCGCCTGATACACCATCAGCCCCAGAATCACGCTCACGCACAGCAGCCCTGCGGCGAACAGGGCCAGCAGACTGCGCCACAGCGCGCGGTGGCGTCCCGTGAGCAGCTTCCGGAGCTTCGCCGGGCACAGCAGCATCCAGGCAAACACCAGAAAAATGGCCGCCGGGAAGAACATCCCCACATGGTGCACGCCGATGGCCAGCGGCAGCAGGAAATACACTGCCAGGGCCAGCAGCAGACCGGCCAGCGTCCCGCGCAACACCTTATTCTTCATGGGCAGAATTCTCCGCGATATGCCCGGCGATGCGCTGCATGATGAGATCCAGGGCTACCAGGTTGTGGCCACCCTCCAGCACAACGATATCAGCATATTTCCGGGTGGGCTCCACGAACTGCTCGTGCATGGGCTTGACGGTGGTGAGATACTGCTGCACCACCGACTGCATGGAGCGGCCCCGCTCTTCCACGTCCCGCAGGGCCCGGCGGAGGATGCGCACATCTGCGTCCGTCTCCACAAAAATGCGGATATCCATCAGCTCCCGGAGCCGGGGGTCTTGGAAAATGAGGATGCCCTCCACAATGATCACCGGTGCCGGCTGGATGAGAACGGTCTCGTCAGTGCGGTTGTGATCCGAGTAGGAGTACACCGGGCAGCGGATGGCGTGCCCGTCCTTCAGCTCCCGGAGCTGCTGCACCATCAGGTCGGTGTCGAAGGCGTCGGGATGGTCATAGTTCTGCTTGCAGCGCTCGGCAAAGGGGACATTCTGCCGCTTATAGTAATTGTCATGGTGTACCACGCTGATGTTTGCGCCGAAGTGGGCGGCCAGGTGCTCCGTCAGGGTGGTTTTGCCGCTGCCGGTGCCGCCGGCGATGCCGATGATCATGGTCTTCATGGGCGATGAACCTCCGCAATAACTGTTTCTTCCATTATAGGAAAATGAGTTGGCAAAAGCAAGGAACAATGTAAAAAAAGGATGAATTTCCGAGTTTTTCAGTTGACGCAAAGAGGGAAAAACGTATAATAGAAAGCAGAGTCTAAATGGGGGGATATGCAATGCGACTTTTGAAATGCCCGAAATGCGGAGAGATGTTCTCCGATACATATAAAACCTGCCCCTTCTGCCAGGAGGATGAGGAGCTGCACAGCGACAAGCCCGTCAAGCACAGCCACCGCCGGACCGGCGGCGGCCGCGCCAAGCCAAAGGTAGGCGGCGTGGCCGTGGTGGTGTGCCTGGTGCTGGTGCTGGGCCTGGCGGCCTATACCATTTTCGGCAGCCAGCTGAAGGACATTTTCGGCGGGAAGAAGAATGTGGAGCCCCAGCCCGACACGCAGACCCTGACCCTGAGCCAGAGCAGCGTGGAGCTGGCGGTGGGCAACAGCGTTGTGCTGTCGGCAACCGGCGCGGATAAGATCACCTTCTCCAGCAGCGACGAGGGCGTTGCCACCGTGACGGTGGACGGAACGGTGAAGGCAGTGGGCGCAGGCAGCACGGTGATCACAGTGAAGGCGGCTGAGCAGGCGGCTACCTGCCGGGTGACGGTCACAGCCCCGGCATCGGAGGATCCGGTGAAGCCGGAGGAGCCGGATGTTCCGGATACACCGGTGCAGAAGGCTCTGACGCTGCAGTCCATTTACGGCACGTCCGGGGAATTCTCCTGCAATATAGGGGAAAGCGTTCCCCTGGAAGTAGACGGAACGGACTCCGCTGTCAGCTGGAGCTCTTCGAATACCCAGGTGGCGTCTGTGGATGCCTCGGGTACGGTAACGGCTGTTTCCTCCGGGAAAGCCACCATTACCGCCACCGTGGATGGCCAGACCCTTACCATCGGAGTCCTTGTGTGGTAAAAAAACACCGGCGCCCTGCTTTTTCGGCAGGGCGCTTTTGTGGAGGGAGGAGCAATCTTGAACAGACGCGAGCTGCTGGATAAATTATCCGCCACGGCGGAAGAGCGGGTGCTGCTGGGCCGCCTGTGGGACGGATGGGAGCGCTGCCGCAGCCGGAATATACCGGAGGTCAGCGGATTTCTTTCGCCCCATGAGCAGGCCCTGGCCCAGCAGATGCTCCAGACCCTGGGCGCCCGGGAGGGCTGGATCCTCTGGGGTGGGTACGAGGGGGCTCAGCGCAGACAGCTGCACTTCCTCCCGGAGTGGATGGACGGGCCGGATGCGGATGCCATTCACTGCCTGCGTTGCCGGTTTTATCACACGGAGCACCCCACCCACCGGGATTTTCTGGGCAGCCTCATGGGCCTGGGCCTCACCCGGGAGAAGGTGGGCGATATTCTGGTGTCGCCGCAGTGGGCCGATGTGCTGGTGGGCAGCAGTGTGACGGAGCATCTCCTGCGGGAATGGACCCAGGCGGGTCGGGTGCACCTGCAGGTGGAGCGGATCGACCCGGCGGAGCTTCTGATCCCGGCAGAGCAGACGAAGCTGCTGCGGGATACGGTGGCATCCCTGCGCCTGGACAGTGTGCTCGCCGCGGGCTTTGCCGTTGGCCGCAGTGCGGCGGCGGATCTGATCCGCAGCGGCAAGGCGGAGGTAAACTGGATGCCCTGTGACAAGCCGGACGCCCCTGTCCGGCAGGGCGATGTGCTGACGGTCCGCGGTCTGGGCAAATGCCTGCTGGAGGATGTAGGCGGGCAGAGCCGCAAGGGCCGTACCGCCATCACCATGAAACGATTTATATAAGGAGCGGCAATATGGAACAGAAAAAGATCGATCGCATCAATGAGCTGGCCCACAAGGCCAAAACCACCCAGGGACTGACCCCGGAGGAGACGGCGGAGCGGGCGGCGCTGCGGCAGGAGTACCTTAACAGCGTGATGGGCAATCTCCGCCGGGAGCTGGACAACACCTGGATCGTGGACGAGCACGGCAACAAGCGCAAGCTCACCCCGGGCAAGAAAACCATGTCATAACATAGGATGGATCGTGAGGAAAGCAAACAGAGGAGCCCTACGGCTCCTCTGTTTGCTTTCTCGCTGTGTCACATAGGCTTGGCGCTGTCCACCACAATGGCCCGGGCCCTTGCCAGGCGCAGGTCATGGATCAGGCGCTCCTTGGGCAGATTCTGCTTCAGCTGCTCCGGTGTCATGCCGTAGAGGGCGGACATCTGGGTGTATTTCTCCTCCAGTTCCTCATCGGTAAACCGGATGTCCTCCAGCCGGACGATCTCCGTCATGGCCAGCTCAAACTCCACGGAGGAGCGGGCGCTGCTCTCCGCCTGGCGGCGCAGATCGTCCCGGGTGAGCCCGGCCATCTCCAGATAGGCGTCCATGGTGGCGCCCTGCTGCATGAGCTGCTGCTCCAGATCGTGCATGAGGCCGTCCAGCTGGCTGGTGACCATCCGCTCCGGGATATCCGCCTCCATGCCCTCAATGACCTGCTGCACCAGGGCATCAGCATAGGCGTCGGCGGCCTCCTGCTGCTTATTTTGCACGGCTTGCTCCATGATGCTCCGGCGCAGGGCAGAGACATCTTCAAAGCCCTGGGCCTTGGCAAATTCGTCAGTCAAAACGGGCTTTGCCCGGCGGGTGATCTTGTGGACTCTGATGTGGAACACCGCGTCCTTTCCGGCCAGCTCCGGGGCGTATTGGGTGGGGAAGGTGACGGAAATATCCCGCTCACAGCCTACGGCCATGCCCGCCACCTGCTCCTCAAAGCCCGGGATAAAGTAGCCGCTGCCCAGCAGCAGGGGATACCCCTCCGCCTTGCCGCCGTCAAAGGGCACGCCGTTTACAAAACCATCAAAGTCCAGCACCACCTCGTCGCCCATGGCGGCCTTTTCCGGGTGCTCCTCCATGAGATGGCTCTGCAAATACTCGTCGATGGCGGCGGTCACGTCCGCGTCGGTAAGCTCCACTGTGGGCCGGGGGGCGGAGAGCCCCTTGTACTGCCCCAGCTTCACCTCCGGATACAGGTCGATGAGCGCGGTGAACACATAGCCCTCCGGGCCGATGGCCTCCACGCTCAGCTCCGGGGCCCCGGCCACGCTGATGTCCTCCTGGCGCACGGCCTCCACCAGCGCGATGGGGAAGGTACTGTTCACCGCGTCCTGATAGAACACGTCCGCTCCGTGCTTTTCCTCCATCTCCTGCCGGGTAGGCAGGGAGCCGTCTTCCTTTTTAAACAGAGCCTTGCTCTGTTCATAGGCCTCCTCCAGCGCCTTTTCCCAGACGTCCTGCTCCACCTGGATGGTCAGCACCACCTGGCGATTGTCTTTATTTTCCCGTTTCAGCAGCATACTGCGTCCTCCTCTAAGTATGACAGATATGTACAGTATAATATAAAAGCGGTCTTCTCCGCAAGCGCCGCGCAAAAAAATTGTAAAAAACCAGTGACATTTTCGTTTTCCCCTATGGCGTCTGCCGGGAAATATGCTATAATAGTCAGGATACATTTGAGACATGGGAGGATCTGTATGCAAAAGATCAAGCACTTCATCAAAACACATCCCCACATGTGGTGGGGCCTGTTCCTGCCGGTGTATCTGCTCATGTACTTCACCGTGGAGCATGTGGTCACCGACAATTATTGGGCGACCCAGACCGTCATTGACAACTATATTCCCTTCTGCGAGTATTTTGTCATTCCCTACGACAGCTGGAGTATCCTGTTGTTCCTTCTGGGTGTGTTTTTTATCGTAAAGGATCCGGAGAGCTTCCGGCGCTATATGTGGTTCATCGCCATCGCCTATACCACCGCCACCCTGTTTTGCTTCCTCGTGCCCAACGGCCAGGACCTGCGCCCGGCGGAGCTGCCCCGGCAGAACTTCTGCTCCTGGCTTTTGCAGATGACCTGGGCCGCCGATAATAATGCCAATGTGTTTCCCAGCGTGCATATTCTGGGTGTGTGGGCGGCCATTGCCGCCATGTGGCACTCGCCCAAGGTGAAAAAAGCGTGGCGGATCGCCGGCACCGTCTGGTTCGTGATCATCGCGGCGTCCACGCTGCTGGTGAAGCAGCATGCCTTCATCGACCTGGCGGCGGCCCTGGTATGGGGCGCCGTGGTGTACGTCATCGTGTATGTCATCATCGGCCGTAAGAGAGACAAAATGGGCCTGCGCTGCGGCGCTGATAGCCCGGAAAAGGAGGCAGGCCATGACCATTCCTCAGACACCTGTGTTTGACGGGATCTCCGCGGAGGAATGTCGGCGCATCTATGAGTGCTTCGGCGTGCAGGAGCGAAATTTCAAGCCCGAGGAGATCATCTACGATTTTGAAAGAGGACAGCATACCATCGGCGTGCTGGCTACGGGCTCCGCCATTGTGGAGCGGGTGGATCAGCGGGGCGACCGCACCATCCTGGAGCATCTGGATCCCGGCGGCGTGTTCGGCGAGATGCTGATGTTCCGCAACGTGCTGGGTGACAGCGTCTCCGTGTTTTGCGAAAAGCCCTGCTGCGTGTGGTTTTTCCCCCAGGAGAAGCTGGAAAACCGCTGTGAAAAAAACTGCGGCCATCACAATCGCATGATCGAGAATATGTTCCGTCTCATCAGCGAAAAGGCCACGGCCCTTTCCGAACGGGTGGAGGTTCTCAGCCGCCGCAGCATCCGGGATAAGCTCCTGTGCTATTTCTCCCTCCAGCAGGCTAAAAACGGCGGCAGCTTTACCCTGCCCTTCTCCCTCAGTGCCCTGGCGGACTACATATCCACCGACCGCAGCGCCATGATGCGGGAGCTGAAAAAGCTCCGGGAGAGCGGCCAGGTGCATATGGAGGGCCGAAAGGTCACAATTCCCGGGGCGATGTTGTCCGGAACGATTGACGGGGCGGGAATTTAATGATAAAATAATTCCCGGGACAAAATTTCAGCAAGTAAGACAGCCTATTTCAGAAAAAACGCAACGAGGAAGGAAGATAACGTATGTATCGCATTGTTACGAAAACAGCCTTGAAGCCGACCGTGATCCTGTATGAGATCGAGGCCCCCATGGTGGCCAAGAAGGCCCAGCCCGGCCAGTTTATTATCCTGCGCGTGGATGAAAACGGCGAGCGGATCCCCATCACCATCCATGACTACGACCGGGAGAAGGGCACCGTCACCATCATCGTGCAGACCGTGGGCGCTACCACGGAAAAGCTCAGCCACAAGCAGCAGGGCGACTGCCTCCATGACTTCGTGGGCCCCTTGGGCAAGCCCACCGAGACCGAGGGCAAGAAGAAGGTCTGCGTGGTGGGCGGTGGCGTCGGCTGCGCCATTGCGTACCCCGTGCTGAAGAAGTTCCACGACTGCGGGGCCGAGGTCCACGCCGTGGTGGGCTTTAAGAGCAAGGATGTTGTGATCCTGGAGGATAAGTTCAAGGCCGTCTCCTCCGTGCTGAAGGTCTGCACCGACGACGGCTCCTACGGCCAGAAGGGCCTGGTTACCGAGGCTTTGAAGGAGCTGCTGGATGCGGGTAATGTGTATGATGAGATCTTCGCCATCGGCCCCATGGTCATGATGAAGTTCGTCTGCAAGACTACCGAGCCCTACGGCGTGCCCACCACCGTCTCCATGAGCCCCATCATGATCGACGGCACCGGCATGTGCGGCGGCTGCCGCCTGACCGTGGGCGGTGAGACCAAGTTCGCCTGCGTGGACGGCCCCGACTTTGACGGCCACAAGGTAGATTGGGACCTGGCTGTCAAGCGCAACCAGATGTATCACGACTTCGAGGTACACAAGCATGAAGAGGTCTGCAACCTCTTTCAGAAGGAGGTAAAGTAACATGGCTGTGAATATGCGTCAGGACAAGAATCCCATGCCTTCTCAGGACCCCAACGTCCGCAATCATAACTTCCTGGAGGTGGCCCTGGGCTACACCGAGGAGCAGGCCCTGGATGAGGCCGCCCGGTGCCTCAACTGCAAGGCCCACCCCTGTGTAAACGGCTGCCCCGTGAACGTCCGTATCCCCGAGTTCATTCAGAAGATCGTGGAAAAGGACTATGAGGGCGCCTATCAGGTGATCCATCAGACCAGCTCCCTGCCCGCCGTATGCGGCCGAGTCTGCCCCCAGGAGAGCCAGTGCGAGATGCACTGCGTCCGGGGCAAGAAGGGCGAGGCCGTGGGCATCGGCCGCCTGGAGCGTTTTGTGGCCGATTGGCACAACGCCCACAGCACCGAGGCCCCCGAAAAGCCCCAGTCCAACGGTCATAAGGTAGCCGTGGTAGGCTCCGGCCCTGCGGGCCTCACCTGCGCCGGCGACCTGGCCAAGAAGGGCTATGATGTCACCGTGTACGAGGCCCTGCACCTGGCCGGCGGCGTGCTGGTGTACGGCATCCCCGAGTTCCGTCTGCCCAAGACCATCGTGCAGAAGGAAGTGGACGGCCTGAAGGCCATGGGCGTGAAGGTGGAGACCAACATCGTTGTGGGCCGCACCATCACCATTGACGAGCTGCTGGAGGAGAACGGCTTCGAGGCCGTGTTCGTGGGTTCCGGCGCGGGCCTGCCCATGTTCATGCACATTCCCGGCGAGAACCTCAAGGGCGTGTATTCCGCCAATGAGTTCCTCACCCGTATCAACCTTATGAAGGCCTATAAGCCCGACTCCGACACTCCCATCATGGCCCTGGAGGGCAAGAAGGTGGCCGTAGTCGGCGGCGGCAATGTGGCTATGGATGCCGCCCGCTGCTCCAAGCGCCTGGGCGCCGAGGTGTATGTGGTGTACCGCCGCGGTATGGAGGAGCTTCCCGCCCGTCACGAGGAGGTGGAGCACGCCATCGAGGAGGGCGTCATCTTCAAGACCCTCAATAACCCCGTCCAGATCAATGGTGACGAGCAGGATTGCGTCAAGTCCATGACCTGCATCGAGATGGAGCTGGGTGAGCCGGATGCCTCCGGCCGCCGCCGTCCCGTGGAGAAGAAGGGCAGCGAGTTTGAGCTGGATGTGGATGCCGTCATCATGTCCCTGGGTACCACCCCCAACCCCCTGATCAAGGCCACTACCAAGGGCCTGGAGGTCAATAAGAAGGGCTGCATCATCGTCAATGAGGACGGTCTCACCTCCCGTGAGGGCGTGTACGCCGGCGGCGATGCCGTCACCGGTGCTGCCACCGTCATCCTGGCCATGGGTGCCGGCAAGCTGGGCGCCAAGTCTATCGACGAGTACCTGAGCAAGTAAGCCAATACATAACAAAAGGCGGGAGAAGGTTTTCTCCCGCCTTTTTCTGAGCATCAAAAGCGGCCGTCTCCCGGTATAGCCGGGGGACGGCCGCTGTGTTTGTTTACTTATCCATGTCCTGGGTCAGGCTGCAGCATCAGCTCTCCATGTGCCGGCCTAAAAAGGCCGCAACGGTCTGAGCCAGCTTGTATTCACTCTCGCCGGGGTACTGTCCCGCCTCTGCCGCGAACAGCACCAGTCCCAGCACGTCTCCTTGGCAGAGAATGGGCGCGGCGGTGGCAGCCAGCAGGCGGCTGTTGTCCGCGCATACGGGCAGGGCGGGATCCCGGGGCTGCCGCTGGTAAATGCCGCGCCCCTCCATCAGCTGCTCCATATCCGGAGAGATCGCGCGGCCGATAAGCTCCCGCTTGCCGGGGCCTGCAGTGGCGATGACATTGTCCCGGTCGGTGATAACGGCTGTGAATTCAGAGGAGTGGGCCAGCGTGTCGCAGAACTGCGCCGCGAAGTCCTCCAGCCCGCCGATGAGAGAATATTTTTTAAAGATGACCTCCCCGTCCCGCGTGGTGAAGATCTCCAACGGGTCACCCTCGCGGATACGCATGGTGCGCCGGATTTCCTTGGGGATCACCACACGGCCCAGGTCGTCGATGCGGCGCACGATTCCGGTTGCTTTCATATATAAATTTCCTCCAGTCAAAGCAGATTTTTCATTGGTAGTATCTGCTGTGGCGGGCGTTCTATGCACAGACGGTTTTTTCCACATTCGATGCGTGACAGAACTCTGCGCAAAATCAAGCAAACTGCCGGATCAATTAAGCCCGGCGATGCAATTTTTCTCCATCCTTTTATCATACCCCTTTTCAGTCTCATAAATTTTGCAAGATTTTTTCGTTTCAGCTATTGACTTTTATTGCAGATCCCGGTAAAAGGATAAGCAGAAAAATATCGCGTGAAATTTCGAAAAGCCCAAATGTAAGGCAGCCTGACAACCGGTTTTGAAAATGGGATCTACCTCATTGACAGACGATAAACAAAATGGCGGTTATGATAAAATTGGCATAAACTAACTGAGAAGCTGTAGGACAGTCAAACAGATAAACGGAACGTCATAGAAAGAAATTACATAGAAGGCGGAGGATTTTGAATAGACTATGAGTACCAGCGTATTTGAGATTATCGGGCCGGTGATGGTTGGCCCTTCCAGCGCTCATACTGCCGGCATGGCACGTATCGGCATGATGGCCCACCGGATTATCAACGAAACCCCAACGGCGATCCAACTGGTTCTTAGCCCTAAACTGCGAACTACATACAGTGGGCATCGGACAGATCTTTCCTTGTCCAGGATGCCCAGGCGGTTGGCAATGCACACCATGCCGCAGCAGTCGCCGGTGACGTTCAGAGTAGTGGAGGCCACATCCAGCAGGATATAGACGCCGGCCACCTCTCTCCACGCCAGCACCGCCCATCGGCTGCTGGCCTCCCTGGCAAATCGCGGCTATGTGCGCAAGGATCCGCAGAGCGGCAAGTACCGCCTGACTCTGCGGCTGTATGAGATCTCCCGGCGGGTCTCTTCCGTTCTGGACCTGTTCACCGCGTCAAAGCCCATTTTGGAGACGCTGTCCAACGAGGTAAAGGAGGTCATCCATCTGGTGGAGCGGGACGGGAACGATGTGGTTTACCTGTACAAGATGGAGCCCTTTTCCCGGCCCATCAGCATCACCTCCTCCGTGGGCCTGCACAATCCCATGTACTGCACCGGCGTGGGCAAGAGCATCATGGCCTATCTGCCGGAAAAGGAGGTGCGCACCATTTGGGAGCAGACCCAGGTCGTCCGCTTCACCCCCAAGACCATCGCCACCTGGGAGGATCTGCAGGCGGATCTGGCTCGCACGCGTCAGCGGGGCTACGCCATCGATGACGAGGAGCATGACCTGGGTGTTCGGTGTATCGCCGCACCCATTTACAGCTGGAACGGCACGCCCTTGGGCGCCATGAGCATCTCCGGCCCGGCGGTCCGCATGACCGACAGTGCCATTGCGGAATTTGCCCCCAAGCTGCTGCATACCGCCGGCGAGATCAGCGGGTCCATGGGCTGGCGGCAGTGATGGAGCGGATACCTGGCGGCTGCTTGGAATAATCCGCAGGGAGGGCCGCTCCGCCTTTACAGAATCAGAAAAAACCGCCGGGAAGCGTTGTTTAACAACGCTTCCCGGCGGGGTCAGCATGTCGAAAAATTTTTTTCGACACGCTGACTAAGCTTTTGAGACTCTGAAAAAATTTTAAAAACGATTGATTTCAATGGTGAGGAAACCCGAGAAGGGGTTTCCTCACACACTCTTCCTTACCGTTATCGAAAATTCTACCACTTTATCGACAGCCAAAGCCTCCGGCATTTGCCGGAGGCTTTCTGATTTTTTGCTATAAAATTCCCGTGGATATCACTGAGCTGCTGCAATTACTGACCGGCTGCTTTCCTTCTTCTCAGCAGAAGCAGCCCGGCCAGGGCGGCTCCGCTGCCGGCCAGAAGTACCGCCGCACTGCCTGCAGGGTCTCCGGTGGGCGGGTTTTCTGTCCCGCTGTCATGGCTTTCGCCGCCCGTTTCGCCGTCTTCCGCTTCATTGCCTGCGCCGCTGCTTCCGCCTACATTCATGTCTCCCGCATCGCCCTTTGCCTGGGGGGCGGCAGATAGATACAGCGCCGCTGCGCCGTCCTTTTCGTAGCCGTCTGCGCCGAAGCGGTAGCCCTCGGTGAGAGCCTCGGGCTCACTTCCGCCGGTGATCTGCAGCGTATCCGGCGTAAGCTCCAGCTTGGAGGCGTTGGTGTCGCCGTAGGCACTGAAAAGGCCATCCTGGACGGTGACGGAGGTTTCGCCGGCGCCACTCAGGCCGTAGCCCTGCTTGCCGCCCATGCCTTGTGCGTTCACCTCGCCGCCGTTGACCGCCAGCCGGGTATCCTTCAGGAACAGGCCCGTGCTGCTGCCGCCATCGGCAGACCCGCCGGCGGCCTTGAAGGTGGAGCTGTCAATCTCCACAAGGTCGGAGGCAAACATGCCGAAGCTCCTGTCTCTGGCGGTGCCGCCGTAGGCGCTGACGCTGGCGCCGTTCCAGGCGTGCAGGCGCCCGTAGATGCCGCAGCTCAGGTCGCCCCTCCGGCCGGTGGCGGTGATGCTGCTGCCGTCCCCGATGTTGACCCTGCCGAAGATGGCAATGCTGTGCTGGTCGGTGCTCACGCCGCCCTTGGCGGTCAATGTGCCGCCCCCTTCCACCCGTACCTCACCTCCGAGGATGCCGTAGCGGGAGCAGAAGGAGGGGGCTTCGCCGCCGTCCACCACCAGGTTGGTATTCTTCACGGTCACGTTGCCATAGATGGCCGCGCCCTTGGTCTCGTGGGCCTTGTTGCCGGCATAGTGCACATACATGGTGCCCTCCGTCATGCCGGAAATGGTCAGCGTGCCGCTCTCCTGGTACCAGCCCAACCCCTCAATGGTGAGGGTGCCTACGTCAGCCAGAACCAGATTTACATTGCCCAGGGCCTTCACGGTGGCTTTGGCGCCACCCATAATGCGGCAGTCACCCACGGCCACAACGGTGCAGTTGGCCGGCAGAATGAACATGTAGTCGCCGGTAACGGCGTCCGTGGTCACGTTCCGCAGGTACAGGGTCTGGCTGCTGTTTTCCCAGAACCACTGGTTGCCATATTTGGGCGATACGCCCTGGTTGCTTGTGGCCTTTGACAGGTCAACGCCGGGCTGCTGTTCTGCGGCCCAGGCGGCCCCGGGCAGCAGGGAGAGCAGCAGCGCCGTGGCTGTCAGCAGGGAAAGCAGCCATTTCTTCAGGTGCATGTGTCTGGTCATATTTGATCCTCCTTGTCGCATTGTGCCGTCGGCGGCCGGTTGTGCCGACCGTATTCGGCTATATAAAAATCTGTGCGGGAATGCCGGCACCCTAAGAGGATGCCGGTATTCCGGCGTATTTCCGGTTTATCCGGCGGAGCTGTCTCTCCGCTTCTTCAGGAGTGCAGTACCCGCCGCGATGCCGCTGGCGGCCAGCAGGCCGAGCCACAGGGCGGGGTTGCCCCTGTCCCCGGTCTCGGGCTCCTCCGGCAGCTTGGCAATCACCGTGTCATGCCGGTCGATCTCCCGGAGTCCCGCCTCATCGGCGAAGCAGCGCCGGCAGTCGTCGCAGTACCAATACTCGGTGTTGCCGGTCTCCGCGCTCGTGGCCTCCTTGGCGGCTATGTGCCGCAGCTGCAGGTGCTTGCTGCTATTCAGCTCACCGTAGCTCTCGCCGCAAACACCGCACACGGCCCGATCCTTGCAGGTAGCCTCGCCGCCGGAGTGGCCGGTGGCGGGAATGGCCTTCCCCTCGCTGAGCCGCGCTCCGCAGCCCAGGCAGAAGGTGTCGCCGGTATAGCCGTCCTCGGTGCAGGAAGCGTTCTTGCTGCCCCGGACCTCGGTGCCGCCCACATGCTTGCTGCTGTTCAGCTCACCGTAGCTCTCACCGCAAACGCCGCACACGGCCTGATCCTTGCAGGTAGCCTCGCCGCCGGAGTGGCCGGTGGCGGGAATGGCCCTCCCCTCGCTGAGCCGCGCTCCGCAGCCCAGGCAGAAGGTGTCGCCGGTATAGCCATCCTCGGTGCAGGAAGCGTTCTTGCTGCCCCGGACCTCAGTGCCGCCCACATGGCTGCTGCTGTTCAGCTCACCGTAGCTCTCACCGCAAACACCGCACACGGCCCGATCCTTGCAGGTGGCCTCGCCGCCGGAATGTCCGGTGGCGGGAATGGCCTTCCCCTCGCTGAGCCGCGCTCCGCAGCCCAGGCAGAAGGTGTCGCCGGTGTAGCCGTCCTCGGTGCAGGAGGCGTTCTTGCTGCCCCGGACCTCGGTGCCGCCCACATGGCTGCTGCTGTTCAGCTCACCGTAGCTCTCGCCGCAAACGCTGCACACGGCCTTGTCCTTGCAGGTGGCCTCGCCGCCGGAATGCCCTGCGTTTACGGTGACGGTGACCTCGGCGATGTTCCCCGCTCGGTCATACGCCGTCACAGTCTGTGCGCCCGCCTTGGCCGGGAGCACGAACTGACCGTTTTCGTTCAGAGAGACGGGCACATTGTCCACCCGCACCTCCTGCAAATTCTCCTCGCGCACCGTCACCGTCACGGGCCCGCAGAAGACCTCTCCCGCGGTGATGCCGGAGATCACCGGCGGGGTGCTGTCCAGCGTGATGCCGTCGGAGCGCAGGCAGGTGATGTTCAGATTGTCATCCACCAGCAGGGCGTAGACGATGTACCTGCCGTCCTCCTGCAGGGTAAAGCTGCCCTCGTAGCCGTGCATGACGAGACCTGTCAGCTGCGCCGGAGTCAGATCCTCCGTAGTGACATAGTAGCCCACCTGGACGCACCCGCTGTTGTCGGAGGCATCGATGGTCACGGTCTGGCTGCCTGAGAGGAACTGGGTATAGGTAAGCGTTTCCTGGAAGGTCTGCCAGGTGCTCTGTCCGATGGTGATGGAGCCGGTGGGTTTTTCCGCGTCCTTCCACCGGGCGGTCAGGGTGATCTCCGTCACGGAATCCCTCTCCGCCAGGTCGGCGTAGGTGGTGTCCTCGGTAACGGTCACATCGCCGCACTGCCAGAACCGGAATTGCCAGCCGCTGCGGGCGGGCTCGTCTACGCCGCTGAGCACCTTGTCCGTCCACCGCAGACCCGTCCTGTCCGCCGCTGCGGAGCCGCCGCCCGTGTCAAAGAGCACGCTGTAGCCGGAGCGCACCGTCCACCCGGCCTCCAGTTGGACCTCGGTGAGCACGGGCGTGTCGAAGTCGTACAGCGCCCCGCCCAGATACCAGCCGTCGAATATGTAGCCGTTCTTTCCGGGCTTTTCCGGCACAGCCGCCTTCTGGCCCCGGAGGATACGCTGCTCCGCCGGTACAGGACTGCCGTCGGTGCGGAAGGAGAGAGTCACTTTCGCGCTTTCCTCGATGGTGCCGCTGCCGGTGACAGTGCCGTAGAAGATGCCGCCGGTGATGCGTCCGTTATTCACCACATCGCCCCGGAAAATACCGCTCCGGAGCTCGCCGCTGCAGGTGACGGTGCCGCTGACGCTGCTCTCGCCCACATCCATAACGCCGCAGATCGCGGCCGTCTTCTCTACGTTCAGAACCAGCCCCGGATCGGCGCAGGTAATGTCGCCGAGTCTTGCCTGTCCGCTTATTTGCAGCCCGGCGCCCTGTGCGGGCTGCCGCAGCTCCACCGTGCCGCCGGAGGAATCCGCCTGGCCGCGGAATACCCGCCCCTGGTCGGTCGGCTGCATGAATTGGATCGTCCCGCTGTTTTCGGCGCTGCCTTCCATGAGGAAGTCTGCGCCTGCGCTGACGGTGATGGTTCCGTCATTGCCTGCCCGGCCCGTCAGGGTGAGGGCCGCGTCCGGCTGGACCTGCACGGATGTGCCGCCGGAGATGCGCCCGCCCACGGCCGTCAGTGCGCCCTGGACCGATACGAAGGCCTCCATCCGGCCCGTTCCCGCGCAGTCATAGACGGAGAGCGCGCCGCTGCTGCCCACGGTGATGGGCGTTTCGCCGGAGCTGCCGCCATATCGGACCGTTTTGCCGTTTAGGCAGAGGTGGAGGGAGCTGCTGATCTCCTGCTCCGCCGTCAGTGTCACGTCCTGGAGCAGGTAGTAGTGGCCGCCCGTGGTGGGGAGAGAGTCGTCGGCGGCCCAGGGCAGCCATGTCACATCCGTGCAGGCGGTGTGCCCGTCATAGGCCGCTCCGCCGCATATGCAGTGGCTGTGGCCCGTGGTCCACTGGGCCGTCAGGGTGGTGACCTCCGCCGGGACGCTTGTGCCAGGGGAATAGCTCTTGCCGTTGCTGCCCAGCCAGTATAGATTTGCTGCCTCCAGCCCCTGGGGTGCGGTCAGGCCGCTGCCGCCGGGTGCGGTGAAGGCCGCGCCGTTTTTCACGACCATGCGGATCTCCTGCTGCCCGCCGATGCTGCCGCCGTTCAGCGCCAGGGCCACGGCCTTCAGGCCGTCCTTGCCCAGCACCCCGGCGTTCAGCACTTCCAGCACCGGGCGGTATCCGTACTGGGCGGCGTCCGCGCCCTGACTGCCCGCGCTCATGGGTACGATGACGATGGTGTCTGCGGTGCGCAGTCCGCGCACGATCCGCTCTGTCCCGTCGGTGGAATAGCGGAAGGTATCCTGTCCCCAGGAGTACTGTCCCGCCCAGTTTTTGATCCAGCCGCCGCTGTTGTCGTCGTAGTCCTGCGTGGAATCGTTGAAAATAGAGTTCCACTCATTGTTTTCCGGCTCTGCATACCGGCCGAAGTAGTTGTAGTCGTCGTGACTGCCCACGGAGGGGGCGCGCAGCGTGTAGTGTACACCGCCGCTGCTGTAGTCCTTGCCGAAGATGAACCCCTCCTTGTTCAGGCTGTCCCAGCTGACGCTGTGGGTCACATTGTGCTGGGCAATGAACAGGCTGTGGGGATAGTTGTAGCCGTAGAGGCCGCTTTTCTCCGTTTCGGCGGAGGCCAGGTCGGAGGCGTTGCTTTTCCCGCCGGATGCGCTGTTGAGCACATAGGCCTCCGTGGTGCCCGCGTAGGTAAACGGCACATAGTGCATCGTGGCGTCCGGCAGGCCCAGGGAGGAGCCGCCCGCCTGGGCGGTATCTGCGTTCACCGTCCCCGGTATGCCCATGGCCGACAGGTCAAACCAGTAGGTCTCGCCCGGCTGGAGGGTGAACTGCTGCTCCACCGTCCAGCCCGCCCACAGGGTCATGTCTTCCCTGACCGCGTCCCGGCTGAAATTCCATAGCTGGTACCGGTCATACCATCCGTTCAGGGTGTAGCCGCTTCGGGTGGTCTGGGGTTCCTGGGCCTTCTGCCCCCGGAGGATGCGCTGGCTGTCTGCGGCCGTGCCCCCGGCGGTGTCGAAGCGCACTGTTACCTTGGCGCTGTCGTTTATGGTGCCGTCGCCGGTGACGCTGCCCAGATAGGTGCCGCCGTTTATGACGGCCTGGGCCGGCCGACCCCGGGTGTTCATGTCCACATCCCCGTAGAAGATGCCGTCATGGATGGTGACCACAGCGGTGGAACCGGCGGCAATGTCTATCTCCGTTTTCCCCAGGAAGGCGCCGCCGGAGATGCTGCCCGCCTCCATTTTTACCGTTCCGGCAAAGTTGCCGTTTTCCAGCACCGCGCCGGGGGCGGATACCTGGACGCTGCCCTCAGAACTGCCGCCCTTGACCGTGCCGCTGTTTATGTACAAGCTACTGCCTTTTGCGAAGTAGGGGCCGTTGCCGTCGTCTTTGCCGATGGTGCCGGAGACGGTGCCGCTGGGGCCGTTGGTCTCCCGGCTGTAGACCTCTCCGGTGAATTCGCCGCCGGTGATGGCGCTGCCGCTGCTGATCACCTTGCCGTGGAAGACGCCGCCGGTGATGCTGGCCAGGGTGCTGTCCACCTGGGCATTGAATACACCGCCGCCGATGGTGCCGGTGCTGTTTACCGGCTGGGTGAAGGTCGTGCCGAATCCCGAGGAGGAGCTGCGGCCAATGGTGCCCTTGTTTAGCACAGCACCGTCCACCTGGCCGCCCTCGGCGTACATGGTGGCGGAGGAATCCAGATAGATACCGCTGCTGCTCGTCTGGCCGCTGGCGGCGTCCGCTGCCTGACAGTCAGAGATGCTGCCGCCCTCCATGGTCAGGGGGCCGGTGCGCACATAGATGCCGCCGCCCAGCTCCTCGGCGGTGCAGCCGGTGATCTGGGCCGAACCCGCCAGGGTGAGGGGGGCCTCGGTCAGCCACACACCGCCGCCGTATCGGGCCGTGCAGCCCAGGATGCCCGCCTTGCCGCTGAGGGTAATGGAGCAGTCCTTGGCGGAGTTAATGCCGCCGCCCTGGTCTGCCCGGCAGCCCACGATGCTGCCCCCCTGCATGAGCAGGGTGCAGCCGGAGGCCAGGGTAACGCCGCCGCCCATGCCCGTGGGATTGCTGCCGCCGGTGATGACGCCGCCCTTTACCTCCTTGATGTGCTCCCCGGCGGCATCCTCCGCCGCCAGAGTCCACAGGGCCTGGGAGGCGTCAAACCTGTGCACGGCTCCGGGATCGCTGTCGAGGATGGTCAGAGAGCTGCGCAGCGCCGCTATAATGACGCTTTTGCTGCTGTTGGCGCTTTTGAATACCTTGCCGTTGAGATCCAGGGTGACGCTGCCCTGGACGATCAGGTTGCCGGTGATGTCCCCCATCAGCCTGGCGCTGAGGGTGGAGGAGTCGCTGATCTTGCTCTGCACCGTGGCCAGATCCTGCTCCGAGAAGATCTGGTAGGGGGCTTCCGCCGTGCCGAGACCGATGATCTCCGCGCCGGTGAGACCGCCGTTGAAGGTGCCGCCTGCGATGGTACCGCTGTCATTGGTTACGGGGCCGCTGAAGACACCGCCGGTGATGGTGCCGCCGCTGTTGATCACGGGGCCGTTGAAGGTGCCTGCGATGATGTTGCCCCAGGTGGCGTTATACACCGTGCCCTCAAAGGTGCCGCCGGTGAGATTGCCGTTATTGCTTATGCTGCCCCGGATCACGCCGTCTGTCACCCTGAAGGGCGTGTTGCTGGAGGCGATGCACACGGCGTCTCCGCCGGTGGTGCTGCCTGCCTTGCAGTCGCTGATGGTGCCGCCGGTCATGGTGAAGCTGGCATTGCCGCCGGACATATACACGCCAGCGCCGGCTGTACGGGTCAGGTTGGATTTTTCATTGGTGGTGCAGCCCCGGATGCTGCCGCCGGTCATGCGGAAGACGGAGTAGTGGGCGTATACGCCGCCGCCGTTGCTGACGGAGCCATTCGCCGCGCAGCCCACGATGTTTCCGCCGTTCATCGTTAGGCCTGCCAGAGAAATGCCGGCCTTGTCCGAGACGTAGATGCCGCCGCCGTATTGGGCCTTGCCGCCGGTGATGACGCCGCCCTTCACCTCTGTGATGTGCTCCCCGGAGGCGTCCTCCGCCGCCAGGGTCCACAGGGGCTGGGAGGTGTCAAACTTGTGGACGGTTTCGGGCGAGCTGTCCTCCAGCACCAGCTGGGCGGCGGTCTCTATCCGGATGACGCTGCCGCTGCCGTCGCCCCGGAGTACCTTGCCGTTGAGGTCCAGGGTAACGTCGGTGGTGATGAACAGGGACCCGGTGAGGTCGATGTCCGCCATCAGGCGCACCGCCCCGCCGCCGGAAACGGCGGCCTCCAGCTCCTGCGCCGTGCGGACCTCGGTGGCCGGGCTGGCCTGGGCCGCGCTCTCGCCTGCCAGGGCCACCGTGGGCACCAGGCTCAGCAGCATGCACAGGGCCAGAAGTGAGCTTGCGATTCGTCTCTTCATTCTCTCATACCTCCTTTTATTTTTCGGGGGTGCATGGTGAAATTGTGCTAAATGATTGTTCAATTAAATTGTATCATAAACCATATGGGTATGCAACAGACTTTTTTCGCAGCGGCGGAGAATTTGTCGGGAAAACGCCACCGATCCTGCCCGGCATTTAACCCAACATTTTACACAACATTTGTCATGGCTTTTGCCAGCATTTACCCGGCAGGGATGGCTGCCGACGGAGGGAAAAACGTCGTGGTCCGCGATAAAAAGCTTGTAGTCGGAGCCCATGCGTGGTACAGTGGTCAGAGAGATAAAAAACAGACGGCGGGGGAGAGAGAAATGTTTACAGCGGAGCATCTGATCTGGATGGTACTGTGCGCGGCCTTCATCGCGGGCATGACTGTGCTCAGCACCAAAAAGCGGTGGAGCCTGCGGCAGACGGGATATGTGATGACGGCCATCTGCGCCTTCAGCGAGGTGAGCAAGGTCATGAGCGAGATGCGCGCCAGCCCTGCCGGGGGCATGGCGCTGGATCCCGGGGCGCTGCCCTTTCATCTGTGCAGTCTGATGCTCTTCGGCGTGCTCTACATCACCTTTGGCCGGGAGGGCAGGGCCAGGCAGGCGGTCATCAGCTTCCTGGCGGTCATGGGGACCCTGGGCAGCTTCTGCGCCATCATGATCCCCACCAACGGGACGGATTTCACCCAGATCTACGCCTACCAGTGCTTTGTGTATCACGCGGGGCTGCTGTGGTTCTGTCTGCATCTGCTTCTCTCCGGCCGGGCGGAGCTGGGTGCTAAGGCCCTGGTGCGGAACCTGGGGCTTCTGCTGGCGCTGACATTTGCGATGCTCTATGTGAACGGAGCCCTGTCGGCCTACGGCACGAACTTCATGTATGTGGTGCGGCCGCCTATGGAGGGACTGCCGTTTCTGAATCTGGACAGGGGCTGGTATGTGTATCTGCTGCGGCTGATGCTGCTGGGGGCCGGACTGGTGACGCTGTTTCACCTGCCGTTTATCCTCCGGGAGCGGAAGAAAAAGCGGGAGGCGGCAGGGGCTGGCCGGATCGGAAAATGAAAATCCGGACAAGACTGTCCGGGGTCTGATGAAAAAGAAATCTCTCCCCGTCATCGGTGTGTCATACGGCACACCGATGGCGGGGATTTGTGTGGTTTGGGGGCATTTTTTCGGACTGAAGCGCATACAGATAACCCCAAAAGGGGGCGGATACCAATGAGACAGGCATGGATGGCGGGGGTTGCGTGGGTGCTGATGCTGTTTGCCGGGGCATGGCTGCTGGCCCCGGGGATATCTGCGGCGCAGCCGGGAAAAACGGACAGGCCCACCGGACAGACGGAGAAGGCCGACGGACAGGACAGCCGATCGGTGCTGCAGGTCTATGACGGGGAGAAAACCGTGGAGATGACCATGGCGGAATACCTGCCGGGGGTGGTGCGGGGTGAGATGCCCGCTACCTTCGAGCCGGAGGCGCTGAAGGCTCAGGCGGTAGCGGAGCGCACGTTCATCTACTACCACATGCAGGGCGGGCGCAAGGCGGCCCATCCTGACGCGGATGTGTGCATGGACTATCGGTGCTGCAATGCCTGGGTGTCCCAGGAGAAGGCAAAGAGCAACTGGGGCGATAACTATGCGGAATATGAGGGGAAAATACAACAGTCTGTAAAGGAAACGGACGGGCAGGTGATGCTCTACGACGGCAAACCCATTCTGGCGGCGTTCCACTCCTCGTCGGCGGGGATCACCGCCAAGAGCAGCGACGTCTGGGTGTCGGATCGGCCCTACCTGGTCAGCGTGGAGAGCCCGGAAAACGCCGACAGCGTGCCCAACTACTACAGCGTGAACACCTTTGCGCCGGAGGAGTTCCGGGAGAAGATCCTGGCCCAGGAGCCGGAGGCTGTGCTGGAGGGATCGCCCAAGGGATGGGTCACGGAGCTGAAGCAGAACAGCTCCGGCCGGGTGGAGAGCGTCAGCATCGGTGGGGTGGCGCTGCGGGGCACCCGGGTCAGGAGTATTCTGGGGCTGCGGTCGGCCTGCTTCACTGTGGAGTGCACGGACAGCGCGGTGATTTTTCGGGTCACTGGCTATGGTCACGGCGTGGGCATGAGCCAGTACGGGGCCAACGCCCTGGCCAAGGAGGGCAAGAGCTGGCAGGAAATTTTGAAGTGGTATTACCGGGGGGTGTCTATTGAAAGCTGGCGGCAAACATGATATAATCAGGTATCAAAAATTGCCGGGGCGAGGATAGAACGCCGGGAGATGCGGCGAGATATGAAAATAGTACGGCGCAAGGACAGGGTTATTGGCTGGGAGTGCGTCGAAACGGGGCGTCCGGGAGGCCGCCCCCTACGGGTGCATGGCAATAGGAGCGGTGCAAGTTTGGTGCGGGCCGATGCAGGCATCGGCCCCTACGGGTGCGTGGCGGGGGATGGGCCCTTGCACGAGGGAAAACTCATAGGCTAAGTTCACAAAATGTTCAGGAAAAGGGACACTTTCACGGTATAATATAATAGAAAATGGCCTGTCGAAAAAGCCTCGCAGAGTTTGCCGCCCGCAGGCGGCAAAGCATTGAGATCATTTTCTCTCGCGACATGTGCGTGAGAGAAAATACCTCTCAGGCTGCCAGTGTGGAATTTTGCCGTGTGCGGCAAAATTATGCGCGCAGCAGACTGTAAACCTTTTGTCGGAAAAAACCAGAGGTTTTTTCGACAGTCTCAAAAAAGACCGCCCCGGCGGAAACAAAGGAGGAGCCTTCATGGCACGCAATATTTTGGTGGTAGAGGACGACCGCAATATCTCGGATCTGATCCGCATGTATATGGAGAAAGAGGGCTTTGAGGTGCGCAGCGCCTACGACGGCGGCAAGGCCATCGAGGAGTTTGAAAAGCAGGCGCCGGATCTGGTGCTGCTGGACATCATGCTGCCGGTGATGGACGGTTGGGCCGTGTGCCGGAAGATCCGGGAGACCAGCAAGGTGCCCATCATCATGCTCACCGCCAAGGGCGAGGTGAACGACCGCATCACGGGCCTGGAGATGGGGGCGGACGACTACATCGTAAAGCCCTTTGAAATGAAGGAGCTGATGGCACGCATCAACGCCGTGCTGCGCCGCAGCGAGATCCCCGACGACACCAAGAAAAAGCTGGTATTCGACAAGCTCATCATCAATCTGGACAGCTATGAGCTGATCGTGGACGGAAAAAAGGTGGACACGCCGCCTAAAGAGCTGGAGCTGCTGTACCATCTGGCCTCCACTCCCAACCGGGTCTACACCCGCAACCAGCTGCTGGACGAGGTGTGGGGCTTTGACTACTTCGGCGACAGCCGCACCGTGGACGTACACATCAAGCGGCTGCGGGAGAAGGTGGAGAACGTGTCCGACCAGTGGGCGCTGAAAACTGTGTGGGGCGTGGGCTACAAATTTGAAGTAAAGTCATGAAAAAGGATACGAAAAACCGGTTCCGCAGCATCTATTGGCAGCAGTTCAGCCTCATCGCAGGAGTGGTGCTGCTGACGCTGCTGCTGCTGGGCGCGTCCTTTTACGCCCTGAGCTACAACTATCTGGTAGGCGAAAAGCGGGACGAGATGAAAGTGCGGGCCCAGCTCATCGTGCAGATGTCCGAGGATTTCCTGACGGCGGAGGAGGGAGACAAGTCCCAACTGGATAACAGCCTCAGCCGTATGGCTGGAGTGGCCAGCATGATGACGGAGGTGAACTTCCTCATCTGCGATGAAAACGGTCAGGCCCTGCTCACCACCGACAACGACCTGGCCGGCAAGAGCATCCATCTGCCGGAGGCGCTGCGCAGCAAGATCCTGGAGGACGCGGACGGATTTCAGGGCTACACCACCCTGTCGGGCCTGTACAAAATGCGGCAGTTTGCCGTGGGCCTGCCGGTGAAAACGGAGGACGGCCAGGTGGTGGGCATGGTGCTGGCCATGATCGACGGCACGCAGCTGATGCGGATGTGGCGGTCGTTTACGGGGCTGTTTTTCATGATATCCGCCATTGTGCTGCTCATCGCCTTTGTGGCAAGCTCCTTTATGTCCATGCGCCAGATCCAGCCCATCAAGGAGATGCTCAAGGGCACCCGGGCCTATGCCGCCGGGAACTTTGACATGCGCATTGAGGACGAGGGCCGGGGGGACGAGATCGGCGAGCTGGCCCGCTCCTTTAACATGATGGCCGACTCCCTGTCGGAAACGGAGCGGCAGAGGCGGGACTTCATCGCCAACATCTCCCACGAGCTGAAAACGCCTATGACATCCATCGCCGGCTATACCGACGGCATTCTGGACGGGACCATCCCCCAGAAGGACGAGCGGAAATATCTGCAGATCATCTCCGACGAGAGCCACCGGCTCAGCCGACTGGTGCGGCGGATGCTGGATATCTCGCAGATCCAGTCTCAGGAGATGCACAAGGAGGACTTCGACCTGTGCGAGAGCATGCGCATCGCGCTGCTGAGCATGGAGCGGAAGATCAACCAGCGGGGCCTGGACGTGGAGGCGGATATCCCGGAGGATTCCGTCATGGTCAGGGGAGACAATGAGCTGATCACGCAGGTGGTTTATAATCTGCTGGAAAACGCTACCAAGTTCGCGGCGGAGGGCTCTACCCTGTATCTGGGGCTTGCATGCCGGGGGGAAAAGGCGGTGGTCACCGTGCGCAACACGGGCAATACCATCCCCGCCCAGGAGATCCCGCTGCTGTTTGAGCGGTTCCATAAGTCCGACAAGTCCCGGAGCGAGGACAAGGACGGCTACGGCCTGGGGCTCTATGTAGTGAAGACCATTCTCAACCAACACAAGGAACAGATCACCGTCACCAGTGAAAACGGCGTAACGGCCTTCAGCTTTACTGTGCAGATGGCAGACAGCGCCCGCGACTACGGGGAGGAGCAGGAGCAATGACAGACGAGAACAACAATGTGCCGGAGACGCAGCAGGACCGGGAGGTCGTGTCCTGGTATGTGCCGCCGGAGCAGGGAAAGGAAGTTGTGCGCTGCTATGTGCAGCCCCAGCCGCTGCCCGGAAGCGTCCGGCCCCAGCCGCAGCAGACGGCTGCCGCCGGGAAAAAGAAGAAGTGGTGGGTCATTTTCCTGATCCTGGCGCTGGTGATAGGCGTGACGGTGCTGGTGGTCGCCCTTCTGTCCCGCGGTGAGGGGCAGGATGGAACGGACGGCGGCAATGCCGGCAGTATTGTGGATATTACCAGCGACGAGAACTGCTATATTCCCAGAGACAAGGGCAGCGCCGATATCCGGATGGAGCTGGCTGTCCCGGGAGAAACGGCGCTGGCATCGGAGGATATCTACCGGAAAATGGGGCCGTCTACCGTGACGGTGCTGGCAACGGATTCCAAAGGGAATACCTCCATGGGTACCGGCGTGCTGCTGACGGCGGACGGATACTTTATCACCAACGCCCATGTGGTCTCCGGCGCCACCAGCTGCATCATGGCCCTGGACACAGGAAAAACCTATGAGGCCAAGCTGGTGGGCTGCTCCTTCGGCCAGGATATCGCCGTTCTGAAGGCGGAGGGCGCAGAGGGACTGACACCGGCGGAATTCTGCGACTCCGACTATTGCAGCGTGGGTGAAACGGTGTACGCCATCGGGAACCCCCTGAATCTGAACCTGCGGGCTACGTTTACCAACGGCATTATTTCCGGCCTGGAGCGGCAGATGGAGCTGGACGGCAAGACACTGACCATGATACAGACCAACGCCGCCGTGAATAACGGCAATTCCGGCGGCCCGCTCATCAACCAGTACGGACAGGTCATCGGCATCATCACCATGAAGATGAGTCAGAACGGCACCAAGGCCGAGGCTACGGTGGAGGGGCTGGGCTTTGCTCTGCCTACGGCGCAGGTGGCCTATGTGGTCAACGACATTATGGCCTTTGGAGAATTCAAGGGCATACCTACCTTCGGCTTTAAGATCATGACGACTACGGATGAGAGCGGGGATCAGCGCGTGGTGGTGCAGTCAGTGGAAGAGGGACAGGCGGCCCAGATCGCCGGGGTGGAGCCGGGAGATGTGATCCTGGCCGCCAATGGGCAGACCATCCGCGACAACTGGGATCTGCTGGATTACCGCCGCGTCTGCCAGGTGGGGGACACCGTGGATCTGACCATCCTGCGGAACGGGAAGGAAATCCACTGCTTCGTGACGCTGACGGGAACCAAGTAAAACGGTATGAATTGAAAAAAAGGACGGACCGGGAGGCCCGTCCTTTGAGGCTGTCGAGAAAGCGGTAAGATTGCGACAACGGTAAGGAAGGGTGTGTGAGGGAAACCCAAGAAGGGTGTCCCTCGCCATTGAAATCAGTAGTTTTTGAAACTCTTTCAGAGTTTCAAAAACTTAGTCCGTGTGTCGAAAAGACTTTTTCGACACACGGAAAGGACGGACCGGGAGGTCCGTCCTTTTTTGCGCAGTGGGAGGGGGTTGTAGGAGCGAGTGGAGTAGAGTTGCGCCCTGCAATGAGGGCGGGGCTGGGGATGGCTTGAAGGGGATGCTCATTTTCCCTCGGGAGAACGGCTGAAAACAGTGTAGAGACCGGACAGGAGGAGAAAAACGCCGAAGGGCTTTTTCAGGAGCTCTACATCTATGGCGGTGGCGGCCCAGGCGGCTATGGCGGCAGCGGGAAGGCCCCAGGGAATGGCGCTGCGCAGAAGCGGCGCATGCAGCAGGCCGTTTTTCCGGTGCTGCACCAGGGCCATGGCTGCCGTGGGGAGAAAATACAGGAGGTTGATGCCCTGGGCGGTGATCTGATCCACCCCCAGAAACAGGGTCATCACCAGAAGAAGCAGCGTGCCGCCGCCGATGCCCCAGGCGGAGAGAATGCCCGTTAAAAATCCGGCCAGGGCGGGGAGAAGATATGCCGTCACAGCAGATACCGCACGCCGCCGTACAGCAAAAACATCCCAAAAATGCGCCGCAGCCATACACTGGGCATGCGCCGGAACAGCTTGCCGCCCACAAAGCCGCCTGCAAGGCCACCCAGCAGGTAGGGCAGGGCCGTCAGCACCCGCAGCCCTGTGCGCAGGAGATAAATGACGGCGGACAGGGCGCACAGAGGAAAAATCACCGCTACGCAGCTGGCCAGGGCGCGTTTTTGCTCCAGTTTACACCAGCCGGTCAGCAGCGGAACCAGCACCGTGCCGCCTCCGCCGCCGAACAGACCGCCCACAAGACCCGCCGCCGTGCCGCTGAGACGGTATTTCCATTTGTTCTCCACGATCTCGCCTCCCTTATATGTAGCCCCTCACGGCCCGGGGCTGTGAGGGGAGCGGGAACTCACATCTTGCGGAAGCTCAGGCAGTCGGTACACTGATCCTTGGAGGGATTGGCCTCGTGGGTGCCGATCTGGATGGAGTGCAGACCGCAGTTATTTACCTCGCTGCAGTGATGTGCGCAGCTGGTGACGGTGCATTTGATGGCGTTGTTGGGGGTGCAGGCGCACCCGTCGTTGGTACAGTTGGACATAGTTTCTTCCTCCAAAATTATAAACTCAGGCATAGAGCCTATGGTTATTTTGCTCCACAGGAGAAAAACTATGCGAAGAAAATTTTTAATGGGTGGGAGGATACGGATTGCCGAGGGCGGTTTGTGCACTGGCCTTGCAATGACATTGTTTTTTACAAGAAGTGCGGTGGATGACGGGCGGGTGGGGTAGAACCCCGCCCCTACGGAAGCGTAACAAGATGTGCAGAGCGCGGGCGACCGCGAGGGTCGCCCCTACGGGTGCATGGCAAGAGGTGCGGCGGGTTCTTTGTCTGCGCGGTAGACGCAGAGGGTATCCCTGCTCCACCAAGGCAGCGCGGGTCCGCGTGAGCGGCCAGCGGCTGTAGGCGCAGAGACGATACGAAAGCAAGATGATAAACCTGCGCGTCCGGTTCGCGTGGCAGAAGGCTTCCACGCGGACGGCAGCCCAGCCGCGCAAAGGATTTCAAAACCATGGGTTTTGACGGCGTTCTTTGGGCACTTTCTGCCGCTGTTGGCAGAAAGTGCCCCGCGGTCGGCATGACAAGGGATGCAGTGCAAGGGAGTGCGGATGTCCCTGTTGCGGCGGACAAAATTTCCGCGCTGCCTTACGGCGGACGCCCCCAATTTTGACCGCGGCCACTGGCTCCGGCCCACCGTCGTGCCAGCCGATTCCCGGCCACTGTCGTGGCCGCCAATCGGGGCACTTCCTCGAAATCGCCTCGCTTATTCTGCCGCAGGCAGCGCTTCGGCGATTTCCCTGCTTCATCCGCCACCGGCGGCGCTCGGATCGCTCCCCACGGGCGCGGAACGCCCTCGCAATGACAGGCATTTTGGCAAGGGGTGTGGAGAAGCGGGGCGTCCAGGAGGCTGCCCCCTACGGGTGCATGGCTGGAAAGTGCGGTGCACAGGGGATTACGGATTGCCACAGCCAGTGTGCGCACTGACTTCGCAATGACAGGGAGGTTGGCAAGGTGACATGGGGAGTGCGGGGCGGTGAAATGGGGTGGAGATGCGAATTGCCATGACCGGGGCGGGTCGTGGCAATGATATAGTATTTCGGCGGCTTTTTACACCGCGTGCAAGGCGGGAATCAGGGCGGAGGCCAGAGCAAAATAAATCAGCAGGCTGGTGGCATCCACAATGGTGGTGATGAAGGGGGAAGCCATTACCGCCGGGTCCAGACCGATCTTCTCCGCCAGCAGCGGCAGAGAGCAGCCCACGCACTTGGCAAAAATAACCACGAACAGAATGGTCAGACACACCACGGCGCAGACAGTGACATTCACGGCGGCGTTGCCCAGGAGCATCCGGTCCACCAGCAGCATTTTTGCAAAATTCGCCGCCGCCAGACACACACCGCACAGGAACGACACCCGCAGCTCCTTCCACAGCACCTGGAAAAGGTCGGAAAAATCCACCTCATCCAGACTCAGGGCACGGATCACCGCTACGCTGGCCTGGGTGCCGGAGTTACCGCCGGTGCCGGAGAGCATGGGAATGTAGGAATTGAGCACCAGGCAGGCAGCCAGCTTGCTCTCATAGTGGTTGAGGATCATGCCGGTGAAGGTGGCCGAGAGCATCAGCACCATCAGCCAGGGGATGCGGGCCTTCCAGGTGGAGAAAATGGAGGTTTTCAGGTAGGGCTTGTCCGAGGGCAGCATGGCCGCCATCTTCTCAAAGTCCTCCGTGGTCTCCTCCTCGATGACGTCCATAGCGTCATCCACGGTGACGATGCCGATGAGGCGGTTTTCCTGGTCCACCACGGGCATGGCCAGGTAGCCGTATTTGTTCAGGGCCTGGGCCGCGTCCTCCTTATCGTCCAGCGTGGTGACGGAGACTACGTTGGAGTCCATAATGTCCTCGATGCGGTCGTCCTCGTCCGCCAGGAGCAGATCCCGCACAGACAGAACGCCCTGCAGGTGGCGGGTGGGGTCTGTGACATACAGGATGTTGATGGTCTCCAACTCGCCGCCGATGCGGCGGATGCGCTTGAAGGCATCCGCCACGGTCATATCCTTTTTCAGGCTCAGGTACTCCACGTTCATGATGGAGCCGGCGGAGTCCTCGGGATATTTCAGCATCTCGTTGATGGACTTGCGCATTTCGGGGGTGGCCTTATCCAGAATGCGGATGACCACGCTGGCGGGCATCTCCTCCACGATGTCCACGGCATCGTCCAGATACAGCTCGTCCAGCACTTCCTTCAGCTCGGTGTTGGAGAAGCCGTTGATGAGCATCTCCTGACTGTCGGACTCCAGCTCTACGAATACCTCAGCCGCCTGCTCCTTGGGCAGCAGACGGTACAGCAGGGGCATTATCTCGGGGCCGGATTCCTCCAGCAGCTGGGCGATGTCCGGCGGCTCCAGAGGGAGGAGCAGGTCGCGCACGGCAGCGTACTGTTTTCGCAGAAGCAGATCCTTTATTTTATCCAGATAGAGATCCAGGTCTTCTTCATAATCGAACATGGCAGCTCCTCCTTTCCACAAAAAAATAAAACCACAGCGTCGCCCGGTGGGGCAGCCGCTGCGGGATGCTATGGGTGCAATGGATGCAAAAAGACCACCTGCGCCCTGTATACCGTAACAAGCTTTAGCATCGCGGGGCAATGAAACTGCGTTAGATGATACCTTGGTTTCGATATCGCCTGTTCAAACCCTCTTATGGTGTCTCCACCACTTCGCGGCAGCAGTCCGTATCCCTGCGGTAGCCTTACCTACCGGAACATTTATAACATGTTAATAGTATGCCAAAAAAACGCACCTGTCAACCCTTTTCGTGGAGGGTGGAGAGGAAAATTATTGCGGGGGAGGATCGCCGGGTGCGAGGAGGGCGCGGATTGCGAAGCCAGTGTGCGCACTGGCTTCGCAATGACAACGCTGTATGGAGTGCCGTAGACGGCGGGCCGATGTGGGCATCGGCCCCTACAGGGTATGTGGCAAGAGGTGCAGCGGGTTCTTCGTCTGCGCGGTAGACGCAGGGGGCACCCCTGATATGCCAAGGCAGCGCGGGTCCGCGTGAGCGGCCAGCGGATGGCGGCGCGGAGTCGATGCGAAAGCAAGGCATGGGATCGAGCGGTTGGTACGCGGGGCAGGTGAGTGTCCACGCGGGACACATTCCAGGCGCGGAAGGATTCCAAAACCATGGGTTTTGGCGGCGTTCTTTGGTTACTTTCTGCCGCTGATGGCAGAAAGTAACCCGCGGTCGGCATAACAAGGGGTGCGATGCGGGGGTATTACGGATTGCGAAGCCAGTGTGCGCACTGGCTTCGCAATGACAGTTTTTTACAAGAAGTGCGGTGTGCGGCGGGGCACATGAACCCTGCCCTACAGGGGGATCATTTCCGGGGCAGGACGGTGCCGTCGTTTTTGTAGATGCTGCGCTCCGAGAGGACACCCCGGACGCAGGAGGTGGGGTAAATGATGCTGTGGGGGCCGATGACGGTGCCGGGGTTCAGGACGCTGTTGCAGCCCACCTCCACAAAGTCGCCCAGCATGGCGCCTACCTTTTTGCGGCCGGTGCCTATGCGCTCGTCGCCGCAGCGGACCACCACGGGGAGCTTGTCGCTCTTCACGTTGGAGGTGATGGAGCCGGCGCCCATGTGGGACTTGTAGCCCAGGATGGAGTCGCCTACGTAATTATAGTGCGGGGTCTGTACGCCGTCAAAGAGGATGACATTTTTCAGCTCCACAGAGTTGCCCACCACGCAGTCCGCGCCCACCAGAGCGCTGCCGCGGATGAAGGCGCAGTGACGCACCTCCGTTTCCGGACCGATGATGCAGGGGCCGCCCAGATAGGCGGTGGGGGCCACGGTGGCGGTTTTGTGGACCCAAACATGGGGGGCCCCCTCGTCGTAGTCCTCCAGGGTGGGGCCAACGGAGAGGATGAAGTCCTGAATGCCCGCCAGGGCCTCCCAGGGATAGGTGAACCGGGAGAGGTAGTCGGCGGCGATGGTGTGATTCAGGTCAAACAGGTCTTTTATAGTCAGCATGATGGCCTCCTTATTTATAGTTTGAGTTTGGAAAAAACGGATTGCCACGGGCGCTTTGCGACCGCACAATGCCATGGGATTTTGCATGGTGCCATTGTAGCACCGCCGCCGGGTTTTGTAAATATGTTCAAAAATTGTTTACAGGGTGGGCATTTACATTTGAAATTTGATGCGTTACAATATGGTCAATAATAGTCAGGAGGTGCAGAGGCATCTCTTTTTACACGAAGGGAGCGTTTCTTATGCGCAAAAAGCAATTCAAGGCCGAGTCCAAGCGGCTGCTGGACCTGATGGTGAACTCCATTTATACCCACAAGGAGATCTTCCTGCGGGAGATCCTGTCCAACGCCTCGGACGCTATTGACAAGCTCTGCTATCTGTCTCTCACGGACGACAAGGTGGGGCTGAACCGGGGCGACTTTGCCATCACCATTTCTACCGACAAGGAGGCCCGGACCCTCACCGTCAGCGACAACGGCATCGGCATGAGCGAGAGCGAGCTGGAAAACAACCTGGGCGTCATCGCCTCCAGCGGCAGCTTTAAGTTCCGCCAGGAGCAGGGGGAGGAGGCCGCCGGAGATACTGACATCATCGGCCAGTTCGGCGTGGGCTTTTACTCGGCCTTCATGGTGGCCGACCACATCACCGTGGTGACGAAGAAATACGGTGAGGAGCAGGCATGGAAATGGGAATCTGCCGGCGCGGAGGGCTACACCATTACCGAGGCGGAGCGGGACGCCGTAGGCACGGACATCATCATGCACATCAAAGAGGACGGTGAGGAGGCCGGGGAATTCAGCCGGTATCTGGAGGACTGGACCATCAAGTCTTTGGTGAAAAAATACTCCGACTACATCCGCTTCCCCATTAAAATGCTGCTGCCCCACTCGGTGAAAAAGCCGGACAGCCCCGACGATAAGCCCGAGTACGAGACGGTGTATGAGTGGGAGACCCTCAACAGCATGGTGCCCCTGTGGCAGCGGAAAAAGAGCGAGGTCACAAAAGAGGAGTACGACGAGTTCTATCAGCAGCGGTTCGGGGAGATGGCCCCGCCTCAGAGCGTTATCTCCGTGTCCGCCGAGGGCGCGGTGACCTACAAGGCCCTGCTGTTCATCCCCTCCAAGGTGCCGAACCTGTACTACACCCAGGACTTTAAGCCGGGCCTGCAGCTCTATTCCGCGGGGGTCATGATCATGGATCACTGCGAGGAGCTGCTGCCGGAGTATTTCAGCTTCGTCCGGGGCGTGGTAGACTCTCCGGATCTGAGCCTGAATATCTCCCGGGAGCTTTTACAGCACGATAGGCAGCTGAAAATCATTTCCGGCAACCTGGAAAAGAAGATCATTGCGGAGCTGAAGAAGATGCTCACAGACGACCGGGCGGGCTACGAAAAGTTCTATGAAAACTTCGGCCGGGCGCTGAAGGTGGGCGTTCTGAACCAGTTCGGCGAGAAACGGGAGAATTTACAGGAGCTGCTGCTGTTCTACTCCTCCACGGAGAAGAAGCTCACGACGCTGCGGGAGTATGTGGACCGGATGCCCGAGAGCCAGAAGTACATTTACTACGCCGCCGGGGACACCGTGGCGGCCATCGACAGCCTGCCCCAGACGGAGCTGCTGAAGGAGCGCGGTATGGAGATCCTCTACTGCACCGACCGGGCGGACGAGTTCCTGGCGGACAGCCTGCGCACCTACGACGGCAAGGAGTTCCGCTCCGCTGTGGACGGCGACCTGGGCCTGGAGGACGAGCCCAAGCCCCAGGAGAGCGAGAGCGACAAGGAGTGTCTGGCGTTCATCAAGGAGACCCTGGGGGACCGGGTGGACGAGGTGAAGGCATCCCAGAAGCTCAAGAGCCACCCGGTATGCATGACCAGCGGCGAGGGGCTGACCTTTGAGATGGAGAAGTATTTCCAGGCGGTGCAGCCGGAGCTTTCCATGAAGGCCAAGCGCATTCTGGAGGTGAACGTGACGCACCCGGCGTTTTTGAAGCTGGAGAGCGTCCGGGCCACCGACCCGGAGCTGGCGAAAAAGTACGCGGAGGTGCTGTATAACCAGGCGCTGCTCATTGCGGGCCTGCCGCTGGCAGATCCGTCGGGATATACGGATCTGGTGTGCTCCCTGTGGAGCTGAGAGCGCTGGCGAATGCTCCGGCCCTGTCATTTCGAGGGAGAAGTAGGATGGATCGCCGCAGCCGGTGTGCCCACTGGCTTTGCAATGACAATAAAAAGTTCGGGACCTATGGGTCCCGAACTTTTTTGTTGGAGAGAAGGGAGGGTTATTTCCCATGCCTTCTGCGCCGGGAGGCCGTCACCAGAGCGCCGCCGCTGACAAACAGCAGGGCCAGCCAGAGGGTGAAGCTGTAGGAGTCCCCGGTAGGCGGAGTCTCCTGTCCGTCGTCCGGCTTTTTGGCCAGCACCACGTCTGCCTGGGCGATCTCCTTTGTCGCCGCAGCGTCGGAGAAGTATTTGCCGCAGCCGTCGCAGAACCAGTATTCAACGTGGCCGTCGGCGCTCTTAGTGGCCGGCTTGGCGGGGAAATGCACAAGGTTGGTGTGGCGGGAGGTATCCAGCGGGCCGTATGTCTCGCCGCAGACCTGGCACACAGCCTTGTCCCGGCAGGTGGCGGTGCCGCCGGTATGGCCTGTGGCGGCGATTGCCGTGCCCTTGGTCAGGACGGCTCCGCAGCCGAGACAATAGACATCGCCGGTGTAGCCGTTTTCGGTGCAGGCAGCCGGAGTGTCGCCACCCAGAGCGGTGCCGCCGGTGTGGTTGCTCTTGTCTGGCTCGCCGTAAGCGTTGCCGCAGCGGGTGCAGACGGCCTTAGTGTGGCAGGTGGCGGTACCGCCGGTATGCGCGCAGCCGTAGCCGCACTGGGCACAGATACCGTTTTCCCACTGATGAGCTTCCTGGGCTACCAGGATCGTGCCGCAGCAGGTCCATTTCTGCTCATGGGTGGTAGAGGTCTGCACCCAGTCGAGGGTGCCGGTGTGATGCTGAGGATCCAGGGGGCCGTAGGGGCTGCCGCAGACTTCGCAGGCGGCCTTTTCCGTGCAGGTGGCGGTGCCGCCGGAGCAGCTATCGGTCTCCGTATGGCTTGCATCCCGGGAGCAGATGCGGGTATGGGTGTCGCTGCCGGTGGTCTGCCAGGGGCTCCAATCGTGGCCCAGGATGTCGCCGTAGGCGAAGGTATCCTCGTCCGCCGTACCCTGAGAGGTCAGGCCGCAGGCCGCGCAGGACTTATAGTACACGGCCCGGTGGGTACAGGTGGCGGGGGAGAGGAGATATTTGCCGTCCGCCGTTTCGGCGGTGAAGCTGTGGGGGGCCAGGGGGCCGTAGGGGCTGCCGCAGACTTCGCAGGTGGCCTTTTCCGTGCAGGTGGCGGTGCCGCCGGAGCAGCTATCGGTCTCCGTATGGCTTGCATCCCGGGAGCAGATGCGGGTATGGGTGTCGCTGCCGGTGGTCTGCCAGGGGCTCCAATCGTGGCCCAGGATGTCGCCGTAGGCGAAGGTATCCTCGTCCGCCGTACCCTGAGAGGTCAGGCCGCAGGCCGCGCAGGACTTATAGTACACGGCCCGGTGAGTACAGGCGGCGGGGGAGAGGAGATATTTGCCGTCCGCCGTCTCGGCGGTGAAGCTGTGGGGAGTCAGGGTGCCGTAGGGGCTGCCGCAGACTTCGCAGGTGGCCTTTTCCGTGCAGGAGGCGGTGCCGCCGGAGCAGCTATCGGTCTCCGTATGGCTTGCATCCCGGGAGCAGATGCGGGTATGGGTGTCGCTGCCGGTGGTCTGCCAGGGGCTCCAATCGTGGCCCAGGATGTCGCCGTAGGCGAAGGTATCCTCGTTCGCCGTACCTTGAGAGGTCAGGCCGCAGGCTGCGCAGGACTTATAGTACACGGCCCGGTGGGTACAGGTGGCGGGGGAGAGGAGATATTTGCCGTCCGCTGTTTCGGCGGTGAAGCTGTGGGGAGCCAGGGTGCCGTAGGGGCTGCCGCAGACTTCGCAGGCGGCCTTTTCCGTGCAGGAGGCGGTGCCGCCGGAGCAGCTATCGGTCTCAACGCCCGCCGTGCAGCCGCTTACAGTACACTGGCGGGAGTGGGAACCGCTGCCGGTGGATGCCCAGGGGCTCCATGTGTGGGCTCTCTGGGCGGGCGTTATCACATAGCCGCACTGGCACACCACCGCTGTGGTGCAGTCGCCATCGTCCTGGCCGCTGTGGCCGATGACGGAATCGGTCTTGGTGCAGCCGTCATGGAGGCACGCGTGATAGTGCCCGGTTTCATTATACAGCCAGCTGCCGGAGAAATCGTGCTCCTTTGCCGCTGTTACCTCCGCCGCACAATACTGGCAGGACACCGGAGTGGTGCAGTCGCCGTCGTCGTGGTAGGCGGTGTGGCCGCTGTTGACCGTTACGGACAGCTGGGCTTTGTTGCCGGCCTTGTCGGTCACGACGATGGTCTGCACGCCTGCGGCCGGGGAGAGCAGGAACTGGCTGCTGCTGTCCAGAAGCACGGGGTCGGAGTTGACCGTGACCGTATCCACATATTTCTCGGTGACGGTGACGGTCTGGGCCTGGCAGTAGATCTTGCCGTCCTCCACACCGCTGATGACGGGACTTACGGCGTCCAGAACGATCCTGTCGGAGCGGATATAAGAAACCAGGTTGGAGCTGTCAGTAAGTCTCGCATAGATGATATACGCATTGTTGGGGGCGATGGTAAAGGGGTGGGTATAATCGGTAAAGGTCCGGGTCTGGAGGTCGGCTGTGGTGAGATCCTCCTGGCTGAGCAGATACGCGATGCTGACGGGATCGCCGCTGTTATCGCTTGCGGTGACGGTCACGTCCTGCTTGCGGTCAAAGAACAGGCCGAAGGTGATGTCATGGAGGAAGCTGCTCCACTTGTTCTCGCTGATCTCGATCTGGCCGGTGGGCGGTTGGGTATCCCGCCACCGGGCCGTCAGGGTGATGCTTGCCACGCTGTCCTGATTGACAAGGCTGGCGTAGGTGGCATCGGACGAAACGGTCACGCTGCCGCACGTCCAGCCGTCGAAGGCCCAGCCACCCTCCCGGGTGAGAGGGACTACGCCGCCCAGCACCGGATCGAACCAGCGCACACCGATTTTATCGGCCATGGGTGTGCCGCCGGCGGTGTCGAAGCGGACAGTGTAGTGCTTGGGCGTCCAGACGGGATAGAGGGTGATGGGCTGATTGGCTTCATAGATGGAGTCCAGAGAATAGGTAATCTCGCCGCCGTCCAGGGATGCCCAGCCGGTCTGGGTATAGCCGGGCCGGGTGAACAGGGCACCGCGGAGGGCCAGAGGCGCATCGATCACCTTGCGGTCAGTGACGGCAGCGCCCGTGCCGTTTGCCCCGGGCTGATAGGTGACGTCGTAGGTGATCACGACCAGCTCCAGCTGGCCGGCAGCGTTGTAGTGGGGTACGCAGTCGGCGAAGTCAGAGGAGAAATAGCCGGAATAGTCCACGCTGTGGGTGTTGCCGAACACGGACGGGGTCTGGACGCTGGGCTTACTCGACGTACAGATCCCCAGCTGCGCCCCGTCCGTCAGGTCATTGACGTAGAGAATGCGGCTGAGCAGGTAGAGGTTGCTGGCGCTACCGGAGGCGGTGTTGCCGGAGACAACGGGCGCGCCGCTGACATGCAGGCGGCCGGAGGTGCCGGGATCAAAATACATGCCGCCGCCGACATTGGCGGTGTTATTCCGGATTAGGCCGCCGGAGAGATTGAAGACCGAGCCGGAGCCATGGACATACAAGCCGCCGCCGCTGCCGGAGGCGGTATTGCCGGAGATGATACCGCCGGTCATGGTCAGGGTGGCGGCCTTGGTGTTGAGGTAGATGGAACCGCCGTCTCCCTTGGTGGCCCTGTTGCCGGAGATAGTGCCGCCGTAGATGTTTATGGTGCCGCCGCAGTTGGAATAGATCGCGCCGCCCCTTTGAGCGGTATTGCCGGAGATGGCGCCGCCGTAGATGTTCACGGTGCCGCCGGTCTTATCGGCGCTGTTCAGGAAGATGGCACCGCCGCTTTTGTTGCCGTTGTTATTGGAGATGGCGCCGCCATAGAGATTCAGCACGCACTTGCTGTCGTCCAGGGCGATGGCTCCGCCGCCGCCTTTGCCGCTGACCTTGCCGCCGGTGACGGTGCCGCCGAAGATATCCAGCGTGCTCTTATAGAGGTAGACGCAGCTGCCGCCCCAGCCCCTGGTGGCACCCTTGACGGTGCCGGTGCCGGCGCAGTCGCAGAGAACCAGACGGCCGCCGTTTTTCACCTGGATCTTATTGGTTCCGTTGCTGGCCAGAGTACGGCCGCCCAGACACAGGTAGAGGGTGGTGCCGTCCACCACCAGGTTACTGGTGATGGTGGCGTTCCGGGACAGGTAGACATAGGCGGTCTTATTCGTGTAGGAGATGGCGTCCGCGCCGTTCCAGGGGGCAAACAGCACGGTATTGTGGCTGGTGTGATCGCCCACGGCGGTGGTGCCGCCGCAGATGCAGTGCTCATGCCGGAGGGACCAGTGGGCATAGAGGGTGTGATCGTCCCGGGTGGGGACGATGGTGGTCTCCACCACCTTGGTGCCGCCGTCCTTCTGGGTGAACCAGCCGTCAAAGCGGTAGTCGGTGCGCCTGGGTGTGGGGAGGGTGCCATAGGCATTGTTGCAGCGGACGGACTTGCTCTCCTCTCCGGCGGCCAGGGTGCCGCCGTTGGGGTCAAGGGTGACGGTGGAGGCGGGGATGGTGTTGCACAGCCAGCCCTCGTAGCTGAGATACTTGCCGCTGACGGTGGTGGTCCGGATATCCAGCTGAGCATAGTCCGGATTCTCGCAGACGAATTTTCCGATGCTTTCCGGGCTGACTGTGTACATATCCATGTGGGACTTTACGGAGGGGCCTCTGTCCGGAATGCCCACAAACCAGACACCCAGCTTGGCCCCCTCGGCCAGGTCGGCGCTGAGGGATTCGAAGCCATTGCCGCTGATGGTAAGGTACATATTTCGATCGGCCACATAGATGTTGGGGGCGATGCCGGTGGTGGTGTTGCCATAGACATAGGGAGTGCCGGTGAAGGTGTGGACCCAGTTATTGTTGCAGCTAATCCAGAAGCCGCCGCCCTCGGCAGCTGTGTTGCCGGTGATGGTGACATTCTGCAGCTTGAACTCCTGCTCCCTCAGATAGACGCCGCCGCCCTGATGGGCGGAGTTGCCGGTGATGGAGCCGCCGATGAGGGAGGCACGGTTGGCATCGTTGGAATAGAGGCCGCCGCCGCTGCCGGTGGCGACATTGTTCTTAATTTCGCCGCCGTACAGATACAGATAGTCGGCCTGCTGCTGGGAGAGGCCGCCGCCGTTTTTGGCCTTGTTGCCGGAGATGGCGCCGCCGTACATCTTGACGGTGCCGAAGCCCTCCCAGGGGATGTTGATGCCGCCGCCGTTGCCGGTAGCCGTATTGTTTTTGATCTCGCCGGCGTACAGGGTGATTGTGGTGTCGGCGCGGGCGGGGAGGGTCATATCATGGACAACGCCCACACCGCCGCCGTTTTCAGCTGAGTTATCGCTGATCTCGCCGCCATAGATGTTGAGGTTGCTGCAGTCCAGAGACACGCCGCCGCCCTGCGTCAGGCCGGAGCTGCCGGAGATGGCGCCGCCGTAGAGATTGACGTCCGCGGACTCCGCCAGGATACCGCCGCCCTTGTCACCGCTGGTGCGGCCGCCCAGGGTGCCGCCGCCGGTGCAGTCACTGATGTCCAGCACGGGGATAGCCTTGTCCTTCGTGCCGCGGAGAGTGACGGCAGGCTGGGACTTATCTGCGCAGGTGAAGCTGTAGCCGTTGAGACACAGGGACAGGTGCTGGCCGGATGTCAGGGTCAGGTTGGCTTCGACGTTGCCCGTCAGGTATACATGGGCTTCGCCGTCGGTAAAGGCAATTTCATCGGTACCGTTCCAGGCCTGATAGGTGAGATCGGAGTGGCTGGTGTGATTCCCGGCGGTGACTTCACCACCGCAGACACAGTGGGAGTGGCCCAACCGCAGTACCAGATGGAGTGTGGCACCCTGTTGGATGTTGTAATCGGCCAGGGTCTTCTCCTCCTCCAGCTGCTTGCCGGCGAAAATCAGCCGCTGCTGCGCCGGAGGGATACCCTCTCTTTCCTGGATCTTGACCTTCAGAGCCCGGATCGTGTCCGTGGACTCCATCTCCAGAGGGATATCCTTCCCGGTAAGGGTTCTTACTGTGATCTGGATGCTTCCCTCCGCCGATGCGGTGATCGGTGTGAGGGAGAACACCATGCACAGGGTCAGCAGAATGCTCAGGATGCGTCGTTTCATCTTCTTTCCTCCATTTTTCGTGTGGATATGCTTTGTGCTGTAGGCTACACCCGGCAATACGACCGTTTTGTCGGGACAACACCAGATGGGCCGTTTACTAATAAAATAATAGTATACATACTAATATTATCATATGTATCAGAGGGAATCAAGGGAAAAAACAAAAACAGAGCGGAATATTTTTTCGGAGGGGAGTGAGAGAATTTCTTTCAGAGGAGCTTTACTTTTCCATTGCAAAGGCGGGGATGAGCTGGTATAATGGGATGTAGTTAGATACATCTAACTAAAAAAGATAAGATAATAATTCCCAAGAGGAAAGGAGGGGGATGTATGAATGCGTTTTGGGGCGTACTGATTCCGTTTCTCGGCACTTCACTGGGGGCGGGGTGTGTGTTCTTTATGAAAAAATCCCTCAGTGACACGGTGCAGCGGGCACTGACGGGCTTTGCCGCCGGAGTGATGGTGGCTGCGTCGGTGTGGAGTCTGCTGATCCCGGCCATTGAGCGCTCGGCGGGTATGGGGAAGCTTGCGTTTCTTCCCGCGGTGCTGGGATTCTGGGTGGGGGTGCTGTTTTTGCTGGCGCTGGATCATATTATCCCGCATCTGCACGCCAACAGCGGCCAGCCGGAGGGACTAAAGAGCCAGCTCCGGCGCACGACGATGATGGTGCTGGCGGTGACGCTGCACAACATCCCGGAGGGGATGGCCGTGGGAGTGGTGTACGCCGGGTATCTCGCCGGGGACGGGCAGATCACTGCCGCCGGGGCCCTGGCTCTGTCCCTGGGTATCGCCATTCAGAATTTCCCGGAGGGGGCCATCATCTCCATGCCGCTGCGGGCAGAGGGGATGAAAAAGAGCAGGGCCTTTGCAGGGGGCGTACTGTCCGGCGCGGTGGAGCCGATAGGGGCCGTGCTGACGATCCTGGCGGCGGGGCTGATCGTTCCGGCGCTGCCGTATCTTTTGAGCTTTGCCGCCGGGGCCATGCTCTATGTGGTGGTGGAGGAGCTGATCCCGGAGATGTCCCAGGGCAGGCACTCCAACATCGGCACGGTGTTTTTCGCCCTGGGCTTCAGCGTGATGATGCTGCTGGATGTGGCCCTGGGGTGAGGCTGGGGAGAAGAAAAACCCACCGTGATGCGCTAAAGCATTACGGTGGGTTTTTGGTTACAGCTTCCGGGAGACGGTCTGCTGCTTGCCGCCGACGAAGTCGGCGTAAATACCGGGCTGGGCAATCAGCTCCTCGTGCCGGCCCTGCTGCACGATATGGCCATGGTCTATGACCAGGATCTGGTCGGCGTGGCGTACGGTTTTCAGTCTGTGGGCGATCATGAGGATGGTCTTGTCCCGGGCCAGGGCTTCGATGGCCTTTTGAAGCCTATCCTCGTTTTCCGGGTCCACGTTGGCGGTGCCCTCATCCAGAATGATAACGGGGGCTTTTTTCAGCATGGCCCGGGCGTAAACCGTCTGCAGCATGGTCTCCGGCACCCCGGAGAGGGTGATGGCTTCCTTCATGGCTGTATCGCTCCTTTTACTATTGGTTAGAGAAAACTAACCTTACGGGATTTGAATAGCCGCCTGTCTGCGGCTGTGCCTGCTTATGAAAATAACGCGCTGCGGGCCGCGCGAACCGGTGCTTTTGGCTCCTGTGGCTATAAAAATGACCGGTTCTGTTTTTTCGGTCACATTGTAGCACAAACGGAACTGCCATGCAAGAGGAGTTCTGGATTTTTATGGGATTTTTCGGGGACGTTTTTAACGCACGAAAGCCTCCGCCGGGAGGCGGAGGCTTTATGCATGCCTACCCCTCATCCCCGGCAGGGGGTGAGGAGGGCGGAGAAATGATTACTTGCTTACGGTGTACCAGGTATCGTTACCGTCGGTTTTAGAGGTGGTCGTGCAGTCTTTGCCCAGCACGATCTTGCCGGTCCTTGCATTCACCGGATCAACCACAGTCACACCGGGGTTATAGTTTTTGAAGCTGCCGCCGTTGACGGTGATGGTGCAGCCGGCGGTGGCGTTGTCCTGATGATTCAGGACATAATATGTGCCATTGGACGGGGAGACAGTCTCAAACTTACCGCCATTGATCACCACAGTGGCCTTGCTCCCGCTGGAGATGCTGGTCAGTACAAAGATGCAGGAGGTGCCATCGCTCATGCCATAGAAATGGCCGCCGTTGATGGTCAGCTTGCCATAGTTGTTTACACGAACAGCGGAGGTGACGATTGCTCTGGGGCTTGTAATGGTCTTGTCAGAGCCAATGACGGCACCAGTCTGGGCCTCGCTGCTGTCGTTGATGGTCAGGCTGCTTTTTTTGCCGCCAATGGAAAGCACGCTGCCATTATTGGGCTTGACACCATCCGCATATTCCAGCTTGATGGAATGGCCGTTCAGATCCCAGACATAAGTTTTACCACTCATGTAAACCTCATCGGTCACAACGATGTCATTTACCAGCTTAAAATAGCCCTTGCTATATTCAACCTTAAGAGCCTGCTCACCGGTGGCGATCAGATAGGGGCTTTCTTTCTTGCCGTTGCCGCCGTTAAAGTCGCTGTCGGAGATCACGACGGTGAAGGGGGAGAAGTCATCGGTGCTGAAGGTCAGGATGCCGGTGGCTGCGTCATAGTAATAGGTGTCATTTGCGGCTTTAACGGCATCTTTGCTGGCGACCTTGTTCAGGGGCGTGTCGTAGTGATAGAAGCCAATCACATTGGCGTTCTTCTCCAGATGCATATCCAGCGTGAAGAACTTGCCCGCCGCAGCGGTCACAGCTTTGCCATCCTGATCGGCCAGGCTGATGCTGGAGCTCACGGCACTGGTGCCGGTGACGACCTGAATGTTGCCGGGGGTGGCGGCCTTATCGACCGTCAGGGTCAGGGCGCTGGCGGCGGTGCTGTCCTGAGGAATGGTAGCGGTAACGGTGGGGGCAGTCTCGTTATCCTTCAGAACGGTGTCACCACTCTGGGCCACATCCGCAACGGCGATGACAGGATAGGCGGCATCTTTGTCATAATCGTTGCCGAAGCTGTCGCTCTCCTCGGTATACTGGGTGGCAACCAACTTCACGCCCAGGTCGATGGAAGGGGCAGTATCGCCGACATAGTTGGCTTCGTTGCCCACGGTCTCGGGCATGTACACCACCAGGGCTACATACTGAGCGTTGG